>Ga0335084_10001921_pt1 | contig 19789 bp, 18 predicted proteins | sample Lox_Sample_44_FD_206721 | JGI IMG/M metagenome (GOLD analysis project Ga0335084, IMG submission 206721) | Soil microbial communities from Loxahatchee National Wildlife Refuge, Florida, United States - Lox_Sample_4.4 | ecosystem: Environmental > Terrestrial > Soil > Wetlands | place: USA...
CAGATCACCGGATGCATCTCGGCCATGTTCGAGCCCCACATGACGAACGCGTCGGCGTGCTCGCAGTCGTCGTAGCAGCCCATCGGCTCGTCCATGCCGAAGCTGCGCATGAACCCGGTCACCGCCGAGGCCATGCAGTGGCGCGCGTTCGGGTCGAGGTTGTTCGAGCGAAAACCCGCCTTGTAGAGCTTCGCCGCGGCATAGCCCTCCCAGACCGTCCACTGGCCTGAGCCGAACATCCCGACCGTGGTCGGGCCGCCCTTGCGAAGCGCCTCCTTCCACTTCTCGGCCATGATGTCGAACGCTTCCTTCCACGAGACCGGCGCGAACTCGCCGTTCTTGTCGTACTTGCCGTCCTTCTTCCTGAGGAGCGGCATCTTGAGCCGGTCCGCGCCGTACATGATCTTCGCGAGGAAGTAACCCTTGACGCAGTTCAGGCCGCGGTTCACCTCGGCCTCGGGGTCGCCCTGCGTCGCGACCACCCGCCCGTCCTGGACACCGACGAGCACGCCGCAGCCGGTGCCGCAGAAGCGGCAGGCGGCCTTGTCCCAGCGGATCTTGTCCGCGCCCGCGTTCTGCGCGCCGGCCGGGGCCGCCGGCAGGCTGATGCCCGCGGCCGCGGCGGCCGCGGCCGCGGCGTTCGCCTTCATGAAGCCGCGTCGGTTGATTGTCATGAGGCCTCCTCCTGGTCGTCGGAGTACTGGTAGACCATCGCCGCGGCGAGCACGCCGTCGAGGCGGTGCAGGGCCATGATCGCGTCGCCCGCGCTGCCTTCGGGCGTGTCTTCGGCGGTCACGACGAACCGCCCCTCGGGCGTCTCGGCGTGGATCTCGATCCCGCGCAGGCGCTCGAGCTGCGCGCGCACCTCGGCGCTCCGGCCCGGTGCGGCGTGAACGACCGCGCTCGCGATGTCCATCCGCTCAGGCGGCGACGTCAATCGCGCACGCCGGGGCAAGGCGCGCGTGGCGCGAGCGCTTGATGCGGTGCGAGATCGTCAGGGCGACTCGGCGGGGATCACCAGCACCCCGGCACGCCTGGCTAGCGCGCGAGCAGGCGATTGCGACGCCCCTCGTGCTTCGCGACGCCCTCGCCGCTCCAGAGGATGACGCCGAGGTCGATTACGCTATCAAATCTGGTGGGTTCGGGGAAAAAAAGCGGCGGGAAGCCAGCCGCCCTTGCGGACTTCGGCCCTCCCGCCGAACACCAGGAGTAAGGATATGGTGCCCGGACGGGCGGCGGCAGTTCTGATCCAGATCAAGCCGGATTGCTGTCCGGCAGGGGCTCACGGCGGCAGCGCGGGCTTCAGGCCGCGCCCCAGACCTCCCGCGCGGTCTCGACGATCAGACGGAGCTTCGCCGCCTGCGACTCGCGCATGATCTCGTTGCCGTGGACCGTGCTCGAGAAGCCGCACTGCGGGGAGAGCGCGAGTTGCTCGAGCGGCACGTGGCGCGCGGCTTCGTCGATGCGGCGCTTGAGGTCGTCCTTCTTCTCGAGCTCGCCCACCTTGGTGGTGACCAGGCCGAGGACGACGATCTTGCCCTTCGGCACGAAGCGGAGCGGCGAGAAGTCGCCGGAGCGCGCGTCGTCGTACTCGAGGAAGTAGCCGTCGACCGCGAGGTCGCGGAAGAGTGCCTCGGCCACCGGCTCGTACCCGCCCTCGGCCACCCACGCGCTCTTGAAGTTGCCGCGGCAAAGATGCACGCACACCGCCATGTCCTTCGGCCGCCCGGCGATCGCCGCGTTGATGAGCTTCGCGTAGCGGCGCGGCAGCTCGTCCGGATCGTCGCCGCGCGACTTCGCGCCCTCGCGCAGCTTCGGGTCGCACAGGTAGGCGAGATTGGTGTCGTCGAGCTGCAGGTACCGGCAGCCCGCATCCGCGAGCTGCTTCAGCTCGTCGCGATACGCGGCCGCGACGTCGTCGTAGAACGCCTCGAGGTCGGGATAGGCCTCCCTGCTGATCGCGGCGCGGCCGCCGCGGAAGTGCAGCATCGTCGGCGACGGGATCGTCACCTTCGCCACGCGCTTCGTGACCCCTTTGAGGTACTCGAAGTCGGCGCGCTGGATCGGCCGCGCGTGGCGCACCTTGCCCGTCACGTGCATGACCGGCGGCGCGAAGCTCACGTCGCCGTGCTTCCCGTGGAAGCTCGCGGTGATGCCGCCGCGCGTCTCGACGCCGTCGAGCTGCTCGAGGAAGTCGATATGGAAGTAGGTGCGCCGGAACTCGCCGTCGGTGATGCCCTGCAGGCCGAGGTCCTCCTGGAACTTCACGATGTCGCGGATCGCCGCGTCCTCGACCTTCCGGAGCTCCGCGCGTGAGATCGCGCCCGATTGCGCCTGCTCGCGCGCGTCGAGCAGCGTCTTGGGACGGAGGAAGCTGCCGACGTGATCGGCGCGGTACGGCGGCGTCGTGCGTTGGGTCATGGTCTGTGTCTCCTTCGCGTTGCCGAGCGGCCGCGCAGGTTGCCGATGGTACGCGCGATCGCTTCGCAGCGCGGGCCGCGCCGGACTCAGGCCTCGACCGCGAAACCCGTGTCGTCGAGGCGGAAGCGCCCGGCCGCGACCCGCTGCAGCCAGCGCGCGCCCTGCGCGAACCCGCCGAACGCGAAACAGTGCAGGCCGGCGACGCTCGCACCGGCTTCCGCCGCCGCGATCCGCCGAACGAGCGTCTCCGGTCCCTGCTGCATGAGCAGCCGCGGCAGGGAGATCGGATCGGACCCGAGCGCGCGGATCGAGCTGCCGATGCCGCATCGCCGGGCGTAGTTGAGGAGCGTGCGGATGGTCGCGATGCCGGCCACGCCGATCCGGATCGGGACCGTCACCCGACCCGCGCGGAGCCGCTCGACCCAGGCGACGATCGCGTCCGGGTCGAAGCAGAACTGCGAAACGATGAACGCGTCGATCCCGTTCCGCGCGGCATACGCGAGCTTACGGTCGCACGCGGCCTCGAGCGCGCTCCAGGCGATCCGCGGGTGGCCCTCCGGGTAGCCCGCGATGCCGATGCTGCAGATGCCGTGCGCTTCGAGGAGCCCGGTCTCGAGGAACGAGAGGCTCGATTCGAACGGCCCGACCGGGACGGCGCTGTCGCCGGCGATGAGGAGCGCCCGCGTCACCTGCGCTTCGTCCCGCAGCAGCGCAAGGAACTCGCGTGCCGCCTCCTCGCTCGCGAGCCGGCGCGCGGCGATGTGCGGGACCGGGTTGAGACCCGCCTGGCGCAGGCGCTTCGCGACGCTCACTAGGTGGTGGTACGGCGTCCCGGGAAGCCACGCCGCGAAGACGTCGGCCCCGGGCGGTAACCGCTCGGCATAGCCGTCGATCTCGGCGAGGTTGCGGGTCGAGGTTTCGATCGATGCGCCGCGCGCGAGCCGCACGATCGACGCGTGTAGCGTGCCGTCCACGGACGCGGGCGGGGCGACAGCTGCCGGGGTCATCGCGTGTCTTCCTAGTCGCGCCGCCGCGAGATCACGTACGACTCGTCCCAGAACCACAGCCCGCCGTGCTTCTGCAGCACCTCCCCGGTGACTTCGAGGTAGCGGGTGCCGCGGATGATCTCCTCGAGCCGCGCGTCCTCGATCTGGCCGACGTAGATCGCGGCGTTCCATGCGGCAAACAGCGTCGAGGTGCCGATCGACTCGGAGATCTCGGTCGGCAGCGTATGCATGTGGTAGCGGAAGAGCGACCGCGCGTCCGCATACGCATTGAAGTTCAGGTTGCGCGCCGCGGATCCGAGCGCGTCCTTCACCGCCTTCAGCGTCTGGTGGCGGTCGTGCTGGAACGGGTTCTCGCCGGGCCAGACGCCCTGCAGAATCTCGACGCCGGGGTCGTTGCCGTGGGAGTGGATGCCGAGGAGCCGGCCGCCCGCGCCGAGGCTCTTCGCGAGCGGCGCGACGACCTTCGCGGCCTTGAAGTCGAGCGGCGCGCGCGCGCGGTAGGGCTGCGAGGCGATCACCAGGTCGTACTCGGCGGCCGCGCCGCCCCGGCGCGGGATGATCGGGTCGAGCAGGAAGCGGTGGTCCTCGCGGTAGATCACCAGGACCGCGGGGCGCTCGTAGACCGGATTGCCGCTCGTCGGGTTGACGTGGGCGCGCCAGTGCTCCGCGAGGAACGGCCCGAGCGCGGTGATCTGCTCCTCGAACTCGTGGCCGGTGGTGCCGGTCAGGGCGACCTCGTGCCAGACGAGGCTCGTCGCCGCGGTCACCGATCCGGGAACGAGCCACGGCGCCTCCCGGTAGTAGAGATTGGTCATGACCACGACCGAGGCCGGGTGCTCGTAGAACCGGTCGGGCATCTTCTCGAGCGCGAGCCGCACGTCCTCGAGGCTGATCTCCTTGCCCACGATGTAGAACGGCATCGTCGGGAACCGGCTGTGCATCGCCCGCATCGTCCGGGTAAGCACGGTGCCGTCGCCGACGCCGGCGTCGAAGAGGCGCACCGCCGGCGGCCGCGGGTGCAGGTTGGCGAGCTCCATCGCGACCCGTTGCGCGATCACCGCCTTCTCGGAGCAGGTGCTCACGAACAGGAGGTACTTCTGGCGGTTGTCGAAGAACCGGAAGTTCCGGGTCTGCGAGCCGGCGGCGGGCGGTGGCTTTCCCACCGGCCGCGCGGTCGCCGCAGGCGGTATCAGGAACGGCCGTTCGCCGGGGTGGCCCGAAGCCGGTGCGTTGGCGATGTACGAGCGGACGCGCTCGAAGGTCGTGGTGGTGATCCGGCCGCCGTCGCGCAGCCGGTTGACGAACTTGCCGTCGTTCACTGCGAGCCGACCGAACGTGGACTCGGCGACGCCGGTCCGGCGGCAGAAGTCGGTGATCTCCCGCAGCAGGGACTCCGCTTCCATCCCCCCTCCTTCTCGAGACGCGCGCGGTTTTCGGAGGAGTGTCGGCCCCTCCCGTGCCGGATGTCAACCAATTTGCGTCCCATTGCCGGAGTGGGATTGGTCGTGGGGGCTAGAACATAATTGTATTATTTTCCTGTAGTTATACTCATATAGGATCAGCTAGAGCCCAGAATTATTGCTGGCTATACCTTTAGCCCACCCATGTCCCACTTCTCGCCCACAAGGCGTGATCGCGGCGCTCGAAGAAGGACTGAGCGGCGGCCGGGCCCGCGCTCCGGCTAGCGATAGTGGAAGTTCAGATCGTCGCTCACGTCGAGGTGCGGAAGCGCGGCGTCTTCGGGCGCATCGCGATGGAAGCCGCCCCCGCCGAGCACGAGATAGCCGCCGTACGCGAGGAACGCGAGCAGCGCCACACCGAGCAGCCAGACGAGAAGGTTCAGGATCGCGAGGATCGCTTCCATGCGCGAGACCCCGAGCGTACGTGAGGTGAACGCGCGGAGACTACCCGCGGGCGCCATACGGCCCGCTTACCGCGGGATCGTCCGTTCGGATGGGTGCCATGCGCTCGTCATGGCCTGCACCCGGTGCGCTCGCGGCTAGCCGCCGCGCAGCAGCCGGTGGAGCGCCTCGGTTTCCGACGAGGGTTGCGCGCCGAGCGTCGCCGCGAGCATCTCGCGGCAGCTCCGATAGACCTCGAGCGCCTCGGCCCGTCGGCCGCGCGCGTGGAGGAACCGCATGACCCGCTGGTAGATGCGCTCGGCCGGCGGATCGAGATCGAGGGCGCGCTGGTAACAGGCAAGCGCGGCGTCGGCGCGCTCGCTCCGCTCGAGGAACTCGCCCGCGCGCTCGACAAGCGCCAGGTAGCGGTTGCGCAGCCGCTCGCGCACCGGCTGCACCCAGGCGTCGTCGTCCGAGGCGAGCAGCGGCCCGCGGTAGAGCCGCAGGGTGCGATCGAGGAGCTCGCCGACCGGCATCGCCGGCGCCCGCGCCGCGCCGCGCAGCGCCTCCTCGGTGCGGGCCGCCAGGCGCTCGAACGCGAGCGCGTCCACCCACATGACCTCCGGGTTGAGCGCGAGTTTGCCGGCCTCGAGCACGATCGCGTCGTCGCGCCCGAGGAGGCGCCGTAAACGGTGCAGCGTGACGTCAAACGAGCGCTTCGCCGCGTCGCCCTCGGCCTCCGGCCAGAGCGCCTGCATCACCGTCGCCGCCCCGACGTCGCGCCCGCCGAACGCGACCAGGCACTTGAGCAGCTCGACGGGCTTTCGCTGCGTCCGCGCCGCGCCGTTCAGCGTGTCTCCCTCGATCGCGAGCTCGAACACGCCGAGCGCGCGCACGCGGATTCCCCACGGCCAGCGCTCCTCTTCAGGCGACGGCGGCGCGAGCCGCCAGGACGCGACGAGGTCGGTCGCGAACTCGCGCTCGATCCCGCTTTCCAGGGCGCGCGCGGCGAGACGCGCGAGCGTGGGCCGCAGGATGAACGGCAGATGCGGCACGCAGCTCAGCCCGCGCGCGAGGGCAAGGCCGTCCCGCAGGCTCGCCGCTGCGCGCTCGCCCGCGCCCAACCGGAAGAGCGCGGCGGCGTGGAGCAGGAGCGCGGCACTCTCCGTCGCCGGCAGCCGCGCGGCGCGCGCCTCGGCGATCACCGCCTCGAGCTCGTCGCGGGCGCGCGCCACCTCGCCGCACTCGAGCCGGACCTGCGCCAGGTTAGCGCGCCACATCGGACGGAACACCGGGTACGCGCCCTCGTAGGCGACGGCCGCGCTCGCCGCCGCGGCCGCGGCGTCGAGGTCACCCTCGTGCAGCGCGATGTAGACCGCGGTCGTATGGGCGTGACAGGGATACGGCGGCAGCGAGTCCCCGAGCGCCGTCAGCTGGTCGTGATACGCCCGCGCGCGCGCGGTCTCGCCGAGGCATAGCGCCACCCTCGCGCCGAGATGCCAGGCCGCTGCGAGGTCGCGCGCGGCGCCGGTCTCCGCCGCGAGCCGCTCGACGCGGGCGAGCGTCGCGGCGGCGGCCTCGAGCTCGCTCATATGCAGCTGGTAGTAGCCGCGAAACATCTGCAGGCCGAGCTCGTCGCTCGGCGGGGTCTCGCCGGGTCCGGGGAGCCCGCGGGTCGCGGCGACGAGTGCGCCCATCCGCCGGAGCTCGCCGTGCGCGAAATGCACGCTCAGGGCGAACGCCGCCATCCGCAGCCGGAGCGTCGTCTGGTCGAGCGTGCGGACGAGCTCCTCGGCGCGGTCGGCCCAGCGCACGACGAGCGGATGGTGCGGCGGGAACTGCCGCACCTGGTGGAACTGCCAGATGACCCGGGCTTCGAGCGCCGGATCGACGAAGCCCGGATGCCCGGCGGCGAGCCGCTCGGCGACCGCGATCCAGCGCTGCGCCTCGCCGGCGACCACGCTCGTCCGCAGCAGCCAAGCGCAGGCCGTGAACGCGCCCTCGAAGTCGCCGTCGGCCGCGAACCGCTCGAACGCGCGCTCGAGCGGCGTCCGCCAGTCGTCCTCCTGACCGGCCATGCGGCACCAGGCGCGCCAGAAGGCGAGCCACGGCTCGCGGTCACGGACCGCCGGCGGGGCGAGATCGATCAGCCCGCGCAGCGCCTCGTGACGCCCGTGTGCGGCAAACCCCGCGGCGTGCGCACGGAAGACGCTCGCGAGCGCACCCCAGTCCTCGTTGGCCGAGAACAGGCGGCCGGCCGCCTCCGCCTCGCCCCGGGCGAGTGCGAGCCGTCCCGACCGGTCCCGGATCGCGCGCAACCCCTCGGCGTCGAACACCGAGCGGGCGCGCACCTGCAGGAACTCGCGGAACAGCGGGTGGTACTCGTAGACGATCTCGGCGCCCTCCCGGCGCTCGACGAAGAGGTGGGCGCGATGGAGCTCCTCGAGCAGCGCGCCGGCGCGCGGCTCGCCGGACGCGGCCTCCGCCATCGCCGCGGTCATGCTCGGCAGGAACGCCGTCCGGTGCAGGAACGCGTGCATCGCCGGCGGCGCCTGGTCGAACACCTCGACGGCGAAGTAGTCGAAGACCGCCGCCGGGGGCGCGTCGCCGGACTTCGGCAGCGGCAGCCCCTGCGCGAGCGCGCGCGCGAGCAGCACGACGCCGGCCGCCCAGCCGCGCGCGAGCTCGTGCAGCGTGTCGAGCCGGCCGTTCGGATCGATCCGGTGGGCCGCCGCGAGCGCACCCGTTTCCGCGCGCGTCAGCCGCAGCGCCGGGAACTCGATCGTCGTCAGGTCCGCGCCCGCGAGCCAGCGCGCGAGCCGCGGCGGCGGCGCCTCGCGGCTCGCGACGACCGCGAGGAACCCGGGCGGCACCGACGCGAACAGCGCGTCGGTCGCCGCGTGCACCGGCGAGTCCGCGGCCAACGCCTGGTAGTTGTCCAGGACCAGGACGAGCGGCGGGTCGATCGCCGCGCACAGGCGCTCGACGAAACGCCGCGCGAAGAGGCCGACGTCGGCGCGCTGCGCCTCGCTGAACGGCGGGAGTTCGGCGGCGCCGAACGCGGCGCGGGCCCCCGCTGCGAGGTGGAAGAAGAACGACGCCGGGTCGGCGTCGCCGGCGTCGAGCGCGAACCAGAGGCAGGGCAGGTGCCGCGCCTCGATCCAGCTCGCGACGAGCGACGTTTTCCCGGCCCCGCCGGGTGCCGAGATCCAGACCGCCTTGCGCCGACGCGCCTCGTCGAGCGCGCCGAACAGGCGCTCGCGCCGTAGCAGTTCCCCGGCGGAAGGCCGGATGAGCTTCGCGATCGGCCGCGACCTCTCCTTCATTTTGTTGTAGGAGTTCCTCTCGAGCGGCGGAGTGCGGGCGCCGCTCGCCCCGTCGGGTCCTGCGCCCCGATGCGCTTCCCCTAGTCGCGCGACGGACCCACGCAGTCGATGCTAGCTCTTCCGGTTGACGCCCGCCAGCGCGCGCATGCACTAGGGCCGGGCGCCTAGGCCGACCGGACGATGACGTGCGAGGCTGCGAATCAGGTTCTCCGCGACGAAGATGATCGGCCCGACCGGCGGGCCGGTCAGGCCGCGCACGCGAAGGGCTTCCGGGCCGCGGCGATGCAATCCAGGAGAACACCCTGCTCGCCCACCTGGTTCGCGAGCAGAAATACAAGGCGTGCGTTCAGCTCCGCCGACTGGGCCTCGCTTAGCCCTTCGTGCGCGGCGACGAGCGCAGCGTAGAAGCCGTCGGGATCGGGGATTTGGGGATCGGTGGTCATGGAAAAGTTGGTCATAGGCAAAGCGCCCTCCGCAGGGCGGCCTCGGCCTCGCCCGTGCGCGCGTTCGGCAACAGCGCGCCGAGATACAGGTCGGGGCGGATCAGGGCAAAGGTATCGGGTGCGGCTTTGAGCGCGGCCTTGAGCTTGCCCTCGGGATCGCCGATCCCGCCCGGCCCGCACACGAAGAAGCGAAACGGCAGGCCGGTCGCTTCGAGCTGAGCGAAGCCGGCGATGTCGTGACCGCTCGTCGGCGCGTACAGGATGCCGATGAAGGCGGTGCCGACCGCCAGCGCGAACTCGACGAGCGTCGAGGGTGCGCCGCCGGGAAGCGTGATCGGGACGTTCGGTAGCGACCAGCCCGCGCCGGTGACCGCTGGCGAATCCGGATACGGGTTCGCGACCGACAGACGCCCGGTGTTCACCAGCGAGCGCGCGAACGGGTACTCGCGCGCGAGGCCGAGCACGGCCGCGCGCAGCGTGCGTTCGGCGGCCGAGCGCGGCGCGAGGAAGCGCGTCGTGCGGCTCGTCACCTGGAGGTTCTCCTCCGCGGCCGGCCGACGCTCGGCGTCGTAGGTCTCGAGCAGGCGCTCGGACGCCTGCCGCGTCGTCACGAGCGCGAGCTTCCAGCCGAGGTTGTACGCGTCCTGGATGCCCGAGTTCCCGCCGCGCGCACCGAACGGGCTGACGACGTGCGCCGCGTCGCCGACGAAGAACACCCGGCCGTGGCGAAACTCCTCGAGCAGATGGTCACGATAGGCGTACGGCCCCACCCATATGAGCTCGAACTCGCGGTGCCCGAGGTGCGCGCGCAGCCGCCCTTCGGCGACGTCCCGCCGGCTCACGCGCTCCGGGTCGCAGTCGGGATCCATCTGGTAGTCGAGGCGCCAGACGTCGTCGCCCATCAGGTGCTGCCATACGGCGCGGTCATCGTTGAATGGCGCCTCGACCCATGTCCAGCGCTCGACCGGGAAGCGCTCCTTGAAGCGGACGTCGGTGATGCACCACCGGTCCGCGCTCCGCGACGGGTGAGCGTCGAGCCCGAAGCCCTCGCGGATCGCGCTGTTGACGCCGGTCGCGTCGATCAGCCACTCGGCCTCGAGCGCATAGCGGCCGGCCGGCGTCTCGACCGCGACCGTGACGCACTCCGGCGTCTGCGTGACCTCGGCCACCCGGCTCTTCCACCGCAGGTCGCAACGGCCGAGGCTGCGGATGCGATCGACCAGGAACCACTCGATGTAGAACTGCTGGAGATTGATGAACGGCGGCTGCGCCGACGCGCTCCCGAGCTCCAGGTTGAACGAGTAGACGACGTCGTCGCCGGCGAACGTCTTGCCGGCCGACCAGGTGACGCCCTTCTCGTGCACGCGGGCATAGGTGCCGAGCTGGGCGAAGATCTCCAGCGTCTTCTGCGCGTAGCAGATCCCGCGCGAGGACGCGCCGCGCACCCCGATCGTGTCGTCCTCGTCGAGGAGCACCGATTCGACGCCGCGATTCGCGAGATCGCAGGCGAGCGTCAGGCCGGAGAGCCCACCGCCGACGATGACGATTCCGTAGCGTCGCCGCCGCCCGTCGGCAAGCTCGCGCGGGAGGACAAACGGGTAAACCGGGAGCTCGTAGCCGCCGGTCCAGGCGGGCTGCTCGATCACGGCCGGCTCCGGTCTACCGCCCCTCGCCGGGCGGCACCCACCGGTGCCGCGCGCGCTCGCGGATCAGCGCCTCGACGCCGTCGATCGTCGGCGTCGCGACGCCAACCCTCCGCCCGAGCTCGCAGACGACGGCGACGATCGCGTCGATCTCGAGCGGGCGTCCCTTCTCGATGTCCTGATGCATCGAGACCTTCGCGGCGCCGAGCTTCTTCGCGAGCCCCAGGCGCTCGTCGATCGTGATGGTGATCCGCGCGCCGAGCGCCTCCGCCACCTGCATCCCCTCGACCATCATGCGCCGGATGAGCTCGAGCAGTCCCGGACTGGCGTTGATCTCGCTCATCAGGGCCCCGGTCAGCGCCGCGACCGGGTTGAAGGACGTGTTGCCGATCAGCTTGGTCCACACGTCGTCGCGGATCCGCGCCGAGCGCCGCGCTTCGAGCCCGGCGCCGTCGATCGCGGCGCCGATCGCCTGGAGCCGCGGGGTGGCCGCGCCGTCGAGCTCGCCGAGGATGAACGTGCGCCCGCTCGTGTGATGGACGAGCCCCGGCGCGGTCACCTCCGCCGAGGCGTGCACGACGCAGCCGACGAGATGCCGCGGGTCGAGCGCTCGGATCATCGCGCCGTCCGGGTCCAGGCACTCGATGCGCGTCCCGTCGAAGCGCCCGCCCTCCCGGCAGAAATACCACCATGGAATGCCGTTGATCGCCGTGATCACTGCCGTATCGGGCGTGAGGAGCGGCGCGAGGCGCGGCAGCATCGGGCCGATCGAATACGCCTTGAGCGCCACGAACACGGCGTCCTGCGGGCCGAAGTCGCCGGGATTCTCCGATGCCGGGAGCTTGAAGCGCCGCACGCCGTCGGCGTCCTTGAGGCCGAGCCCCTCGGCGCGGATCGCCGCGAGGTGGTCGCCGCGGGCGATGAGGCTCACCGCCTGCCCGGCCGCAGCGAGCCGCGCCCCGAGCACGCCGCCGACCGAGCCGGCGCCGACGATGCAGACCTTCATGCGGTCGCAGGCCGCCGCCGCGCCGCCTTCTCGCGCGTCCAGGCCGCGCACTCCGCGCGCGCCGAGCGCTCCTTCTCCGCCATGTACCTGGGCTCGCCGACGAACGCGGTCAGCTCGAGGCGAAAGCCGTTCGGGTCGAAGAAGTAGATCGACTTGATGAAGTGATGGTCGGTGATGCCGATCACCTCAACGCCGTGCGCCTCGAGCCGCTTGCGCGCCGCCTCGAGCTCGGCGAGCGATCCCACCCGCAGGGCCATGTGATTCACCCAGGCCGGGGTGTTCGGGCTAGGCGCCGCGGCGGTGTCGTCGCCGAGGTCGAAGAAGGCAAGGTACGAGCCGTCGGTCATCCGGAAGAAGATGTGGACGTAGGGGCAGTACTCGCCGGTCGAGGGCACGTGATCGGCGCGGATGAGGTGCACGAGCGGCAGTCCTAGCACGTCCTCGTAGAAGTGGCGCGTCTCTTCCGCGTCGCGGCACCGCCACGCGAAGTGGTGCAGGCCGTGGATCGGAACGGTGTCTGGCATATCGGGCCTCCGGCTACGGACGCGGTGCAGCGGCGACCGCGTAGTGTGCCGCATTTCCGACACCGCGGCGACCCAGCGCCTCGGCCTTCGGTTGTAGGATCGGCGACATAACGTTCCAGTACAATGGTCGTTGCCATGCTGGCGTTCATCAAGAGCGAACTCAACCGCGATGCGGCCCTCCGGGTGGCGAAGGGGCTCGGCGCCTGCGCGGTGGGCGTAGCGATCGCGGCACTTTTCGCCCAGACGACGCTCTTCGACCGCCTCTCGAGCTGGCTGTACGACTCGCTGCAGCGCTCGACCGGCCGGACCATCGACCTCGACAACGTGCTCGTCCTCGACGTCGACGAGGAATCGCTGCGGCGCATGGCCCAGCCGATGGGCCAATGGCGCACCGACCGCGAGGTCTACGCCGGCGTCGTGCGGTACCTCGAGGCGCACGGCGCGCGCGCCATTGCCTTTCATCTGCTGATCGCCGACGAGCGCCCCGGCGACGAGGCGCTCGCGGCGGCGCTCGGCCGCAACACGGCGCTCGCCGCCGCGGGGCTGCCGGTAGCCTTCGAGGCGGCACCGACCTATCAGCGGCAGCTCGCCGAATCGGCGTACGCGCGCAACCCGCCCTGGACCGGCGCGCCGTGGCGCGCCGACGAGCAGCGCTTTCCGTACGCGAGCTGGCCGTACCTGCGACTGCCTGCCCCGTCGGTCACCTCCGGGGGGCGGACCGGCGTCGGCGTCATCAACCTGAAACCCGACGAGGACGGGGTGCTGCGCCGGATCACCCTCTTCCACGGCACCCAGGGCTACGTGCTCCCGAGCCTTCCGCTCGCCGCGCTCGCCGCGGCGGACCCGACGCTCAACCCGCTCCGGGTCGTCGACGGGACGCTGCATCTGCGACGGGCCGCGATCCCGCTCGGGATCTACGGGGAAGTTGCGCTGCGGTTCCCGGTGAACGTCGAGGACCTGCGGGTGATCCCGTTCTACGAGGCGGCGGCGGCCGCGAGCGGTACGCCCGGCAGCCGCTGGCTCGCCCGCGACGTCGCCGGCAAGGTGATCTTCATCGGCAGCGCGAGCGCGCTCACCGCCGACTACGCGTTCACCCCGGTCGGGCGGCTGTCCGCCCCGCAGATCGCCGCGCTCGCCTACGCGAGCCTCGCCGCGGGGCAGGTGGCGACGCAGGCCGGTCTCACGATCGACGGGCTGCTCCTGCTCAGCGCGCTGTTCGTGCCGTTATTCCTGATGCGCCGCGGCGTCGACGCGACCGGGCGCGCGCTCCTCCTCGCGTTCATCGCGACGCCGCTCGCCCTCGCCGGCGCCGGCGCCGGGCTCTACGCGATCGGGATCCAGTCGACGTGGCTGTTCGCGGCGGTCGCCGGCCTCGGGTCGCTCGCGGTCGTGCTCTCGCTCTGGCTGTACGCGGTCTCCGACGAGCGGCGGCGGCTGCGCTACGAGACGCTCGCCGAGCGCCAGGCGAACCGCCTGAAGAGCGAGTTCCTCAACCACCTCACCCACGAGCTCCGGACGCCGCTGACGTCAATCATGGGCTTCAACAAGCTGAACCAGTTCACCGACGACCTCGGCCGCGACGCGCGCATCCACAACAGCTCGATCATCGGCCGCAACTGCGAGCACCTGCTTGCGTTGATCAACAACAACCTCGATCTCGCGAAGATCGAGGCTGGAACCCTGGTGATCGCGCCGGCGCCGGAGGACCCCGAGCAGCTGGTGCGCGACGTCATTGCGACGATGCAGCCGCTCGCCGACGACAAACGGCTGCGGCTGCGGTTCACGCGCGGGACGGTGCTGCCGCCGGCGCTCGCGCTCGACGCCTTCCGGGTGCGCCAGATCCTGATCAACCTGCTGTCGAACGCGCTCAAGTTCACCCAGTCGGGGACGGTCGAGCTGGTCGCCTCCTGGCACCTGGCGGCGCTGCAGATCGAGGTCCGCGACAGCGGTCCGGGCATCCCGGAGGACGCGCTCGCGCGGATCTTCGAGCCGTTCGAACAGGCCGACGCCACGATCGCGCAGCGCTTCGGCGGCACCGGGCTCGGCCTCGCGATCACGCGGAACCTCGTGTCGCTGATGAACGGGACGATCGAGGTCGAGTCGAAGCGCGGCGTCGGGTCGACCTTCCGGGTGCGGATCCCGAGCGAGGTGGCGGCCCGCGTGGAAACGGTACGGCCGATCACCGAGGCGCTCGCCGCGCGCGAGCCGCTCGCCGGGCGGGTGCTGGTCGGCGAGGACAACGATGACATCCGCACGCTGGTCGAGGTTTTCCTCACCCGGCTCGGTGTCGAAACGCGCGCGGTCGCCAACGGCTTCTCGGTGGTCGAGGCCGCCCTGGCGGAGCGCTTCGACGTCGTCCTGCTCGACATGGAGATGCCGGTGATGAACGGCTACGAGGCGGTGCACGTGCTGCGCACGCGAAACTACGCCGGGCCGATCCTCGCCTTCACCGCCCACCACGACGGCCTGGAGGCCGATCGCGCCCGGGCGGCCGGGTGCGACGGGATCGTCGCGAAGCCGATCTCGCTCGAGGGCCTGCGCAACGCCCTGCGCCCGCTGCTGCGCGAGCCGCGGAAGGCGGTCGACGCGAGCGGCCGCGCGGCCGAGCGCGGGGCACGGGCGTGATTTTCCTCCTGCAAATCTTGCCGCTTTGCAATGCGGTTCCTGCATCCTGATCGGACTTTTTGCCGCGCAAAGGGCCGGCCTTGAATCCTAGAATCCCCCCGATGGCACCCTCGCGTCACAGCGTCCGCGTTTCGGGCGAGCTGCGGGACCTGATCCCGCGGTTCCTCGCCAATCGCCGCAGCGAGATCGCGCGGCTGCGGGAGGCGGGTGCGAAGGGCGACTTCGCGGAGGCGCGCCGGATCGGCCACATCCTCAAGGGCGCGGGCGGCGGCTACGGCTTCGACGAGATCACCCGCCTCGGCGCCGAGATCGAGCGGAACGCGGCGCGCGGCGAGGACGTCCGCGCGCCGGTCGAGGAGCTGGCCGAGTACCTCGAGTTGGTCGAGGTCACGTTCGACTGAGGCGCGCGGGCTGCGCGCCTCCACTTCAGGGATTCCCCACATGCGGATCGCGATTCTCGAGGACGACCCCTCGCAGGCCGACCTCGTCCGGGTCTGGCTGGCAGGCGCCGGCCATGCCTGCCACACCTTCCACCGCGGGCGCGAGTTCCAGCGCGTGATGACCCGCGACAGCTTCGACCTCCTCGTCCTCGACTGGGAGCTGCCCGACGTGAACGGGGACGCGGTGCTGACCTGGGTGCGCGCGAACGTCCGCGACAACGTGCCGGTGCTGTTCGCCACGGCGCGCGACAGCGAACAGGACATCGTGAAGGCGCTGAAGGCGGGCGCCGACGACTATCTCGTCAAGCCGCTGCGCAAGCACGAACTGCTCGCGCGGGTGGAAGCCCTCGGCCGCCGGGCGCGGCCGCAGCCGCGGACGACCGAGGCGATCAAGGTCGGCGAGTTCGAGATCGACCTGGACCGGCGCTCGGTGCTGCGCTCGGGGCAGCCGGTGGAGCTGACACAGAAGGACTTCGACCTCGCGGTGTTCCTGTTCCGTAACGTCGGAAACCTCGTCTCGCGCGGACATATCCTGGAATCGGTCTGGGGTCGCAGCCCGGACCTCAACACCCGGACCGTCGACACCCACGTGAGCCGCCTGCGCGCGAAGCTCGGCCTCGTTCCCGAGAACGGCTGGCGACTGACCGCCGTCTATCAGCACGGCTACCGCCTCGAAGCCGTTACCGCGGAAGCGGCGAACGGCGCGGCGGCCGGGCGCTAGCTCCTTCGCCTTATCCCGGCCGCGCCACCGCGGCCACCATCCCCGCGCGTGCTTCTGCGCGTCAGGCGAAGAACGTCCACAGGACGCTCGAGCCGTCGATCAGCGCCAACGCGTCGGGAATGATCCCGACGAGCGAGAGAGCGAGCATGGTCGGGGGCCCCAGCAGGGGCCGAGCATCGCACGAATCACCGCCCGGTGAGCGTGACCCCGCGCACTCAAGGTACGCCGTCATCCTAGCGCTATCCGGCTCCGAGCTCACCCCGAGAGAGCCCGTGGCAATGACGCGCTCCCTCGCTCTTTGACAGGGTGATGGTGACTCGCGGTGATGCACTGGCAGACTACCGGCGCATCAAGCGGAAGGCCCGACGCGACGGGGAGGGGGACGATGCGCCGGCGATGCGCGGGTGCATCAAACGACGGGATACGGCCACAGGAGCGGACCGAGAAGCCCCCTATCCAGGACGTCCGCTCATCGGCCATTGTCGCCGTTGACTCTGCCAGACATAGCGGCCGGTGCAGGTTCGTCACCAGCCGTTGCCCACGAATTCAGGTCGAATGGCAGCTTTCCAAGACGACGAATGCGTACCCTCGACCTAAAAACTCTCCTAAGTAGCGAACCTTTCACCCCTGCCTCGCCAAACACTTGGTGTCGAGAGGCAACAGGACCCAGAGGTGGCGTGTCTCCTCCCACACCGAGATGGTCGGCGCCGGGAAATTTGGGTCGGCGAAGTTGCCTATGGCAACGGCAACAATTCCCGGAAAAGCTTCGTTCTCGAAGTAGATAGTAGAGCCGCAGGTCGGACAGAAATAGCAAGTCAGCGTATTGCCACTCTCGCCCCTTCGCTTCCACACTGTCGCTGTACCATTGAAAGTGATCTGCTCGCGGCGGAACCGTGCCAGGTTGCCGATGACGGCGCCGGTGCGGCGCTGGCACTCCAGGCAATGGCAAATCCAGATGCGGGATGGTTCACCCTCAACTGTGAGGTGAAGCTGCGCGCAAGAGCAGGCGGCGCGTCGGGTCGTCATGAGGTTGATTCCTTTGCGTTAGCTGGTGAGCGGGTGAACACGGAATGTGGACTGGAGTTTGGATGACGCTGTTCGGTGAGCGCCGCGTAGACCGCGGTCGGCGGCGCGCCCGCTTGACTTGCGTCGCCTCAAGCAGTCCACTGAGGAGCCGGCTTACCGCTCTCGACAAAGGCCTTGAGCCGGTACATCAGGTTGCCCCACATCGAGTTGCACGAAGCCGCGAAGTCCGTCGGCGCCTTCCAGTTGCGGTGCGTGAAGCGCAGCCATGTGCCGCCGTCTTCTGCCGGCGTCAGGGTCCACTCCAGCTTCGTGCCGCTCCACTCCGGGTGATCGCCCGCACAGCTCATCACCAGCCGCTTCTCGGGCACCAGTTCCTCGATGCGCATGCGAAACACCATTCCGCGGTGGTCGAAGCCGAATTCGGCGGTGCCGCCCACGCGCGGGTCGAGCACCGCGTCATGGGTCCACCAGCCCTGATTGCCGGCTTGGGTGGCGATGGCAGCGAAGACCTTCTTCGCCGGGGCCTGGATCGAAACGTTGTGAACAAAGTCGGTCATGGAAGAGCTCCTGTGCAGTTGAAGTCGGATCAGGATTGGTAGGCCAGCTGCGACAGCCCGCCGTCGAGCATCAGCTCCGCACCGACGCAATAGGCCGATTCGTCGCTCGCGAGATACAGCGCGGCGTGCGCCATCTCTTCCGGGCGGCCGCGGCGCCTCATCGGAATGAGCTGCGTGATGCCGGCGGCGATCTCTTCGGGTGTCACGCCGGGCAATCCGCCCGAGCGCGTGATGATCGGCGTCTCGGTCATGCCGGGGCTCAGGACGTTGACGCGGATGCACCGGTACATCAGGTCGGCCGAGAAGCCGCGCGCCAGTGCGCGCACCGCGGACTTGGTGGCCGAGTACAGGCCGGTCAAGGGGCGGCCCTGCTTATCGGAATCGGCCGCGCCGACGAGGATGACCGACGCGCCGTCCTTTAGCACGGGCAGCGCGCGGATCACGGTGAAGAATGCGCCCTTGAAATTGATATCGCAGACCTCGTCGAACAAATCCTCGGGGTAGTCGTCGATCGGGGCGAACTTGGCGATTCCGGCGTTGGCGACGAGCACGTCGACGCGGCCGAGCTTGGCCGCCACGGTGTCGAACAGGCGGTTCAGATCAGCGATGCGGCGCACATCGCCTTGCACCGCCAACGTGTCGCCGCCGAGCCGTCCGCGCGCGATCTCGAGGGTTGCCGCATCGCGACCGAAGAGGGCTACGCGCGCGCCTTCGCGACAGAAGCGCTCGGCGATGGCCAGGCCGATACCGCTATTGCCGCCGGTGATGACGGCGACCTTGCCGGCGAGCCGGCCTGCCGCGGGGTTCGAAGTGTTCATGGCTGTTCCTGCGGCCGCTCATGCCACGACGACTTCGTACACGCGGATTTCGGGCGGCGCGGCCAGCACGCCGCCCATTCGGCTCATCAGGCGCTGCACATGCGCGCCTTGCAGATGCGCCTGGTGATGCTCGGCCGAGGCCCAGCGTTCGAAGCCCACCAGCGTGCCTGCGGCGCCCGCGGGCCTCCAGAGGCTGAATTGCAGGCATCCGGGCTGCGCGCGGGTGGGTTGCACAGCCTCGCGCAATGCGGCCTCGAGCTCGGCTTCTTTTCCGGGCTGTGCGGTGGCGCTGGCCAGCACGATGTGTTCGGTCTTCACGGTGTCGCTCCTGTGTGAGGGTGAATGGCCCGCAGCGCGGGACTCATTGCTTAGACAGGGCGACGCGGGAATTCGTGACCGGCGCGAGATCAGTGCATGTCGAGACGGCCCGATTCGCCTTCGATCCAGCTGCGGATCGCGCTGGCAAAGTCGCTCGGCGACGCGTACACCGGCAGGCTGCGGAACACCTCAGCCGCGCTGCGCAGCTGCTCGATGTCCTCGCGCAGGCGGTCGGCGCGATGGATCGGGATGGTTTGGTACGTCGGACGCCGTGCGTCGATGAAGCCCCGCGCCACGGCCGCCGGCACCAGCTTCTCACAGCGGCAGCGGCATTGCGGGTTGGCCACCCCGCAGCGGGATTGCAGGAACGCCGCCATCGCCGAACGTGCGCGCGACAGCCGCTTGCGAAAGGCCTCGGGCGTGATCTCGAGGATTGCGGCGCCGTCCTCGCTATCGAGTTCGAGGATCTCGCCCAGCACATAGGCCAGGCGCTGCGGCCGGTCCAGGCACATCAGCATGCCCTGGGTGCAGAAGAGCTTGACCTCGGTGACCAGCGCCGCATGCGCCGGATCGTCGGGCGCCACCGGTGCAGCAATCGACTCGCCGTACTCGTACCCGGCGTCGAGCTGGTCGCCGGCCTCGGCGAACGTCTGCTCGCGCATCTTCAACTCAACGCGGAAATTGAGCAGTGCGTTCGAGGCCACGCGATAGACCCAGGTGCGAAAACGGCTCTCGCCGCGAAAGCTCGCCAGCTTGGTGACAACGCGAATCAGCACCTCCTGCGTCGCATCGTGCGCATCGTCGCGGTGACCCACGATGCGCAGGGCCAGCGCAAATACATCGTGCTGCACCGCGCGCACCACGTCTTGCAGGGCATCCGCATCACCGGCCTGGGCAGCCTCGACTCGGCTGTGGAGTTGATGGTCTTCCATATGCAGCTTAGACACAATGCCGGTTAGTTAAGCCGGTTTCTCTCATTGTCTTGATAGCTTAGCGCGGTTTCACGGGGTCTTGCCGTTGAGTCCGCATGCATTTGCGGATGACACGGCGGCTGGTTTTGTGTATCTTACATT
>Ga0335084_10001922_pt1 | contig 19779 bp, 22 predicted proteins | sample Lox_Sample_44_FD_206721 | JGI IMG/M metagenome (GOLD analysis project Ga0335084, IMG submission 206721) | Soil microbial communities from Loxahatchee National Wildlife Refuge, Florida, United States - Lox_Sample_4.4 | ecosystem: Environmental > Terrestrial > Soil > Wetlands | place: USA...
TCGGTTCCGGAAGGCGGTGTGATTTGGGCGTTTGCGTTGGAGTGATGTCGCGACAGATGGACGCGTGACTGACACGTCCGATTGAAACGCGGGCCGGCTGCTAGCCGAGCAGCCGGCCCGTTTTTTTGCGTGGGTGAAAGCAATGCAGTGGATCAAATGGAACAACTGCCTACGTGTAGCGGTCTTCAGCGTGGCGCTCGTGGGTTTCGCGCCGTTCGGGGCAGGCCTTGCGGCAGATACGGAAGACATCGCGACAGTCAGCGTCGAGGACGTGTCGGCAAGGGTAGGTGAGAAGGCGATCATCGTCGCCAAGATCACACCGAGGGAAGGGTACAAGATCGCTGAGGCTTATCGCAACCGCCTCACCACTCTGTCGGCTGCGGATGATGGAGTCGAGTTCGCAGATAAGGTGGTCCGCGGTTCCATGCTAGACGGGAGCCTGGTGTTCAAGATCCGTGTGACCCCCAAAACACTCGGGGCTCACGCCATCAATGGCGTTCTGCGGTTAGGTTTTGTCAGCAATCTTGATGGCGATTACCATCTGGATATCAAGTCGGTTCCCCTGATCGCGACGGTCACGGGCACGGAATAACGCCGCTAGACTTTCAGCGGGTTCCGGTGCTGCCGAAACCGCCCGGCCCGCGCTCACTGCATGCGAACTCGTCGACGGGGTTGAAACAAACCCTCAGCACCGGCACGACCACGAGCTGCGCGATGCGCTCCAGGGGATTGAGGGTGAAAGCAGCACTGCCCCTGTTCCATGCCGAAACGAAGATCTGCCCCTGGTAATCCGAGTCGATCAAGCCCACGAGGTTGCCGAGCACGATCCCATGCTTGTGGCCAAGACCCGAGCGTGGGATCACCATCGCGGCGAGCCCCGCGTCGGCGAGGTGTATGGCAATTCCCGTTGGCACCAGCTCGGTCTGGCCGGGCTTGAGCTGCATCGCCGAGTCGATGCAAGCGCGAAGGTCGAGGCCGGCCGAGCCGGGCGTCGCATACGCAGGCATGCTGTCCGCGATACGCGGATCGAGGATTTTCACATCGATGGTGCGCATCGATGGTGTGTGTTCGAGAGGGTGGGGTGATGCCCAACCATGCCTTCAGGGTCGAACCGCCTTGAGCTTTACCGACTGCCCGCCTCGATACAGGCGGGCAATGTGATCGATGAGACGGCGCGCCTGCGTCAGCTTGGGCGCCCTGGGCAGAGGGTGGCGACCCGCCTCGTCGAGCAGAAGCAACTCGCTTTCCTCCGCGCCGATCGCATCCTGCGCCAGGTTGGCCACCATCAACGGCAGCTTCTTGCGCCGGCGCTTATCCTCCGCGAACTGTTCTAACTCCTGACTCTCGGCGGCGAAGCCGACGCAGAAGGGCGGTTTGGGGCGGCCGGCGACGCTTGCCAGGATGTCGACCGTGGGCAGCAGCTCCAGCGTCAACGCCTGGTCGCTCTTCTTCACCTTCTGGGGCGCGGGCTTCGCGACCCGGTAATCCGCCACCGCAGCCACGCTGATGAAGATATCGCAATCGGCGACATTCGCCAGCACCGCTCCGAGCATATCTTGCGCGGAAATCACTGGCACCAGCCGTGCCGATGGCGGCGGCACCAGTGCAGTGGGGCCGGACACGAGTGTGACCTGTGCGCCGGCTTCCAGCGCTGCCTGCGCCACGGCGTAACCCATTCGCCCTGAGCTGCGATTGGTGATCCCCCGCACGGGGTCGATGGCCTCGAAGGTTGGCCCGGCGGTGATCAGCACATGCACGCCACGCAAAGCGGCTGACTGCTGCCGAGCAGCCAGGATCTCGCGGTGGATCTCCTCGGCTTCCAGCATGCGGCCCGGGCCGATCTCGCCGCACGCTTGATCGCCGCTCGCCGGACCCGCGATGCGCACGCCATCGGCTGCGAGCTGGTGCACGTTACGACGGGTAGAAGGGTTTTCCCACATCTGCCGGTTCATGGCTGGTGCCACCAGCAGCGCGCATTCGCGCGCGAGGCATAGCGTCGACAACAGATCATCGGCCAGCCCCGCTGCGAGCTTGGCCAGGAAATCGGCGCTTGCGGGTGCAACGACGATGAGGTCGCGGTCGCGTGAGAGCTCGATGTGCCCCATGCCGCCAGGCACTGCTTCGTCCCATAGATCCGTGAACACGCGCTTGCCCGACAGCGCCTGCATGGTTGCGGGTGTCACGAAACGGCAAGCAGCCTCTGTCATGACCACTTGGACGTCACAGCCATCCTGGACCAGCAGCCGGCACAGCTCTGCCGCTTTGTAGGCGGCAATGCCGCCTGTCATTCCGAGCAACAGTCTATAGGGGGGATTCGCGCTCATCGGTCTACAACCTAGCCACAGAAATCTCGCAGGCGCAGTGTAATATACACCTGCCGGCCCATGACGCGGCCGCGGGATGGCGGCAATGTGTCCGGGACATCGGGCTGCGACGCGATGGCAATAAGCGATTGGCCGAAGGGCGAGCGTCCGAGGGAGAAGCTTCTGAGCAAGGGAGCTCGCGCCCTGAGCGAAGCGGAGTTGCTTGCCATCGTCCTGCGCACCGGCGTGCCGGGTAAGAGTGCCGTGGATCTTGGGCGTGAGCTGTTGCACCAGTATGGCAATCTGTCGTCGCTGTTTGCCTCGGATCTCGAGCGCCTGCTGCTGACCAAGGGGCTCGGGTATGCAAAGGCGGTCCAGATCCAGGCTGTCATCGAGCTGGCGCGGCGGGCCCTCGAGGAGCAACTCGAGCCGGGGGTGAACCTGAATTCGCCCAAGGCCGTGCGCGATTTTCTCAGGCTAGCCCTGCTGCGGCAGGATAAGGAGGTATTCCTGGGCATTTTCCTCGATGCCCAGAACCGGGTGCTCGCCACCGAAGAGCTGTCCGAGGGTACCCTGACTCAGACTTCGGTTTTCCCGCGAGAGGTGGTCAAGCGCGCTCTGCGTCACAACGCGGCCGCGCTCATCTTTGCCCACAATCACCCTTCAGGCTTGGCGGAGCCAAGCCGTGCCGACGAGCTCTTGACGCAGGCACTCAAGCAGGCGCTCACGCTGATCGATGTCAAGGTGCTCGACCACTTCATCGTCGGCGGCAGCCACACCATGTCCTTCGCCGAACGCGGGCTGCTTTGATGGCGGCCGCACGCTCAAGCGCGGTTCATCGTCCGCGCCCCGCCGTGGCGTCGTAGCGGATCACGTCAAGACTGCCCGCTCGACGAACAGCGTCAGGCCGACTACCAGCACCACACCCGAAATAGCGGTCACGGCGCGCGGCTCCCAGCGGAAGCGGCGCAGCCACATGAGCAGGGGGACCGCAACGATCACTGCGATGGCCTGCCCGGCTTCCACGCCCAGATTGAAGTTGAGCAGGGCCCAGACCAACCCTTTCTTGGGCAGCCCCAGCTCGCGCAGCACGTTGGAGAAGCCGAAGCCATGCATGAGCCCGAAGATGAAGGCCACCGCCCAACGGTGCGAGACCGCGTGCCGCATAAACAGGTTCTCGGCTGCGACATAAGCGATGGACAGGGCGATGGTGGCCTCGACCAGCCGCTCCGGCAGCACGACGATGTTCAACGCGGCGAGTGCGAGCGTAATGCTGTGCGCCACGGTGAAGGCGGTGATGATCTTGAGCAGCGACCAGATGTTGCCCCCCCGCAAGACCAGCGCCAGCAGGAACAGCAGATGGTCGTAGCCGGTGAGGATGTGCTCGATGCCGAGCAGGAAGAAGCTGCCGATGCCTCGTGTGGTGACGCCCTCTGACACCGTGACGCGCACCTCGCGTGCATCCGGGAGAAAGACGTACTGCTGGCTGCCTCCAGGCCACTGGATGTTGGCGATGGTGTGATAGCCCGCATCCATCACGTCGAACAGGTCGTCGTGGATGGTCAGCTCTCTGGGGGTGCTGTCGCAGGTGAATTGGAGTTGCACTGCTACGCTGCCGCCCTCCTGGGCTGGTGGAGTAATCGCGCCCGCTCCCGCCTGGCACGGGCGCCCGTCGGACGCGACGCGGATCCTTTCCTGGACCGCCTTCAGCAAAAGAGAGTAGTCGGCAGCCGCGCCGGGCGGCGCGAGCTGCATTGCGTTCGATGTCTGGGGCGCGGTTGCGGTGAGCGCCAGCAAGAGGTGGTACTGGATCGTCTGCCCGGTGAAGGTGATGGTGGCGAGCCCCTTACCGACCGTGTGTGCACCGAGCGGCGCGGCGACGATGAGCAAAACGAGCGTCAGCGCTGACTGCAACCTCTTCCCGCAGGTCACGCCCACGGTGGCTATGCGAGTCGTGCGTGAGATCACTCGATCGGTCCGGGAATCATGGATGATACGGGTGCACAGCGAGGCGAGGTCGAACAATCAGGACCACTAGACCGGAGCTGTCCCCTGACCGGATTCGACCGCGGCGTTGATCAGCGCCAGCAAATTGTCGATCTGGTAATTGGCGATGGTCACTGCCGAGGGGCGTCCCACCACCATCACGTAGCGGCTCAGCTTGTCCGGCGCTAGATCGCCGACCGCAACTTGCAGCACGGGCTGCAACTCCTTCGGACCGTACACGAGGATCACCATCTGCGGGTTGGCGAGCCCGTACTGCTGCAGGGCCAGGCCGGCGGGCAAGTCGCGTTCCATACGTGTCCGGCCAAACCCTTGGAGCGCTGTTTCGATGCGCTGAGCCATGGCGGGATCGGCGTGGTGCGTGTGTGCCGCATCCGACTTGGCGTGGACCCCATGGTAAAACCACGCGCCGGCGGCATCCCGCTCGAAGCGATGCACCGCGCCGGCGTGGGCCACTTCGATGACCCCTACCTGCTCTAGTGGTACGGGCACCAGAAGGCGTGGGTCACGACGCGGCTGTTCGCTGTCCTCGCGCTGTGTTCTGGCGCGATCGGCAAGTTCGATAGCCACGATCGCTCCCGCCAGCACCAGCAGCAGGCCCCATACGACGGTCAGCCTGGGGTTCAGCCCGCTGCGGTTTGCCCCGGCGCCGCTCACCTCTGTCTCCACCACACCGCGATGCCGACCAACGCCATCAGCGCCGGGATGAGAACGATAGATAGGAAAAACGTGCCCTTCATCTGGCGATTGGTGAGGTTGACTCGCGGCAGATCGTAGGTGCGCGGCGTGATGCCGATCAGATTCTCCTGGGAAGTGAGGTAGTTCACCGTGTTGAGGAACAGCTTGCCGTTGCCCATGATGTGGTAGAAAGAATTGGTGGCAAAGTCGGAGTCACCGATCACGGCGACCCGGGAACGGGTCGTAGGATTTGCTGGTTTGCTGCGCTCGGCCCCTGGTTCCTGCACGGCCCTGCCCTGCAGTTCGCGCATGACGGCCTCGCTCGACGCGACGAACTCGGGCCGCCGGTTGACGATGACCATCAAGGTGCGCGGGCCGGGAAGGCTCTTGCCTGGGTCAAAGTCGACGCGATCGCGATTGGCCTGTCCAAAGCTTTCCTTCGAGGAGTTGATGAGTGGCCTCACGGCGGTGCCCGGCACGCGTTGCGGCGTGGGCGAAAGCGAGCGTGCGCCGGGGAAGAAAGTCAGCGGCAGGTCTTGGGTGATCTCGGCGCGGTTGTAAGCGGTGACGGCGGGGGCGGAGACGTCGGTCCAAAAGTGGCTCGCCTCGTCGATCACGATATCGTCGTCCAGGACGACGCCGAACTCGCGAATCACGGGCTCCAGGCCGGTGACGATGAACGGATCGAGCATGAACAACGCGTTGCCTCCAGCGGTGAGGTACAGCTCGATCGCCTTCACTTCGGAAGGAAGCAGAGGAACTTTGGGACCGGCCACGACCAGGACGGCACAGCGCGACAGCGTGTTGTCGCCTTTCATCAGCGCGACCTTCTCGACGACGTAGTTCATCGCCTCCAGCCCGTGGCGCGCCTTGGCCATGCCGTGGCGTTCGTGGATATCCACCCTGGAGCCCAGTCCGTGAGTATGCCCCGCGGTACCCTCCAAGTGATCGTGGGACTCCAGGCTGAAAGGATCGGGCTCCACATGGCCGTCGAGAAAGCACACGACCTGCTGGACTCCTTGCGAGACGCGCAGAATCCCGTTCGCGATGTCCGTTTCGCTGGGGCTGTTGACCGTCAGTCGCCGCCCCTCGCTTTCCATGATCGCGGTGCCGGCGAACTCGACGCCGCGCATCCTGGCTTGCGCCGGATTGAGCATCGGATCGTAGAACTCGCCCGTGATCTTGTCCGTCTGCGCCGCCATGAGCTGGTAGAGCTCCACTGTCTCGCGCATCATCGGGTCGTGGAAGAATGTGATGTGCACGGGCTTGTCGAGCCGCTTGAGCATCTGCTTGGTCTGCTCGGACAAAGAGAACAGTCCCGCGGTGGTCATGTCGACCCGCACCGGGAATCGGACTGAAAAGTAGGCGATCGCTAGCAGCACGCCGATCAGTCCAAGGGTGTACAGCGCGATCTCGCCGCGGCGCTTGTGAGCCAGGGAGCCAATCTGCGTGCGCAAAGCGAAGCAGCCCCAAGCGCACAGCGCAACTCCCGGAACGCCGAGCAGTACAGTCCAGAGCATCGGCTCCACTAGGATCGCACGGAGCGCGGCCGTGGCCGCGAGCAGCGCAACACCCGCCAGCAGAATCAGAACGTAGCGGAAGGATCGGTCCATGTCAGCGACGCCACTGCAGGTAACTGGTATTGAGGGTGAGCGCGATCGCGCTGATCATCAAGTAGAACATGACCGCTTCCGAGCGCACCAGGCCGCGGATGAAATCGGCAAAGTGCTGCGCAAATGAGAGGTAACCGAACAGGTCGCGCAGCGCATAAGAGCTCTGAAAGCTCTGCAGGTGACCGACGAACCAGAACACCAGAAGCACCGGGACCGTGATCAGCGCGGCGACAATCTGGTTTTGGGTCAGGGCGGAGAAGAACTGACCGATGGCGAGGCAGGCCATGCCGAGCAGCACGAAGCCGATATAGCCGGACAGGATGGTTTTCGTTTCCGGGGTGCCGTACAGGTACAAGGGGATCAGGTCGATGCAGGTGGCGAGCGTCATCAACAGCAGTATGGTCGTTGCGCCCAGATACTTGCCCAGTACGATCTGCCAGGGCTTGAGCGGCAGGGTCATGAGCAGTTCGATCGTGCGTCCGGTGTATTCCCCCGAGAACAGCCGCATCGTAATGACCGGTACCACGATAAGCAGAAGAACACCCATGTTTTGCAGCGTCTCGTTCATGGTGCCGATTCCGGTCATGAACACGTTGTACAAGAAAAAGTAGCCAGTCCCTAGAAGAAACACCGACACCACGAAATAGGCGATCGGCGAGCGGAAGTAGGTGATCAGCTCCTTCTGATAGATGGCGAACAGGCCTCTCATGCGGAGGCCTTTTGAAAGAGGGGCCGAAGGCTCATGTGGCTTCCCTCGCGCCGGCGCCCGCGCGCACGTAACGCAAGAAGACATTCTCGAGCGTTGGTTGCTGGCGCTCCAGGCGGTGCAATTCCCACCGGCTTGCGACTGCGCGCGCGATGCGTGCCTCGATGCCGTCTCGCGCGTTGACCTGGCACTCGACCATGTGCGTAGAAAGCCGGCCCGGAATCGACTGCACCCTCACGGCATTGACACCTTCTATCGAAAGCAGTTCTTCCCGCAGCGGATCGGCGGGCGCAGTCGCCTCCAGCATCACGCTATTGGTCTGTTCGGAAGCCGTTTGCAGTCCACTCGGGGTGTCGATGGCCAACAGACGGCCTCGGTCGATGATGGCGACGCGCTGACAGATCAACGTCACCTCGTGGAGGATGTGCGTGCTCAGCAGGACCGCGTGATTCTCGCCGAACGCGCGGATGACTTCGCGGGTCTCCTGAATTTGACCCGGGTCCAGGCCGGCGGTGGGCTCGTCCAGCAGCAGCACGTCCGGTTTGCCTAGCAGCGCCTGGGCAAGCCCCAAGCGCTGCCGGTATCCCTTGGAGAGCTTGAAGATCTCGCTGCGAAACACCGCCTCCAGATGGCACGCTGCGATGACGCGCTCGAGATCGGACGGAATTTCGCGCGGCGGGACTCCTTTGACTTTCGCGACGAAGCGCAAGAACGTCGAGACATCCAGAACATCGTAGAGCGGCGGATGCTCGGGGAGGTAACCGATCTTGCGGGCTGCCGCCTCGTTCTGAGTGGCCATGTCGAGGCCGGCCACCGTGATGCGCCCAGACGTGGGCGTGGTGTACCCCGCGATCATCCGCATCGTCGTGGTCTTCCCGGCGCCGTTGGGCCCCAGAAATCCGACGATCTCGCCTTGTCCTACATCGAAAGACACGTCATGAATGACGGTCTTGGAGCCGTAGCGCTTCGAAACGGACTCGAGCGCGATCATCGAAGAAGTGGAACTCACGACGGATGACCTGGGCAAAAAAGAAGCCCCCTCAGCGGGGGGCCTCTTGGAACGCTGGATACGATGCGGGATTACTTATACCACCGGCCGCCCTTCGCGGCATATTGATCCTGATCGTGGGCAAAGAACAGCTGAGCGCCTTCGAGATCGCGCATGAACTTCAGCCGGTTCACCGAGTTGGTGTAAGCCTGGATGCTGAAGTTCAAGCCGGCCGGGTAGCCGTCGAGGTTCTCCTGCATCCAAATGGCGTCCTGCGACATGATGATGTGGCCGCCGCTCGCGAGCTTGATCTTCACGGACTGGTGTCCCAGCGTGTGGCCGGGCGTGCTCAGGATCAACACGCTGCCGTCGCCGAACAGGTCGTAGTCGCCGTCGAGCTCCAGGTAGTTGAACTCACGCGCGGGCATGATGTCTCCCATCACGAACGTGCCCGGGGTGCTGCGACCCTGAAACTTCTCAGGCCACCAGCCCTGGTACAGCTCCTTCTTTTGGAGTACGTGGATCGCGTTGGGGAACATCGCGATATTGCCGACGTGGTCCAAGTGGGTGTGTGAGGTAATGACCACCTTCACCTTGTCTGCCGAGAACCCGACCTTCTTCAGCTGCTCATCGATGACATCGGAGCGCTTCTGGTTCGGCTTCAGGAAGTCGCACAGGCCGGCCGCCCAGTAGGACTTGCAGTTCCCATCCGATACAGCCACGTTGTTGCCCGTGTCGAACACCACGAGACCCTTCGGGTGGTCGATGATCCACATGCTGACCGGGATGGTGACGTCGCGCTGCCTGTCCTTGGGCACAGTCGGGATCAACCCGGTGATGGGGAACGGCCCGAAATAGCCGCTCGTGGTCCAGTAAACTCCCCTGACTTGCGCAAACACGGTCGACGAGCCGACAAGGCAAAGCAAGCCGAGCAGTGCCGCAGCGATGCCTAATTTCTTCATAGCTTGGATCTCCTTCCCCGGATGTTAGTTATACGTAGCGACACGTGGTTGTCCTCTAAGCCGAGCTGATGAAACGCTCCCAGAACAACTATGCGCAGCTTAGCAGCCGATTCCGACCACTAAGTTAAAGAATAGGAGATTGACTGACTGTTTGTAAAGTACTTGCTGTATTCTCCACGCCGTCCAGAAAAAGTGCTGCCGACGTAGGAAATTCGCGCAAAATTTAGGAAGGCAGGATCGGAAGTCCCGATCAATGCTGGCCCTCGACGCTCCCCGGAAGCGCCAGCGCTCGGCGCAGGCTGGCTACCGCTTCCCTCAACTTCCCCACGCTCTCCGACCCCTCCCACCATCGCGCGGCCAGCGCCTGGATTTCGTTCCTGCTCCCGGAACCCAGGGCCTGCAGCACGTCGCGTTCGAGGCCATTCTTTTCGGATAGATCTCGTCGCAAGGTATCTACAGATTCCTGCACGCCCAACACATCCGGGCGTTGGCAAATCGTCGAACCGCAAAACAGTGCGGTGAGGCTCATCCCGATCTGCGCTACTTGTTTCCACAGTTGGTGCGAGCTGGCGGGTGCAACGTAGGCGAACTCCGGCTTGCTCACGATCCCGATCGCGACGTCTTCTTCCTGAGACTGCAGCTCAGAGAGCTGAGCGTCGAGCGCGCCCAGCTCACGATCGAGTTGCCGCTTGTGCACCTCGTCGAAAGAGTCGAGCGAGTGCGCGAGCGAAAGCAGGACAGCTCTCGCCCGGTCCCAGGGCTCAACCAAGTCTTTCGTCGTGATGGCTTGGTCCATCTGGGCCATCCCCTCAGCCGGGTTCACGATGGCCAGCATCACGACCGCGTACTTCGCCGCGGTAAGCCGATTTTTCGTCTTCGTTGTGGACGTGCTTGTGCCTAGAGCTGCCACCGCGAGGTGCCACCGAGTTAGCCAGCGTCTCAAGGCTTCCCCGCTCCCGACTTCGCTGTAAGGGCGCGGTCCACACACGCCTTGACCTTTGTTGGCCCCTGCTTTCCGATTTCGGCCTCACATCGATCTACCGCGGCTCTGTCTTCTTCCGGATACCGCGCGAGGGCATCTTCGGCCGCGAGGTCCTGCTCGACGCATAGCTTTACCGTTGCCCAGCCACGCGCTCTCATCTGGCGTGTACACCGGGAAACGATTGTCTTGGCCGTGTCGGGGTATGCCGTAAGGGCTGCTAGGGCGGCATTCTCCCCTTCGATGCATGATCGAACGACTTCGACCCCAAACTCGCCCATCTCATAGTGACAGCGCAAAATGATCTCCTCGCGCAAATCTTGCTCGGACATGTCGGCCCCGACAACGCACAAGGGTAGCCAAAGCATTGCAAGGATCCAGCCGTGGCGCATCGATGAGTAGCGCAACCGCAACTTCTCCTCCGTTGGCTATACTTCTAAGTAGGCCGGTCTGCGCCTGCGCTGTCAAGGCGCAGGAAACGAGCTCACAGACTCAGTGAGGCTGATCCCGCAACCCTGTTCTTCCACCCCGAAGTCCTTGAGAGCAAGGTGCTGTCTGTGTTATAAAGCACCGCTTTCAGAATCTGCGGAGTCCGAACATGGCTCGGGTATGTGAAGTCACCGGGAAGAAGCCGATCAGGGGGAACCACGTCTCGCACGCGAACAACAAGACGCACCGCCGGTTCCTGCCCAACCTGCAGTCGCGCCGGTTCTGGGTCGAGGGAGAGAATCGCTGGGTGCGGCTGCGAGTGAGCCAGGCCGGTTTGCGCCTGATCGACAAGAAGGGCATCGACGTCGTCTTGGCGGAGCTGCGCGCCAGCGGCGTCAAGATCTAGCCGGGCAACCTAGAACGGAGTCACCATGCGCGAAAAGATCAAGTTGGAGTCCAGCGCCGGCACCGGCCATTTCTATACCACCACCAAGAACAAGCGCACGAAGCCGGACAAGCTGGAGATCAAGAAATTCGACCCGGTCGCCCGCAAGCACGTGCTCTACAAGGAGACCAAGCTCAAGTAGGCGCTGGGGCTGGAATAGCCGCCCGGGCTGAATCGGCGGCATGAAAGAAGGCCTGCGCAATCGCAGGCCTTTTGTTTTTACAGGGCTGATCGCGCGCGCTCAGGCTCAGGCCGAAGCGTAGCCGCGCAGCGTGCGCGAGAAAATCTCCAGCTGTGCGATGCCGCTTCTCTCGGCCCGCCGGCACCAGTCTTCGAGCTGATTTAGCAGCTGCTCCTTCGAGGCGGTGGAACGGGCCCACAGACCGGTCAGCTCCTGGCGCATCGAATAGACGGTGGCGAGCACCTTGCTGGTCCGCAGCACTTCCTCTAGGTGAACGCGCTCGTCCGCGGCCAGGTCCTTCCTGTCGCGCTGCAGCCAGCGTTTGACGACGCGCGCATCCACCGCCTGCCCGCGTGTTTTGACGTGCTCCAGCTCCTCCGTCAGCGTGCTCTTGAGCGAACGCGCGAAGCGTTGCACGACGTCGTAGCGGTGCGTGATCACCGCTTGCAGGGTGTGCAGGTCGCAGCGCGCCTTGCCGAACTCGAACCGGATCTTGGGCGCTAGCTTCTTGACCTGCGCCAGCCCCAGCAGCTCCATGCAGCGGATATACAGCCAGCCGATATCGAGCTCGAACCATTTGCTCGACAACCGTGCGGAAGAAGCATACGCATGGTGGTTGTTGTGCAGTTCTTCGCCGCCGATGAGGATGGCGAAGGGAACGATGTTTGTGCTGGCGTCCTCGGTCTGGAAGTTGCGGTAGCCGCCGTGGTGCCCCAGTCCATTGATCACGCCCGCCGCAAAGAACGGGATCCACAGCATCTGCACCGCCCAGATCGCCAGACCCGCGAATCCGAACAGCACGAGGTCGATCACCAGCATGATCGACACCCCCATGACGCTGTGGCGTGAATAGACGTTGCGCTCGAGCCAGTCATCGGGCGTGCCGTGACCGTACTTGGCCAACGTCTCGGCATCGCTCGCGCCGATCCGATAGAGCTCCGTTCCCTCGAGCAGGACTTTGCGCAGTCCGTAGACCTTGGGACTATGCGGGTCTTCTTCCGTCTCGCACTTGGCGTGGTGTTTGCGATGCACCGCTGCCCACTCCTTGGTGACCATGCCAGTCGTGAGCCAGAGCCAGAGGCGGAAGAAGTGGCTGATCGCCGGGTGCAGCTCCAGAGCGCGGTGCGCCTGGTAACGGTGCAGGAAGATCGTGACCGCTGCGATGGTGACGTGGGTGAGCGCCAGCGTTACGAGCACGTAGCCCCACCATGGCAACGGGGTCAGGCCGGTTAGCAGGTCGAATAGAAAATTCATATGAGATTGAGGGAATTACAGATTTTTCAGCGCCCCGCATTGTACAGTAAATAGAGCTGTCGGCTGCAACTTTGGCGCAAGGTGAAGACCAACATGCAAGATTGCGGCCCGGTTGCAAGTTTTCAATCTCGCCCGAATACAATCGTCGCGCGAGCGTTGCTGCGCGCAAATGTTGGGCGGCACGGGCATGCAAGACCGACATCGGTGCTAGGCGGGCCTTGTGCGCAGGATGCGGACGTCCCGCTGTGGATACGGAATCACGATGTTGTTGGCGTTGAAGCTTTTCCACAGCTCGATATAGAGATCCGAACGCACGTTTCCGGTGCCTGCCTCTGGATCCGCGACCCACACGTAGAGCTCCAGGTTGATGCCGCTGTCCGCAAAAGTCTTGAGGAGCGCGGCAGGCGCCGGGTCCCGCAACACGCGGGGGTGGGCGCGCGCTGCCTCGAGCATGATATCCAGGGCCCGCTCTACATCGCTGCTGTAGCTTACCTGGATCGGCACATCTACGCGCGCAAGCCGATCCGAATAGGAATGGTTCACGACCACAGAGGTGATCACCGTTTCGTTGGGGATGATGGCCTCGGTGCCGTCCCCGCCCTTGACCACGAGGTAGCGGCCCGTGAGCTTCGTCACCTCCCCGTAGCGCCCATCGATGGTGACTAGAGCGCCGAGGCTGACAGAACGGTCGAGCAGGATGATGAAGCCGGACACATAGTTGGCCGCGATCTTCTGCAACCCGAACCCGAGCCCCACGCCGAGCGCGCCGCCGAACACCGACAGCACGGTGATGTCGATACCGACGGCGGGCAACGCAACCAATACCGCGATTGTGACCAGCAGCGTCCTCACAACCTTCGAAACCACGATGCGCAAGTTGAGATCAATGCCGCTCGCGGCCAGCAGCCGCGCCTCGATCGTCCGGCCCGCCCACAGCGCGACGATCACCGTGATGGCTACCGATAACAGGCCCTGCAGGATGGTGAGCAGCGAGATGCGCTGTTTGCCGACAGGAAAACCGAAGCTGTCCAGCACTTCCACTACATCCGGCAGCAATCCAGTGATGTATAGCGCGACGCCGAGCCAGATGGTCCATGCGATCGCGCGCTCCCAGTAGCGCAGCGGGCCGTCGGCCCGGAACGCGCGGCGGAGCACATAGACCGCCACGCGCACCAGCATCAGCGAGAACAGGAGGGGTACCGCAAGGTTGAGCAGGTTGACTTCATGCTGGAAGCGTTGCAGGACAAAGCGCCCGACGACCACGCACAGCAGTGCGGAAAGCGGGAAGATGACCCGGTTGATCCCGCCAACGCTGATCTTCAGGGTGGCGCTGGGCTCGGCCGAGGGGGCCATCATGAGCCGGCTGTGCACGAGTCGCGCGACCCACCAAGCGAGCGCGAGGCTCACCGCCAGCACAGCCACTTGCCAGACCGCGTTGACGTTACGTAGGTCGGCCAGGAGGTCGAACAGGAGGTTGTGGATTTCGGCTTTTCCGGCGCGCGGATCCATGCGCGGATTCTAGCAGGAGCCTTTCGGTGACTCGCAATCACGAGTCACGAATCACGGTAGTTTATGGCCGAGGATATGGCCGCGAATGCGCCCGATGCCGGCGCCAGTTGTCGGCGTAGGCGTGCGCGATGCGGGGTCCTCCGTGCAGTAACAACAGATTCTCGGCGTTGCGAAACTGCGCGCCGAAGGTGAAGTTGAAACTGCCGGTGATGACCGCCGAGAAAGGTTGTCCTTCGTCGATCACCATGACCTTGTTGTGGGCAGCGACGTGTTCCGCATCCAGGAATACTGGAATGCCCGCTGCGGCCAGCTCGGGTATGACGCTGTTCTCGATCAGCTCGGTCTGCTCGGCATCGGCGATCACCTGGACGTCTACGCCACGGGCTCGCGCCTGGATCAGCGCCCGGGCGATGTCCCGGTGCGTGAAGCTGAAAGCCTGCACCAGGACCTGGTGGCGGGAGGCCTGTAGCGCCTGCACCACCATGCGCGCCACGTCGTCCCCCGGGGTGAAGGCGATCTGCGCCGTCACCGTTTCCTCGACTGTCTCCGCGGGCTGCAATGCGACCGCGTGCGGCGCGAGCCACAACGCGACGCCCAGCGCCAGCCAGCACTGGAAGCTGATCGCCATCGGCCTATCCACCGCGTGGGCGCTCGAGCACGGCGGCAAAGAAAGCGTCCATCGCGTGCGAGTGAGGAAAGACTCGATAGTAAGGACCGGTGTCCAGCTCGATGCCGTGGCGGCGGAAGATCTCGCCGCAGGGGCTCAGAACAAAACCCGGATGAGCATCCATGAAGTCATCGACGACCGCCTCGTTCTCCTCTTGCAGCAGGCTGCAGGTGGCGTACACGAGCCGGCCACCCGGTTTGATCAGCCGCGCCGCCGCTTCGAGGATGGCGCGCTGCTTAGCCGCCATCTCAACCACCCCTTCGGGTCTTTGCCGCCACTTGAGGTCGGGGTTGCGCCGCAGGGTCCCCAGACCGCTGCAGGGAGCGTCCACCAGCACGCGGTCGATCTTGGACGCCAGCCGCTTCACCCGTGCGTCGCTCGCGCCCGAGATGAGCTGCGGATGCACGTTCGACAGCCCCGAGCGCTTCAATCTGGGCTTCAGGTTGGATAGCCGCTTTTCCGCGGTATCGAAGGCGTAGACGCGCCCCTCGGAACGCATCAGTGCAGCCAGGGCCAGCGTCTTGCCGCCGGCCCCGGCGCAGAAGTCCACCACCATCTCGCGGCGCCGCGGCGCGACCAGGTAAGCCAGCAGTTGGCTGCCCTCGTCCTGAACTTCCACCTTGCCCTCCAGGAACAGCGGATGGCGCTGCAGCGCCGGCTTAGTCTCGAGCCGCACACCCACCGGGGAATAGCGCGTGCTGGCAGCAGCGATCCCATCGCGCTCGAAAGCAGCCAGAACCTCCTCGCGCTGTGCCAGCATCGTATTCACGCGCAAATCCAGAGGCGCGGGCTGCAACAGCCCACGCGCCAGCGCCTCCAGATCCCCGCCAACGCGCTGCCGGGCGAGGCCGTCGTACAACCAGTCGGGCAGGCTCAAACGGATGGCGGGCGCGAGCTGTGCCTGGTCGACTGCACGCGCGTGCGCGAGCCAGGTATCGTCGCCGCGCGCAAGCATCGGTGAGAGTTCGCGTACGCTGAACCCGAGCTGCAGGCTGAGCGCGGCCAGCGCCAGCCGCCGGGGCTGAGGGTCGCCCGCAACGTGTTCCAGCAGCCGCAGGTGACGCAGCACGGTAAATACGAGCTCCGCCACGAAACCGCGGTCGCGCTGACCCAGCTCCGGATGGTCACGGAAGAACAGCCGGAGCGCGGCATCAGCCGGGCGGGTCAGCCCCAGCACCACCTGGAGCGCGGAGACTGCCGCGTCCAGGCGGCCGCGGGTGAGCTCGATCACGGTCCGAGTTTGACGCTTTCCACCATCGAGTCGAACGCGGTACCGTCCTTCTCGGTCGCGCGAACGCGCGCCGGCAGGAAATGCTGGTCGACCGCCAGCCAAACTTCGAACGACCGTTTGTCGCCTTCTTCCTGAATCTTCTTCACGTGTACGGTCTGCATCTCACCGAGCGGGGTATCCAGCTTCTCGCGGCCGAGGATCGCGTACTTGTACTCCGTCACGCGCCGACCGTCGGTGACGTATACCTGCAGGTCCTTGGGTGGCGGGTGCGAGAATGCAAAGTTCCAGGCGAAACTGGCTGTGTCCCAGGTATTGGGCGGTAGCGGCACTGTCTGCTTCTTCTCGCCGTCGGTCAGCTGCACCTCGCCGGCTCCCCAGTCGAAGCTGGCGCCGCGCTTGAACTTGTCGTTGCGCGTTTCGACGAAGCTGAGCGGGCGCAGCCCCTCGGCCGTGACGCTGCCCTTGGTTTCCGTTCGCAGCTTGAAGCGGTAGATGGCAGCGACGCCAACCGTGCTGGTCTCGCTGACTACAGAGTAGCTCTTGCCGTCGTGCTGGAACACGTCGGTGCCTTCACCAATGGGCAACCCGGCGATACTCACCCGGTACTTGACCTCGACCCGGGACGGAACCGTCTGGTCGGGCGTGCGATCGGCGAGCGACGGTGCGGTTGCCAGCGACAGAGCAATCAGGAGAAAGTGTTTCATGCGGGCAGGGGCGAGCTCATGGGATCTGGGTATCGACACGGGCCGGCGATGACGACATGATTGCCTTGCAGCCGCAGGCGGTCCTGGAGAAACCAGCGCACCGCCTGGGGCAGCACGTGGTGCTCCTCTCGCAAGACGCGAGCGGCCAGGGTCTGCTCCGTGTCATGGGGCAACACGGCAAGCGCAGATTGGACGACGATGGGGCCGCTGTCGAGCCTGGAGGTCACGAAGTGCACCGTGCACCCATGGATGCGCACGCCCTGCTCGAGCGCGCGCCGGTGGGTGTCGATCCCGGGAAACGCCGGCAGGAGCGATGGATGGATGTTGATCAGCTTGCCCGAGAAGCGCATCACAAATGCTTCCGTCAGCACCCGCATGAATCCCGCGAGCACGATGAGATGCGGATCGTAGCGCGCGAGGGCGTCGCCCAGCGCGAAGTCGAAGCTCTGGCGATCGGGAAACTCCCGATGATTCACCACTTCTGTCTTGACACCGAACCGGCGCGCGATCTCCAACCCCGGCGCGAGCGGCTCGTTGCTGATCACGGCGCTGATCTCCGCCGGCAACCCTGCCTCCAGCAGGGCCTGCATGTTGCTGCCGCGGCCCGAGATCAGGATGGCGACGCGCTTCACGTAGCCCTCACGTGATGACAGTCTGAGCTTCGCCTGCCCGGCGCGCCCGAATGCAGCCGATCCGGTACACGCTCTCGCCTGCTGCGCGCAACTGCTGCGTGACGCGCCTGGCGTCCTGTTCGCCTACTATCAACGCCATGCCGATGCCGCAGTTGAAGACGCGGAACATCTCTGCATCGCTCACACCGCCCTTTTCCTGCAGCCAAGAGAACAGCGCCGGCCGCGGCCAGGCTGCGCGCTCGAGCTCCGCGGTCAGATCGGCTGCGAGTATGCGCGGCAAGTTTTCCAGCAGCCCGCCGCCGGTGATGTGCGCCAGGCCCTTCACTTGCACCTGCTGCATCAGAGCGAGCAGCGGCTTGACGTAAATGCGGGTGGGCGCAAGCAGCGCATCACCTAACGGCTGGCCGTGAAAATCGGAGGACAGATCGGCGGCCTCTCGCTCGAGGATGCGGCGGATCAGCGAGTAGCCGTTAGAGTGTGCGCCGCTGGAGGCGAGCCCTAGCACCGCATCGCCGGGGACGATGCGGCTGCCGTCCAAGATTCGGTCCTTTTCCACCACGCCCACCGCGAATCCCGCCAGGTCGTACTCACCGGGCGGATACATGTCCGGCATCTCGGCAGTCTCACCGCCGATCAACGCGCACCCGGCTTGCTCGCACCCCGCTGCGATGCCGCTGATGACTGTGGTGGCGATGGCTACGTCCAAACGCCCGCAGGCGAAGTAGTCGAGAAAGAACAGGGGTTCGGCGCCTTGCACCAGGATGTCGTTGACGCTCATCGCCACCAGGTCGATGCCCACGCTGTCGTGCCGGCCGAGTTGGAAAGCCAGCTTCAGCTTTGTGCCTACGCCGTCGGTGCCGGAGACCAGCACCGGATTGCGGAACCGGCTTGGCACCTCGAACAGCGCGCCGAAGCCGCCGATGCCGGCCAGCACCCCCGCGCGCAACGTGCGCTGGGCGATCGGCTTGATGCTTTCCACCAGCCGGTCTCCCGCGTCGATATCCACGCCGGCCGCGCGGTAGGAAAGACCGGTACCTGGCGATTTTGGAGGCCGGGACAAGGGCTCGCGGGCCATCAATTTGACAGTGACAGGCGGCAGGTGTGCGACGCCACAGCGGGCAACCCGCCGCGGCGTCCAGCACCACGATCTAGGCTAAGATGCGACAAGAGCGGCATCGTTCGCCGCGAACGCCCGCTGCGGCCCGCGGCTCGCGAATTCTACCCGAAAAGGGTTGTCCGCTCGGCGCACGGCTTGCAATGTGAACCGTGCCGAGCCGCGCACCGATTTGATCCCTATCGCCATCGACTACAGGAACATCGGCACGTCATGCAGCAGTTGCTCCTTCATCTGTCCGAGCCGCGTGCGACCACGCTGGAGAACTTCGCGCCGGGGAGCAACAGCGAGGTGCTCGCAGCGCTCCACGCCTGGCTCGGGGGAGCGCTCCAAGAGCGTTGTGTGTATCTGTGGGGCTTGCCGGGCTGCGGCAAGAGCCATCTGCTGCGGGCGGTGGTGCAAGCGTCCCAACGGTGCAACCGGGCGCTGTTGTGCACAAGCGCACGCGAGCTAGAAGCCCTGGATCAAGCCGCGCCGCTGCCATCGGTGATCGCGGTGGACGACGTGCAGCAACTGCCCGCGCAGACTCAGGCCGTGCTATTCCGGTTGTTCCAACGTCTGGGCGAGGACGATGCGCGAGTGCTGGCCGCGGGCAACCTGGCGCCCGCCGGGCTCGATTTGCGCGACGACGTCAGAACGCGGCTGGGCGCGGGGCTGGTGTTCCAGCTGCGCCTGCTTAGCGACGAGCAGAAGGCGGAGGCGCTGCGCGCCCACGCCAGCGGGCGCGGTTTCACGCTTGCGCCCGAGCTTGCCGATTACCTGCTGCGGCATGGCCGGCGCGATCTGCCCTGGCTGATGGCAGTTGTGGACGCGATCGACGAGTATTCACTGCAGACCAAGCGCCCCATTACCCTTCCTTTGCTGCGGGAGGTACTGCACGCGCTGTAAGGGAGCGGGCCTAGCTTTTTCCGAGGTAACGCCGGTCATCGAAAGTGACGATCCAGGCTGGACGGTAAACCACGACCAGCGTGATGACCGCGCCGGTGGTGAACGCCTCGGCCCACGCCAGAAGTACGAACCACGGCAGGTACTCTTGCAGCAGATAGTCGAATCCGTATGCACCACTCACCGCCAGCAGCAGACTCGCGAGCACGCCGGTCGACGCTATGCTGAGCGCCGCCCCGAAGAACGCTGCGCCGAAGATGTAGATGAACAAATGCTGCGGCAGCCGGCGCTCCACCAGACGCAGGACGGCCTGGCTCACGCCCACCGGGAACACACCCATGACCAGAGCATTGACCGACAGAGTCTGGAGCGGGATGACGCCCGCGGCGACTTGCGTCGCGACCACCAGCGTCATCGCTGCGATGGCGAGACGCGGGCCGAACAACAGCGTGCAAGCCGTAGCGCCCAGCAGGTGAAAGCCGAGCCCCGGGCGAA
>Ga0335084_10001924_pt1 | contig 19770 bp, 16 predicted proteins | sample Lox_Sample_44_FD_206721 | JGI IMG/M metagenome (GOLD analysis project Ga0335084, IMG submission 206721) | Soil microbial communities from Loxahatchee National Wildlife Refuge, Florida, United States - Lox_Sample_4.4 | ecosystem: Environmental > Terrestrial > Soil > Wetlands | place: USA...
TAACATATTGGAATATATAGGAAATCATGAGAATCGTGGTGGAGATTCCGGTCGATACACAAACTGTACTGGTGGGGCACCGGGACTGGCCCTAGTCTGGCGCCCCTTTCCCAGGAGAGGAGCGCCGCGCATGGCCTCGACCGAGTTCGAAATCGAAAACGCTGGCGGCTATGGGCAGTTCTGCCCGGTTGCCATGGCCGCGGAGATCGTCTGCACGCGCTGGACCGCCCTGCTGCTGCGCGAGCTCGTCGCCGGGAGCACGCGTTTCAATGAGCTTCGCCGCGGCGTGCCCCGCATGTCGCCGGCGCTGCTGTCCAAGCGCCTCAAGGAGCTGCAAAGGGCCGGGGTCATCGAACGCAAGCGTGGGCCCGACGGCGCGGAAGCCGAGTATCGCCTGACGCCCGCAGGCCAGGACCTGCGCGAGGTGGTCTGGGCCCTGGGCATCTGGGGGCAGCGTTGGATCGAGGCGCAGGTCTCGCTCAAGAATCTGGATCCTTCGCTCTTGATGTGGGACATGCGGCGCAATCTCGATCCGACGCCGCTGCCGCCGCGCCGCTCGGTCATCCATCTCCAATATCCCGAATTGCCGGCCGCACGCCGGAATTGGTGGCTGATTGTCGATAAGGATGGCGTCGATCTTTGTTCGGTCGACCCTGGCCATGATGTCGATCTCTATGTCGTGACCGATCTGCGGACGATGACGGCCATCTGGATGGGCGTTGCCTCCGTGCAGGGGGAGGTCGATGCCGGCCGCCTGATGCTGACCGGCGATGTCGCGCTGCAGCGCTCGATGCAGCGCTGGCTGGGTTTGAGCCCGTTCGCGAAGGAAAAGAAGCGCGCCGCGGCGTGAGGGCGCGCTCCATGCGTCGCTCGATCGGTCCGCGCCGTCAGCGCAGCGCCTCGACCGCATTGCCGAACAGCGCGAAGAGCGCCCGCTCGTGGCCGGCGATCCAGGGATCGGGCCAGCAGCCCCAATGGACGATGACGACCCGTTCTTTGGGATTGATATAGAGGAATTGGCCGAAAATCCCGATGCCGGTGAAGGCGCCGTCATGATTCCCCGGAGCCTTGCCGCCTTTCGGAAACGACCACCATTGATAACCGTAGCCCAAGGGCCAGCCTTGCTCGATCTTGCCGTAGTCGCTGTGCGGCGCATCGGCTCGCGGATGCGAGGCCTCTGCGACCCAGCCTTCCGGCAGGATGCGTTCGCCGCCGGCGACGCCGTCGTTCAGGATGAAGAGACCGAACCGGCCATAGTCGCGCAGCGTGAAATTGCAACTGCCGCCGCCGGTTTCCTGGCCGCCGGCTGATTCCAGGCACCAGAATCCGTCGGCCTCCATGCCGAAATGCGACCAGATCCGCTCCGAGAGATAGTCGGACAAGCGCCGGCCGGTCGCCGCATGGAGGATCTCGGCCAGGATATGGGTCTCGCCGGTCTTGTATTGGAATTTGGCACCCGGCTCGGCGACGCGCGGCAGGCCACGCATCACCTCGATGATGCCGCCGGCGCGCTGCTGCCGGATCGCGTCATACATGCGCGCGAAGACGGATTGCCCGTCGCGATAGGCCTCCTCCCAGAACACGCCGGACGACATCTGCAGCAGATGGCGGATGGTGGTGCCGTCATAAGCCGAGCCTCTCAGGATCGGGAGGTAGTCGATGACGGGGTCCTCGACCGAGCCGATATGGCCCTGATGGATCGCGGCGCCCACCAGGGTCGAGACCACCGATTTCCCGACCGAGTAGGAATACCAGCGTGAGGTCTCGTCGGTGCCGAGCCGATAGCTCTCATGCAGGATCCGGCCGTCCTTGAGGATCAGCAGGCCTGCGGTGCGGGCCCGCTCCATGAATTCCTCGAGCCCGACCGTCCGGCGCTGGAACGGCACCGTCAATTCGAGCGCCCGGCCATCGCGGAGCAAGGGATGAATTCCTGTCCCCCGCTTAATGATCCGCGTCGGGAAATGGCGGTCGCGGCTGCGGTTGATCACCGGCTGCTCGTCCGGCGACATATTCATGATTTTGTCGAATTCCATCCCGGCGCTCCCAATCAGGCCCTCCAGGCTAGAGGGGCCAATCGACCGCGGTCCAGGCCGATCCGACGCCCCCCTCCCGTGATCTCCGGGGGCTGGCCGTCGCATTAATCTTCATTCAGCATTGTGCGCCGAGGATTGGCATGCCGGATAACGGCTGTCACATAGAGGTCCGCGGCCGCAGGATGCGGTCGCTGCGAGAGAGAGGCGTGCTTCGATGGCTGGAAAGTGGCGTGGGTTCCTCAAGGACCTGTGGGTCCTGACGCGGCCCTATTGGTTCTCGGAAGATCGTTGGCCCGCCCGTGGTCTGCTGGCCGTCATCGTCGGCATGAATCTGGGGCTGGTCTATCTCAACGTCGTCTTCAACCAATGGAACAACCTGTTCTACAACGCGCTGCAGAACAAGGACTTCGACGCCTTCCTGCATCAATTGCTGCGGTTCTGCTGGCTGGCGGCGATCTTCATCGCGATCGCGGTCTATCGCACCTATCTGCGCCAGATGCTGCAGATCCGATGGCGGCGCTGGCTGACCGATCGCTTTCTCAAGGATTGGCTCGCCAATCAGGCTTATTACCGGCTGCAGCTTCATGGCTCCGGCACGGACAATCCCGATCAGCGCATCGCCGAGGATCTCAATTCCTTCGTCGCCCAAACCTTGCTGATCTCGCTCGATCTCTTGAGCAATATCGTGACGTTGGTCTCCTTTCTCAGTATCCTATGGGCGCTTTCGGGCAGCGTCGCGTTCGCCTTGGGCGGGCATCAGATCGAGATCCCCGGCTACATGGTCTGGGTGGCGCTGGTCTATTCCGCCGTCGGCACCTGGCTGGTGCACAAGATCGGGCGGCCCCTGGTGCGCATCAATTTCAACCAGCAGCGCCTCGAAGCCGACTTCCGCTATTCGCTGGTCCGGCTGCGCGAGAACGCCGAGGGCGTTGCGCTCTATGGCGGCGAGGCCGACGAGTCCAAGGGCTTTGCCGCGCGGTTCGGCGCCATCATCGGCAACTGGCGCGAGATCATGCGCTTCACCAAGCGGCTCACCTGGTTCACTTCCGGCTTCGGGCAGATCGCCAATGTCTTCCCGGTGGTGGTCGCAGCACCGCGCTATTTCGCCGGCACGATCCAGCTTGGCGGGCTGATGCAGACGGCGTCGGCCTTCGGTCAGGTGCAGGGCGCCATGAGCTGGTTCGTGGACGCCTATTCGACGCTGGCAGACTGGAAGGCGACCGTCGATCGTCTGATCGGCTTCACCGACGCCATGGCGCGCGCGAAGGCCCAGGGCGCCGGCATCGAGCGGCAGATGACGCCTCAGCCGGCGATCGCGATCGACCAGGTCGAGATCCGGCTCCCGGACGACCGCCCCTTGATCGCGCCTGCGAGCCTCGCGATCGAAGCCGGTCAGTCGGTCCTGATCACCGGGCCATCGGGAGCCGGCAAGAGCACCCTATTCCGCGTGCTGGGCGGGCTATGGCCCTATGGCCAGGGCCGCGTTTCGCTCCCGGCCGGCTCGAAGCTCCTGTTCCTGCCGCAGAAGCCCTATCTGCCCCTGGGCAAGCTGCGCGATGCCGTCACTTATCCCGGTCTCGCGGAGCCGCTCGCGGATGATGAGATTCGGGCGGCCCTAACCGCTTGCCGCCTCGGGCATCTGATCGATCGGCTGGATGAGGAGGCCAACTGGGCGCAGCGCCTTTCGCCGGGCGAGCAGCAGCGCCTCGCCTTTTCCCGCGTGCTCCTGCAGAAGCCCGACTGGCTCTTCCTGGACGAGGCGGGTTCGGCCCTCGACGAGGCGACCGAAACCGCTCTCTATCGCCTGCTCAAGGAGCGGCTGCCGCGGATATCGATCGTCAGCATCGCGCATCGGGGCAATCTCGCAGGGCTGCATGACCGGCGCCTCGAGATCAGGCAAGCTGGCGACGGAATCGGCCGGCTCGCCGAGATCCCGGCGACCGCGAGCGATCCCGCCCGGATTCCCGCCTGAACCGGTGGCACGAGGCGAAGTGGCGCCTGTCGCGGCGAAGACAGGAACGGCTCAAGCGCGGTTGAGAAACGAACAAAAAACGAACATTTGTAGCTTTCATATGAAAGATGTAGCAATAATGGCGGGATGCCTCGCGCCGCGGGGCACGGCTCCGGCAGTCGATCGAGCCTGAATCATGCTTTCCGAGCGACAAATGGAGATCCTGAACCTCGCCCGGGCCCAACGGCGCGTGAGCGTCGACGAGCTGGCCGAGAAGTTCAGCGTCACCAGCCAGACCATCCGGCGCGAGCTCAACGATCTCTGCCAGCGCCAAATGCTGCAGCGCGTTCATGGCGGCGCCGTGATGCTCTCCGGCATCGAGAACGTCTCCTACGATTCGCGCCGCGTGCTGGCGCCGGAGGCCAAGCGGCGGATCGGCGTCAAGACGGCTTCCCTCATTCCCGGCAATTGCGCGCTCTTCATCAATATCGGCACCACCACCGAGCAGGTGGCGCACGCCCTCACTAGCCATGTCGGGCTCGTGGCGATCACGAATAATATAAATGTTGCCAATATCTTGCGCCCGGCCCACGGGATCGAGGTGATCGTCGCGGGCGGGGTGGTGCGACGCTCGGACGGCGGCATCGTGGGCGAGGCCACGGTCGATTTCATCAACCAGTTCAAGGTCGATTATGCCGTGATCGGCGCCTCGGCGATCGATCCTCAGGACGGCACCATCCTCGACTACGACTATCGCGAGGTCTGGGTCTCGCAGGCGATCATGCGCAATGCCCGCCAGGTGATCCTGGTGGCGGACGCCATGAAGTTCCGCCGTAGCGCGCCGATGCGGATCGGCCACTTCTCCCAGATCAATGTGTTCGTGACCGACGAGGACCTGCCGCAGCCGCTGGCGCGAATCGCCGCCGAAAGCGGCGTCCAGGTCGAGATCGCCACGGAATAGCGCAGCCGAAATCCGGCTATGCCTTTGACTTGGGCGGATCCTCTGCCCAGGAAGGCAGCAGCTTGCCCGATCGGGTTGCATTTTCGATTGAGCGCGTTTTGATGATCAAATATGCTGCAAAAAAACATAAACGAACATGACTTGATCTGGGGGGCTGATGGCCGCCGCTTACGACCTCGCCGTGATCGGCGGGGGGATCAATGGATGTGGCATCGCGCGTGACGCGACCGGTCGCGGGCTCAAGGTCTTTCTCTGCGAGCAAGGCGACTTGGCGGGGGCGACCTCCTCGGCCTCGACCAAGCTGATCCATGGCGGCCTGCGCTATCTGGAGTATCGCGAGTTCCGGCTGGTCCGCGAGGCGCTGATCGAGCGCGAGGTGCTGTTGCGCGCGGCCCCTCATATCATCCGGCCCTTGCGCTTCGTGCTGCCGCGCCGGGCCGGCATGCGGCCGGGCTGGCTGATCCGCCTCGGGCTCTTCCTCTATGACCATCTGGGCGGCCGCGAGATCCTGCCCGGCACGCGCTCGGTCGATTTGCGCCGCGACGAGGCCGGCAAGCCGCTCAAGCCGGAGCTGACCTCCGCCTTCGAATATTCGGATTGCTGGGTCGAGGACGCCCGCCTCGTCGCCCTGAACGCGGTCGATGCCGCCGAGCGCGGTGCCGTCATTCGCACCGGGGTCCGGTTGCTCGGCGCTCAGCGCAAACCGGGCGGCTGGCGCATAGAGCTTCAGGACGTGGCCGGCGGCACGCAGAGCGAGATCGAAGCCAAGGCCGTTGTCAATGCCGCCGGGCCCTGGGTTGAGGAGGTGCTGGTGAAGCGCCTCGGGCTCGGCACCGCGGCCAAGGTGCGGCTGGTCAAGGGCAGCCACATCGTGGTGCCGAAGCTCTTCGATCACGAGCGCGCCTACATCTTCCAGAACGAAGATGGGCGGATCGTCTTCGCCATTCCCTATGAGCGCGATTTCACGCTCATCGGTACCACCGACGTGGATGAGCAGGGCGATCCCGCCCATGTCGCCATCTCGGCAGCCGAGACGGCGTATCTCTGCGCGGCGGCCAACCGCTATTTCACCAAGAGCATCACGCCTGCCGACGTCGTCTACGCCTATGCCGGGGTGCGCCCGCTCTATGACGACGGCGCCAGCGAGGCCAAGGCCGCGACCCGCGACTATGTGCTGGAGCTGGACGCGCCTGAGGGGCAGGCTCCGGTGCTCAATGTCTTCGGCGGCAAGATCACGACCTATCGCCGGCTGAGCGAGTCGGCGCTGGCGAAGCTGGCGCCCTATTTCCCCGCGATGAGTCCGTCCTGGACCGCCAAGGCATCGCTGCCCGGCGGCGACTTTCCTGTCGGCGGGGTCGAGCGCATTGCCGAGGGCTTGCGCGCTTCGGCGCCCTTTCTCGGTGCCGATCATGCCCGGCGCCTGGCGCGGTCCTATGGCACGCGCGCGGGCTGGATCATCGAAGGAGCGCAGAAGCCCGAGGATCTCGGCCAGCATTTCGGCGCCGATCTCTATGAGCGCGAGGTCGAATATCTCGTCCGGCACGAATGGGCGCGCGCGGCCAAGGACGTGCTGTGGCGCCGCTCCAAGCTGGGACTGCATATCGGCGCCGAAGGCCTACGGGCGCTCGAGACCTGGTTCGATCAACGGCGAGGCGAGATGCGCGCGCCGGCGGCTTGAATCCGGCGGAGACTGGGGAAAGCGGGGACGATGACCCTGGAGCTGCGAAACGTGACGCGCCAAGTGGGCGGACAGATCCATATCCGGGATCTGTCGCTGACGCTGGAGCACGGCACGCTCAACGTGCTGCTCGGCCCGACGCTCTCCGGCAAGACCACGCTCATGCGGCTGATGGCCGGTCTCGACCAGCCGAGTTCCGGCCAGGTGTTCTGGGACGGCGTCGACGTGACCGGCGTGCCAGTGCGCAAGCGCAGCGTCGCCATGGTCTATCAGCAGTTCATCAACTACCCGACCTTGAGCGTCTACGAGAACATCGCCAGCCCGATGCGGGTGGCCGGGCAGGCGAAAGACGAGATCGATCGGCGCGTGCGCGAGGTGGCCGAGCTCCTGAAGCTGACGCCGCTGCTGCAGCGCACGCCGCTCGAGCTTTCCGGCGGACAGCAGCAGCGCACGGCGCTGGCGCGGGCGCTCGCCAAGCGGGCGGGATTGCTGCTGCTCGACGAGCCCCTTGCCAATCTCGACTACAAGCTGCGCGAGGAGCTGCGCCAGGAGCTGCCGCGGATCTTCTCGGCGACCGGCGGCATCCTGGTCTATGCGACGACCGAGCCGCTCGAGGCGCTGCTCCTCGGCGGTTCGACCGCGACCCTGTCGGAGGGCCGGGTCACCCAGTTCGGCCGTACCATCGAGGTCTATCGCCGCCCCAACAGCCTGGCGACCGCGCGCATCTTCTCCGATCCGCCGATCAACACGCTGGCGGTGGAGAAGGCCGGTGGGGTGCTGAGTTCCGCCACGGGTCTGTTGCGCTTCGCGGCGACCGGGGATCTGGGCCGCCTGCCCGACGGCGCCTATGTTGTCGGCTTCCGCCCGGACCATCTCTATCTGGCGAAACCCGGACCCGATGCGGTGGCGGTGAGCGCCACCGTGGCAATCGCGGAGATCACCGGCTCGGAGAGCTTCATCCATGTCGACTTCGCCGGCGAGCGCTGGGTGGCGCTGGTCCACGGCGTGCATGACCTGGCAATCGGACAGACGGTCCCGCTCTATCTCGAACCCGGTCGTTTCCTTCTGTTCAACGCCGCGGGCGCCTTGGCGGCCGCACCCGGCGCTCGGGCTGCGGCATAGAGGGCGGCGATGGCACGTATTCACCTCGACGGCGTCGCTCACTCCTACCTCGCCGCACCGCAGGGCCCGCAGGACTTTGCGGTGAAGCGGCTCGACCATGTCTGGGAAGATGGCGGCGCCTATGCGCTGCTGGGCCCCTCGGGCTGCGGCAAGACCACGCTCCTCAACATCATCTCCGGCCTGATCACGCCGAGCCAGGGGCACCTTCTTTTCGACGGCGCCGACGTCACCGCGTTGCCGACTGCGGCGCGCAACATCGCCCAGGTTTTCCAGTTCCCGGTGATCTACGACACTATGACGGTCGGCGAGAACCTCGCCTTCCCGCTGCGCAATCGCCACGTCGCGGGCGCGGAGGTCGCGAAGCGCGTGGCCGAGGTCGCGCAGATGCTCGACCTGGCGCCGATTCTGAAGAAGAAGGCGCGGGGGCTAACGGCCGACGTAAAGCAGAAGATCTCGCTGGGGCGCGGGCTGGTGCGGCCCGATGTGGCCGCGATCCTGTTCGACGAGCCGCTGACGGTCATCGACCCGCACCTCAAATGGATGCTGCGCTCGAAGCTCAAAGAGCTGCACCGCCAGCTCAAACTGACCATGATCTATGTGACCCACGATCAGACCGAGGCCCTCACCTTCGCCGACAAGGTCGTGGTCATGTATGAGGGTGAAGTGGTCCAGATCGGCACGCCCGAGGAGCTGTTCGAGCGCCCGGCCCATACCTTCGTCGGCTATTTCATCGGCTCGCCGGGCATGAACGTGGCGCCGGTGCAGGTCGAGGGCAATCGCGCGCGGCTCGCCAACCTGGAAGCCGGGGGCCAGCAGATCTCGCTCGGGCGCGCCTATCCCGGCATTGCCGCTGGCGCCCGCACCGAGCTCGGCATCCGCCCCGAATATGTACGGATCGGCCGCAACGGCGCGGGTCTTAGCGCGCGCGTGGTCAAGGTCGACGATGTCGGCCGCTACCGGATCGTCCGGGTCGATATCGCCGGACATATCTTCAACGCGATCACGGCCGAGGAAGCGCGCATCGACGGCGACCGGGTCAACGTGCTGCTCGATCCAGCCAACATCCACATCTATGCCGACAGCCGCCGCGTCGAAGGCGAGCCGTCGCGGGCGGGGGCCGCCTGACCCATGGACAAGAGCTGGAACAACAAGGGCTGGTTCATGGTGCTGCCGGTGCTGCTGCTGGTGGCCTTCAACGCGATCGTGCCGCTGATGACCGTGGTGAACTACTCGGTCCAGGAAACCTTCGGCGACAACGTGTTCTTCTTCCATGGCGTCGGCTGGTTCGAGGATGTGATGCACTCCGAGCGCTTCCATGACGCGCTGGGGCGCCAGCTCGCTTTCACCGGGATCATCCTGCTGATCCAGGTTCCACTCGGTGTCGCGATCGCGCTCGCCATGCCGCGCAAGGGCGTTTGGGTGTCGGTCTGCCTCGTGCTGATGGCGCTGCCCCTGCTCATTCCCTGGAACGTGGTCGGCGCCATCTGGAACATCCTGTCGCTGCCCGATATCGGCCTGCTGGGGCACTGGCTCAGGGATTTGGGCTTCGACTACAACTACACGCGCCATCCATTCGATGCCTGGTTCACCCTCATCCTGATGGATGTCTGGCACTGGACCTCGCTGGTCGTGCTGCTGGCCTATGCCGGCCTGATCTCGATCCCCGACGCCTACTACCAGGCAGCCAAGATCGACGGGGCCTCGCGCCTGGCCGTGTTCCGCTACATCCAGCTTCCAAAGATGAAGCGGGTGCTCACCATCGCCATCCTGCTGCGCTTCATGGATTCCTTCATGATCTATACCGAGCCCGCGGTGCTCACCGGCGGCGGTCCCGGCAACTCGACCACGCTGCTCTCGATCGACCTCGTGAAGATCGCGTTGGGCCAGTTCGATCTGGGGCCCGCGGCGGCCATGTCGATCATCTATTTTCTCATTGTGCTGTTCCTCAGCTGGATCTTTTACACGCTGATGATGCGCAACGAGGCTCAGTCATGAAACGTCTGACCTGGCTGGTGCCGGCCCTCTATATCCTGTTCCTGATGGTGCCGATCTACTGGCTCGTCAATATGTCGTTCAAGACCACGAACGAGATCCTGGGTGCCTTCACCCTGTGGCCGGAGAACTTCACGTTCGACAATTACGCGAAGATCTTCACCGATCCGACCTGGTACAACGGCTACCTGAACTCGATCATCTACGTCACCATCAACACCGTGATCTCGGTCACGGCCGCGCTGCCGGCGGCTTATGCGTTCTCGCGTTATCGTTTCGTCGGCGACAAGCACCTGTTCTTCTGGCTGCTCACCAACCGCATGGCGCCGCCGGCGGTCTTCGCGCTGCCCTTCTTCCAGCTCTATTCGGCGATCGGGCTGTTCGATACCCATATCGCGGTCGCGCTTTCGCACTGTCTCTTCAATATCCCGCTCGCGGTCTGGATCCTCGAAGGCTTCATGTCGGGCGTGCCCAAGGAGATCGACGAGACCGCCTATGTCGACGGCTACTCCTTCCCGAAGTTCTTCGCGAAGATCTTCATGCCGCTGATCGCGTCGGGCATCGGCGTCACGGCCTTCTTCTGCTTCATGTTCTCCTGGGTCGAGCTGCTGCTGGCCAAGACTCTGACCTCGGTCGCGGCCAAGCCGATCGCGGCCGTGATGACGCGCACGGCCAGCACGTCGGGCTACGAGCTGGGGCTGCTCGCGGCCGCGGGCGCCCTCACCATCATTCCCGGCGCCGTCGTCATCTACTTCGTGCGCAACTACATCGCCAAGGGCTTCGCCCTGGGCCGCGTCTGAGGGAAAGAGAAACCGTCATGGGCCTCACATGGATGGCATGGACCTGGGAGACCGCGGCCTTCTTCGTCATCATCTTCCTGCTGCTCTGCGCGATGACGGCCTGGGAGCTGACCTCGCCGGGCGGCGGCCAGCGTCACGGCATACTCGGCCTCGATACGACGCGGGGCGACCGGCTCTTCATCTCGCTGCTCGGCAGCGCCTTCATTCATCTCGCATGGCTGGGACTGGTCGGCACCAACCTCTGGTGGGCGCTGGGCCTCTCCCTGATCTATGCGATCTGCGTGTTCCGATGGGTCTGAGCGGCGGGCCTGCCCGAGCGGCAGCCCGCCGTCGATTGCTGGAGATCGAGTGCGTTCGAATTGCATTGCAAGCTAAGGAAGACTTGGAGGGAAGTGACGACACGACAGACCGGCACCGGCGCCAGCGAGCGCCGCGCGGCCGGAAGCCACGAAGATGCCAATGAACAAGATCGGCCGGGGCCCCACCGCCGCGCCGACCAGCGTGCATATCCGTCGCAAACTGTAGCTACAAAAGCTAGGGAGGATACGGCTATGAAGCGTAGAGATTTCCTGAAGGGCACGGCCGCCGTCACGGCCGCTACGATCATCGCACCTCGGCTCTCTTGGGCCGATGGCGCCGATGCCGCCAAGCACTGGATCGACACCGAGTTCAAGCAGTCGGTTCTGTCGCGCGACGACCAGGTCAAGGAACTGCAGTGGTTCATCGATGCGGCCAAGCCGTTCCAGGGCATGGAGATCAACGTGCTGTCGGAAACGATCCCGACGCACAGCTACGAATCCGAGACCCTGACCAAGGCCTTCGGTGAGATCACGGGCATCAAGGTCAACCATCAGGTCCTCGGCGAGGGCGAGGTGGTCCAGGCGCTGCAGACGCAGATGCAGACCAACCGCAGCCTCTATGACGGCTACATCAACGACTCCGACCTGATCGGGATGCACTCCCGCATGGGCCTGACCGTCAACCTCACCGACTGGATGGCGGGCGAGGGCAAGGACGTCACCAATCCGGGCCTCGACGTGGACGACTTCATCGGCAAGTCCTTCACCACCGGGCCGGACGGCAAGCTGTGGCAGCTGCCCGACCAGCAGTTCGCCAATCTCTACTGGTTCCGCAAGGACTGGTTCGACCGGGACGACATCAAGAAGGGCTTCAAGGCCAAGTACGGCTACGACCTCGGCGTGCCGGTCAACTGGTCGGCCTATGAGGACATCGCCGAGTACTTCACCAACGACGTGAAGAATGTCGACGGTGTGCGCATCTATGGCCATATGGACTACGGCAAGCGCGCGCCGGACCTCGGCTGGCGCATGACGGATGCGTGGCTTTCGATGGCCGGCGAGGCCGATCCGGGCATCCCGAACGGGCGCCCGGTCGACGAGTGGGGCATCCGGATGGAGAAGGGATCCTGCAACCCGGCCGGCGCCTCGGTCTCGCGCGGCGGCGGAACCAACAGCCCGGCAGCTGTCTACGCGGTCACGAAGTGGGACGAGTGGCTGCGCAAGTACGCGCCGCCGGGCGCGGCCGACCTCGACTTCTACCAGTCGCTGCCGGCGCTGGCCCAGGGCAACGTCGCCCAGCAGATCTTCTGGTATTCCGCCTTCACCGCGAACATGGTGGCGCCGAAGAGTGCCGGCAACAACACGGTCGACGATCAGGGCATGCCGCTCTGGCGGATGGCCCCCTCGCCGCACGGTCCCTACTGGAAGGAAGGCTCGCAGCGCGGCTACCAGGATTGCGGCTCTTGGACGCTGCTCAAGTCCACGGCGCTCGATCGGCGCAAGGCGGCCTGGCTCTACGGGCAGTTCTGCGTCTCGAAGACGGTCGACGTGACCAAGAGCCATACCGGCCTGACCTTCATCCGCGACAGCACGGTCCGGCATAAATCCTTCACCGAGCGCGCGCCCAAGCTCGGCGGCCTGGTCGAGTTCTACCGCTCGCCCGACCGCGTCGCCTGGACGCCGACCGGCATCAACGTGCCCGACTATCCGAAGCTCGCCCAGCTGTTCTGGGAGAACATCGGCGACGTCAACTCGGGGACCTTCACGCCGCAGCAGGCCATGGATCGTCTCGCCTCGCAAATGGACGACCTCATGGCTCGCATGCAGGCCGCCGACGAGAAGGCGAAGACCTATGGCGGATGCGGCCCGCGGCTGAACCCCGAGAGCGATCCGTCGAAATGGCTCAGCAGCGATCATGCCCCCTGGGCAAAGCTCGCAAACGAGAAGCCGAAGGGCGAGACCATTGTCTACGAGGAGCTGATCAAGCGCTGGGCCGAGTAGGCCCGACGGGACGTGACTTTCCTGACTGAAGACGTGCCTCTACTACCCTGCCTGTGACACCTTCCATGGCCGGGGGCCCGTGCCCCCGGCCATCTTTTTTCATTGGAGGGCCATGGGTTGGGCTCGATATTGCTCGCCGCCCCCTCTTGGGGGCAGGCTCCAGTCCGCAAGCTGCATCGAAAAAAGGGAACCGCCATGGCGGGCCATATTCTCGCGATCGACCAGGGCACCACCTCGAGCCGCGCCATCCTCTTCGACGCCGGCCAGCGCATCGTCGCCATGGCGCAGGAGGAGTTCCCGCAGCATTTCCCGCGTTCCGGCTGGGTCGAGCATGAGCCCGAGGACATCTGGAACAGCACGCTGGCCGTCTGCCAGGCGGCCATCGCCAGGGCGGGGCTCGGGCCCCGCGATATCGCCGGCATCGGCATCACCAACCAGCGCGAGACCACGGTCGTGTGGGACCGGGCCAGCGGGCGCGCCATCCACCGCGCGATCGTCTGGCAGGATCGCCGCACCGCGGAGATCTGCGCCGGCTTGCGGGCGGACGGCTATGAGCCGATGGTCTCCGCCAAGACCGGCCTCATTCTCGATCCCTATTTCTCCGGCACCAAGATCGCCTGGATCCTGGACCATGTCGTCGAGGCGCGCGAGCTCGCGGCCAAGGGGCGGCTCGCCTTCGGCACGGTCGATAGCTGGCTGCTCTGGCGACTCACCGGCGGCGCCGCGCACGCGACCGACGCCACCAACGCCTCGCGCACGCTCCTCTACGATATCCATCGCGGCGAGTGGGACGACGAGCTCCTGGAGCTCATCCGCGTGCCGCACTCGCTGCTGCCCGAGGTCAAGGACAGCGCCGCGGATTATGGCACGACGCTCTCCGATTTCTTCGGCGCGCCGATCCGGATTCTCGGCATCGCCGGCGATCAGCAGGCGGCGGTGGTCGGCCAGGCCTGCTTCAAGCCGGGCATGATCAAATCGACCTATGGCACCGGCTGCTTCGCGCTACTCAATACCGGCAGTCGCGCGGTGGCATCCAAGAACCGATTGTTGACGACGGTGGCCTATCAATTCGAGGGCCGGCGCACCTACGCGCTCGAGGGCGCCATCTTCATCGCCGGAGCGGCCGTGCAGTGGCTGCGCGACGGCCTCAAGATCATCGCCCATGCCGCCGAATCCGGCGTCCAGGCCGAGGCGGCCGATCTCAATCAGGATGTCTATCTGGTGCCGGCCTTCGTGGGGCTGGGTGCCCCCTACTGGGATGCCGAGGCGCGTGGCGCGCTCTTCGGCCTCACCCGCTCGACCGGACCCGCCGAGATCGCGCGCGCGGCCTTGGAAGCGGTCTGCTTCCAGACGCATGATCTCCTGAAAGCCATGCATGCCGATTGGCCCGAGGCGCAGTCGGCGAGCTCGGTCTTGCGCGTCGATGGCGGCATGGTGGCGTCCGACTGGACCATGCAGCGCCTGGCCGACATCCTCGATGCACCGGTCGACCGGCCGCGGATCCTCGAGACCACGGCGCTGGGTGCGGCCTATCTCGCCGGCATGCAGGCCGGCGTCTATCCCGGGCTCGAGGAGCTGGCGCGCAACTGGCATCTCGAGCGCCGCTTCCTGCCGGCGATGGACGAGAAGATGCGCCAGTATAAGCTCGCCGGCTGGGCCGACGCCGTGCAGCGCACGCTGACGAAGCGGTGACAAACTCCTCTTGTCATCCCCGCGAAAGCGGGGACCCATGGTTCCGTTGACGCGTTGGATCAGCATGGGCCCCCGCTTTCGCGGGGGTGACGGTGGGAGCAGTGTGACGAGGGAAGCGTACCGCAGTCGCTTCACGCTCTGAAAGAAGACACATACGTTACCCCCGCCTCATCGCCGGTGCCGCGACGATCTGGCGGCGGTCGCGGCTGGGGGCAAGGCCGAAGCGGGCGCGATAGACGCGCGAGAAATGCTCGAGCGAGCCGAAGCCGGCACTCATCGCGATCTCGGTGACGGCGAGATCGGTCTGCTGCAGCAGCGCATGGGCGCGTGCCAGCCGGATCTGCATGTAGTGGCGCGCAGGGCTCATGCCGGTTTCGCGGTCGAACAGCCGCTGCAGCTGGCGCGTGGAGAGCCCGACCCGTTCGGCGATCGCGGGGCAGGGCAGAGGCTCCTCGATCGTCTGCGCCATCAGCGCCAGCGCCCGGCGTAGTGCCGGACTGGCCACCTGCCGGGTTTCGGCGCCCGGCACCGGCTGCGGTTCCTCCGGCGCCCGGATGCGATCGAGCAGCAGATGCCCCGCGATCTCGGTCGCGAGCGCCTCGCCATGGCGCGCGCCGATCCAGGCCAGCATCATGTCGAAGACGGCACTGCCGCCGGCGCAGGTGAGCCGTCCGGGCGTCATCGTGTAGAGCTGCGGCACGGCCTCGACACGGCCGTGGCTTTCCTTGAAGCCTTGCAGATTGTCCCAATGGATCGCCACCGGCTGGCCGTCCAGCAGACCCGCCGCCGCCAGAAGCTCGGCACCGGTCTCGATCGCGCCCATCGCCGCGCAATGGCGCGCCACGCGCCGCAGCCAGGCGCGCAGGCGCCGGTCGCCTGCGTGGCGCTTCACATCGAAACTCGCCAGCAGGAACAAGGCGTCGAAACGCACCTCCTCCGGAGCTGCCGCATCGACGCCGACCGAGGCGCCGTTGCTGGCTCGCACCGGCCTGCCGTCGAGCGATAGCGTCTCCCAGCGATAGAGCGGCGTCGCCGAGAGCCAGTTGGCGATGAAGAGCGGCTCGATCGCGGCCGCGAGGCCGATCTGCGGGAACTCCGGCAGCAGCAGGAAGCCGATGCGCTGGGGTTGCGGGCCGGGATCGGCTTCGCTCGGACGCTTCATGGTTTTGAGAGATTACGACAGAAATTTGGCGTAATCCATCAAGTTATGCCCGGGCGCCGCCATAGGGTTGACGGGAACAAGCGGCCCGCCGGTCCGGGGCCGCGGCCATGGTTCCCGAGAGAGGATGACCTCACGATGATCCCGCAGAAGACACTGGACTGGAACCCGGGCGAGCCGGAGCAGGCGATGACGCTACCGGCGCGCTATTTCTATGACGAGGGCATCTTCCGCCAGGAGCGCGACAAGATCTTCTATCCGGCCTGGCACGCGGTCGCGCATGAGAGCGAGTTCGAGGAGACCGGTGCCTATGTGGTCACCGACATCTTCGATCAGAGCGTGATTGTGATGAAGGGGCAGGATGGGAAGCTGCGCGCCTTCCACAATGTCTGCCAGCATCGCGGCAACCGCCTCATCGAGGATCGGCGCGGCAAGACCCATAGCGTGATCCGCTGCGGCTATCACTCCTGGTGCTACAACCAGGATGGCTCGCTGCGCACGGCACCCCGCACCGAGCGGCTCCAGGGCTTCGACAAGAGCCAGTACGGCCTCAAGCCCGTCAAGCTCGAGACCATGGGCCGCTTCGTCTTCATCAATCTCGATCCCGACGCGGCACCGCTCGCCTCGATCACCCAGGGCGCCGAGGCCGAGATGCGCCGCTATCTGCCCGATCTCGACCGCATGAAGCTGGTGAGTGAGACCGATGTGATCGTGCCGGCCAACTGGAAGGTCATCATGGACAACTCGATCGAGGGCTATCATTTCGGCCTCTCGGGTCCGGTCCATAAGCACTTGGCGAGCCTGATCGACTTCCAGGGCTACCGGCTCACGCCGCATGACAAATGGTGGACCTATATCGGTCCGCCCAAGCCCGGCGCCAACTCGGCCTATGGCGAATCGCTCGCCGGCGCCACCTGGCAGACCGACTGGTTCTTCAATATCGGCATCTGGCCGAACACGACCTTCTACTGCTTCCCCTTCTCCGACATCCTCGGCACCTTCATCATGATTCCGCTGGAGCCCGAGAAGTCGCTCTTGCGCTTCGGCTACTATGCGCCGAGCCACCGGCCGCTGGCTCAGGTCACCAAGTCCTGCATCCGCTGGATGAACGAGGAACTGGGGCCAGAGGACATCCAGCTTAACGTCACGCAGCAGAAGGGCCTTCGCTCCTTCGGCTATGACCAGGGCCGCTATCTGATCGATGCGGAGCGCAGCAACGAGAGCGAGCATCTGGTCCATCACTTCCACAAGCTCTGCTACGACGCGATCAAGGCGGCGTGAAGCTCTTATCCCCTCCCCCTTAAGGGGGAAGTGAAAAAAGTGGAGGCGATTCTTCTCTAATGATGAGTGTTGATTGACAATGCCCGCCACCTCCCCCACCTTCGACTACGTCATCATCGGCGCCGGTTCCGCCGGCTGCGTGCTGGCGGCGCGGCTGACCGAGGACGCCGAGGTCCGCGTGCTGCTGCTGGAGGCAGGCCCGCGCGATCGCGGCTGGCCGATCCATATGCCCTCGGGCATGGGGCGGCTGCTCTCCAACGACAAGTTCAACTGGGCCTATATCTCCGAGCCCGAGCCCTTCCTCGACAATCGCCGCCTCGCGCATCCGCGGGGCCGGGTGCTGGGCGGCTCCTCCTCGATCAACGGCATGATGTATGTGCGCGGCCACGCGCGCGACTATGACCGCTGGGCCCAGGCCGGCTGCCGCGGCTGGTCCTATGCGGAGCTGCTGCCCTATTTCAAGCGCGCCGAACGCCATGAGCGCGGCGGCGACGATTACCATGGCGGCGACGGCCCCTTGCGCGTCTCGACGCCGGGCCGGGAGCTGGCGCCGCTGCAGCGCGCCTTCATCGAAGCCGGCATCCAGGCGGGCTATCCCTACACGACCGACGCCAACGGCCAGCAGCAGGAAGGCTTCGGGCCGATGGACCGCACCACCCATGAAGGGCGGCGCTGGAGCACGGCCAAAGGTTATCTCGCGGAGGCCGAGGCGCGGCCCAACCTCACCGTGATCTCGGGCGCGCTGGCCCTGCAGCTGGCGCTAGAAGGCCGCCATGTGGTCGGCGTGCAATATGCGCTAGGCAGCGCCGTCGAGATGGTGCGCGCCGACCGGGAGGTCATCCTCTGCGGTGGGGCCATCAACTCGCCGCAGCTCTTGCAGCTCTCCGGCATCGGCGCCGCCGATCACCTGACCTCGATCGGGATCGCGGTGCGCCACGATCTGCCGGGCGTGGGCGCCAACCTCAACGACCACCCCGACGTGGCGATCCAGCATCGCTGCAAGCGGCCGGTGACGCTCTACCGGGCGACGCAGGGGCCGGCGAAGCTCATCGCCGGGCTCCAATGGCTGATGTTCAATGCTGGGCCCGCATCCTCCAACCATTTCGAGGCCGGCGCCTTCATCCGCAGCCGGCCCGGTATCGAGCATCCCGATCTGCAGCTCACCTTCATGCCCTTGGCGGTTAAGCCCGGCACGGTCGACCCGGTGCCGGCGCATGCCTTCCAAGTCCATCTCGACCTGATGCGGGCCCATAGCCGGGGCTGGGTCAAGGCGCGCTCGGCCGACCCCAGGGACCCGCCCGCGATCCGGTTCAACTATATGCAAGACCCCCGCGACCGGGCGGATATGCGCCAGGGCGTTCGGCTGGTGCGCGAGGTGCTGGCGCAAAAAGCCATGGACCCCTATCGCGGCGAGGAACTGTCGCCGGGGCCGAACGCCCGGTCGGACGAGGCCATCGACGCCTGGGTGCGCCAGGGGGTCGAGACCTGCTATCATCCCGTGGGCACTTGCAAAATGGGCTCCCACAGCGACCGCATGGCGGTGGTGGATGACGTGCTGAAAGTGCAGGGGCTCGAGGGATTGCGGGTCGTGGATGCCTCGGTGATGCCGAGTATCGTGAGCGGCAACACCAACGCGCCGACGATCATGATTGCCGAGAAGGCCAGTGATATGATCCGGGGCTGGCCACCCCTGGCGCCTTCCCAGGCGCCGGTCTGGGTCCATCCGGCCTGGGAACAGGCCCAGCGTTAGAACCATCGGGAGGCGGGGCCGGGGCTTCGCTTCCGCATCAGGAGGAAGAAACATGGCTGTCGTGACGTCGCTCAGGGCTCGCGATGCGGGGCTGGACGATCAGGAAGTGCGCCAGGCGCGGGTCGATCTGGCCGCGGCGTTCCGCTGGTTCGCCCGCCTCAACATGCATGAAAGCATCGCCAATCATTTCAGCGCGGCGGTCTCGGCCGACGGCACCAAGTTCCTGATGAACCCGCGCAACCGGCATTTCTCGCAGATCCGCGCCTCCGAGCTGCTGCTGCTCGACAGCAACGATCCCAAGACCATGGATCGCCCCGACGCGCCCGATCTCACCGCCTGGTGCATCCATGGAAGGATCCACGCCAAGCTGCCGCATGCGCGCTGCGTGCTCCATCTCCATCCGAAATATTCGACGGCGCTGGCGGCCCTCGAGGACAACCGGATGTATCCGGTCGATCAGAACACCATGCGCTTCTATGGCCGCATGGCCTATGACAACGATTATGCCGGCATGGCGCTCTCGGACGACGAGGGCGACCGGCTGGCAGGGGCGATCGGCGACAAGCCGGTGCTGATGATGGCCAATCACGGCGTGCTCGTGGTGGGGCCCTCGATCGGCATGGCGTTCGACGAGATGTACTATTTCGAGCGCGCGGCCGAGACGCTGATGACCGCCTACGCGACCGGCAAGAAGCTGCGCGTCGTCTCCGACAACGTCGCCAAGCTCACCGCTTCGCAATGGGTCGACTACCCCTCCTTCGCCAACGATCACCTCGACCAGATCAAGGCGATCCTCGACAAGGAAGAGCCGGACTACAGGAGTTGACGAACGAGGGCGGGCGCTGTCCCGCCCTCGTTCGTCACCCCCGCGAAGGCGGGGGTCCATGAACACCCACCGAGCAAGATGGGGCGCAGCCTGTGTTCATGGATGCCCGCCTTCGAGCTTGTGAAGGAATTTGCACCGGGGATGACGATTGCCGGTGATTTGCGGTAGCGGCGGCGATCGTCTGGGGAGGTCGTCGGCCTGGCCGCGATGTGCTGGATGCTCTTT
>Ga0335084_10001925_pt1 | contig 19760 bp, 19 predicted proteins | sample Lox_Sample_44_FD_206721 | JGI IMG/M metagenome (GOLD analysis project Ga0335084, IMG submission 206721) | Soil microbial communities from Loxahatchee National Wildlife Refuge, Florida, United States - Lox_Sample_4.4 | ecosystem: Environmental > Terrestrial > Soil > Wetlands | place: USA...
CGGGCCGGACGGCTGCGGTGAGCATGACGGGAGCGTGCCGGCTCCCGAGGTGCGGCGATGTGCCGAGCGTCACGCTCCGTGAGACCGGGTGGGCCCACCCGTCGAGGGGGCCGCACGCGGAACGCTCCGGTGTGACGAGGCTCACGCGGTAGAGTCGCCGCTCACCCCCGACCGGGAGTCCCCATTGAGCGCAGCCTCGCTCGCCCGCCGCATCCTCGCCGTCGCCGCCGGCTTCCTCGCCGTGGCGGTCCTCTCGACCGTCACCGATCAGGTGCTCCACGCAGCCGGTGTCTACCCGCCTGGGGGACGGACGATGAGCGACGAGCTGTTCGCGCTGGCGCTCGCCTACCGCGTCGTGTTCACCGTGCTCGGCGGCTGGATCACGGCGAGGCTCGCGCCGGAGCGCCCGATGACCCACGCCATGGTGCTCGCCGGGATCGGCCTTGTGGCGGCCATCGCCGGCGCGTCGTACGCGCTCGCCCACCCGGAGCTCGGCCCGGCCTGGTACCCGTGGTCGCTCGTGGTGACGGCGGTGCCCTGCGTGTGGCTCGGGGCGAGAGTCGCGATCGCGAGGCACGCGAACCCCGCGCGGCCGGCGGGCGCGTGACCGGCGTCTTGATGCAGGTCAAGAAGAACCTGGGCGCGTCGGACCCGGGTCGCTGCTCCCGTTCGCGGGGCCACGCGATCCACGGCGATTCCAGGGCTCGCAAGTTGCTCTAGCCCGGGTTGCCGCGCAGCCGTCCGCGGGGCGCTCCAGCCCCGAGTGGCTCGCCAGTGAGGGCTCGATGCTCGCCCGGATGAAGATCGGCTCGAAGATCGTCGGCACCTACGCCGTCACGGTGGGCCTCCTCGTCGCCCTGCTCGTCCTCGCGGTGGTCTCGCTCCGGACGCTGTCGGGCATCTCGACCACCTTCGTCGAGGTCCGGGTGCCCAGCCTGGCGACCGTCTACCAGATCGACCAGGAGCTCACCGACGTCTCCCGCGCCATCCACGCCCTCTCCAACGCCCGCTTCGACACCGACTACCGGAACATCCTGCACGAGGAGGCGTCGAAGGTGCTCGCCAGACTCGACGCCGACTCGGCCGCCTTCGAGAAGCAGCCGCGGAGCGAGGAGGCCGAGGCGTCCTGGAAGGACCTCCAGGCCGCTCTCGCAGAATGGCACGGGATCGTGAAGAAGATCCTCGAGCTCGAGGTGGCGCGCGACGGTCTCCTCGCGAGCGGCAAGGAGTTCAGCGACCCGCAGGTGGAGCGCGCCCAGCAGCGCATCCTCAACGGGCTCGTGCTCCACCGCGACGCCTACGACACGGCGAACTTCCTCACCGACAAGCTGCAGGCCACCATCAAGGCTCAGGTCGCCTCCGACGGCTCCCGCGCTCGCAGCGCCGCCGTGCGTGCCAGCGTGACCATCGCGGTGGCCATCCTGCTCATCGCCATCGCGGTGGTGGTCGTGGGCGTGCTCCTCGCCCGCGACATCACCGGCATCTTCGACCGGCTGGGCCGGACGCTCGACGGCATCGCCGAGGGCGACATGCCCCCGCGCCTCGAGGACGAACGCGGCGACGACTACAACGCCCTGCGCGACAGCCTCAACCAGGTCATCGGCACGGTGGAGTCCCTGGTCTCCGGCATCAACGCCATGAGCGCGCAGCAGGAGGCAGGGGACCTCGATGCCAGCCTCGACGTCTCCGCGTTCCGCGGGGACTACCGGACCATGGCCCAGGGCCTCAACGGGATCCTCGCCTCCAGCGTGGCCATGATCCGGAAGGCCATGGGCGTCGTCGAGGAGCTCGGGCGCGGCAACTTCGCGGCCCGCATCGAGCAGCTTCCCGGCAAGCGACGGATGGTGAACGACACGATCGAACGGGTGCGCGGCAACCTGCAGGGCCTCGTCACCGAGATCAACCGCGTGAGCGCCGAGCACGACGCCGGCGAGGTCGACGCCGCCATCGACGCCGCGCGCTTCTCGGGCGACTACCGGACGATGGCCGAAGGCATCAACACCATGGCCTCGAACCACGTGGCCATGGTCCGGCTGGCCATGAACGTGGTGGGCGAGTTCGGCCGCGGGCACTTCGAGGCGGCGCTGGCGCCCCTGCCGGGCAAGAAGCGCCTCATCAACGACACCGTCGAGCAGGTGCGCGCCAACCTGAAGGCGCTCATCGCCGACGCCACCCTGCTCTCGCGGGCCGCGCTCTCGGGCAAGCTCGACGTGCGCGCCGATGCGAGCCGCCACGAGGGCGGCTACCGGGAGATCATCGAGGGGGTGAACGGCACCATCGACGCGGTGGTGGCCCCCATGCACGACCTCCGGAACGTGCTCGATCGGCTGGCCGCCGGCGACCTCGACGCCCGCACCGATCCGACGCGCCACCAGAACGACGCGCGACGGATCCTCGATGGCGTGAACGGAACGCTGTCCGCCCTGCTCGCGCCCATCGGCGAGGCCACCACGGTCCTGGGGCGCCTCGCCGAGCGCGACCTCCGGGTCCGGATGAACGGCGAGTACCAGGGCGAGCACGCGCGCATGCGTGACGCGCTCAACGCGACCGCCGAGGCGCTGCACGATGCGATGATGCAGGTGGCCACCGCCGTCGATCAGGTCTCGAGCGCGGCCACCCAGATCGCCTCCTCCTCCCAGGCGGTCGCCGCGGGTGCCTCCGAGCAGGCGGCCTCCCTGCAGCACACGAGCGCCTCCATCGACTCGGTGGCGGGCATGACCAAGCACGCCGCCGACAGCGCCCACCAGGCGAACCTCCTCGCCGAGGGTGCGCGGGTCGCCGCATCCGAGGGCGTCGGCTCCATGGAGCGGATGCAGGGCGCGATGGCGAAGATCCGTGCCTCCGCCGAGAGCACCTCGCAGATCATCAAGGACATCAACGAGATCGCCTTCCAGACCAACCTCCTCGCCCTCAACGCCGCGGTGGAGGCGGCCCGTGCCGGCGAGGCGGGCCGCGGCTTCGCCGTGGTGGCCGAGGAGGTCCGTTCCCTGGCCCTGCGCGCCAAGGAGGCCGCCCAGAAGACCGAGGATCTCATTCGCGAGTCCGTCAAGCAGAGCAACGACGGCGAGGTCATGTCGCGCGAGGTGGCGAGCCGCCTCTCGCAGATCGTGACCTCGGTGGCGAAGGCCTCGGCGATCGTGAAGGAGATCGCCGGCGTCGAGAAGGAGCAGTCGAACGGCATCCTCCAGCTCCACGGCTCCATCTCGGAGATGGACAAGGTCACCCAGCAGAACGCGGCCTCCGCCGAGGAGTCGTCGTCCGCGGCGTCCGAGCTCTCCGGCCAGGCCGAGGAGCTCGCCGCCATGGTCGGCTCGTTCCGCATCGAGCGAGGAGGGGCGAACGGCCACCACCTCCATGGCGGAACGGTTCACCCGCTCGAGGCTCACTGAACGTCGAACCCCCCGGCAGTTCCCCAGACCCACGAAGGAGAATCCGAGATGAAGACGCTGACGCTGTTCGTCGCTTCCCTGCTCGTCGCCGGCGCGGCCCGGGCGGAGGAGCGCGCCACCCCCGAGGACGCCCAGGAGCTGGTGAAGACCGCCGTCTCCTACCTGAAGAAGCACGGCCCGGAGAAGGCGTACCCGGAGTTCCAGAACAAGAAGGGCCCTTTCATCTACAAGGACCTCTACGTGTCCGTGTACGACCTCACCGGCCGTTGCGTCGCCCACGGGGCCGATCCGGCCCGCGTCGGCAGGGACTTCTCGGCCTCCAAGGACGCCACCGGGAAGCTCTTCGTCATGGAGCGCGTCAAGGTCGCGAAGGAGAAGGGCTCCGGCTGGGTCGAGTACAAGGAGATCAACCCCGCGGACGGCAAGACCGAGTCGAAGACCTCGTACATCGAGCGGGTGGGCGACGTCTTCATCTCGGCTGGCGCGTACAAGTAGGCGGCGGCGCCACGGTTCGCGCGGGGAGAGTGCTAGGCTCTCCGCGCGATGCCCGATCTCGAATCGACCCGCGTCTTCGGCGCGCGCACCACCCGCGTGGTCGGCCTGCGGCTGCACCCGCTGGCGGACCTCTACCACACCCTGGTCACCGGCTCGTGGACCCGGCTCCTCCTGTTCTACGCGTCGGTTTACTTCGTGGCGCAGGCGCTGTTCGGCCTGGGCCACCTCCTCCTCGCAGCGGGTCCCATCGACGGCCCGTTCGTGCCGGCGCTCGTGGCCGCCATCGACGCGCCCCCGTCGCCCACGGCGCCGCTCTCGCCGGCCTGGTTCGCGAGCACCGCGCTCTCCGGCCTCGAGGGCTTCTTCCGCTGGCTCCTGGTCGGGGTCGGCGCCGGCATCATCTTCGGCAAGTTCTCCCTCCTGCGCGCCCGGATCATGTGGAGCACGAACGCGATCGTCGGCCCCCACGGCGACGGCAGGGCGCTCATGTTTCGCATGGCGAACGAGCGCAGCAGCCACATCGTCCAGGCCAAGGTCGCGGCCCTCCTCATCTGGAGCGAGCCCGACGAGGACGGCTACGTCTCGCGCCGGGCGCGAGATCTCGACCTCGCCCGCGGCGGCACCGCGGTCTTCACCCACGCCTGGACCGCGGTGCACAAGATCGACGCGCGGAGCCCGCTCGCCGGCGTGGACGAGTCCATCCTCGCGGCCCGGGAGGCGGAGATCATGGTGACGCTCACCGGGTACGACGAGGTCCTCACCCGCATGATCCACGCCTCGCAGACCTACCCCGCCGATCGCATCGTCTGGGGCGTCCGGTTCAAGGAGATCGTGAAGACGACGTCCAGCGGCGCCCGGGTCATCGACTACAGCCGCTTCCACGAGACGGTCTCGGAGGACGAGGGGGGCGTGCTGCCCGACCATCCGATCGTGCCCCGCTCGCGTCGTGACGCGCGCGGAGGCCGGGGCGGGGTTAGCATGGGTGACGATGGCGACCGTTGACCGAAAGGCGCGCGGCGTTTGTCCGGCCTGCGGGAAGGCGCTCGGCTCGAACGCCGGGTGCCTCTCCTGCCGCGAGGCGGCCGCGAGCGAGCTGGCGCGCGAGGCGGAGGACGTCACCCCGCGCGACGTGGGCGCGCAGGCGGACGCCGTGGAGCGTTTCCTCGAGCGCCCGCCCTGGTACGCCAGGGCCGGTCCGGCGGGCCTGTTCGAGAAGCTGCGGCTCCTCGGCATGATCCTCAGGGACTACTGGGGAGGCGCCTACCGTCGGATGCCGTGGAAGGCGATCGCGGCGGTGGTGGCCGGGGTGGTCTACGTGCTCTCGCCCATCGACCTCATCCCGGACTTCCTCGTCCCGATCGGCTGGACCGACGACATGCTGGTGGTGGCCCTCACCTGGGGGCTCGTGAAGCGGGAGCTCCGCGAGTACTGCGCCTGGAAGAAGCTCTCCCCGGCCCATTTCGGCCTGTGATCCCGGGGGTCCGGGCGTGGCAGGCTGCCCAACTGCCCGGACTTCCTTGACAAGACCGGTTCCGGGATCGTATAGGACCGCCCTTTGCGGAGGTCGGCGCGCCGCGTTCCGTCGCGCGCGCCGGGTGAGAAACCTCCCGGATTCCCGAGGAGAAGGCCGATGTACGCGGTGATCAGGACCGGCGGCAAGCAGTACCGCGTCGCCCAGGGCGACCGGCTCAAGGTCGAGAAGCTCGGCGGCGACGTGGGCGTGAAGGTCGCGTTCGAGGTGCTGCTCGTCGGCGGCGAGGGCGACCCGAAGATCGGCAAGCCCACCGTCTCCGGCGCCGCCGTCGAGGGCGAGATCCTCGGCCAGGGCAGGCACAAGAAGGTCGTCCACTTCCGGAAGAAGAAGGAAGGCTGGACGAAGAAGCGGGGCCACCGGCAGCCGTACACCGAGGTCCTCATCACCACGGTGAAGGCCTAGCAAGGCCGGAAGGACGGGCGCGTCATGGCTCACAAGAAGGGACAGGGCTCCTCTCGCAACGGGCGCGACTCTCCCGGTCAGCGCCGCGGCGTGAAGGTCTACGGCTCCGAGAGGGTCGTCGCCGGCAACATCCTCGTGCGGCAGGTCGGCACCTTGATCCACCCCGGCAAGAACGTCGGCATGGGCAAGGACTTCACGCTCTTCGCCAAGGTCGACGGAACCGTGAAGTACGCGCGCACGCGCGGCGACCGGCGGGTCGTCTCGATCGTGCCGCAGGCGTAGCGTCCGGGCCCGTTCACCCCGGGCGGAATCGAGGGGCGTGGACCCGAGGGTCCGCGCCCCTTCGCGTTTCGAGAGGCCCATGAAGTTCGTCGACGAGGTCCGGATCCACGTGAAGGCCGGCGACGGCGGCGACGGTGCCGTCGCCTGGCGGCGGGAGAAGTTCATCCCGCGCGGCGGGCCGGCCGGCGGCGACGGCGGCAACGGCGGCGACGTGGTGCTGGAGGTCGACCCGCAGCTCTCCACCCTCCTCGACTACCGCTACGTGCGCGAGCACAAGGCCCGCTCCGGCGAGAAGGGCCAGGGCTCGGACATGAACGGGAAGGACGGCGAGGATCTCGTCCTGCGCGTCCCGCCCGGCACGGTGGTGAAGGACGCCGGGAGCGGCGAGATCCTGGCCGACCTCGCCGAGGGGCGCTTCCAGCTCGCCAAGGGCGGCCGGGGCGGCCTCGGCAACATGAACTTCGCCACCTCCACGAACCAGGCGCCACGCTACGCCGAGGACGGCACGCCGGGAGAGGAGCGCGACGTCGTCCTCGAGCTGAAGCTGCTCGCCGACGTGGGCATCGTCGGCTACCCGAACGCCGGCAAGTCGACCCTCATCTCGCGCATCTCCCGGGCCCGGCCCAAGATCGCCGACTACCCGTTCACCACGCTCGTGCCCAACCTGGGCGTCGTCGGCTGGCGCGGGAAGAGCTTCGTGGTCGCCGACATCCCCGGCCTCATCGAGGGCGCGCACGCCGGGGCCGGCCTGGGCCACCAGTTCCTGCGCCACGTGGAGCGCTGCCGCGTGCTCGTCCACCTCGTGGAGGGCGCGAACCCCGACCCCGGCCGCGAGCCGAGGCGCGACCTCGAGGCCATCAACCGCGAGCTCCGGCTCCACTCGCCCGAGCTCGCGAGGAAGCCGCAGATCGTGGCCGTGACGAAGATCGATCTGCCGGAGGCGCGAACGGCCGGCGAGACGCTCGCCCGGCTGCTGGCGAGGCGGAAGACGCCGGTGAAGGTCCACCTCCTGTCGGCGGTCACCGGCGAGGGCATGGACGCCCTGCTCGACGCGGTCTCGCGGGCGCTCCATCCAGGCGTGGCGGGCCGGAAGACGACGCGCGGGCGGAGGCTCGCGAAGCCGAGGAGGGCCAAGTGAGCCCGCCCCGGCTCGGCGATCCGGACTTCCTCGTCCCCGAGCGCAGGGCCCGCATCGACGCGGTGGTGGCCCAGCGGACCCGCACGCTCACCGTGGTGATGGAGGCGTTCTGCGACCCGCAGAACGTGAACGCGGTGCTGCGGACCTGCGAGGCCTTCGGCGTGCAGACGCTCCACGCCGTCGAGGGCCCCATGAAGCCCTTCGACCGCAACAAGCGGATCAGCCAGAACGCCGACAAGTGGCTGGAGGTGACGCGCTGGCGGTCCACGCGCGAGTGCCTCGAGCACCTCCGCCGCGAGGGCTTCGCCGTCTACGCCACCCACCTCGGCGAGGGCAGCGTCGCGCTCGGTGGCCTCTCCTTCGCCGGCAAGGTCGCGCTCGTGTTCGGGAACGAGAGCCGCGGCGTCTCCGACGAGGCGCTCGCGCTCGCCACCGCCCGCTATGCCATCCCGATGCGCGGGTTCAGCCAGTCGCTCAACGTCTCGGTCGCAGCGGCGGTGTCGATCGCCACGGCGGTGGAGCGCCGGGAGGCCCAGCGCGGGCGCCACGGCGACCTCTCCGAGGCGGAGGCCGAGGCGCTCCGGCAACGCTTCTACGTTCTCGCCGTGAAGCAGCGCGCCCGCGTCGCCAAGGCCGAGCAGGTGCAGGCGAGGCGGGCCAGGCACGCGCGGAAGGCGTGAGGCGCGCGTCCTCCGTCAGGGCAGCCCGTACCCGTTCCTCGCCAGGATCGCGCGGCCCTTCTCGCCGGTGACGAACGCCAGGAACGCGCGGGCGAGCGCGGGGTCCCTCGCGTGGCGGAGCACCACGCCGGCCTGCTCGATGTGGGGGTGAAGCGCCTCGGCGACCGGGATCACCCTCCCCGCCGAGAGCTCGGGCCAGAGCGTCAGCGAGCGCGGCAGGAACGCCACGTCGGCCCCGCCGGTCGCCGCGAGCTGGGCCGCATGCCCGACGCTCGAGCCGAGCACGAGCTTGTCCCGCACGGCCTCGAGGACACCCGCGGCCCGGAGCGCGGCCTCGGTGGCCCGCCCGAAGGGCGCCACCGCCGGGTTGGCGATCGCGATGCGCTTCACGGCGGGATCGGTGAGGACGGCGAGGCCCCGGGTCTCGACGTCCAGCTTCGAGCCGGGCGGCAGCCAGACCACGAGCTTCCCGAACGCGTACACGCGCTCGTCGCTGGCGGCGGCCAGCCCGGCGGCGACCACCTGGTCCGGGTACTCGCGGTCTGCCGAGAGGAAGAGGTCCATCGGCGTTCCGTTCCGGATCTGGGCGAAGAAGGTGCCCGACGCGCCGTAGCTCAGGCTGACGTCGACGTCCGGATGCTCGGCCTCGAAGCCCTTCTTCAGGTCCTCGGCCGCGAGCTTCAGGTTCGCGGCCGCCGCGACGACGAGGGACCGCCTCGGCGCGGCCGCCGGCGGGGCGCTCGCCATGAGGAGCATGAGCGCCAGCGCGAGCCCCGGACCCATGGTCACGGTTCTACGCCTCGCGATCGGATCGCGCACCCGGCAGCTACCCACCACCGCGCCGGCCCCGGCGCGAAACCCCGTCGGAGCGTGGCTCGCGCGTGGACGTCCCGCAGGGGGCGGCCCGCCAGCCGCACACCGCTTGCCGCCAGCGGATTCCTCCGCGACCCGGGTCCCGCCGTCCTGGTACCCCCATCCGCTTGACGGGACGAGTCTCCGCTTTCTAGGATACATCCGTCATTGCGGATGACCGTCCACAGCGGGGACCCGGCCTCGCCGCGGGGCGCAACAGGGGCGGTCCCGAGGGGTCCCCGTGGCCTTCGCAACCCAGCGCCGACCGCTCGATCACCTCGACTGGCTCGAGGCGGAGGCCATCCACGTCCTCCGCGAGGTGGCGGGGCAGTGCTCGAACCCGGCCCTCCTCTTCAGCGGCGGCAAGGACTCGATCTGCCTCCTCCGCCTGGCCGAGAAGGCCTTTCGCCCGGCGCGCTTCCCCTTCCTCCTCCTGCACATCGACACCGGCCACAACTACCCGGAGGTGGTCGCCTTCCGGGACCGCCGTGCCGCCGACCTGGGCGAGCGCCTGGTCGTCCGCTCGGTGGAGGACTCGATCCGGCAGGGCCGGGTGGTGCTCTCCCACGCCCACGAGCCCCGCAACAAGCACCAGTCGGTGACCCTGCTCGACGCCATCGCGGAGTTCGGTTTCGACGCCTGCATCGGCGGGGCGCGGCGCGACGAGGAGAAGGCCCGCGCCAAGGAGCGGGTGTTCTCGTTCCGCGACGAGTTCGGGCAGTGGGACCCGCGCAACCAGCGCCCCGAGCTCTGGAGCCTCTACAACGCGCGCGTCCGCAAGGACGAGAACATCCGCGCGTTCCCCATCTCCAACTGGACCGAGCTCGACGTGTGGCAGTACGTCGCCCGCGAGCGCCTGGAGCTCCCCTCCATCTACTTCGCCCACCGCCGACCCGTGGTCCGCCGCGGCGGCTCGCTGGTGCCGGTCACCCACCTCACCCCACCCCGTCCCGGCGCGGTCGTGGAGGAGCTCTCGGTGCGCTTCCGCACCGTCGGCGACATCACTTGCACCGCTCCGGTGGAGTCCACCGCCGCGACCGTGGAGGCGATCGTGGCGGAGACCGCCTCGGTCACCGTCACCGAGCGGGGCGCCACCCGGCTCGACGACCAGACCTCGGACGCCTCCATGGAGCAGCGCAAGAAGGAGGGGTACTTCTGATGCTGCCCGCCGAGCGGCTCTCCGCCCCGCCCGACCGAGGCCTCCTGCGCTTCCTCACCTGCGGGAGCGTGGACGACGGCAAGAGCACGCTCATCGGGCGGCTGCTGGTGGACACCCGCTCCGTGCTGGCGGACGCCCTGTCGGCCATCGAGCAGACCTCCCGGCGGCGTGGCCTCTCCGCGGTCGACCTGTCCCTCCTCACCGACGGCCTCTCCGCCGAGCGCGAGCAGGGCATCACCATCGACGTCGCCTACCGCTACTTCTCGACCGGGACGCGAAAGTTCATCATCGCCGACTCGCCCGGTCACGAGCAGTACACCCGCAACATGGTGACCGCCGCCTCCACCGCCCACCTCGCCATCATCCTCGTGGACGCGCGCAAGGGCGCCGTCACGCAGACGCGCCGTCACACCTGCCTCGCCCACCTGATGGGCATCTCTCACCTCGTGGTGGCGGTGAACAAGATGGATCTCGTGGACTGGTCGGAGGAGCGGTTCTCGGCCATCGAGGCCGAGTGCCGGGACTTCGCGATGAAGCTCGGCATCGCGGACGTGCGGTTCATCCCCATCTCCGCGCTGTCGGGGGACATGGTGGTGGAGCGCGGAGAGCGGCTCCGCTGGTACGGCGGCCCTACCCTGCTCGAGATCCTCGAGCGAGCCCCGGCCGCCCACACCGAGGAACGGGAGGCGTTCCGCTTCCCGGTCCAGTGGGTCTGCCGCCCGCAGAGCGACGCCCATCACGACTTCCGCGGCCTGGCCGGACGTGTCGAGTCGGGCGGCATCTCGGTGGGCGAGGAGGTGGTGGTGCTCCCCTCCGGCAAGATCAGCCGGGTGAAGGCGATCCGGCTCGGCGAGCTCGACCTGTCGGAGGCGTCGAGCGAGCAATCGGTCATGATCCAGCTCGAGGACGACGTCGACGTCTCCCGGGGCGACCTTCTGGCCCGACCCTCGGACGCTCCGGTGCCCACCCGCGAGCTGGATGCGGTGGTGTGCTGGCTCTCCGAGCGCCCGTTCTCGCCCGCGCGCCGCTACCTCGTCCGCCACACCACCCGCGAGGCGAAGGCCCAGCTCTCCGGCGTGGCCTGGCGGCTCGATCTCGCCTCGCTGGACCGGGTCCCCGCCGAGGGCCTCGCCATGAACGACATCGGCAGGGTCGGCATCCGGATCGCCCAGCCCGTCGCCGCCGACCCCTACGCCCGGAACCGGGCCACCGGCGCCTTCATCGTCGTCGACGAGAGCACCAACGACACCGTCGGCGCGGGGATGATCCAGTGACCGCCGTCGAGGAGCTGCGCGCACTCGCCGCCGCCCTGGAGGGGAAGCCTCCGGCGGAGATCCTGGCCGCCGCTGCGGCGCGCCACCCCGGTCGCATCGCCCTCGCCTGCAGCTTCGGCGCGGAGGACTGCCTGCTGGTGGACGTCGTGGCCCGGGAGAGGTTGCCCGTCGAGATCTTCACGCTCGACACGGGATACCTCTTCCCCGAGACGTACGCGCTCTGGAGAGAGCTGGAGAGGGGCTACGGCGTGACCATCTCTCCGGCACCCGGGGGCGCGCCGAGGGCGGATCCCGCCGGGACCCCTCCCTGGGAGGTCGACCCGGACGCCTGCTGCGACGCCCGCAAGGTGGTGCCTCTCCGGGCGCGCCTCGGGATGCTGGGCGCCTGGGTGACCGGCATCCGCCGCGACCAGACGCCGGAGCGAGCCCAGGCCCGCGTGATCGAGTGGGACGGCCGGTTCGGGCTCGAGAAGGTGAACCCGCTCGCCGCCTGGACCGAGGACGAGGTGTGGGCGTACCTGCGCCGCGAGAAGGTGCCGGTGAATCCGCTCCACGCCCGGGGCTACCCGAGCATCGGCTGCATGCCGTGCACCTCCGCCGTGCAGCCCGGCGAGGATCCCCGCGCCGGTCGCTGGCGCGGGACCGCGAAGAAGGAATGTGGGCTCCACCTGTCGGGCGCGCCGGGAGGTCAGCGGCCGGGCACGTAGATCTGGTCGAACGTCCCGCCGTCCGCGAAGTGGGTCGACTGCGCCTTCTGCCATCCGCCGAACACGTTGTCGATGGTGACGAGCTCCAGCGCGGCGAACTCGCCGGCGTGCCGGGCGGCCACCTTGGGGTCGCGCGGGCGGTAGTGGTTCCTCGCCGCGATCTCCTGGCCCTCCTCGGAATAGAGGTACCGGAGGTAGGCCTCCGCGACCGCGCGCGTGCCCCGCCGGTCCGCCACCGCGTCCACCACGGAGACGGGAGGCTCGGCGAGGATGGAGACCCTCGGGGCCACGATCTCGAAGGCACCCTTCCCGAGCTGCTCCACGGCCAGGCAGGCCTCGTTCTCCCAGGCGAGGAGAACGTCGCCGATGCCGCGCTCCACGAAGGTGGTGGTGGATCCGCGCGCGCCCGAGTCGAGCACGGGCACGTTCGCGTAGAGCGCCTTCACGAACGCCTTCACCCGGGCCTCGTCACCCCCGAACCTCCGGAGCGCGTGCGCCCACGCAGCGAGGTAGTTCCAGCGCGCGCCTCCCGAGGTCCTGGGATTCGGGGTGACGACCTGCACGCCGGGCTTCACGAGGTCGTCCCAGTCGCGAATGCCCTTCGGGTTCCCCTTCCGGACGAGGAAGACCACGGTGGAGGTGTAGGGCGAGGCGTTGTCGGGGAGCCGCTTCTGCCATCCGGGCGCGACCAGCCCGCCCTTCTCCAGCGCGTCCACGTCGTAGGCGAGCGCGAGGGTGACGACGTCGGCCTCCAGCCCGTCGAGGACGGCCCGAGCCTGCTTGCCCGAGCCGCCATGCGACTGCCGCACGGTGACGGCCTGCCCCGTCCGCGCGAGCCAGTACCGGGCGAAGGCCGCGTCGAAGGCCTCGTACAGCTCGCGGGTCGGGTCGTACGAGACGTTGAGGAGCGTCACGGGCGCCGGGCCGGCCGCCAGCGCGGCCGGGGCCGGGTGGAGGAGGGCGAGGAGGGCGAGCGGGAGCGCTGTCCGGTTCGTCATCACAGGTGGCTCGCGGTGAGGCTGTCCTCCTCGGCCTGGCGGCCGGCGAAGACGCGCACGCGGCGGGGAGAGAGGTGGACCTGGGTGCCCGGCGCCAGGGCGAGGGTCCGGCTGCGGCGCTCGTCGATCTCGGCCTCGATCCGCTCCCCGTAGGGCGGGGCGGCGAGCTCCACCCGCACCGCCGAGCCGAGGGTCACCACCCGCTCGACCCGCGCCACGAAGCTGCCGGGAGTCGGGGAGAGCGAGATCTCCAGCTCGTGGGGCCGGACGAACACGTGGGCAGGTGACCGCTCGGCGGTGGCCGGCGCGGAGAACTCCAGGTCGCCCACGAAGGCCCGGCCGGCGTCCACACGGCCCCGGAAGACGTTCACCGCCCCGAGGAAGCGCATGACGAAGGGGCTGGCCGGCTCCTCGAACACGCGTGCGGGGGTCCCCACCTGCTCGATGCGGCCGGCGTTCATGAGCACCACGCGGTCGGCCACCTCGAAGGCCTCCTCCTGGTCGTGGGTCACGAACACGCTCGTGACGTGCAGGTCGTCGTGGAGCCTTCGCAGCCATCGCCGCAGCTCCTGCCGTACCCGGGCGTCGAGGGCGCCGAACGGCTCGTCGAGGAGCAGCACCCTGGGCTGGGTTGCGAGGGCCCGGGCCAGCGCCACACGCTGCCGCTGGCCACCCGAGAGCTGGTGCGGGTAGCGGCGCGCCAGCCCCTCGAGCTGCACCAGCGCGAGCAGCTCCCGCACCCGTTCCTCGACCTCGCGGCGCGGGCGCCTCCGCACGCGGAGAGCGAACGCGACGTTGTCGCCCACCGTGAGGTGGCGGAAGAGCGCGTAGTGCTGGAACACGAGGCCCACGTTCCGCTCTCGCGCGCTCCGGCCGTTGATGGACTCCCCCTCGTGCACCACCTCGCCGGCGTCGGGGAACTCCAGCCCGGCCAGGATGCGGAGGAGCGTGGTCTTGCCGCAGCCGGACGGGCCCAGGAGTGCGGTCAGCTCGCCGTTGAGGAGGGACAGGCTCACGTCCCTGAGCACCGGCTGCGCGCCGAACGCCTTCGAGACCCCTCGGATCTCGATGCTCATCGCCCGCCCCACGTCTCCGACTCGGCCCGGACCTTCCACTCCGTCACCTGCTTGGCCACGAGGGTAACCACGGCCAGCAGGAACAGGAGAGAGGCGACCGCGAAGGAGGCCCGGAACGCGTACTCGTCGTAGAGGATCTCGACGTGCAGCGGGACGGTGTTGGTGAGGCCGCGGACGTGGCCGGAAACGACCGACACGGCGCCGAACTCGCCCATCGCCCGGGCGTTGCAGAGGATGACGCCGTAGAGGAGGCTCCAGCGCACGTTGGGCAGTGTGACCCGGGTGAGGATCTGCCAGCCGCTCGCGCCCAGCACGAGCGCGGCTTCCTCCTCCTCGGTGCCCTGCGCCTGCATGAACGGCACGAGCTCGCGCGCCACGAACGGGAACGTCACGAACACCGTGGCGAGCACGATGCCGGGCACGGCGAAGGCGATGCGCACGTCGTGGGCCAGGACCCACGGCCCGAGGACGCCGCGGCTGCCGAAGAGCAGGATGACGAGCATGCCCGCGATGACCGGCGAGACGCCGAACGGCAGGTCCACGAGGGAGAGAAGGAGGTTCTTCCCCCGGAAGCGGAAGCGGGTGATCGACCAGGCCGCCGCCACGCCGAACAGGGTGTTGAGAGGAACGGAGATGGCCGCGACCAGGAGTGTGAGGCGGATGGCGGCGAGCGCGTCCGGCTCGGTGACAGCCTTCCACCACAGGTGAATCCCGCCCCGGAACGCCTCCCAGACCACCGCCGCCGCCGGCACCAGGAGGAAGGCGGCGAGGAAGAGGAGCGCCACGGACACGAGCAGTCGCCTCACCCAGGGCGGGTCCTCCGTGGCGAGCCGGAAGCGAGCTGCGGAGCCCGGCGGGGAGGCGGCCGGCGAGGGCCCCGTCGGCGAGGCGGCGGTCGCCTCGGGTGGGACGTCCTCCTGGCGCTCGCCGGCGGAGCGGGCCACCGCGGTGGGGGCGAGGCTCACGGTCACACCTGGCCCGCCAGGACCCGGGTCCAGGCCTGCAGGCGGTTGACGGCGAGGAGGAGGACGAAGGAGACGGCGAGCATCACCGTGGCGATGGCGGTCGCTCCCGCGTAGTCGAACTGCTCGAGCCGGGTCATGATGAGCAACGGGGCGATCTCGGTCCGCAGCGGCATGTTCCCGGAGATGAACACGACCGAGCCGTACTCGCCGACCGCGCGAGCGAACGCGAGCGCGAACCCGGTGAGGGCGGCGGGGAGCACCGTCGGGAGGATCACCCGGAGGGCGGTCTGAGCGCGGTCGGCGCCCAGCACCGCGGCCGCCTCCTCCACCTCGCGGTCGGCGTCCTCGAGCACCGGCTGCACGGTGCGGACCACGAAGGGGAGCCCGATGAAGGTGAGGGCGAGGACGACCCCCAGCTCGGAGTAGACCACCTTCACCCCCAGCGGCTCGAGCCAGCGACCGATCCAGCCGTTCCGGGAGTAGACCGCGCACAGGGCGATGCCCGACACCGCGGTGGGCAGCGCGAAGGGGAGGTCCACGAGCGCGTCCACCAGCCGCCTTCCCGGGAACCGGTAACGCGCGAGCACCCAGGCCACGAGCCCGCCGAACACCGTGTTCACTGCGGCCCCGGCGGCCGCGGCGCCGAACGAGATCCGGTAGGACGCGAGCGCGCGGGGGCTGGTCGTCAAGGCGATGGCCTCCGCCCAGGTGAGCTCGCTCGCCTTCAGCACCACCAGGGAGAGCGGGATGAGCACCACCAGCCCCAGGTAGAAGACGGTGAACCCGGTCGAGAGCCCGAACCCCGGCAGGACGCCGCGGTGGGCCCGCCTGGTGCTCGCCGTCAAGCTGCGCACTCGCCGTCCGTGGTCTCGGGCCGGTACGGCTCGGTCTCGCCGAGGTCGACGAGGTCCTCGCGCGTGAGCGTCTCGGGGGTGAGCTGGTCGAGACCGGCCAGCGCCTTCCGGGCGACGTCCAGGGACACCCGCTGGAAGAACGCGGGCGCGCCCTCCCCCGGACTGCGCCCGGCGACGTAGAGATCGATCAGCCGCTCCACGGCCTGGGCCACGCGCCGCGCAGGGATCTTCGCGGCAAGGCGGCCGAAGCGGGCGCCCTCGGGTGACACGCCGCCGCCGAGGAGGACGAAGTACTGCGGCACCGCCCGGTTGCCCACCTTGCGGGCGCTGCCCTGGAATCCGATGGTGGCCACGTGGTGCTGGCTGCAGCCGTTCGGGCAGCCGCTCACGTTGAGGTCGAGGTCGGGCGCCTTCGCGACGAGTTCCGGGTGCGCGCGCAGGTGGGCGGACAGCGCGTCGCCCAGGCCGCGGGAGTGGCTCACCGCGAGCTTGCAGCTCTCCGCTCCGGGGCAGCTCACCACGTTGGCGGGCGTGCCCACGCCGTCGAGCCCCAGCCCGGCGGCGGCGAGGCGCGCGTGGAGGGCCTCGACGTCCGGCGGCGATACCCAGCGCAGCCACAGGTCCTGCCCCCGGGTGAACCGGACCGTGCCGTCCCCGTAGCTGCGCGACAGGTCGGCCAGGACGCCCAGCTGGGCCGAGGTGAGGTCGCCGAGCGGGACCGTGACGGCCACCGACACCCAGCCCGGCTGCCGCTGCGGGCGGACGTTGGTCCGCGTGAAGGCCGCCCGGGCCGCCTCCCCGGGGGCGAGATCCGGCACCGGCTCGGGCACGATGCCGGGGCCGCGCGGCACCTGCGCCCGCACCCGAGCGGCGATGGCGGCCGGAGCGGGCGGGGCCGGTCGCGCGCCGCCGGGAGGGCCCTCCTCGGGCGGATGATCCGGGTCGAACGGCAGGGACGCCACGCCCTCGGCGCGCACCCGCTCGAGCTCGGCGTCCACCTCGCGCCGGAAGGCCTCCCAGCCGATCTTCCGGACGAGGAACTTCATGCGCGCCTTGTTCCGGTCCTTGCGCTCGCCGTTCCGGTGGAAGACCCGGAGGACCGCCTCGGCGATCCCGAGCATCTCGCCCGCCGGCAGGAACTCCGCCAGCACCTGCGCCGAGGTGGGCACCGTGGCCGTACCGCCGCCGGTGCGCACCTGGAAGCCGCGCCGGCCGTCACGGACCCGCGCGAACCATCCGATGTCGTGGATGGCGGCGGCGGCGTGGTCGGTGGCGCAGCCCTCGAATGCGATCTTGAACTTGCGGGGCAGCGACGAGGCGAGCGGGTGGCGCAGGAAGTACCGGCTCAGGGCCTCCGCGTAGGGGGTCGTGTCGAAGATCTCGTCGGGCGAGACGCCGCCGTGCGGGCAGGCGGTGATGTTGCGCACCGAGTTGCCGCAGGCCTCGCGCGTGGTGATGCCGACCTCGGCGAGGCGGCCCAGGGCCGCCTCGGCAGCGTGCACCTTCATGAAGTGCATCTGCAGGTTCTGGCGGGTGGAGATGTGGCCGAAGCCGCGGGAGTGCGCCTCGGCCACCTCGGCCAGCACCTCGAGCTGGGCCGCGGTGACGACGCCCTGCGGAAGCTTCGTGCGAAGCATGTGGACGTCGCCGTCCTGCCGCTGGCCGTAGGTGCCCCTCAGGAGCCGAAATGCCCGCCAAGCGTCGGGCGTGATCTCCCCGCGCTCGAATCGGCCGAGCATCGTCACGAACTCGTCCAGGTCGTCCTTCCGGAAGAAGGACCCACGCTCCCGGGCCGCACCGATCTCGCCGATCTCGCTCATCGTCCCTGCTCCTTCGCTGGCCGGGATCAGCCCCGGCGTCCTTCCACCCCCGCCCACGCCACGCCGCCTCGGGCCGCGCCCGCCGCCGCGAGGGAGACCACCGCGCCGATCACGATCGTCCCGGGTGCGTCGACGTCCGGCAGCTCCACTTCCGGCAACTCGCCCAGCGTGCCGACCCACCGGTGCTCCCGGGGCGTGGACGCGCCGAGCAGCACCGCCGCCGGCGTCTCCGCCGGCCAGCCCACCGCGACGAGCTGCCGGGCCAGGCGCGCGCGCGTGCCGAGCCCCATGAGCACCACCAGGGTGGACGTGCCCGGCCGTACCGCCATGAGCACCGGCCGGTAGGCCTCCTCGGCGTGCCCGGACACCACCGTGAACCCGCTCGCCAGGCCGCGATGGGTGAGGGGGATCCCGGCCAGTCCGGGGGCTGCCAGCGCGGAGGAGATCCCGGGTATGACCTCGTGGGGGATCCCCGCCTCGGCGAGCGCGAGCACCTCCTCGCCGCCGCGCCCGAACACGAAGGGATCCCCGGCCTTGAGGCGGACCACCCGCTTCCCGTGGCGGGCCGCCTGCACGAGCATGCGCGAGAGGGTCTCCTGCTTCACGCTGGGCCGTCCCGCCCGCTTGCCGACGAAGAAGCAGTGGGCCCGGCGCGCATGGCGCAGGGCCTCGCCGGAGGCGAGCGCGTCGTAGAGGACGAGGTCCGCCTCCTCGAGCCGGCGGACCGCCTTCACCGTGAGGAGATCCGGGTCGCCCGGTCCCGCCCCCACGAGCGAGACGAAGCCCGTCCCGGCGGGCGGGCCATCGCGGGCCGCGCGCCGAGGGCCGAGCGGATCGGAGGCGTCCAGCGCGGCCGGGTGCAGCGCCTCGAGCGCCCGGAGGAGGAGCGGCCGCCTCTCGGACACCGGCACACCCTCCGCCTTCCAGCGCGCGCGGAGCGACTCGGCGCGCTCCACCCATGCGCCCAGCTGCTCGGGGAGGAGCGCCTCGATCCCCTCGCGGAGGAGCCCGGCCAGCGCGGGGGCGCGCCCCCCGGTGGAGATCGCCACGGTGACGCCGCCGCGACGGACGACGCCCCCCGCGTAGGCGCTCGCCGAGGTCGGGTCGTCGACCGCGTTCACGAAGATGCGTCGGCGCTCCGCCTCGGCGGCCACCCGCCGGTTCACCTCGGGTGGGGCGGCCGCCACGGCCAGCCAGGCGCCGTCGAGATCCGCCGGACGGAACCGGCGCCGCTCCACGCGGACGCGCGCGCCGAGATCCAGGATGGCCGGCACGACCTCGGGGGCGACCACCGTGATCACCGCGCCCGTGGGGAGCAGCGAGGCGACCTTGGCCGCCGCCACCGGGCCGCCTCCCGCCACGAGCACGCACCGCCCGCGCAGCTTGAGGAAGAGCGGGGCGAGCTCGTCGGAGGAGGCGAAGGCAGGGCGCACCGGTGGACCTCGTTTCGGGTCGGCGTGCGGGCGATGGTGCAGTAACGGATGGGGATCCTAGATAACGGATTCGGCCCATGTCAACCATCGCGGACATGTCTCTTACTTAACGGACGCCCGGTCGGGTCCCGCCGGGAGAGGCCGGGCAGGCGCGGAAGGCGCTCGCCCTACGCCCCGAGCAGCGCCGCGAGCGGGCGCCTCACGCCCCGCGGCGCGGTTCGCGCGACGCGTACCCGCGGGGTGCCGTGCCAGTCCGCGCTCGCGCGGATGGCCGAGGCGAGGTCGCGCAGGAGCGCCGGGCCCGGCGACACGCCCGGCTCGAGGTGGAGCGATCGCACCTCGAACACGCCGTCCTGCCGGTGGGCCTTCGCGTCGAGGCGCCCGACGAGCTCGCCCCGCCGGAGCACGGGCAGCGAGAAGTAGCCGTAGCGGCGCTTCGGGGCCGGCGTGTAGCACTCGATCCGGTAGTCGAACCCGAAGAGCGCCGAGGCCCGCTCCCGATCCCACACCACGGGATCGAACGGCGAGAGCAGCGCGACGTGGGTGGCCGCGACCCGTCCGGCGGCGATGCGCCTGGCGACCGGGAGGTGGTCGCGGTGCACGTAGCCCGGCGCCTTCCAGCCCTCGACCTCGACCCGCGCCACGGCACCCGACTCCACGAGGGGCTCGAGATCGGCGTCGCGCAGGCGAGGCCTCGTCCTG
>Ga0335084_10001926_pt1 | contig 19756 bp, 22 predicted proteins | sample Lox_Sample_44_FD_206721 | JGI IMG/M metagenome (GOLD analysis project Ga0335084, IMG submission 206721) | Soil microbial communities from Loxahatchee National Wildlife Refuge, Florida, United States - Lox_Sample_4.4 | ecosystem: Environmental > Terrestrial > Soil > Wetlands | place: USA...
CCCTCGGGCTCGACGTCCGCCGCGCCCGCGCCTGGATCTTCTTCGCCGCCAGCGCCGCCACCGGAGCGGCGGTGGCGCTCGCCGGGATGGTGGGCTTCGTCGGCCTCATCGTCCCGCACCTGGTCCGCCGCCTGGTCGGGCCGGATCACCGCCTCCTCGTCCCCGCCTCCGCCCTGTTCGGCGCCGCCTTCCTCACCCTGGCGGACGCTCTCGCCCGGCTCGCCTTCCTGCCGCTCGGGACCGAGCCGCCGGTGGGCGCGGTCACCGCCTTCCTCGGCGGGCCGTTCTTCCTCTGGCTGCTCCGCCGCAGCGCCAGGCCCGGGCCGGAGGCCGCGCCGTGACCGCGCCCGCCACCGGCCCGGCCGACCCCATCGTCGAGGTGCGGGGGGTCACCCACCGCTACGGCGCCCGGGCGGCGCTGGCCGGGGTCTCGTTCCAGGCGCGGGGCGGCGAGCTGGTCGGCCTGCTCGGGCCGAACGGCGCGGGCAAGTCCACCCTGGTGCGGCTCGTGGCCGGGCTGGCCGCGCCCGCCGAGGGCGCGGTCCGGCTGGCGGGGCTCGATCCGGCGCGCGCGCCCCGCCGGGCGGTGGCCCGGATCTGCGCCCTGGTCCCGCAGGAGCCCCGGGTGACCTGGCCCTTCACGGTCCGGGAGACCGTGATGATGGGGCGGGCCCCGCACCAGGGGCTGCTCGCCCTCCCCACCCTCCTCGACCGCGGCGCGGTCCAGGGCGCGCTCGAGGCCTGCGATCTCGTGGCCCTCGCCGACCGCCGGCTGGACGCGCTCTCCGGCGGGGAGCGGCGGCGCGTCTTCTTCGCCCGGGCCCTGGCGCAAGAGCCCCGGGTGCTCCTGCTCGACGAGCCGACCGCCTTCCTCGACCTCGGGCACCAGGTGGCGGCGATGCGGCTGGCGCAGCTGGCCGCCCGGGGCGGGCTGTGCGTGGTGGCGGTCCTCCACGACCTCAACCTGGCGGCGGCCGCCTGCGACCGGCTGGTCGTGCTCTCGCGGGGACGGGTGGTGGCCGAGGGGCCCCCGGACCCCGTCCTCACCGAGGAGCGGGTGCGGGAGGTCTGGGAGGTCCCGGTCTGGCGCGGCCGGAACGAGGCCAGCGGCGCGCCGGTGGTGCTGCCCGCGCTGCCGCCGGCGCCGGGCCGGGGCTGACCCCGCTCACTGGAAGAGGAACAGGCGGAGCCCGACCGCGATCGTCCGGGCGCTCGAGTCGTGGGTCGCCTGCCGGTAGCCGGCGTCGACCGCCACCCCGCCGCGGGTCACCACGCCCAGGCCGGCCGACCACCAGTCGCTGCCCAGCCGGTCGTCCTTCTGGAAGCCGGCCCGGATCGGGAAGCGGGCCGAGGCCATCGCGTCCCCGAGGAGGAGCTCCGCCCCGCCGCCGTAGCGGTTGTAGGTCTTCCCGTCCCGGTCGAACTGGCCGCGCCACTCCCCGGTCACCTGGAAGCTCTCGTCCGAGCCGATCGCCAGGCCGGCCGAGGCGGAGAGCGGCGCCACCGCGTCGTTGGCGACGGGGACGAGGTTGTAGCCCGCCGCCCCGAGGGTCACCCACTGCGCCACCTCCCAGAGGAGGCCGGCGTCGACGGTGCCGATGTTCGTGCTCGTCGGGCCGTGCAGGGTGTAGTACTTCCCGGTCGCGCCCAGGTGGAGCTTCTCCATCGGCGTCCCGGCGAGCGCGACGTGGAAGAGATCGCCCGCGTACAGGCCCTTCTGCTCCCGCAGGAACGAGAAGCCGGCGGTCACCGGGCTCGACTGCGAGTCCACCACCGAGCTGCCGAAGAAGAGGCCGGTGGTGTCCGCCCCGCGGCGGTCCCAGAGGACCGGCACGTCGAGGGAGTAGCGCTTGCGCGCCGCGAGCGCGCCGGCGTTCAGGTAGATGCCCTCGTTGCCGGTGGCGATGGCCACTCCGGAGGACAGGGCCAGGTCCCGAGCGCTGGTCACGTCCGGGATCCCGCCGTCCGGCGGGTGCTCCGCGGCGGAGGCGGCGCCGGCGGCGAGCGCCACGAGCAGGCCGAGCGATCGAGTGCGCACGCGAGGAGGATACGGGCCTCCGGCGCCCCCGGCAAGGATGCTTGTCCCTGCGATCGCGATCGCGGTAGCGTCGGACCGATCGCGCAGGAGGGCCGCCATGCGCAAGCGTGAGACGGAGCGGTATCGCAGCCTGCTCGAGGCGCAGCTCGGGTCGCTGGTTGGCGAGGGGGAGCGGGCCGTACACCAGATGGCCGGGGGCGCCGCCGAGGAGCTCCCCGACCCGAACGACCGCGCCACGGCGGAGGAGTCGCGCAACTGGTCGCTCCGGCTCCGCGACCGCGACCGGAAGCTGATCGGGAAGATCCAGCAGGCGCTGGAGCGGCTCGAGACCGGCACTTTCGGGAAGTGCACCGCCTGCGGGAAGCCGATCTCCGCGGCCCGGCTCCGCGCCCGCCCGGTGACCGATCTCTGCATCGACTGCAAGACCGAGGCGGAGCGGGGCGAGCGGTGAGCGGCCGCGCGCGGGCCTTGCGCCCCGCCCGGACGGCGTGAAGGATGCTAGATTGCCCGGCACCATGGCGCCCAAGAAGGTCCGCAAGGCCGTGATCCCTGCCGCGGGGCTCGGCACCCGGTTCCTCCCCGCCACCAAGGCGGTCCCGAAGGAGCTCCTGCCGATCGTCGACACCCCCACCATCCAGTACATCGTGGCGGAGGCGGTGGCGGCCGGGGTGCGGGACGTGATCCTGGTCTGCGCCCGGGGGAAGGACTCGATCGTCGACCACTTCGACATCGCGGCGGAGCTCGAGGCCCACCTGGAGCGGACCGGCAAGCACGAGCTGCGCAAGCAGATGCGCGCCATCGCCCATATGGCCAACGTCATCACCGTCCGGCAGCAGGAGCCGCTCGGCCTCGGCCACGCGGTCCTCTGCGCCCGGGACCTGGTGGGGGACGAGCCCTTCGTGGTGATGCTCGGCGACGACGTCATCGACGCCCCCGTGCCGGCGGCGAAGCAGCTCGCCGGCTGCTGGGAGCGCCACGGGCTCGGCACCATCGCCCTCATGGAGGTGCCGGCGGCGGAGACCCCGCTCTACGGGATCGCGGCCGGCCAGCCGCTCGACGACCGCACCCTCCGGATCGACCGGCTGGTGGAGAAGCCGAAGCACGACCCGCCCTCCCACCTGGCGGTGATCGGCCGCTACGTCCTCCCCCCGGCCATCTTCCCCATCCTGGAGCGGATCTCGCCCGGCGTGGGCGGGGAGATCCAGCTCACCGACGCGCTCGCGGTCCTCGCCCGCGAGGAGGGGCTCCTCGGGTACCGGTTCGAGGGCGACCGCTACGACGCGGGCGAGCGCCTCGGCTACCTGAAGGCCAACCTCATGTACGCCCTCAAGCGGCCCGAGCTGGCCGGCCCGCTCCGCGCCCTCCTCCGGGAGATCGTGAAGTGAGCAGCCTCCGCCGTGCCGCCGTCGCCGCCCTCGCCCTGGCAGCCGCCCTCCCCGCCCTCGCCTACCTCCTCCCCGCCACCGCCATCCTCAAGCGGCTCGGGGAGCGGCGCGCCGCCCTGGAGCTCGAGTCGCTCGAGGTCCGGGGGACCTTCCAGGCGGAGGGGCCGCCCGCCGACCGGCTCGCCCCCGCCGGCCAGCCCCGGGGCCCGGGAGGCCTCCTCGCCCTCCCCGCCCGCTTCCTGATGAAGGTGCCGGGGCGCTGCCGCCTGGAGCTCGCCCCGCCGGAGCTCCCGGAGGCGGAGCGCCCCTTCGTGGCGGTGCGCGACGGCCGGCTCACCGGCCGCGGCGGCCTCGACCAGGTCCCCTCGGCGGTGGCGCTGGTGCGGGCGGCCTGCGCGCTCCTCGCCGCTCCGGCGGCGGGGGACGCCCCGGAGGCCTTCGCCGCCGCGCTCGCCCGGCGGGGCGTGGCGGTCCCCGACGTCTCGCTCGGCCGCTTCGACGGCCGGATCGCCTACGTGATCGGCGGCCGGGAGCGCGACGCGAAGCCCCTCGCGTTCGTGGACAAGGACGGCTTCCAGCCGCTGCGGCTGATCGCGGCCGAGGGGCCGACCCTCGAGGACGTGCGCCTGCTCGGGTGGGGCTCGCCCACCGGCGGGGACTGGTTCCCGCGGGCGGTGGAGGCCTACGAAGGCGGGGCGCTCCGCGTCCGGCTCACCACCGAGCGGGCGGTCCCGAACCCGCGGCTGGCGGACGCGCTGTTCTGAATCGGGCGGCGCGGGGAGGCCGGCCGCCCGGCCCGCGCTACCCGGTGGCCACCTCGCCGCCCTCGTCGCCCGCGTCCGGCTCCACGTCGGTCCGGTACTTCCGCAGAACGCGCTTGAAGTTCGAGCGGTCCATGCCCGCCTTCCGGGCGGCGGCGGAGATGTTGTTGTCGCAGGCCCGCATCAGCGCCTCGACGTAGCTCTTCTCGAAGCGCCGCAGGGCCTGCTCCTTCGCCGCGGCGTAGGAGAGCGAGAGCCAGGCGGACTCGTCGCCCGCCACCGCCTGGGCCTCGCGCACCAGGGGAGCGGTCCGGCCGGTGACCGCCGGCGGCAGGTCGGCCGGGCTCACGGCGTCGCCGCGGCAGAGCACCACCGCGCGCTCGATGGCGTTCTCGAGCTCGCGCACGTTGCCCGGCCAGCGGTACCCGCAGAGCAGCTCGATCGCCTCCGGGGACAGGGTGCGGACCTTCTTCCCCAGGCGATCGGCGTAGCGGCGGAGGAAGTGGTGGGCGAGGAGGGGGACGTCCTCGACCCGCTCGCGCAGCGAGGGGAGCGGGACGTTGATCACGTTGAGCCGGTAGAAGAGGTCCTCGCGGAACCGCCCCGCCTTCACGAGCTTGGGGAGATCCCGGTGGGTGGCGGCGATCACCCGCACGTCCACCTTCACCGAGTCGGCCGAGCCGACCCGCTTGATCTCGCCCTCCTGCAGGACCCGGAGGAGCCGGACCTGGGTGGAGAGGGGGATGTCGCCGATCTCGTCGAGGAAGATGGTGCCGCCGTCGGCGGCGTCGAAGAGCCCCTTCTGATCGCGCTGCGCCCCGGTGAACGCCCCCTTCACGTGGCCGAACAGCTCCGACTCGAGCAGCGTCTCGGTGAGGGCGCCGCAGTTCAGCGCCACGAAGGGGTGGCCCTTGCGCGGGCTCCGGGCGTGGAGCCCCCGGGCCACCAGCTCCTTGCCGGTCCCGCTCTCCCCGGTGACCAGCACGGTGGTGGCGCTGTAGGCCACCGCCTCGATCATCCGGGTGACCTCCCGGATCGGCCCGGAGTTGCCGACGATCCCCTCGCTCGGGGAGCCCTCGCGATCGCGCAGGGCGCTCTCCAGCTGCCGGTTGCGGTCGAAGAGCTGCTTGCGCTCGGCGGCCTTGGCCACCGCGCGCGCCACGACCTCCACGTCCTCGAAAGGCTTGGTGAGGTAGTCGTAGGCGCCGGCGCGGACCGCCGCCAGGGCGGTCTCCACCGTGGCGTGGCCGGTCATCATGATGACCTCCACCTCCGGCCGCCGGTGCTTGACCGCGTTCAGGAGCTCGAGCCCCGAGAGCTGCGGCATCTTGATGTCCAGCAGGGCGACGTCGAAGTCCTCCTGCGCCAGCTTCTGGGTGGCGACGATGGGCGAGTCCACCCCGACCACGTCGTGCCCCTTCTTGCGCAGGAGCGCCTCGAGGGCGCGGAGGAGGCTGGGCTCGTCGTCGACCACCAGGACGCGGACGGGCTTCACCTCGGCTGCCTCGGTCATGACCTCGGCTCCTTTCATCAGTCGTGCTTCGCGGGAGCGGCCGGGAGCTCGACCACGAAGCAGGCGCCCTGCTCGGCGTGCTCGAGGCGGATGGTCCCGCCGTGCTCCTCGGCGATCTGGTAGCAGATGGAGAGGCCCAGGCCGGTGCCCTGGCCCTCCGGCTTGGTGGTGAAGAACGGCTCGAAGATGCGCTTGGCGACGTCGTCGGGGATCCCGGGGCCGGAGTCGGCCACCGAGAGCCGCGCCCGGCCCGGTCCCCCGGGCCCCACCCCGATGTGGACCTGGCCCACGCCCTCCATGGCCTGGAAGGCGTTCACGAGCAGGTTCACCACGATCTGCTCGAGCTGGTTGTGGTTCCCGAGGGCGGTGACCGGGTGGTACTCGCGCACCACCTCGACCTTCCCCCCCTTGAGCTGCGAGGAGAGGAGGAAGAGGGCGTCGTCGCAGACCTGGGCGAGGGCCACCGGCCCCTTCTCGGCCGGGCGCGGGCGCCGGGAGAACCGGAGCAGCGACTCGACGATCCGCTTGGCGCGGTTGGCCGCGTCCTGGATCATCTTGAGGTTCTCGAGGTCGGCGGCGCTGCGGTCCTCGCGGCTCATCAGCTGGGCGAAGGCCAGGATCCCGCCCAGCGGGTTGTTGATCTCGTGCGCCACGCCGCCGGCCAGCTGGCCGACCGCCGACATCTTCTCGGCGTGGAAGAGGCGCCGCGTGACCTCGCGCTCGTCGGTCACGTCCTTGAAGACCACCACCTGCGCCCCCTCGTCCTCGAAGGGGAAGGAACGGACCAGCCAGGTCCGGTCGCCGACCGCCACCTCGCGCTCCGCCGGGCCCCGGGCCGGCATCATGCAGCCCGACGGGCACGGGAGCCCGCCGTAGGCGTGGCCGGCGCAGCGCAGCCCGGAGAGGCTGTGGACGGAGACGCCCGCCACCCGGGCGAAGGCGAAGTTGGCCCGCACCACCTCGCAGCCGCCCTCCCGCATGATCGCGAGCGGGTCGCCGATGGCGTCGAAGCAGGCCCGCCACTCCTGGGCGGCCCGCACCAGCGCGGCCGAGCGGGCCGCCAGCTTCCCGTCCAGATCCCGGTTGACCCGCTCCAGCTCCTCGTTCCGCTGGGCGATCAGCCCCTGGAGCCGGGCGTTCTCCTCCACGATCCAGTACTGGTCGACGGCGCTCTGGATGGTGATGAGGAGGTGGCCGTCGTCCCAGGGCTTCCAGATGAAGCGGAAGATCTCCGACTGGTTGACGGCCTCCTCGATCGCGGTCGAGTCGGCCTGCCCGGTGAGCAGGACCCGCTGGATGCGCGGCCACCGCTCCTTCACCGCCCGGAGGAACTCCACCCCGGACATCCCCGGCATGCGGTAGTCCGAGATCACCACCTGGACCGACTCCTGGCGGAGGATCTCGAGGGCGGTCTGGGCCTCTGGCGCGTCCAGGATCTTGCAGCGGGCGCGCCGGAGAACGCGGCGCAGCGCCCGCCGCACGTGCTCGTCGTCGTCGACGATGAGGAGCGTCGACTCGGGCACGGGAGCGGGGACGATCCTTCCGCTGTGCTGTCCTGCCTGGGGGTCCATGGCGACCGGGGCTTGGGGTGCATCCTGCGGTCCACCCAGCCCGGGGTCGTACCCCTCTGGTTCCAATGAGTTGGTGGATCTGGCCCCCGGGTCCCTCACCGCCCCGGGTCATACCACACCCGGAAGGTCCTTCGAAGCGGGGTCACCGAGCCCCGGGCCTCGCGCGGGACCCCGAAACGGGCGACGTCAGCGGCCCTCGGCCTCGTAGCGGTAGGCCTGGGCCTGGTAGAGGCAGATCGTGTTCCGACCCGCCTTCTTGGCCTGGTAGAGCGCCTCGTCGGCGTATCGCAGCAGGAGCTCCGGCGTGGTGATGTCCTTCGAGGGGTAGAAGGCGATCCCGATCGAGGCGGTGACGTGGATCTCCTTCTCCGGGCCGGGCGCCCCCGGCGGCAGCGCGTGGGCGCGGGCCCCGAGCTCCTTCCAGATCCGCTCCGCGACCGCCAGGGCGCCGGAGAGGTGGGTCTTGGGGAGGATGACCGCGAACTCCTCGCCGCCGTAGCGCACGCAGATGTCGGGGTCGCGGGTGGAGACCCGGATCTGCTCGGCCGCGCCGCGGAGCACCACGTCGCCGAAAGGGTGTCCGTAGCGGTCGTTCACCAGCTTGAAGTGATCGAGATCGATCATGATGAGCGACACCGGATCCGTGTAGCGCTGGGCGCGCCGGAACTCCTCCGGGAGCCGCTCGTCGAAGGCGCGCCGGTTCTTGAGCCCGGTGAGCTCGTCGGTGAGGGTCTGCTCCTTCAGCTTCCGCTGGGTCTCGCGGAGCTGGTCCTGGAGGCTCTTGATGCGGAGCATGGCCGCGCAGCGGGCCAGGATCTCCGCCTCGGCGAAGGGCTTGGCGAGGAAGTCGTCGGCGCCGATCCGGAGCCCGGTCACCTTGGTGTCGAGGTCGGACTTCACCGACAGGACGATGACCGGGATGAACTGGTCGTCCGGCCGCGCCTTCACGATCCGCAGGACCTCGAGGCCATCCATGTCCGGCAGGATCATGTCCAGGAGGACGAGGTCGGGGGACCCGCTCCGGACCTTGCGGATGGCGTCCTTCCCGTCGATGGCGGTGCTGACGTCGTAGCCGTCGCGCTCCAGGACCTTGACCAGCCACTCGAGCTGGGTCCGGGAGTCGTCCACCACCAGGATCTTCGCGCGCTCCGCCAAGTCGCTCGACCATACCCGAAAGCCCGGGGTTGCCCAAGGGACGGGGGGAGCGGGGTCGGGGCCGCTCGCACACATCGGGAGCGTTCCGGAGGGGGCGTCCGGCGGTTAGGCTCCGGGGATGCCGGGGAGGGCGCGGACCGCAGACCAGCCGGGGATCCTGCGCGACGCGCTGGCGCGGATGCGGGCGGCTGCGCCGCGGGGCGTGGCGGTGTTCGACCTCGACTCGACCCTGCTCGACAACCGTCCCCGCCAGGCGCGGATCCTCCAGGACTACGGCCGGGCCGCCGGCCTGCCCGCTCTCCTCGGCGCTCGTCCCGAGCACTGGGAGGGCTGGGACCTCGCCGCCGCCATGGGGAGGGCGGGCCTCTCCCCGGCGGAGGTCCGCCGCCATGCCCCGCGCTTCCGGCGGTTCTGGGCGGGCCGGTTCTTCACCAGCGCCTTCTGCCGCTTCGACGTCCCGCTCCCCGGGGCGCCCGAGTTCGTGCGCGCCGCCGCGGCCGCGGGGGCGCGCATCGCCTACGTGAGCGGCCGCCCCCGGGAGATGGAGGAGGGGACGCTGGAGGTGCTCGGCCGCCACGGCTTCCCCCTCCCGGAGCGGGAGCGGACGGCGTTCCTCCTCAACCCCGGGCCCGACCTCGACGACACGGCCTGGAAGGCGCTGGCCCGCGCGGAGGTCGAGCGGCTCGGCCCGGTGGTGGCCGCCTTCGACAACGAGCCCGCTCACGTGAACGCCTACGCCCGCGCCTGGCCGGAGGCGCTCTGCGTCCACCTCGACACGGACGACAGCGGGCGGCCGATCGAGGTCCTGCCCCAGGTCCCCTCCATCGCCGACTTCGGCCCTCCGCTCGGGGCCGCCGGCTCGCACGCCGCCGCGCCGTGAGCGGCTGGCCCGGGCGAGCCCCTACCCCAGCCGCTCGTGCACGTCCTCGGGGAGGACCGGGGCGAGCCCCCCGCCCCCCAGGATGTTCACGATGGGCGAGGCGGCGGCCCGCACCACCGAGCCTCCCGGCCGGGAGGTGCCGAGCCCGCAGTAGGTCGAGACGTCCCGGTAGAGGTCGCCGCGGGTCACCCCCTCGGGCGCGATCCGGGTGGCCGGCCGCCGGACGGCGAAGATCCGCTCCTGGACCACGAACCCGCCGCCCCGGGCGTCCTCGAGGGCGGCCCGGACCGCCCCCGCCCAGGCCTCCGCGGAGAGCTCGCCACCGAGGTGGACGCTCTTGCCCCCGTAGTCCCAGCTGCGCTTGAGGACGAAGCGGTCCTTGTCGGCCAGGCAGCGCGGCGCGAGCTCGTGCGTGAGCCGGCGTGTCCAGGGGAGGCGCGCGGCCGCCTCCCGCTCGGCCCGGTCGAGCCCGGCCCGCTCGGCGAGGGCCGGATCCTCGGCGCACTCGGAGAGGCGCGCGAAGAGCGCCTTCGCCTCGAGCAGACCGTTCACCGGGTTGGCGAGGACGTATCGGTCCGGCGCACGCAGGGCGCGGGCGAAGGGGCTGGCCGGGTCGACCCGGCTCGCCCAGACGTGCCGGTAGAGGACGTCCCATGCCTCCGGCTCGCAGTCCGCCGGCACCAGGTTCTCCGCCCGGTGGCCCATCTGCCGGAGATGCGCCGCCAGCCGCCGCAGCTCGCCGATCTGGGCGTCGCCCGGCCGGGCCACGATGGCGATCGAGGGGCGCTCGCGCGTCCCCCCTCGGGCCCGGTAGAAGGCGACCAGGGCCTCCCGGAGCCGCTCCATGTGGCTCCCGCAGGCGGCCACCAGCGCCTCCGCCTCCCGCGGCGACCGCCCCCGCGCCCGGGCGGCGGCCCGGATCCAGGAGAAGGCGGCCAGGTCGGCGTAGCCGGGCATGGCGGGGATGGTGGCGTTCAGCTCCAGGGCCCGCGGGGCCCCGCCGTCCTCCGGGGGCAGGAAGTCCACCCGGGCGACCAGGGCGGCCAGGGGCGCGGTGTCGAAGAGCCGCTCCATCGCCTCCGCCTCCAGCCCGGAGAAGGGGTCGGAGAGGGCGGCCCGGTCGCGGGCGTCGCCCGAGGCGAGGAGGGCGCGGGCGAGCTTCACCGCGCCGCTCAGGATCCGCTCCGCCTCCGCCGCGAGCGCGGCCAGGGCGGCGCGCGACATCACCTCCGGCTCGGCCACCAGCGGGATCGGCACGACCGCCCCGTCCGGCCGGAGCACGGTCATGCCCTCGGACCAGGCCCGCTCCGCGGCAGCCCGCCCCACCGCCTCCAGCGCCTCTCCCTCGAAGATGGCCGTCATCGTCGTCCTCGCGCGGGCGTTGCGGCCCGTCCCTGGCCTCTGATAGGCACGGCGGCGTGAAGATCTACACGAAGACGGGCGACGCCGGAGAGACTGGCCTGTTCGGGGGGCCGCGGGTCCGGAAGAGCGACGCCCGCGTCGAGGCCTACGGCGAGGTGGACGAGCTGAACGCGGCCCTGGGCGTGGTCCGGGCGCAGGTGGAGGACCCCGAGCTCGACGGCCACCTGGGCCGGATCCAGGACCAGCTCTTCTGCGTGGGGGCGGAGCTGGCCACGCCCCAGGGCGCCAGGGCGCGGAGCGCCATCCCGGCGGTGGAGCCCGCCTGGACCGCGCGCCTCGAGGAGGTGATCGATCGCCTCGAGGGCGAGCTCCCGCCGCTCTCCCACTTCGTCCTGCCGGGCGGGAGCCGCACCGCCGCCGACCTGCACCTCGCCCGCTGCGTCTGCCGGCGGGCGGAGCGGCGCGTGGTCGCCCTGGCCGCGGAGACCGAGGTGGCGCCCGCCGTCCTCGCCTACCTGAACCGGCTCTCGGACTTCCTCTTCGTGGCCGCGCGGGTCGCGAACCACCGCGCCCGCCGCGCCGAGACCCCCTGGGATCCGCATGCCCGGCGCTAGCGGGCGTCGCGGGAGCCGGGTGGCGCTGGTCACCGGCGCCGGCGTGCGCGTGGGTGAGGCGATCGCCCGCGACCTGGCGCGCCACGGCTGGCGGGTGGCCGGCCACTACCGCACCCACCGGCCCGGCGGGCTGGCCGCCACCTTCCCCGCCGATCTGGCGGCCGCCGACGGCCCGGCCCGGCTGGCCGCCGCCTTCCGCGCCCGCTTCTCCCGGCTGGATCTGCTGGTGAACGGGGCCGCCGCCTTCGAGGCCCTCGACCTCCGGCACACCGACGCCGCCGCCTTCGACGGCCAGATGGACTTGAACGCCCGCGCCCCCCTCCTCCTCGTCCGGGCGCTCGCCCCCCTGCTCTCCCGGTCGCGCGGGGTGGTGGTGAACGTGGCCGACATCGGGGGAGGGCTGGTGCCGTGGCGGGGCTACGCCGCCTACGCCGCCTCGAAGGCCGCCCTGGTCCGGCTCACCGAGTGCCTCGCCCTCGAGCTCGCCCCCCGGGTGCGGGTGAACGCGGTGGCGCCCGGGACGGTCCTGTTCCCCGAGACCTATCCGGCCTCGCGCCGGCGTGCGCTGGCGCGCCGCATCCCCCTGGGCCGCGCCGGGACCCCGGACGACGTGGCGGCGGCGGTCCGGTACCTGGCGGAGGCGCCCTTCGTGACCGGGGCGGTGCTCCCCGTCGACGGGGGCCGCCACCTGAACGGGCGCATCGAGTAGCCCGGAGCCGGGCGGGCCAGCTTGCGTTGAAGGCCGGGACCCGCCCTGTTACACTCCCTTGCGCCACGTCAATCGAGGGCGTTCGCGCCCCCGCACGGAGATCCGGAACACATGGAAGCCACGACCCTCGCCCCGCCCAAGCCCGCCGTTCCCGCCGACCTCGGCATGGAGAGCCCCGTCTCCCTCACCGGGAAGGCGGTGGAGATGATCAAGGACGCGATCCAGCGCGAGGGGCTGGAGGGCTACGGGATCCGCATCGGGGTGATGGGCGGCGGCTGCGCCGGGTTCCAGTACTCGATGGACTTCGAGAAGGAGCCCAAGGACGGCGACATGGCCTTCGAGCAGGAGGGGATCACGCTCTACGTGGACCCGATGAGCTCGATGTACCTGCAGGGCGTCACGGTCGATTACGTGGTCGGGCTCCAGGGGGCCGGGTTCAAGTTCAACAACCCGAACGCCCGGACCACCTGCGGCTGCGGATCGTCCTTCTCGTACTAGGCTGCGCGGCCGGGCCAGAGGGCCCGGGAGCGCGGGTCCACACGGGGCCGGAGGGGTGACCCTTCGGCCCCTTCTCTTCGGAGGGGGCATGCTGGTCGTGCGGCACGCGGTCCTCGGGCCGTTCGCGGCGAACTGCTGGCTCGCCGCCTGCGACCGCGCCCGCGAGGCGGTGCTGATCGACCCCGGCGCCGAGGTGGCCCGGGCCCTGGCGCTGATCGAGCCGGGCGGCTACCGGGTGACCCGGATCTTCTGCACCCACGGCCACATCGATCACGTCGCCGGCGCCGCCGAGGCCCGCGAGCGCACCGGGGCCCCGGTCCAGATCCACGCGGACGACCGCGCCTGGCTGGACGCCCTCCCCCGCCAGGCGGAGATGTTCGGCTTCGAGGCGGCGCGCGTGCCGGAGGTCGACCACCTCCACGCCGGGGGCGAGACCTTCCAGGTCGGGGAGTGCGCCGCCCGTGTGATCCACACCCCCGGCCACACCCGGGGCTCCTGCTGCCTCTCCTTCCAGGAGGAGGGGCTGGTCTTCACCGGCGACACGCTGTTCGCAGGGTCGGTCGGCCGCACCGACCTCCCGGGCGGCGACTTCGAGGCCCTCCACCGATCCATCCAGGAGGGGCTCTTCCCGCTCGGCGACGACACCCGCATCCTCCCCGGGCACGGCCCGGCCGGGACGATCGGGGAGGAGCGGCGCTCGAACCCGTTCGTGGGCCAGGGCCCGCGCCGGGGCAGGTTCGTCTAGGGCGGAGGAGGGCTAGCTCATCGAGACGACGCCCAGGATGTTCTGGCCGGCGTCGACGTGGAGCACCTCCCCGGTCACGTTCCGTGCCAGGTCGGAGCAGAGGTAGAGGGCGGCGTTGGCGCAGTCCTCCTGCTCGATGTTCCGGCGCAGGGGGGTCTTCTCGGCGTTCTCCCCCAGCATCGTCCGCATCCCCTTGATGCCGGCGGCGGCCAGGGTCTTGAGCGGCCCGGCGCTGATGGTGTTCACCCGGATCCCGTCCAGGCCGAGGTCGTCGGCGAGGTAGCGGGTGGAGGCCTCGAGGGCCGCCTTGGCGACGCCCATCACGTTGTAGTTCCGGACCACCTTCTCGGACCCGTAGTAGGTGAGGGAGACGATCGACGACCCCGGCGGCATCATCGGCTTGAAGGCCCGGGTCAGGCCGATGAGCGAGTAGGCCGAGACGTCCATGGTGACCTGCCAGGCCTCGCGCGTGGTGACCTCGGTGAACCGCCCCTCCAGCGCCCCGCGCGGCGCGAAGCCGATCGAGTGGACCAGCACGTCCACCTGCGGCCAGACCTTGCGGATCTCCTCCACGGTCCGATCGATGTCGGCGTCCCTGGACACGTCGCAGTCGATGATCGCCTTGGGCGAGAGCGTCTCGACCAGCGGCCGCACGCGCCTCGCCATTCCCTCGCCGGGGTAGGTGAAGGCCAGCTCGGCCCCCTCCGCGGCGAACGCCTGCGCGATCGCCCAGGCGATGGAGCGGTCGTTGGCCACGCCCGTGACCAGGGCGCGCTTGCCGCGCATCAGCCCGCCGAGCGGGATGTGGGGAATGGCTTCGGGCTCGTTGTTCTCGCTCATCTCGTTCCTCTGGCGCGGATCGCCTCGAGCGCCTGCTCGAGCTCGCTCCGCGCGTGTCCGTCTCCGCTGCGGGCCGCCTGGGCGACCCCGTCCCCGTAAGCCTGCGCCGCCTCACCCTCCCGGCCGAGCCCCTCGAGCACCTGCCCGAGCATCAGGTACGCCGGGACGTACCCCGGCGCACGCCGGACCAGCTCCCGGAACTCGGCCGCCGCCGCCTCGCCCTGCCCCGCGGCGCGCAGGGCCATGGCAAGGGAGTAGCGGGCGAACGGATCGTCCGGGCGCTTCTCCACGAAGCTCCGGAAGGCCTCCAGCCGCTGCTCCGGGGTCATGGGTCGCCCGTTGTAACAAGGATCGCCCGCCGGCTCCAGTGTCGTTGCGCGCTTCCGGGATAGACTGAGGGACGCATGCGACCCCCTCTCATCGATGGCTGCACCGGCGCGCTCGTCGCCGGCGGGCGCGGCCGGCGGATGGGCGGCCTCCCGAAGGGGCTCCTCCGCCTGGAGGGCGAGCCGCTGGCCGCGCGCGCGCTCCGGCTCTTCGGCGGGCTCTTCGAGGCGTCGCTGGTGGTGGCGGGCGACGCCGTGCCCTACGCCGCCCTCGGCGCGCCGGTGGTTCCCGACCTCCTGCCCGGCAAGGGCGCGCCGGGCGGCGTCCACGCGGCGCTCGCCGCCGCCTCGACCGAGTGGGTGTTCACCGCCGCCTGCGACATGCCCTTCCTGGCGGCCGGGCCCATCCGGTTCCTCGCCGGGCTCCGCCCCGGCGCGCCGGCCGTGCTGGTTCGCTGGGGTGGGCGGCTCGAGCCGCTCCACGCCTTCTGGTCTCGCGCCTGTCTGGCGCCGCTGGAGCGGCTGCTGCACGCCGGCGATCCCTCCCTCCAGGAGCTCGCCCTGGCGGTGGGGGCGCGGATCGTCGAGGAGGAGGCCTGGCGCGAGGTTGACCCCGGGGGGCGTGCCCTGGAGAACGCCAACACCCCCGAGGACGCCGCGCGGCTCGGGCTCCGCCCTAGCTCCACCTGAAGAAGCGCAGCGCCGCCGCGAACGAGGCGACGCCCACCCCCGCCAGGAGCAGGAGCTGCGGCCAGAGGGCGAGGAGGCCCGTCCCATCGTTCATGATCGCCCGCAGCCCGTCGTTCAGGGCGGTGAGCGGGAGGAGCCGGATTGCCGGGCGCATCGCGGCGGGGAAGTTCCCGGCCGAGAAGAAGACCCCCGAGAGCACGAACATCGGCAGCATCACCAGGTTCATGAGACCGCCCACCGTCTGGGTGTTCCGGGCCCGGCAGGCGACCAGGATCCCGAGCCCGCCGAAGGCGAGGGCTCCCAGGACCACCATCGCGCCCAGGGCGAGGAGCGAGCCGCGCACCGGGATGCCGAAGGCGAGCACCCCGAACCCGACCAGCACCGGGACCTCCACCACCAGGGCGAGGAGGCGGACCACCACGAAGGAGAGCAGGTAGTCCCGCCGGCGCATGGGGGTGGCGATCATGCGCTTCAGCAGCTTCTTCTGCCGGTCCTCGACGATCACCCAGCCCACGCCCCACATCCCCGCGGACATGATGTTCATGCCCACCAGCCCCGGGACCAGGAAGTCGACGTAGCGCGCCCCCGGCTCGGCGAGCCGGAGCTCCTCCGGCCGGAACGCGTCCCCGCGGCCGGCCGCCCGCTGCAGGCGGTCGTCCACCACCGCCCGGGCCAGCCGGCTCTCGGGCCGGGTCGGGTCGAAGCGGTAGGACGGCGGATCCCCCGGGACCACCGTCAGGGTGATCCGCCCGCCGCGCAGGGCGGCGCGGGCCTCGTCGGGGGAGAGGACCTCGGCCGCCACGCCGCCACCGGCGGCGAGCGCCTCCCGCAGGCGCTCGGCCCCGGGACCGGCCTCGACCGCGGCCCGGACCGGCTCGGGCGGGCGGGAGCGGAAGGCGATCCCGAGGGCGATGGTGAGCAGGATGGGGAAGCCGAAGGTCCAGAAGACCGCCGACGGCTCGCGCAGGAAGCCGCGGAGCCGCGCCAGGGTCAGCTGGACCAGGGGAGAGCGATCGCCGGCGGCCGGGCGCAGGCGGGCCACCGCCTGGGGGCGGGCGAACGGCTCAGTCACGGAGCCTCCGGCCGGTCAGGCTCACGAACACGTCCTCGAGCGTGGCCCGATGGGTGGAGAGCGCCTCGAGGGGCGCCCCGCGGCGCTCCAGGTGCCGGAGCAGGGCGGGGACGGCGAGGTGGACCCGGTCGACGGTGAGCGCCCAGCCGGCCGCCACGCGCCGGGCCGCCTGGACGCCGGGCAGATCGGCGAGCCCGGTCTCGGCGATGGGATCGAGCGGCGCCTGGAACTCGACCACCTCCTGGCCGACGTGGCGCGCCACCAGGTCGCGTGGCGTTCCCAGGGCGATCACCTTCCCCCGGTCCACGATCGCCACCCGATCGCAGAGGCGCTCCGCCTCGTCCATGTAGTGGGTGGTGAGGAGCACGGTCCGGCCCCGCCGCCGCTCCTCGACCACGACGTCCCAGAGCTGCCGCCGCGACTGCGGGTCGAGGCCGGTGGTCGGCTCGTCCAGGAAGAGGAGCTCCGGCTCTCCCACCAGCGCGCAGGCCACCGCCAGGCGCTGCTTCTGCCCGCCGGAGAGCCGATCGTAGCGGGCGCGCCGCTTCTCCTCGAGCGACACCAGGGCGATCACCTCGTCCACCGCCCGGCCGCGGGCGTAGAAGGACCGGAACAGGCGCAGCAGCTCCTCGACCGAGAGCCGCTCCATGAGGTGCGTCTCCTGGAGCGTGATCCCGAGCCGGGCCCGCAGCCCCTCCCCCGCCTCGGCCCAGGTGGTCCCGAGGAGCTCCACCTCTCCGGAGGTCGGCGCCACGAGCCCTTCCAGGATCTCGACGGTGGTGGTCTTCCCCGCGCCGTTCGGGCCGAGCAGCCCGAAGCACTCGCCCCGCCCCACCTCCAGCTCGAGGCCGTCGACCGCCAGGACGTCGGGCGGGTAGCGCTTCACCAGGCCCCGGCAGCGGATGGCGAGGTCCATGGGGTCAGTACCCGAGCCAGCGCACCGCCAGCACCCCGGCCATCCCGGCCGCCAGGCACCCGAGGAGGGTGGCGGCGACGTTCAGCGCCGCCGTCCCCACCCGCCCCTCCTGGACGAGCGCGATCGTCTCCCAGTTGAAGGACGAGTAGGTGGTGTACCCGCCCATCACCCCGCTGGAGAGGAAGAGGCGCAGGTCGTCCGAGATCGCGTCGGTGGAGAACGCCAGGGTGAGGATCGCCGCCAGGAGGAAGGACCCGGTCACGTTCACGATCAGCGTGCCGCGGGGGAAGCTCGGCCCGAAGGCCGCGGTGGCCCAGGTGGCGACCAGGTAGCGGGCGCCGCTGCCGAGCGCGCCGCCGGCGCAGACGAGGAGGAGTCGTCCCACTGCGACCCTTTACCTCGGCCCGTGCGCAGGGGCAACATGAGGGCATGCGCCAGCCGCCGGCCCCGGCCCTGGAGCCCAGCCTCGGCATCCCGCCCAAGCTCACCGTCGGGGCGGCCATGACCTCGCCCGCGGTGGCCGTCTCGCCGGCCACCCCGCTCGTCGAGCTGGTGGCGCGCATGGCCGGCGGCGGCCGGCGTGCCCTCCCGGTGGTGGACGGCGACTTCCCGGTGGGGATCGTGACCCAGGGTGATCTGATCGCCCGGGGGGGGCTGGCGGCCCGGCTCGCCCTCCTCGCCGCCGCCGGGACGCCGGCCAGCGACAAGGCCCTCGCGGTGCTGGCCCGGCGGAGGCGGACGACCGCGGCGGTGATGACGCCGGACCCGGTCACGGTCCGCGTGCCCTCGCCGCTGCGGGAGGCGGCCGAGACCATGGCGCGGCGAGGGCTGAAGCGCCTGCCGGTGGTGGATGAGGAGGGGCGGCTGGCGGGGATCCTCTCCCGGGTCGACGTGCTCCGGGCGGTGGCGGGCGGCGCCGGCGCGCCGGCGGCCGAGCGACGGCGGGCCGGGCTGGACGCGCACGCCACCGTGTCCGCCGCGATGCGCCGCGATCCTCCCGTGGTGGCGCCCGGGACCCCGCTCGACCAGGTCCTGCCGGTGGTGGCGGCGAGCGGCCTGGACCGCGCCCTGGTGGTGGACGCCGGCCGGCGGGTGCTCGGGGTGGTGACCGACTCCGACCTGCTCGAGCGGCTCGCCCCGCCCCTGCGCCGCGGGCTCTTCTCCGGGGCGGTGCACGGCCTCGCCTTCGGCCGCGCCGAGCGCGAGGCGGCCGAGCGCCACGCCACCGCCCGGACCGCCTCCGAGATCATGGGGCCGGTGCCCCGCGCCCCCGCCGAGCTCCCCATCCGGGAGGCGATCGCGCTCGTGCTGCCCGGCGCCCACAAGCTCCTGGCGGTGGTCGACGCCGAGGGCCGGCTGCTCGGCGCGCTCGATCGGGCCGACATCCTGCGCGGCCTGCTCCTCGGCACCGGCCACGCGGGCTGAACCCCGCTGCACGATTCCCGGTCGCCTTCGGCGGCTCGAGTCGAATCAGGTCCTGAAGGTCTCCAAGGCGCTGAACCCCCTTCCGCCGGGCGAGCTTCGTCGGGGTCCCGCCCCGGCCACCTGCCGATCCATCAGGTGGTGGTCGTCGTGGGCGATCCCCGCCGCGAGCGTCCCCAGGCTCGCCAGCCGGTCGGCCCTCGCCAGCCGCCACCTTCCCCCACCGCGCCGAGGAGCGCGCAGAGGAGGACGAGGGCGGCGGCGCCCAGACGGTGCCGCAGGGTCCGACGCATGAGGCGATCTAGCCGCCCGCGGGGAGCCTCCGCCACCCCTCGACGGTGAGGGCGTCCAGCTCCTGCGCGTACACGCGGGCGTCGAACGTCCTCCCCTCGAGGGCCGCGGTGGTGGCGTTCGCCACCAGGAGGCCGATGGCGTGGAGCGCCTCGTGACGCGTGAGCCCGCCGGCCACGAGCCGGTCGAGCGCCCGCCGGACCTCCGGCGGTTCCCCCGCCGCCAGCTGCCCCTCCACCACCACGTGCAGGGCGGCGTGGAGGCGCGGGTGCGGCATGCGCGCGTGAACGGCGAGCCGGGCGTGGTGCGCCTCGACGGCGCGCAGGCGCTCCTGCTCCGCGGCCGCGAGCCAGGCCTCCGCCGGCGGCGCGCTCTCCGCGTCGTACACCATGGCGAGCCGATCAGCGCGGCAGGGCGGCGGGCGCAGCGCCGGGCGGCGGGAACGCCGTCCGCACCCAGGCCTCGGCCGCCTCGAGGTCCGCGCTCAGGGCGGCGAGCTTGGCGGGAGAGAGCCCCAGGGCCCGGGACGACTGCAGCGCCTCCGCCGCGCCGCCCGGGTGCGCCCCCGGCTCCCGCGCGGCCAGGTCGAGCGCGGAGACCAGCCGCACCAGGTGCAGCACGCCCTGCTCGGCGCCCGGCGCCACCGCCGCGTCGTGGTGGTGGGCGGCGACGTCGGCCAGGCTGGCGGGGAGGCGCCAGACCCGGTGCATCTCCACGCCCACCTGGACGTGGACCCGGTGGAGGACCTTGGCCACGGAGGCGGCCTCGAGCGCCGGGATCTTCCCCGCCACCGAGAGCGCCGCGTAGGAGCGCAGGGCGATCGAGAGGCCGACGTCGTGGAGGAGGCCGGCCATGAAGGTCTGCTCGGCGCCGGGCGTCGCCACCACCCGCCGGCGGGCGAGCTCCGACGCGGCCCGGGCCGTGGTGGCGGCGTGGAGGAAGAGCCGCTCCCACTCGGCCGTGAATCG
>Ga0335084_10001931_pt1 | contig 19700 bp, 19 predicted proteins | sample Lox_Sample_44_FD_206721 | JGI IMG/M metagenome (GOLD analysis project Ga0335084, IMG submission 206721) | Soil microbial communities from Loxahatchee National Wildlife Refuge, Florida, United States - Lox_Sample_4.4 | ecosystem: Environmental > Terrestrial > Soil > Wetlands | place: USA...
AGTATTGACGGTCATTGAAGCCACTGGCCCGCACCCAAGAATCGCCTCCTGTACCATAACTGTATCACAGCCACCGGAAGATGCGTGTTACTAGCGTCGTTCGATCCAGCGTTTGAAAACCCGCCTCACTGAACCGTAGCGTTCTCCGCAGCGACCTGTGAACCTGCCTGCCAAGCGGCTCTCAAGTCGAGCAAATCGCGACCGGGCCACGACGATGGCCCCACGCGGAAGTCAGCAATTCAGATCGGACGCACATGGGCAGCGAAGCTGGCCTCTTCCGTCGTTTGCCGCTTAGACGGCGCGGCCTATCGCTCGCCGCAATCTTCTCACAGCTTAGGGAAGAACCGCAGACAAGAATGGTTCAGGAGGTGTCCGATGTTCTCAGCTGCGCAGAGCAGGCTCCCAGGAACGGGGATTCCGCTCCTTACAGCCCTGGGCATTTTCGCAGCGGTCATCGTCGCCTTAGTCACGAGACCGACGTGGACGACGTGGCTTCGAGTACTCGCTGCAAGGGTCCGGGCCATTCGCCAGCACCTCAAGAATAGGAGGACGTTCAGTCTACAACTGTTCGACGCCGTCAAGGCTGGCCGCCTTACCCCGGATGACGTGCAACGACTTGACGCCCTAAAGAGTCAACTTGAGCTGACGAGCACCGACGTCGAGCGATTTCGCGTGAAGGCGTACTTAGTAGCGTACTCAGCGGTCAAGCAGGACCGTATTGTGACGCGAGAAGAGGAAATCGAGCTGGATCGGATACAGAGCTATCTCGGTGTGGTCGACTCGGAGGTGGACGGGCCCAAGAAGGAACTTGAACACTTCAGATTGCTGCGCGAGATCGAAAGCGGCAACCTGCCCACAGTTGTCGTACCTGAGCTGCTCCTTCAGAAGCAGGAGACCGCCCATTGGACGGAGCCAGCGAGTCTGCTGGAGGAGCGAGTGGTCAACCGAAGGTACGTTGGCGGTTCGAGCGGTGTCAGCTTCAGAATTGCTCGGGGAGTGAGTTATCGCGTGGGTAGTTTTCGCGGACATGTGGTGAGCGACAAGAAGGTCATCCCGGTAAGCATTGGAACGCTGGTGATCACAAGCAAGCGATTTGTGTTCTTGGGCGACAAGAAGAGCCTGAACTCTCGTTTGGACAAGCTCCTCGACGTGCACTTGTTTGCTGACGGCATTCGTGTCGACGACAGCGGGGGAAAGCCGCACACTTTCCGATTTGAGTCTCGAAACAACGTTGATGTGTTTGGCGCGATATTGAGTCGCGCCATTAACTCGTTTGCGTAAGTGAGCGCCTTGCAGAAGCGGGGCCGAGGTTTTCAAGACCCTGGTAGCACGAGGACGCTCCCGATGGGTTCCCTGGAAGTCAGCGATCGTTGAGCGAGAGCCAGTATGGGACCCAAAGGTTCTTTGGGGGAGTGCAACGCGGGGACGCTCCCAGTGAGCCTCAAGCGGAGCCCTCCGCTCCGGTAGGAAGTCGGTATGGGACCCAGAGGAGGTGTGCAAGAAAGTGTGCAAGAATGGAGACGCAAAGGGTGCGAAAGTCGGTTCATACCTTCGCACCCCGTGCGACTAACTCCATGATGTTTCGCCTGCTTGGCGAAACGCACCCTCCGAGGACGGTGCTCCCAAACCAGACGCGCTACCGGACTGCGCTACGCCCCGAACAGCTCACCGCGGAAACTAGCGGATCACCCCAGCCGGCGCACCAGCACCTCGATCAACGCGCGCAGCGCTCGGCCGCGGTGCGACACCCGCTGCTTGGCCGCGAGCGGCGCATTCGCGAAGCTCGCTCCCAGCTCGGGTGACCAGAACAGGGGGTCGTAACCGAATCCCCCCTTCCCTTCCTCCGGCGCCGTGAGAATCCGCCCTTCGCACGTCGCCTCGACCATCTGGGGCGCGGCATGAGGCGACTCGAGATAGGCCACCACGCAACGGTATCGAGCGCTCCGCTGCTCCTCGGGCATACCCTCGAGGCGCTGCAGCAGCAACGCGTTGTTGGCCGCGTCGGGATCGCCCTTGATCGCCGCTCGGTCTCCGTAGAGCGCCGCGAACCGCGCCGAGTGGACCCCCGGCAACCCGTGCAACGCGTCCACCTCGAGCCCCGAGTCGTCGGCCAAGGTCGGCAAGCCGCTCCGCTTGGCGAAGTAGCGCGCCTTGGCGACGGCGTTCTCCACAAAGCTCGTGCCGCGCTCGAGATCCGCTTCCTCGGGCAGACGCTCGAGAAACTGGTCGGCCGGAAACACGACCTGGAACGGGAGACTCGTGAACAGGTCGCGGATCTCACGTTCCTTGCCCGGATTGCGCGTCGCGACCAGGATCTTCATTCAGCCTCGCGCGCGCAGCCGCGCCAGCAGGTCCGTGGTCGAGCGCCCCTCGACCAGGGGCACGCGGACCACGCGTCCGCCCCACCCTTCGACCTGGGCGGCGCCGACGATGGCCGCGTGCGTGTAGTCGGCGCCTTTCACCAGGACATCCGGGCGGAGCCGTTCGATGAGCGCGAGCGGCGTAGGTTCGCCGAACAGGACAACGATGTCGACGCACTGCAACGCCGCGACCAGACGGGCGCGCTCGCGTTCGGGCACGAGCGGCCGGTCGGCGCCCTTCGCCAGTAGCCGGACCGAAGCGTCGCTGTTCACGGCGACGAGCAGGGCGTCGCCCTGGGAGCGCGCGGCCTCGAGCAGGGCGACGTGCCCGACGTGCAGCAGGTCGAACACGCCGTTCGTGAACACGAGCGCCCCCGCGTGGCGCGCGCGCCAGGCCGCGGCGTCCGCGGCGCTCAGGAGCTTGGTCTCGGTATTCATGGGGGTTCGGTGGCCTCCACGATACTGCCCCAGCGGCCGAGCGACCACGAGAGGAGGAGCGGCGCCACGAGCGTCGTCGCGATCACCATCAGGAGGATCGCGCCGAACAGATCGATGGTGAGAATGCCCGCCGTGAGGCCGAGCGAGGCGAAAATCAGCCCCACCTCGCCCCGGGGCGCCATGCCGAACCCCACCGCCCAACGGTTGAAGCGGCGCCACGGCGCGGCCCAGCCACTCGCGAGCTTCCCAACCACGGCCAGCAAGAACAGCGCGCCCCCGATCGCCAGCACGCTCCGGCCGACCGGGTCGAACGGATTCCACGCCCGCACGTCCACCGCCGCACCGACGCTCAGGAAAAACACCGGGGTGAAGATATCGGCCACGGGCTTCATGCCGTGCTCGATCACCTCGACCTGATTGGTTCCGTTGAGGATGATGCCGGCGGCAAACGCACCGACGATGAGCGCGGAGCCGGCCCGATCCGCGAGCGCGGCGAGCAAGAGCAGGAAGGCGAACGCCGACACGAGGAGGACGCCCCGCACGCGCGCCCGGTCGATCAGTCGGAATACGCGGGGAGCGACGAGCAGACCGGCCGCGACGGCGAGCACCAGGAACCCGACGGCGGCCGCCAGCGCGCGCGTGACGCCGAGCAAATGGACCGCGTTGCCCGCGGCGAGCCCGGAAGCGACGCCGAGAATGACGAGCCCCAGCACGTCGTCGATGACCGCCGCGCCGAGGATCAGGCGGGCTTCGAGCGTGTGCAGGCATTTGAGGTCGGCCAGCACGCGCGCAGTGATGCCGACCGACGTCGCCGTGAGCGCCGCGCCCACGAAGACAGCGGTCGTCACCGGGTCCGTGAGCGCGTGCTCGTAGGCATGCAGCGGGGAGATCCAGTACAGGAAGCCGAGCGCAAAGGGCACCGCGACGCCGACGAGCGCCACCGCGGTTGCGGGCCCGGCGGCCCGCGCCATGGCCTTCAGGTCCGTCTCGAGCCCGATCGCGAAGAGGAGGATGGCGAGGCCAACCTCGGCGAGGAGGTTGATCACCCCCGTGAGCGGATCGTCAGGAGCGGTAGGAATGACGTGGAGGACGCTCGCCCCCAGCACAATGCCCGCCAGGAGCTCACCGAGCACGGAGGGTAGGCCCAGCCGATCGAACAGCTCGGCGCAGAGTTTCCCCGCGAGCAGCATGAGGGCGAAGACGGTGAAGAAGCGACCTACGTCATGCCCGGCCCCTCCCCCGGCCGCGGCGAGGAGCGGGAGGGTCAGGAGGACCCAGTGGCTAGAGGGGGAGCGTCGACCGCGGATGGAACGTGAAGGTGTGGAGGAAGAAAGGCAGCTCCACGGTCTCGCTGTAGTCGGTCTCGATCGTGATCTGGCGCGGCGACATGCTGCGCAGGATCACGACCTGCCCCGCCGAGTCCGGGAGGCCGATCTCCTGCGCGGCGACCGCGATGCGCCGCTGCATGGTCCCGTTGTCGAGGCCGGGCGCGAGCCGCGCCTGGGAGTCCATCTCGTCGAGCAGGCGATAGTAGCGGAAGAACACCTCGCCGATGTTCACCCCATAGTACAGGCACGCAGAGAAGATCAAGAGCGAGAACAGGCACCCGGTGGTGCTCGCCCCCCGCGTTACCACTGCGACTGGGCTCCGTCGACGATTTCGTTCTCGAGCTTCTGCAGCGCCACCTTGCGCCCCTCGACCTCCTGGGGCGGCGTGTACTCGCCCACCACGAGGAGACCGGGACGCTGCCAGAGCGTCTTGCCGTTGCGCTGGTCCACGATTTCGACGTCCACGGTGATCTGCACCTGCCGCTGCGTCACGTTCACCTGGCCGACCCCGGGCTGATAGGCGATGGGGACGTTCGCGTCGTAGCGCAGGACGCGCCCGCGCACGAGGGCATCGGCGTTGGACTGCGCGGCGGCGCGCAATCCGAGGCGGCCCTGCACGGCGTCGGCGACCGCGTCGTTCACTTCCTTGGTGAGCACCGGCTCGGGAGTCTGGTTGTCGAACGGCAGGACGGCGACGGTCTTGATGTTGGGGAGGCCGCCGCCGCGGAAGTGATAGAAAAAGCAGCCGCTCGCCGCAACCGAGACGGCGCTAACGGCGACTACGCCATATCGCCGGAGCGAAGACCGCGGCCGTATCGACGGCCACGACGGTGAAGTCAAGACGAGCGGGTACCTCCGGAAAGGTGACGTGTGCCTTGGCCGGCTGGGCGCCGGCGCCGAACTCCGTGCGGCAGCGCGCCCGCACCTTGCCGTCCTTGCGCCACTCGCTCTCCAAAATGCGCGTCGCGCCATCCGTACTCGCAACGTAGTCGAGTGTGTCGCCGTGCTGCACGAACCGCCAGATGCTGCGCGGCGGCGACTCCGCGCGCTCGACCGTCGCCTCCGCTCCCGGCGGGCGCACCATGCCCAGGGCCGTCCACAGAATCGCGACCGCGGGGACGAGGGAGCGGAAGTTCTCGGCCGGGTCGGCCCACATGACCGAATCGCCCACCACCACCGCGGCGCCCGAGCCCAGGCCGAGCGGGCCAGTATAGTCGAACCGCAGCGAGTCGGCGGGCGCCACCCGCGCCGTGCCGTGCCCGCCCCAACTCCGCCCCTCGTCCTGGTACGCGAACTTGAAGCGGAAGGCGGTCCGGTGCCGGGGCACCGTGCTGGTCGCCCACGCGCGCGCGGCCTCAGCGTCGCCGGCTGCGAGCGGCACCCCGACCAACGGCGCCACAGTCGTCGGGCAGCCGGCCAGCAGGGCTAAGGCGGCAATGTAGGAAACCGCCGCGAGGCGGTCAAGCACAAGCCGTTGCCGAATCAATAGTTAAACCCGAAGAAGAAGATGACGAACCGGCTCTGATTGGTGCCGGACGGGAGAGCGTAGTCGTAGACGGAGCCGGAATGAAAACGATAGCCGAAATCGAGCCGCAGCACGAGGGGCGGCCCGATCGGCATGCGCAGCCCGAGCCCGGCGCTGCCGAGCATACCCCGAGGCTCCGTGGCGTCGGTCCACGCGCGCCCGGCGTCGACGAAGAACGCGGCCTGGACGCCGGGGAAACGCGCCTCGCCGAACGGAAAGCCGATCGAGAGAAAGTCGGTGATGGGAAACCGCCACTCGGCGTTCACGAGCCAGATCTTGTTGCCCGCGACGTAGCCGTACATGGGATAGCCGCGCAGCGCCCAGGGACCGCCGATGTTCACCGGCCGCGGCCGCTCGCCCCCGGCGTAATAGCCCAGGGCGCGCAACGCGATCGCGCCGCGCAACGACGTGCGGAGATAGGTCCGGTAGTCGGCGGCCAGCACCCAGGAATCGAAGCGGCCGTGGGTGATGTCGTTCGACAGTCCGCCGGTGAAGTTGTAGCGCACGCCGTCGATCGGTCCGGTCTCGAGCCAGAGCGTGTTGTCCTTGACGTAGGTGATGAAGCTCGAGGCGATCCAGCCGACGCGGTGGGCATCGACGGGGGTCGAGGACAGGTAGTTCAGGGGCACGAGGTCGAGCCGATCGGAATACTCGACCGTGTATTGCGCTTCGATGCGGCGGAACCGCGACAGCGGGTAGCGCAGCTGGCCCAGCACACCCGACGACGACTCCTGGTAGAGCGTGTTGAAGTCGCCCTCGGAGAAGACGCCGCGCAGCCGGAACGCGCCGAGCCCCCAATTGACGCGTTGCGCCTGGTTCAGATAGAACATCGAGCCGTTGACGTTGTCCAGCAGATTGCCGAATCCTTGCGCCTGGAACGACGAGACGGAGAACACCACCTGATGATCGCTCAAGAGGTCGCTGAAGACGAAGACCGCGCCCTGCGCCGTGCCGATGCCGGGCGCCGCGACGGCGCTCCCCGCCGCGAAGTCCATGCTGTACCGGCGGCCGTACGGCGTGGCTTCGGCCTCGGCATAGTTGGGGTTCTGGAGCTCCGTCCAGGCCCACGTTGCGGGCGCCCGGTCCGCGGCGAGCTGGACCGTGGTCCGCGTGGTGTCAGCGGTCGGTGGAGCCATGTACACATCGAACGTCAGATTCGCGAAGCCCCCGAACACGAGCCCGTGCTCGTCGTCGATCCACTGGGGATCGAACGCGCCGTTGAGCGAGCGGACTTCGAGGCGCCCGGTGCCCGTCGAGTCCACCGAGTAGATCTGGAACGTGCCGTCCCGGTCGGAAGAGAAATAGATCCGGCCGGTCGCCGCCGACCAGCGCGGCTGGTCGTCATGCCAATCGCCGTAGGTGAGATAGTCGATGGCACCGGTCGCTACGTCCAGCCGGAAGAGATTGCGCCCGCCCTGGGGACCGAACGTGGTGCGGTCGGAGGAGAACACGATGGTCCGGCCGTCCGGACTGAACGTGGGGTCGAGATCCTGATAGCGATCCGTCGTCAGCGGCTCGAGCCGCCCGTCGGCGAGCCACAGCCGATAGAGGTCCGAATACCCCGACACGGCGAGGCCTGAGAACACGACGCTCTGACCATCCGGCGCCCAGGCCGGCGACAGAATCGAGGCGAGCTGCGGGAATTGGTAGCGTCCCACCACTTTGCCCTTCGGCACGCTCCAGAAGAACAGCGCGTCGCGATCCAGATACTTGCTGCCGAACACCACGATCCCGTCGCGCGATACATCGAGCCGCGACTCGAAGAAATGGAACGACTCGAACTGATCGGTGCGCTCGCCCTTCACCACCGGACGCAGCCGGCCCCCTTCGACCGAGCGCGCGTAGATGTTCGTGTAGCCCGTGAACGGAGAGAAGTACAGCACCGTCGGCATCGAGTCCCCGGGCAGCCGGACGACGGTCGGCTTCACCGCCAGGCGGGTGACGAGCCGCGCGGAGACCGCGAGGGGGTCGGACGCCTCGACGGCCGGGTAGAACCGCTGGCGCATCCAGTGGCGCCACTCCTCGGAGAGCTGCGACAGGCTGCGGCCGTACACCCCCCGGATCTCGTCCTCGAACAGCTGATACTTCCACTGCTCCTCATACATCGCGTCGATCCGCCACTCGCCGTAGCGCTCGGCCAGGAACCGATGAATGCTCGACCCGATGGGATAAACGATGGCGCCGTAGACGCTCATGAGGTCGCCGAGCGACGGGAGCCGCCCCGACACCGTCACATCGCGCAGCACCATCTCATCGCGCGTGTCCTCGCCCGCCGACCAGAACTCCGCCAGCCCCTCGGTCCACCACAAGGGAAAGGAGACGTGCCGGACCCGGGGATAGCGCGTGAGGACCTGCGCCGTGACGCTCAGCTGGAAGACGTGGGTCAGCTCGTGCCGGATGGTATGACGGAAGTCGGAGTAGCTGCCGTTGAACGGGAGGGCGACGCGCTCCTTCAGGAACTCCGTGACGCCGAGCAGGCCTTCCGGCGGCACGAACGGCAGCACGTTGGTCTGCTCGAAATCCGTGTGCGAGGCATAGATGATGAGCGGGATGCGGTGGCCGACGTGGTACTTGAAGCGCAGCTGCAGCGCGAGGTAGCTCTCCTCGGCGTAGCCGAGCGCGACCCGGGCGAGCTCCTCCGCCTCCGGATAGTAGTAGAGGTCGACGTGGGCACCGCGCAGCACGCGCCAGTCGAAGGCATGGTACTGGATCTTGTTCTCGCCGAACGAGCCGAGCTGCGCCGCGGCGACGACCGGCACGAGGAGGGCCAAGCACACGACGCCCACTCGAGCCCGGTTCACCGGTGCACGCTCCGGATGCGATCGCCCTGCGCGATGGCCGCGAGGACGGGCGCCCCTCCCACCACGTTCCCGAACACGGTGTACGTGCCGTCGAGGCGAGGCTCCGCGGAATACGTAATGAAGAACTGGCTGCCGCCGGTATCGGGCCCCGAGAGAGCCATGCCGACCGAGCCCGCGTCGTAGCGGGTTGGATTCAGCTCGTCGCGCAGCACGAACCCGGGCCCGCCCCAGCCATCGCCGCGCGGGTCGCCGTCCTGCACGACGAAATTCGGCACGACGCGGTGCCAGCGGGACCCGTCGAAATAGCGGCGGTCCACGAGGCCCAGAAAGGCCGCGACGGTGAGCGGCGCCTGGTCGGCGAGCAGCTCGATCGTGAGCGAGCCGCGGTCGGTCTCGAGCGTGACGCGGGGCCGCGCCTGGCCAGCCAGCACGGGCGCCAAGTAGCGGCGCGCCACGTCGCGGTAGTCGGCGTCGTTCTTGCCGGTCGCGAGCGGCGCGGCAGGTCCCCACTGGGCCGCCGCGTCGGGGAGACGGCCCGCCGCGAGCCGGCGCACGAGATACGCGTCCGGCCGGGGCACGGCGCCGATGAACTCGGTCGCCACGCGGATCCGGCCGTCGGCGCTGGCACTCGCGATGGCGCCGAGCGTCGCGACGGCCGAGAGCCGGGCGTCGTCGAACGGGTCGCCCGCGGCGCGATTGTACGCGCGGACCAGCGCTTCGACGTCGGCCGCGACGGGACGGCGCGCCAGGAGATCCGCGGCCACGCTCCGCACCGCGGGGTCCGCGTGCTCGAGCAGGGCGCGCGCGCGGGCCGGGAGCGCCGTATCGCTCGCGGCGACCACGCGCCCGAGGGCCTGCAAGGCCTGGGCAACCACCCGCCCATCGGGATCGGCGAGCTGGGCCTCGAGCCGCGCCCGGTCGCGCGCGGCGCCGAACGCCTCGGCCGCCACCGATCGCCAGCGCCAGTCGGCGTCTCCGGTCACACCCGCAGCGGCCGTCACGCCCGCCGCGCTGTCGGCCTCGGCGAGCCCGATCAGCGCCTGGCGGCGGAGCGCGAACACCGCGCTCTCGAGACGTCCCTTGAGCTCCGTGGCCGCCGCGCTTCCGCCGAGCACGCCAAGCGTGGTTTCCGCCTGTACGGCAACGTTGACGTTCGCGTCGGACACGAGCGGGGCGACGGCTGCCGCGAGGCCGCTGTCGCGGAACGCCGCGAGCGCGCGGAGCGCGTTGACGCGCACACCCCAGCTCGAGTCGGCGAGGAGCGACCGCAACCGGTCGGCCACGCCGTGGCGATCGATGCGGGCGGTGTCGAGCAGGCCGCGAGTGATACCGCGGGCGGCCATCGCACGCACGACAGGGTCGCCATCCTGGAGCCCGGCGGCGAGCGCTGCCGCGCCATCGGGCGCCCGTAACCGCCCGAGCGAGAACAACGCGCGCCACCGCACGCCCGCGTCGGGATCGTTCACGTAGCCGATGATGGAGCGGGTCGGAGCCCGCGCGCCGAGCCGCCACGCTTCCACGAGCGCGGCGCTGGCGGCGGGAGGCGTGGCGATGCCGGGGGTGTTCCCGTTGCCGAGCACATCGCGGATCGCGGCCGCCGCTTCGGCGCCGCCGATGCGGGCGATCGCCGCCACCGCTTCGACCTGCGAGGCGCCCTGCTCCGCCACCGGGGTCGAGCGCACGAAGCTCTGCAGCCCCTGGATCGCGCGCGCGTCCCCGAGCAGCCCGAGCGCGAAAGCGGCATTGGTGCGGACCGTTTCGTCCGAGTCGGCGAGCGCGCCGAGCAGGAGCTCGATGGCGGCCGGGTCGCCGGCGCGGCCGGCCGCGAGCGCGGCCTGGCGCCGGACGCTCACGGCACCGCTGCGCAGCTCCGTGGCGAACAGCGCCTGATCGAAGCTTCGCGCGTCCGCGGCAGCGAGCAGGCGGGCCAGCTCCCCGACCAGGGTCTCGTCCGCCTGCTGGGCCGCGACCCCGCGGCCCCCGGCGAGGCCCGCGAGGCCGAGGAGGACGCTACAGACGAACCGGGTCGGGAACGGGAGTGAGGAGCGCGCCGACATGCTCGGGAAGGCGCATGAGCGTGTGATCGTGGGTGAGCGAAATGAGCGCGGTTTCAGCGGTGGCGAGGAGCTCGCCCGTCTCAGCCCGCTCCACCGCGTACCCGAACGTGACCCGCCGCGAGGCCAGCTCGCGCACCCAGCAGCGGATCCGGACGAGGTCGTCATAACGGGCGGGAGCGCGATAGCGCACCCGCACTTCCGAGACAGCGAGATAGACACCCTGCTGCTCCAGCTCGCGGTAGGTCAGCCCCGTGTCGCGCATTAACTCGGTTCGCGCCCTGTCGAACCAGACGAGGTAATTGGCGTGATAAACCACGCCCATCTGGTCGGTTTCCGAGTAGTTGACGCGCAGGGTAATCGAGCCGATCACGCCCGGGCAACATCCACGCACGCTCGAGAAAAGTCAAATAGGACAGGCGCTTGCGGTGGGGTCCGGGGATGATACCTTGGGGTCCGTGGCAAGCTCGCGCGTCGTGCTGGTCGCCGATGCCCACCTGGGCGACGCGTCCCCGAGCCTCGAGGCGGCCTTCCATGCCTTTCTCGACGCCGTCCCCGACTTGGGCGACGAGCTGCTCATCAACGGCGACCTGTTCGATTTCTGGTTCGAATACCGCTCGGTCGTGCCGCGGCGCCATTTCGGAACCGTGGTGCGGCTCATGGAGCTGCGGCGGCGGGGAGTGCCCATCACGCTCGTGGGGGGCAACCACGACCGGTGGGGCGGCGATTTCCTGCGCCGCGACCTGGGGATCTCGTTCTACGGTGGCGAAGCCGAGCTGACGCTGGCCGGGCGCCGCGCGTTCGTGGCGCACGGCGATGGCCTCACCGAGCAGCGTCGCAGCGCGAAGCTCCTGCATCGCCTCACCCGCCACCCGGTGACGATCGGACTGTTCCGCGCCATCCACCCCGACGTGGGCTTCTGGATCGCCGACAAGCTGTCCGGACACCTGGCCGACAACAACGGCCACGCCACCCGCGACCGCGCCGCGCTGGCCCAGGCCGAGTACGCCCGCTCACTCTTCACGCGGCGTCCCGAGCTGAGCCTCGTGATTCTCGCGCACACGCACCGACCGGCGCTCGATTGCCTCCCCGGAGGCCGGGCGTACGTCAACCCGGGTGCCTGGGTGGACGGGTTTCGCTACGCGGTCATTACGAAGAGCGAAGTGGAGCTGAAGACGTTCGAGCCGTAGTGCTTACGGGACCGGCACCGTGATGCCGATTCCCGCCCCTCCCGGGCCAGCGCGAATCTTCAGCTCTTTCGGAAAGTCCTGCAGGTGCGCCGAAACGAACGCCTCGGCGGCGGAGAACAGATGGTTGAAGACGAGCAGCACGACCCAGTCCTGCACCTGCTGGCCCTTCGACGCGACGTTCTCCGAGCCCGACTCCTCCATGTAGTGCTTTTCCTGCACCGCCCGCGCCGTCATCATGATCGTCACGCCTTCCCAGACCGCGAACGCGGCACCCGCGACGTTCCGCCCGGTCGACGCCTGGCCCCAACCCGGAATGAAAAGCGAGCGAAACATGGCATCGACCGGCTTGACGCGCTTGGGTTGGGCGGACGTGGCCTTGGTCTTCGCGGTGTCACGGGTCTGGGCGGTCAGGCGGTCCGGTCGTGCGGCGGTCAGAAGCAGCACCACCACGATCAGAGTCCCGACCGCCTGTCCGCCTGACCGCCTGATCGCCTGTCTCACCGCGCCACCAGCACATTCAGCGTGCCGCGCTCGACGCGCACGGTGCACTGGCGCGCGGGGGAGGAGCGCAGCTCGCCGTCCAGGTGCAGCAGCAGCGGGGCGTCGGGAGTGGCGAGCGTCAGCTCACGGGTGCGGAACACGGTCACCTCTTTCATCGTGGTGTGGCGCCCGCGCATGACGCGCGGCACCGCCATGACAAAGCGCGGCCACGACAGGCGGCCGACCAGGCACACGTCGAGATACCCATCCATCGGGTCTGCGTCCGGAGCGAATCGATACGCCCCGCCCGCGGTGGTGCCGTTGCAGACCTCGACCATCATCATGTACCCGTCCACCTGCTGCTCGGGCGAGCGGATCTCGCACCGAAAGGGCCGAAAGCCGATAAACGCCCTGGGCACGGGCGCGATGTAGGACCACAGACCGGTCCGCGACGGGTGCGCCTCGCGGGCGCGCACGACCTCCGGCCCGAAACCCAGGCCCATCGTGTTCACAAAATACTCATCGAGCACGCGACCTGCGTCGAATCGCCGCGGCGTGGCGCCGACCAGGCGCGCCACCGCGCGCGCGGGGTCGTGGCGGTAGGTACCGACGAGCTTCGCGAAATCGTTGCCCGTCCCGATCGGCACGACGCCGAGGCACGCTGCTCCGCCGCACGCGAGCAACCCGTTCGCCACCTCGTGCACCGTGCCGTCGCCGCCCACGGCGATGACGTGGTGCGCGCCCGCTCGCACCGCAGCGGCGGCGAGCTCCACCCCGTGCCCGGGACGATCGGTGTGACACAGCTCCACCGCCCATCCCTGAGCGCGAAACGCGCGCGCGACCGGGTCCGCTGCACGGCGGCCCGCGCCGCGGCCAGCGGCGGGGTTGACGACCACATGTGCCCGAATCAGAGAGCTACAGTATAGGAGATTACGGGGCCTGCGGGGGTTGAGGGACGGCGGGAGCAGCAGGAGGAACGGGAACGGCATGGGGCGGCCGGGCATGAGCCAAGGGAATAGCCCGCACTCGTACCGAGCCGTTGATCGCGTGCAGCTCGATCTTGCGGCCCCCGGCGCCGACGGTGCCGGTGGCGTGATGGATCACGAACTTGTCAGTGGTCTTCAAGGGGAAGTCCGAGTACACGCTACCATTCATCGTGTTCGCTTCGATGCGCGCATCGAGCGGCGTGGGCAGGTCGAGGATCACGCTGCCGTTCACGGTGCCGAGCTTCACGGCACCCGGGCCGGCGAACCCGCGCACCACGGCGCTCACACTGCCGTTCACCGTGTGGGCGTCGACGGGGCCGGCGCCGGTTTCGACCGTGACGGAGCCGTCCACGGTTTGCGCGACGACGGGAGCGCTCGCGCCGGCGACGCGCACGCTGCCGGTCACGGTCGAGGCGTCGATGCGCACCCCGCGGGGCACACGCACCGTGAACGCAACAGCCACGTCGTTGTCCTGGGAGTTGCCCTGCTTGTAGTCATCCCCTGCACTGCAGCGGCCGTCCGCACCCCACATGCCGCAGATCACCACGCCGGCCGGCGTTGGAGTGGTAACGAATGCGACGACGCCGGGGTCGGAGGCGCCGTAGGTCTTGACCGCGCTGACTTCGACGGATTCGCCGCGGGCGGGCTCGATGCTGATGGCGCCGCGCAGGCCGCGCACCCAGACGCCCTGACCGGGGGTGAGGCGCGCGCGGTAGCGCCACGGCGCCGCCGCGGTGCGCCCAGGCCTCGACAGGTCGGCATCCTCCGACAAACCCTTCAGGTCGTGCGCCAGGCCGTCCAGGGCCCTGCCGGGCACGAGGCCGGCGATGCCCTCACGCGCGCGGGTTCTGCCATGGTTGATGAGGAGCGCAACGGCGACTGCCGCCAGGCACAGCATGGCGAGCCGGACGATGTCCCGGCGCCAGCCCAGCCAGAACGTTCTCAAGTGCATCGGCGCCTCCTACGGAGCGTCGGGCCGGAAGGTTTCGAGGCCGCGGGGCCACGGCTCCTAAAGTAGCCTATTTCACCAAAGTCTCACCTTGCGCACCCCCTTGTCGGCCTGCGAGGTTCAGCCTTCCCGCTCACAGGGCTTGGTCATGCGCGCTCAGGTCTGGTTCGCCGCTCCGCTTCTCGCATTCGTCGTCGCCTGCGGCAAGTTGCGCGGAGGCGGTCCCGCAAGCCCACCGGCTCCCAAGACAGCCGCGGCCGCCCCCGCCGCTGCCCCCGCTGCCGCTGCCCCCGCTGCCCCCGCTGCCGCCGCCGCCGCTCCCGTGGCTGCGCCGGCGCCCGCCGCACACCCGGCCGCGCCCGCAGTCGCGCCGGTCATGGTTGCGGTGCTCGACTCGGCTGCGATGCGCCCGGGGCGCTTCGACGGCGGGAAGATGTGGACCTTCGACCATCCCCCGCTCGACTGGTTCCAGGAGGCCTACGGCTTCCGCCCGGACTCGGCGTGGCTCGAGCGCGCGCGCCTCGGCGCCATGCGGTTCGCGACGTATTGCTCATCCTCCATCGTCTCCCCACACGGTCTCATTCTCACGAACCACCACTGCTCCCGCGAGAACACGGGCTCGGTGATGCGCAAGGGTGAGAACCTCGACTCGACCGGATTCTTCGCCGCGACGCAGAAGGATGAGCGGAAGGTGCCCGATCTGTTCGTCGAGCAGCTGGTGTCGATCGCGGACGTGACGGGGCAGATCGACAGCGCCGTGCAGGGTGTGACGGGTGACCAGGCGCTGGCGCAGGCGCGCGATCAGGCGGTGGACGGGCTGGAGCAGGAGCTCACTGCCGCCGCCGGCGACAGCACGCTCCGGGTCCAGGTCGTGTCGCTGTATCAGGGCGCCGTGTACTCGGCCTACACGTACCGGCGCTACAACGACGTGCGCCTCGTGTTCCTGCCCGAGCTCCAGATGGGGTATTTCGGCGGCGATGAGGACAACTTCACCTATCCCCGCTACGACCTCGACTTCTCGCTGTATCGCGTCTACGACGACAAGGGCCAGCCGCTCGCCACGCCCAACTACTTCAAGTTCAGCAAGACCGGCGCGGCCGAGGGCGACGCGGTGTTCGTGGTCGGCAACCCCGCCACGACCAGCCGCCTCGAGACGGTGGCGCAGCTCGCCTACGAGCGGGACGTGCGGATCCCCACGATCATCGAGATTTTGAAGAGCCGGATCCACGCGCTCGAGACCTTCCAGGAGAAGGAGCCCGCGATCGCCGCGGAGCGGCACATGGGCACGCAGATCTTCGGGTACGCGAATTCGCTCAAGTCCTATCAGGGGCAGCTCGACGGCCTGCGGAATCCGGTGCTGTTCGGGCGTCGCGTGCTGGGGGAGCGGGCGTTCCGGAGCGAGCTCGAGCGGCGGCCAGACCTGGCGCCCCGGGCGGCGCTGCTCGACTCGATCGCGGCGGTCGAGGCCGAGGGAACGGCGATCGGTCCGCGCGTGTACGCGTTCCTCGCCAATCCCGACTTGGGATCCGCGACGCTGGGACGCGCAGGGATGCTGTCGCGCTACGCGCGCGGCAAGCAGGCGGGGGCACCCGAGCCGCAGCTCGCGCGGTTCGCCCAGCAGATCGCGGCGATCGGCGACAAGCCACCGGCGTTGGAGCGCCAGCTCGTGGCGGCGCAGTACGACGACCTGGTGCGCGCGCTCGGGCCCAAGGACACCCTAGTGGTGGCGATTCTCGCGGGCCGGACCCCGGACAGCGCGGCGGCCGACCTGTTGGCGCATACGGCATTGAACGATTCGGCGCGCGCGGCGGCGATACTCGCGGGCGATCCGGCCACGTGGAATGATCCGGCGATCGTCTACGTGCGGCGCGTCTCGGCCGCCGTGGGTGCGTCAATCGACCGGGCGCGCGGCCTCTCGGCGCGAGCCGAGAACCTGGCCGCCGATCTCGCGCGGGTGCGGTTCGACGTGTACGGCCAGACCCGTCCGCCTGACGCGAGTTTCACGCTGCGGCTCGCGGACGGCAAGATCGCGAGCTATCCGTACAACGGTACGCGGGCGCCGGCGTTCACCACGTTCTACGGCATGTACGAGCGCTACACGGCGACGGGCGGGAAGGCGCCGTGGAATCTCCCGCCGCGCTGGCAGAAACCACCCGTGGGGCTCAGCCTCGCGACCCCGCTCGACCTGGTCTCGACGAACGACATCAGCGGCGGGAATTCCGGATCGCCGCTCCTGAACCGCAACCTCGAGGTGGTTGGCCTCATCTTCGACAGCAACATGGAAGGCCTGGCCGGCGAGTACATGTACACCGACGCGACGGCGCGGGCAGTGTCGGTGGACGTGCGGGCGATTCTGGCTTCGTTACGGGCTCCCTATAAGGCGACCCGGCTCGCGGACGAGCTCGAGGGGAAGGAGCCGGCGAAGCCGGCCGCGAAGCCCGCACCCAAGCCGGCGGCGAAGCCTGCGCCCAAACCGGCAGCCGCGAAGCCGCCAGCCGGGAAGCCGGCTCCCGCAACGCCCTAGCCGCCCGGACGGCGGCATGGACGAACGCTCGACGCCGAGCAAGGTCCCAGCGGTCACGCTGGGGTTTTGGGTCATCAAGATCGCCGCGACAACGTTGGGCGAGACCGCGGGCGACACGGTGACCATGACGATGAATCTGGGCTATCTGACCGGCACCGCGATCTTTTTATCGGTGCTGGTGGCGCTCGTCGTGCTGCAGATCGCGGCCAAGAAGTTTCATCCCTTGATCTACTGGGCCACGATCGTGGCCTCGACGACGGCCGGCACGACCGCGGCCGACTTCGCGGACCGCTCGCTGGGCATCGGGTATGCGGGCGGATCGTCGGTCCTCTTGCTCTGCGTTCTGGCTTCGCTCGGACTCTGGTATTGGTCGGAAGGGACGGTCTCGGTCGCGACCGTGAGCACGCCGAAGGTGGAAGCCTTCTATTGGGCGACGATCACGCTTTCACAGACGCTCGGGACCGCGCTGGGCGATTGGATGGCCGACACGGGCGGCGTCGGCTACGCCGGCGGCGCGCTCGTGTTCGGGGCGGCCCTCGCGGTAGTGGCGGGGCTCTACCTCTGGACGTCGGTCTCCCACGTGGGGCTCTTCTGGGCCGCGTTCATTCTCACCCGGCCGCTCGGCGCCACAGTGGGTGACTTCCTGGATAAGCCTGTGGCTGAGGGCGGGCTCGCTCTGAGCCGGCCGCTCGCGTCGGCGGTGATCGCGGTCCTGATGATCGCCGGCATCCTCCTCATTCCGCAGCGGGCCGGTACGCATCCGGGTACGAAGGCGGCCCAGTCGTCGTAGCGGGCAATCGATGCCGAGCTCGGGACGCAAACCCCTGCCTCCTCTGCTATTCCTCGTGGCGCTCCTGCTCGAGCTCGCGCTCCACTTCCTGCTTCCGGTGGCCCATCTCGTGCCACCTCCATGGAACCTGCTTGGCCTGACACTCATCGTCGGCGGGCTCGCCATCACGGTCATCGCCGACCAGCAGTTCACGCGCGCTCGCACGCCCGTCAATCCGTTTGCATCCCCATCGACGCTTGTGACTCACGGCGCCTTCAGGTTCAGTCGTAACCCGATGTATCTCGGGATGGTCGCGGCGCTGGCAGGCGTGGGCGTCATCCTCGGCACGCTGACACCGCTCAGCGTGCCCCTCGTCTATGCAGCGATCATCCAGCAGCAGTTCATCCGGGCGGAGGAGGTCACGCTCTTGCAGCGGTTCGGACCGAGATACGCGACGTATGCCGAGCGGGTACGCCGGTGGTTGTGAGCGTGCTCGGCGTGCGCCTAGACCTGAAGAGGGCAGCACAGTCGCGATTCAGTCCCGCAAGTAGCCCCACGTGTGCAGCCGGTCGAAGTCCTCAAACCACCTGTTCCCGATGTCCGTGCGGTAATACATGTTGGGAATCATGATGTTGTCGATCCGGCTGTATGCCTGCCGCTGGGCGGCCTTCATCGTCGGTCCCATCCCTACCACAATCAACACGACCCCGGACGTCCCCGTCACGATCCACTCCTCGCCGACGGCCTTCACGTCCTCGATATGCACACCCTCTCGGCCCGGCTTCTTGAAGATGATGATCGAATCCTTCGAATTCTTCTCGAACGTTTCCGGGTCGGTGAACGGGAACGGCGGGACGACGACCCGCACGCCGACCTGGAAGCCGCTCCGCGTCTTGAAGCTCGTGATGGAGCCTTCGGCGAGCCTGCACAGAAACTCCCCGATCGGCATGAGCATGCCTTCCTGCTGGATGCTGATGGTGGGATAGCCGAACCGGGCGGTGAATTCGAGCGGATAGATGCCGTTTGAGTTGACGATGCAGTTGACATCGATGTAACCGACGTAGTGCTCTTCCCGCAGCTTGCTCTCCATCTTTTTGAGTGTGGCGTTGAAGATCCGATTGGGCTCGCTCCAGTACATCGTGGTTCCCATCTCACCGGTAGACGGACCGATGTCGCCCGGAAACAGCTTCTTGTGCTCGAAGTTCATGTTTACCGGCAGCACGAAGTCCGTGCCGTTGAAGAACGCGCCGGCCGCCACCTCGACACCCACGATGCGGCGCTGGAGCTGGAACACCTTGATGCGGGCCGCCCAACCGCGCTTGTAGTCCTCGAGCACCTGGATGACGTCCTTGCCGTCCTCGTCCTCGCCCACGAACAAGAGCTGCTTCAGATTCTGCGCGGCCCCACTCGGCTTGATGACGTAGCGGTTGGGATTCGCCTTGACGAAGGCGATCGCGTCGTCGAACGAGGTGAAGTTGTCCTGCGGAATGATCGAGACGCCGGCGGCCTTCAGCTCTTGCTGGCCGAACGCGCGATCGTCCTCGAGCCGGTCGGTATACGCCGTTCCCCCAACCACGAGCTTGCCGCCCGCGCGCACTTTGGCCGCCTTTGTCCCCTGGCCGAGGACGTCATCGAACACGATGACGTCGGCCCACGCGACATCGCGCTCCCAATCGTCGGTCTTGGGAACGAACCCGTCGCCAATTTCGCGCTCATCCTTGGATTCGATGAACAATCTGGCCTCGTGCCCTTCCTTGGAGATCTGCCAGGCGATGTCTGCGATGAGGCCGTCGAGCGAAACGAAGAGGAATTTCTTGCCGGGCATGGAAGGAGAACCAATCCGTTCAGGTCATGGATTGTACGTCGGCTCGGGAGTTTTTGCTGCAGACGTTCGCGGTAGGAAATGACGGCTAAGCGGGGATTCCGTCCCGGCTGGCCGGGCGAGGGGCGGACGACTGTCCTTTGCCGTCGTGTTTGTGGCGCCGCGCCGCGCTGACCCACGCCACGATGATCAGTGCGTATGCAACCAGGCTACCAAGGAACGTGTATTTGTAGTACCACATGGCCCTACTCCCTCCGGGTACGCTCGATCCACATTCCGCCGATGGTGCCTCGACAGGCTAGGCGGGTGGCGGGAGCGTGTAGGAATCGAACCTACCAAGGCGAATGTTCGCCCCAGCTGGTTTTGAAGACCAGTCCGCCCACCAGGACGGAGCCGCCCCCATTGGGTTTTCTCGCTGTCGCCTGTCGGATTGTCCCCCGACTGTCCCCCGGACCCCGTCTCACTGTGCCGCCG
>Ga0335084_10001932_pt1 | contig 19700 bp, 17 predicted proteins | sample Lox_Sample_44_FD_206721 | JGI IMG/M metagenome (GOLD analysis project Ga0335084, IMG submission 206721) | Soil microbial communities from Loxahatchee National Wildlife Refuge, Florida, United States - Lox_Sample_4.4 | ecosystem: Environmental > Terrestrial > Soil > Wetlands | place: USA...
CCACCAACACACACTCAAGCTTCTTATGTTACAGTTTGCCAACACGCAAACTAAGCCGCGCTAGCAGCTACTTACCCCTGAGACCGCACGCTACTTGAGCTATCCGCCTTGGGGCGGCTTTTGTTCGAGCGGCGGCCATTATACCCACGCAACTTCACAGGTAAAACGAAACTTTGACCACCCAGATTGTGTCCATCCGCACGAAAAAGGAACGCGAGATATTCATTCGTGTCCCTTTGGAACTGTACAAGGATGACCCGAACTGGGTGCCGCCGCTGCTGTTCATGCGTCGCGCCGACATCGATCCGAAGCATCCGTTCTTTCGTCACGCCGAGATGCAAGGGTTCCTCGCCTATCGCGACGGCCGGCCGGTCGGCCGAATCAGCGCGCAAGTCGACCACCTGAACACCGATCGCGGCCGGCCGGGCCTCGGCTATTTCGGATTGTTGGACGCGATCGACGACGGCGAAGTCGTCAACGCGCTCTTCGCCGCTGCGGAGACGTGGCTGCAGTCGCAGAAGATGACGACCTGCGTCGGTCCGATGAACCTCAACATCAATCAGGAAGTGGGGCTGCTCGTCGACGGATTCGAGACGCCGCCGTACTTCATGATGGGCCACGCCCCGCGCTACCTCGGCGCGCGTGTCGAAGAAGCCGGTTACCACGGCGTGAAGGATCTGCTCGCGTACTTGATGGACCCCGACTTCCCGATTCCGTCGGTGATGAAGGCGATCGAGAAGCGCCTGCAGGGACGCATGGTCGTGCGGCCGGTCGATCGCAAGAATCTCGACCGCGACCTCAAGGTCGTTTGCGACATCTTCAACGACGCGTGGGAGAACAACTGGGGCTTCGTGCCGTTCACCGAAGACGAATTCCTCGCGATCGGCCACGAGATGCTCTTGATCATCGGCGACGATTTCATCCAAATCGCCGAAGTGGACGGTGAGCCCGCCGCGTTCATCGTGATGCTGCCCAACGTCAACGAAGCGATCGCCGATCTGAATGGGCGTTTGTTGCCGTTCGGCTGGCTGAAGGTACTGTGGCGTTTGAAAGTGCGGTACCCGCACAGCGCACGCGTGCCGCTGATGGGCGTACGCAAGAAATATCAGCACACGCGGCTCGGTCCGGGACTCGCGCTCGCGGTGATTCACGCCGTTCGCAACGCCTCGGTCGCGCGCGGCATACGCAGCGTCGAGATGAGCTGGATACTCGAAGACAACGCGGGCATGCGCAACATCATCGAGACGATCGGTGGACGCGTCTCGAAGCGCTATCGCATGTACGAAAAGACATTGGACTAGCGCTTCGTGGACGAGGCCGTGTCATTCACCGCGGTGGTGCTCGCCGGCGAACGAACCACGCCGTCGACCGATCCGCTCGCGAACGCCGCCGGTGTCGTCAGCAAAGTGCTCGCGCCGATCGCCGGCGTGCCGGTCATCGAACGCGTGCTCGACTCGATCGAACGTTGCGACGTCGTCAATCGCCGCATGTTGGTCGGCCCGACCGCACGGACGCTCGCCGCCGCACCGCAGATCGGCGCGCGCATCGAATCGGGGACTTGGTCGTGGATTGCACCGACCGAAGGACCCGCGGCGAGCGCGAGCGCCGCGTTCGACGCGATCGGTACCGATGGCCACATCGTGCTGACGACCGCCGATCACGCGTTCCTCACACCGGCGATCCTCGAAGACTTCTGCCGCAAATCGCTCGCCACCGGCGCGGACTTCACTGTCGCTCTCACGCGTCGCGCCGAGGTCGCCGCGACGTTCCCGCGCACGCGCCGCACCGGCTGGCATTTCAGCGACGACACCTACTGCGGCTGCAATCTGTTCGCGGTCTTGCACCCGGCCGGACATTCGGTCACGGGCTTTTGGCGCCACGTCGAGAAGGAGCGCAAGCGGCCGTGGCGGCTCCTGCGCATGCTCGGCGTCGGAATGTTCGCCCGCTACGTGGCGGGGCGCCTGTCGCTGCGCGATGCGCTCGCCGAACTCGGTCGCCGCACGCAATGCCGCATCGCGCCCGTCGTATTGCCGCACCCCGAAGCGGCCGTCGACGTCGATTCGATCGACGACTGGCGGCTCGTCAACGAGACGTGGACGCGACTGCGCGGCTGACCGGCGCGCCCCACTCGAACGTTTCAGAGTCTCGCGTGACGAAACCGCTTTCGCTGCTGCGGCGTGCGTCGATGCGCAGCCGCCAACGTCCGGTCTCGCCGTCGATGCGATAGCAGTTCCACCCGGCCCGACCGATTCCGTTGTGCGACGCGGACGGCACCGCGACGACCGGCATCGGTCCGGCCGCGCAGCGACGGCGGTCGATGCGTTCTTCGTGGCCGTGGCCGTGAATGACCAACTCCGCGCCGCACCGCTCGAGCACGTCGGTGACTGCAGCGGCGTCGTCCAGCCGTTTGCGACGCGAATGACCGTCGCGCAACGGCGAGTGATGCAGCATCACCACGCGAAAGAGTCCGGCAGCCTCGGTGTCGAGGAGCGCCGTCGCCAATCGCGCGAGCTGCGCGTCACCGACGCGACCGGTCGCGAGGAACGGCGCAGTCGGGACCGCGGTATCGACCCCGATCAACGCGACCGGACCGCGTTGTCGGACGAACGGTGCATCGTAGGAGCCGTCGTCGCCGCGCGCGTAGTCGCGCCACAGATCGACCGTCTGCGACGCAGCGGCGGCCGTGTAGCGGTCGTGGTTTCCGGGCACGACGGTCACGCGCTCCGGCGTTCCGACACTGCGCAGCCACTCGGCCGCGGCCGCGCATTCGATCGGCAAGCCAACGTGCGTCAGATCGCCGGTGATAGCGACATGGTCCGGCGCGTGCGCCGCGACGTCGGCCATCAATGCATCGAGCACCGAACGCAGATGCACGTGGCGCCGCCGCCGGCGCCACGACAGATAGCCGAGGATGCGCTTGTTCGAGAGTTCGGCCGCGCGCACCCCACGCAGCGTCGTCAGGTGCGGGTCGGACAGGTGGGCGAGCGCAAATGAACCCGCCGGCCGTGCTGCGGCGGTCATCGCTCGGCGCGACCTCGCCGCCCGGCGCGTCGTGACACGACACGGCGACGGATTGTTAACATAGCGGGCCTCCGACGACGAACGAGGGCCTTTTGCGGTCCGCCATCCTCACGAATCCCCATTCGAACCGCAATCGGCGCCAGCTTCCGCGGCTGCGCACGCAGCTCGCGCGACACCCCGAGATTCGGCATGTCGAAACCGCGTCGCTCGACGAGTTGCCGGCCGCGGTCGAGGCCTTGCTGCACGACGGCGTCGAGTTGCTCGGCATCAACGGCGGCGACGGGACGGTTCATTCGGCGCTGACGGCGCTGTTTCGAGCCACTGCGGACAACGGCAAAGCGATGCCGGCGCTCGCCTTGCTGCCGGGCGGAACGACCAGCATGAGCGCGCGCGGCCTCAACGGCGGCGCCGTGCCGTTCAAGCGCGCGCTCGCGAACCTGCTCGACGCATCGGCCGGCAAACGCCGCGGCGAAGCGCGGCATCTGATGCGCGTTCATCCGGCCGGCGAGCACGCGCAGCTCGGCCTCTGCATGGGGATGGGCGCGATCGTCAGCGGCATCGAGTACTGCCACGAACGCATCTATTCGCTGGGACTGCGCGACGAATGGGCCGCGGGGATGGCGATGCTGCGTGCCGGCTGGGGCATCGCGCGGCGCGAGTCGGTATTCGCCGACGGCGTGCCGATCGACGTCGACATCGACGGCGAACGCCACAGCGCGCGCGCGTCGATCTTCCTCGTCACCGCGCTCAGCGAACTGATCCTCGGCATTCGGCCGTTCTGGGGAAACGGCGCGGACCCGCTGCGGATCACGCTCGTGCGCGAGCACGCCGAGCGCTTCCTGCGCAGCTTCCCCGATCTGCTGCGCGGCCGCCCCGAACCGCACCTCACGGAAGCGGCCGGCTATTTCAGCCGGCGCGGCGAGCGCGTCGATATCCGCTGCGACGGTCCATACATGATCGACGGCGAGATCTATCACGCGCAGACTGGCGAACTGACCGTCGACGCGTTCGGGCCGGTCACGATCGTCCCCCTCGGCGACGCGGCGTGACCGGCGCGACGTCGCAATCGTTGCGCGCGGTCGTCGCTACCGAGATCGATCGGCCGCTGCCGTTCGCGGTGCCCGCCTTCGTCGAAGCCGCGCGCGGGAAGTTCGGTTCGTCGGTCACCGCAATCCTGTTCTACGGATCGTGCCGCCGCGTCGATCAGCCCGATTCGCTGTACGACCTGTACGCGATCGTCGACGACTATCGCGGCATGCCCTGGTTCGAAGCGGTGCTCGCGAATGCGCTGCCGCCGAACGTCTACTACCTCGAAGTGCCGACGACCGCCGGCCCACGGCGGGCGAAATGCACCGTGATTTCCAGCGCCGACTTCGCGCGCGGTGTGCGCCACTGGTTCCACTCGTACCTGTGGGGCCGTTTCTGCCAGCCCGTCTCGCTCGCGTATGCGCGCGACGCCGCGGCGCGCGACTCGACGCTGTCCGCGCTGTGCGAGGCGGTCGTCGAGTTCGTCGGCGAAGTCGTCTGCCTGCAACGCGCCGAGTTCGACACGCGCGCGCTGTGGATCGACGGGCTGCGCACGAGCTATGCGACGGAATTGCGCAGCGAGGGCCCCGACCGCGCCGACGAGCTGTACGGCGCAAACGCGGACTACTACGAAGCGCTGACGCGCACGGTCGCCGATGTCGTCGGCTTGCACGCGACCGAGTCCGGTCGTTGGCGATTGGCTGCGACGGCGGCCGAACGCGCGGAGCGTCTGCGCGCTTGGCGGATACGCGCTGTGACCGGCAAGTTCCTCGCGCTCGCGCGAATCCTGAAGGCCTGGATCACGTTCGACGGCGGCTTCGACTACATCATCTGGAAACTCGAGCGCCATTCGGGACGGCACATCGACGTGCCGGAACGCGTGCGGCGCCGGCCGGCGATCCACATGTGGGGATTCTTCTGGCGCTTGTATCGCGCCGGGGTCTTTCGTTGACGGCAGCCAACCGACCACGCGCACCGCGCGTGTGGGTCGTCGTCAGCGACAAGGCCGGCGACAACGCGCAGGTCGACGCCGTCGTCGAACGGCTGCCGTGGCCGGTGGAATATCGACGCATCACCTTCAAGAAGCCGTTTCGCAAGGGCAAGCCGCCGTTCTTCGCGTCGCTGTATCACGTCGACAAGTCGCGCTCGGACGCGCTCGCACCGCCATGGCCCGACGTCGCCATCACGATCGGTCGGCGACCGGCGATGGCGGCGATGTGGATTCGCCGCCAGTCCGGCGATCGCACCTCGGTGGTGTTGTTCGGCCGGCCGAAGCGCGATCCGTCGAATTTCGCGCTCATCGTCGTATCCGCACAGTTTCGCATGCCCGCCGCACCGAACGTGGTCAACATCGCGTTGCCGCTGATGCGCATCGACCGCCAACGGCTCGTCCGCGAGTCGGCGGCCTGGAAAGCGCATTTCGACGCACGGCACCGGCCGCTGGTCGCGGTGCTGGTCGGCGGCGCGACGCAGCCGTTCGTGTTCGACGCCGCGTCGGCGCGCGAATTGATCGGACTCGCGCGCACGTATTGCGGCACGACGGGCTCGTTGTACGTGACGACGAGCCGCCGCACGCCGCCGGACGCGATCGCCGCATTGCGCGTCGACTTGCGCGACGACGACGCCTTGTTCGAATGGCGCGCCGATGCAAAGGACAATCCGTACTTCGGCCTGCTCGCGCACGCGGACGCGTTCGTCGTCACCGGCGACAGCATGTCGATGATCACCGAGGTGGCGCGGCTGAATCGGCCGCTCGCGATCTATCCGTTGCGCCGTTCGACCGTCGCGGAACGCGCCGACCGGGTTCTGCCGCGCTGGATCGCCGACATTCCCGGCTACGTCAAATACCGCCTATTGCCGAAGATCGGCTTCGCCGGGTTTCCGCGCGATCTGACGCAGATCCATCGGCATCTCTATGAGGACGGCATCGCGGTGCCGGCGGGGTCGCCGCTGCTGCACCGTGCCGACCGCGCGACCGACGAGATCGACCGTGTCGTCGCGGCGATCGTCGCCGTCGCGTCCCGCGCCACGTGACCGCGTACCGACCGGACATCGACGGTCTGCGCGCCGTCGCCGTGGTCGCGGTCGTGCTGTACCACGCACACCTCGGGCCGTTCGCCGGCGGCTTCGTCGGCGTCGACGTGTTCTTTGTGATCTCCGGCTACCTGATCGTCGGCCTCATCGTCGACGACCTCGAGCACGCGCGCTTCTCGATCGCCGGGTTCTACGAGCGGCGTATGCGCCGCTTGTTTCCGGCGTTGTTCGCGTTGCTCGCGGCGTGCAGCATCGCCGGATATTTCCTGTTCTTGCCGCTCGAGTTCGAGAAATTCGGCCGTAGCGTGTGCGCGACGACCGTCTACGTCTCGAATTTCCTGTTCTGGAGCGAAGCCGGCTATTTCGATTCGCCGCCGGAACTGAAACCGCTGCTGCACACGTGGTCGCTCGCGGTCGAGGAACAGTTCTATCTGATCTTTCCGGCTCTCCTGATCGCGATCACGAAATACCGCAAGCATTGGTTGAACGGTGCGATGCTCGCCGTCGCGATCGCATCGTTCGCGATCAGCGCGGCGTCGCTCGTCAAACATCCCGATGCCGCGTTCTATCTGCCGCATACGCGCATGTGGGAGCTGACGATCGGCGCGCTGCTCGTGTCGGCCCGGCTGCCACAACCCGCCACCCGCAACGCTCGCACCGCGCTCGCCGCGCTCGGTCTCGCGCTGATCGTCGCGAGCGCGACGTGCTATTCGAGCCGCACGCCGTTTCCAGGACCCGCCGCGTTGCTGCCTTGTCTCGGTACCGCGCTCGTCATTCACACCGGACGCGCCGGTTCGCCGATTCATGCGTTGTTGTCGTCGCGCGCGGTCGTGTACGTCGGGCTCGTTTCGTATTCGCTGTATTTGTGGCATTGGCCGTTGCTCGTCTTCGCCCGCGCCTACACCGTGCGGCCGCTGACGGGCCCCGAAGCCGGGCTGCTCGTCGCAGCATCGTTCGCGGTCGCGCATTGCTCGTGGCGCTACGTCGAAGCGCCGTTTCGCATGCGTCCGCAGCGCTTCACGCGCCGCCAGATCTTTGCCTCCGCCGCGGCTGCGACCCTCGCGATGCTCACGGTCGGCGGTATCGTCGCGGCAAACGACGGTCTACCGCGGCGCGTGCCGCCCGAGGTCGCCACCGCGGCCGCCGGGGGCGCCGATCTCGATCTCGACTTTCGGCGCCGCTGTTCGAACTTCGCACCGGAGCAAATCTCGGTAGACGTGCTGTGCCGACTGGGCTCCGCGAAGGACGCGGTCCCAACGTTCATCTTATGGGGCGACTCGCATGCGTATGCGCTTGCTCGGATGGTCGCCGCGGTCGCGGACGACGACGGCCGCGTCGGCCTTTTCGCGGGTTCCGGCGGCTGCGCGCCGCTGCTCGGCGTTTCGCGCACGACGCGGCGCGCGTTTCCGTGCGAAGCCTTCAACGACCGCGTCGTCGAATTGATCCGCGGCGACGCCCAATTGCGCACCGTCGTGATCGCGTCGCGCTGGACGCTGACGGCCGACGGCCGCCGCTATCGGTACGAAGCCGGCGCCGACACGTTCGTGCGCGACGCGCAATCGCACGAGGAAAGCCGCACCGAAAACCGCGCCGTGTTCGCGCGTGGTTTCGCGCGGACGATCAACGCCCTCCAACGCACCGGCAAACGCATCGTCGTGATCGGCCCGATTCCGGAAGTGGGCTTCGACGTGCCGACGACGATGGCGCGCAACTTGTGGTTCGACCGCGATGTCTCGATCGAACCAACCGTCGCGGCATTCCTCGATCGTCAGCGATTCGTGCTCGAAACATTGACCGCGGCACAGGCGCGCTACGGTTTCGAACTCGTACAACCGTATCGATCGCTGTGCGATTCGCAGCGCTGTCGCATCGGCACGCGCGATCGTCCGTACTACGCCGACGACAACCACCTGTCGATGAGCGGCGCGTTGACGCTGAAGCCACTGCTCGAAGCGAAACTCTAGCGGCGATCGCGATCGTCGAACCGATAGCCGAACAGCGCTATTTCGCGTGCGCACGCCGCATCGATGACGGCGCGTTCGGCGGGCCCGAGCAACTCCGAATAGTGCGACCGTTCGACCCGGTGCGACGCCTTGGCGCGCGGCAGCGCAAGCGGTTCCGGTAAGCCGAGCCGCGTGCGGACTTCGTCGAGTTGGTCGGTGAGCCGGTCGTACTCGACGACGCGATCGACGGCGAGTTCCCCGTCGATCAAGTAGATGTGCGCGTTCGACAACGAACGCGTGCCGACGCTTTGCAGGAACTCGAGCAGCGGCGGCCGCGGATTTGCCGCACGGGTCCGCCAGAAGTACAACGAAATCGCCTTGTCCCACGGATTCCGTTCGATCGCGAACTTGTAATAGCTGCGCCACACGGACTCGCCGACGAGCGCGCGGATGCGACCCGCCGGCATGTGGTTCTTGAAGCGCGCCTGCTCACCCCGCGTCAGCAAGCGACGCCACTCGGAGAACGTGTACTCGCGCAGCGGAATGCCGCCGTCGTTCTGCGGCCCCGGGTAACCGAGCTCACGCCGCAGCGCATCGTCGGCGTCGCGGGTGATGACGTCGTCCGCACCGCAGAACTTCGACAGCGCAATCTCGACGCTCGTGCCAGCCGTCTTACGCGTACGAACGAAGATGAAGCGATGGCGGTGCGAGACGATCACGGCGCGTTTGCCGCCGCCATTGCGCTACAGCGCAATGTACTCGGCCGTCGGCTCGAACTGATGCGCCGGCGACGCATAGCGCATGTTCACGCCGGCGCGCCGACCCTGCGACGCGTTCACGTCGCTCGCGTGCAAGAGCCACGAGTGAAACAAGTAGAACTCGCCCGGCTCCAACGTCAGCGTGACGGCGCGCCCCAAATCGACTTCGGCAATGTCGCCGCGATCGATCAGGTCGGCGCGAATTCGCTTGTGATACTCGCCATATAGCTGCGTGTGCGTGCCGGGCACCACCTTCACCGCGCCGTTCTCCGCATTCACGCGATCGAGCGCCAGCCAACAGGTCAGCGTCGGCACGGGCTTGCCGTCAGGGAAATATCCGCCGTTGGTTGGCCCGACGTCTTGGTGCCAGGCGACCGTTTTGTTCGAGCCGTCGATCTTCACGATGAAGCGGCTCTTGAACAGCGCGACGTGCGGTTCGCCCATCAGTTGCGCCACGCGCGAGACGATCGACGGATGGGAACAGACGTCGAACACGGAACGCTCGGTCAGATGCAGGTTGCGCCCCTTCTTGAGCGGCACGACCATGCGTTGCCAGTCGCCGTCGCAACGCAGCGGTCCGAGGTAGCCGTTGGTGTGGAAGAAATCGACCTGCTCGGCGGTGAGCCGATACGCCGTGCATTCGCCGAGACGTCTCGTCGCGCGGTTGCGCAGACTCTTCCAGCGTTCCGGTTGCGACCAGAACGCATCACCGCGGCCCCCGTAGTACTCGTCGAGGGCCGCGTTCATGATCGCCGACGTGCGCAGCGCGGCCGCCGGACTCGCGGGTTCGCCGCCGGCGACGAGCTCTCGCACGATGCACTCCAACATCGGCCGGTGCGGCGGACCCTCTTCGCGGAACCGATACCGGACGCGGGTCGGCAGCTTCACGCGACGCTTCACGATCGTTAGCACCCGTTCGGCAACGGTGCGGCTCGCGCGCACCGCCGCGTCCGGAGTGATCGTCATGCGAACCGGACCGCCGCGCGACATCGCCGCCAAGCGCAAGTTGGCGAGCGTCCCTTCGATCGACAAATCGTCTTGCGCCGTCGCAGCCGCGAAGTTCCAGCTCGCTGTGCCGATCGCGCCGTCCGTCGTGCGGAACGTCAACGCGACCGCGTCCTCAGTGGTCTCGATCGGTATCGTGTTCGCGGCCACGCTCCCCAACAGTTCGATCGGGCCGAACCAATCGTCGAACAGATCGAGCACGTGACCGGCGAGATCGTAGAAGTGTCCGCCGCCGCTCGCTTGCGGGTCGGTACGCCACTTCGTACCGCGATACGGTTTCGCCATCCGGTAGTGGATCGCGATGATCGTGCCGAGTCGGCCGGAATCGACGATCTCCCTCACCTTGCGGAACTTCTCGAGATGACGGCGATAGTACGAAACATAGAGCGGCACGCCGGCTTGCCGGAACACGTCGACCATTTGACGACATTCGATTTCCGAGCGCCCCGCCGGTTTCTCGACCAGACACGGCTTACCGGCGGCGCACACGCGCAATGCGTACTCGAGGTGGTGTTCGGGCGGGGTCGCGACGTAGATCGCGTTCACGGCCGGATGCTCGATCACTTCGTCGGCGTCCGTCGTCCAATGCGCAACGCCGTGGCGTTCCGCGAACCGACGCGCCTCGTCGGCGGAACGTCGCATGACGGTGACGATGCTGCTGCCCGGAATAGCGCGTAGCGCTGCCCCCGCCTTGCGGTCGACCACGTCGCCGCAACCGATCACGCCCCAGCCGACGCCGCCGGTCGGGACCATCCACCCGTCTCCTTTCACACCGCGCACCACGCTATGCAGTCTTGCAGAAGGCGCTCTCGATGAAAACCGCAGAATCCCGCGGTTTCGCTGCTCTTCGCGTAGCAATCATGCCTCGTGAAAGATCAATGCCTGGCCCGATGGCAACTCGATCGGCGTGTCGCGACGATCCGCGAAATATTCGTCGACCGCCTTGCGCGCGCCGGGGCACGAAGCGAATCCGTAGTCGTCGCAGATCATCACGCCGCCGGCCGACATGCGCGGGTGGAAGAACTCGAACGCCGCGCGGGTCGGCTCGTACAGATCGACGTCGATGTGTACCAACGCGAACCGATCGTGTTCGAGTCCGGCAAAGCAATCGGGAATCCAGCCGCGGTGAAACCGACACTGCGGAAAGTCCTTCAACTGGTTGCGCGCGATCTGTTCGTCCGCGACGAGGTCGCCGGCACGCCATGCATCGCGTCGCGCACCGGTCTCGGCATCCGCAGCGACGGGCTCCGACAGTCCTTCGAAGGAGTCGCACAGGTGATGCGGCCGTTCGGGATCGGCGAGCCCGCTCAAGATGAAGAACGAACTCTTGCCGTAGCGCACGCCGCACTCTGCGGTCGCGCCCGGGATGCCGCGCGCTCGCACATTGCGTGCGACCGAGTACAACAGTTGGCAACAATCGAGCGGTAGGCCCGGCAAATCGCCCCAACGGGCAGCGAGCTCAGTCAGCTCGCCCGGCAGCGACCACGTCAGGTGATGCGGATAGATCACCAATCCGTAGCGTTGCGCGATTCGCGCAAGGTGTTTCGACCACGCGCGACGCCGATCGTGCGGCGAGCCGAAATGGCGATGGAGCAGATTTCTGATCGTCATCGGCGGCCGTCAGGACCCCGTGCAGCCGCACCGTCGCTCGGTTCCCACAAGGCCGCGACCCGCTCGACGATCTGATCGAGGTCGACGTCTACGCCGGTGCCCGCCTCGGCAAACGGTTCGCCGAGGCGTACTGCGAAACCGCGTTCGACCAACAGCGCGTGAATTTCCTCGACGTCGCGCGGGAATTTCACGATGCCCCACGACTGCAGGGTCATGATTGCGCGCGCAAGTCGGCTCGATGCATCGCGGTGATACGCGGCGCGCGCGGCCGCGCGGCGCAAGCGCTCCATGAACCCGTACTTGACCGGCAACGGATAGATCGCCAACGGCCGACCTAGGCGCGCGACCTCGACCTGCATCGACACGCTGTCGCCCGTGACGATGTATCGATCGGCGCACGCGAGCAATCCGAGATACGGGTTGTCCGCACTGCCGGTGCGCCAACGAAACAAGCGTCCGTTCGCGGGTAACGCATTGGCGAGCGCATCGACCACTTCCGGAGACGTCCGCGGGCTCGTGGTCACCCACAACGTACCGCCGTCCGCGACGGTCTGCGCCGCCCGCCGTATCAAGTCCTGCGCGACCGCCCGATCGAACACGTGCGGTTTCGTCGGTCCGCCGACGAAGAGCGCAACCAACGGTCGGGGTACGTCGGCGAAGCGCGGCGCCCATTCGGCGCGCGCCGCCTCGAGGACGGCACCGTCGACTCGGATGAGGGGTAGGCCGAGCCGCAACACGTTCGGCAGCGGCGGCACGTGATGGTGCGCGGCCGCGATGATCAGGCTGAAACGCTTCAACCAACGCCGCGGTCGCCCGACGATGACGATGCGCGTCTTGCCGTGCGACTGCTGCTTGACCCACAGCGCCACCATCGACGGCCGGCGGCCGACCGTGAGCACGATGTCGGGCCACGGCGGCGCAACGGCATCGGAAGCGGACCAATCGACGTGCTCGTCGCCGCTGCGAAAGCGCGGCTTGCCGAGCCGATACGCTTCCTTGAACTTCAGTCGGTGCACCTCTGCGCGCCAGTCGAACTGTTGGAGCAATCGTTCCGCGATCAGTTCGACTTGTTGATTGTCGCCGAGCTTGTCGCCGATCAGCAGCCAGATACGCGGCGTCGCCGACGGCGGAGCGAACGGCAAGATCGACGCCGCGCGCTCGTCTCCACGCTGGCGTTCGGGTTGCACCGTTCCGCGGCTCTCGCCCCGATTCATCGGGATTGCCAACCTCCTTGCAGCACCGGCCGGGCGGACGATCATCGACTCGTCCGCGCATTCGACTCGTCCGGTGTACATCGGTTCACGGGGGCGCAAGCGACGGCACGCTTGACTCGCTCCACACCCCGTCCACAATTCGCGTGCCGTCCGCTAGCGATCTAACAACAACCGAACGATGAACGCCAACAATTCACTATCCGTCCTGCGCAAAGCCAGCCAGAACCGCGTCGTCACGGACCCGTATCCGTTCATCGTCATCGACGATGCGCTACCGGATGCCGTGTGCGATGCGTTGATCGCGCAATACCCGAGCCTCGACGTTCTCGGCGTCGATGCTCGGCAAAGCAACAGCCGCTGGAGCGTGCCGGCGCACGAGGTCGCCGCGAACGGCGCGATCCCGAAGATTTGGCGGGATTTCGTCGCCTATCACGCGTCGCGGGCGTTCTACGACGAAGTGATCGATCTCTTCGGTGAACACATGGTGCGCATGTATCCGCACCTGTTTCCGACCGTGGCCGCGCTGCGGGCCTTGCGCGTCGGCATTCGCGACGACGACGGAAGTTGCGACTTGTCGCTCGATGCGCAGATCTCCGGCAACACCGCGGTGCGCGACGCATCGTCCGTCAAGACGATCCACGTCGATTCCGAGCACAAATTGTTCACGGGCCTGTTGTATCTGCGCGACCCACGCGACGACTCGACCGGCGGCGATCTCGACGTCTTGCGGTTTCGCAGCGATCTGACGCCCGCACAATGGCGCCGCCGTTACGACGGCATGTTCATCGACGACCAATACGTCGAGCCGGTGCTGCGCGTGCCGTACGCGCGCAACACGTTGTTCCTGTTCGTCAACGGACCGACGTCGCTGCACGGCGTGACGGTCCGCCAACCGACCGAACACCTGCGACTGTTTCTCAATATCGTCGGCGAAACGCGGGTGAAGCTCTTCGATGTGCCGCAACACTGGCAGCGGCGGATGGCGAAGTTGCCGCGCCTCATCAAGAAGCGTCTGCTCGGCGTAGTCGGTGCCTGACCCCGCGGCGCGCCGAGGCGAATAGGACAATGGCCTCAGCGGAAACCCGGGCGTGAAACTCGCGCAGAGCTTCCCTAGAATAGCGCCACTTTTTGGGCCGCCTTTCGCCGTCGTACCTTCAGCCGCCTCGATGTTGCAACGCATTCTCGAACACGCCGGCCGCCTGTTGCCGGAGTCGAAACGCTTCCCGACCGAACGCCGCCTGCGCGGCTGGCTCGAGCAGCAGCGGCTCGATCGCGCCGACTATGTGGTGGTGTCGTTCGGCAAGAGCGGCCGCACGTGGCTGCGGGTGATGGTTTCGCGCATTTATCAAAAGCGCCACGGTCTCTCCGACGAACTCATCGAATACGGCAACTACCATCGCGCCAACCCCGCGCTGCCGCGCGTGCTCTTCACGCACGACAACTATCTGCGCGACTACACCGGCGACGGCAGCGACAAGGCGGCGTTCGCCGGCAAACCCGTGTTGCTGTTGGTGCGGCATCCCGCAGACATCACGATGTCGCAGTACTTTCAGTGGAAACATCGGATGCGACCGCACAAGGTGTTGCTGAACCAGTATCCGCCGGTCGACCAGAGCGTGACACCGTTCGAATTCATGATGGGTTCGAGTGGCTTGCCGAAAGTGAACGCGTGGCTCAACGAATGGGCGGTCGGACTCGACACGCTGAAATCGTCGCTGCTCGTACGCTACGAAGACATGCGCCGCGACAATTTCGGCGAACTGCGCCGGATCGCCGATTTCATGCACATGAACGCCACCGACGCCGAAGTCTCCGATGCGGTGGATTGGGCACGTTTCGAGAACATGAGGCAACGCGAGGCCGAGGCCAGTTCGTCGAGCGACCGCTTGCGCGCCGGCGACGTAGCGAATCCGGACTCGTTCAAGACGCGCCGCGCGAAGGTCGGCGGCTGGCAAGACTATTTCGACGACGCCGAGGTGGAGGCGATCGCCGACAACATCGATAGAACGCTCGATCCGCGCTTCGGTTACCGTCGGGCGGATCGCGCGAACGACGCGAGGTAGACACCATGGAACACTGCGTTTTCATCCACAGCAATCCGAAGCAGATCGTCGGCGCGATCGTCGGGCAGCACGCGCTGCGCCGCAATTCGCGCAATGCCGACAAGTTCGACGTGAAGATCATCTCGACCGAAGACTACCCGTTCCTTCGGGAATACGAAGGCAAGATGTATCTGCGCGACGGCGTCAAACGCGTGTGGCTGAACGACGATCTGCAATCGTTCACGCCGCTGCGCTTCATGCCGCCGGAACTGATGGGCTATCAGGGCCGCGCCGTCATCACAGACCCGGACGTGTTCGCCATCGGCGACATTTGGGACCTGTTGTCGCGCGACATGCAAGGCAAAGCGATCTTGGCGCGCGGCCGCTCCGGCACGAAGGGCCTCATCGACCACTGCATCGCCACGAGCGTGATGCTGCTCGATTGCGCGAAGCTGACCCACTGGCATTGCGAGGCGCAGTTCCGCTCGATGTTCGAGTTCAAGCTCGACTATTCGGATTGGATCTGTCTGAAGCTCGAAGACCGCAGCACCATCGGACCGCTCGAGAACGAGTGGAACGATTTCGACCATCTGACGGCAAAGACGAAGATGCTGCATACGACGCGTCGCAAGACGCAGCCATGGAAGGCGGGGTTGCCCGTCGACTGGCGGCTCGCCGAGCGCTTCACGTTGTTCCCCCCGATCGGTTGGCTGATGCGCGCGCGCAGGAAGCTGTTCGGCGAATACGCGTTCCTCGGCAACTACAAAGTGCACCCGGACGTGAATCAGGAGCGGTTGTTCTTCGGGCTGTTGCGCGAGTGCATCGACGCGAAGCTCGTCACGGAGGACATGCTGCGCAACGAGATGCAGCTCAACCACGTCCGCCACGACGCGTTCGAAGTGCTCGATCGCACGCCGGCGCTGGCGCCGCCCGGTCGTCCGCCGCTGGCATTGCCCGGCTGATTCGTTCCAACCGGCCGCGCGGGGCGATTCAGCCGCTCGTCGACACCGGCAACAACGCTCTTACGCGCGCCGCGGTTCGCGCGAGATCGGCGTTCGATATCGACGGCGCCGTACCGTTCGCGCGTGCGGCGCCCGAGCCGAGTCGTTGGACGCGTCCGCTCGCGAGCAACGTCGCGTGAATGCGCCGTAGATCGCGCCGCATCCGTACCGGACCGATCGCATTCGCCAAACGGTCCACGAACGGCATCCACCGATAGGTCGCGGGACTGCGCCACGCCGGCCGATCGTCCATCGGTTCGAACAACCACACCGGCTTGGTCGTCGCGCACGCCTCCGTGAGCATCGACATGCTGTCGGCGGTGACGACGAATTCGTCGGCGCACGCGAGCAACCCGCGATACGGGCTCGGTTCCTTCGATGGCCACCGATACACGTACGCCGGAGCGGCGAGCGTCGCGAACAGCGCATCGGCGCTGCTCGCCTTGGTGCGCCCGCTCGTGGTGACGAGCAGACTGCCGCCGGTACGCGCCACCTTCGCGTTGACGAGGCTCGCGAGCTTGCGCGCTTGCGCCGGCGAAAACACGAACGGCCCGGTATCGCCGCCGACCAGGAGCACCGTCCACGGTCGCGCGAACTTTGCCCATTGCGCGGCCCACCTTTCGCGATCCGGCGCGAGCGCCGCTTCGCTCAAGTCGGTCAACGGCAGATCGTTGACGATCACGTTGCCGCCGCCTTCGATCAGATACTGGCGATTCGACACGACGAGATCGAACTGCCGGGGGTTCGACCACGGCCGTCCGACGTGAACCAATCGCGTCCGACCGGCGGACCGTTGCCGGATCCAACGCGCAACGAGTTCGTTGCGGCGCCCCGCCGTCAGCACGAGGTCCGGCCACGGCGCCTCGAGCGGATCCGACGCGACGACGTCGATGCCGGCGAGCGTCGGATGCGGTGTCGCGTGCAGCAACAGTTCCCAACTACGAAACACGAGCTGCTTCGTGATCGACGGCACGCCGAGCGCGCGCGCGATCACGCGCAATTGCTCGTAATCCCCGGCCTTCGCACCTCTCAGAAGCCAGACGATCGGTGCCGTCCGTGCATTCGACATTCGCGTTCCCGCGTCGCTAAACTCACCGCCACTTCGGAAATTGAAGAACGATGGATGAGCAGCCGCAAGTGGCGAACAGTCGCTTTGCACGCTCCGCACTGACGACGCGGAATATTCGTTGATCATCGATCGCTATCTGACTCGCCTCGTGCTGGTGCCGACGCTCACCGGCTTTGCCCTCTTGATCCTGCTCGTCTCCGCATTCAACGCCGCGACGTTGCTGCGCGACGCGGCCTATTCGCGCATCCCGATGAATCAGGTGTTCACGCTGATCGGATTGCGCGATCTGATCGCCGCGGAAGTGTTGCTGCCGACGTCGTTGTACATGGGCGTGCTGACGACGATGAATCAGTGGCACCGCGACCGCGAGGCGTTTGCATTGTACGGCGCCGGCATCGTGCCCGGACGCGCGGCATATCCGGTGTGGATCGTCGCAACGGTCGTTTGCGCCGCGGTGGCGGGGCTTTCGCTATACGCGCGGCCGTGGGCGTATGCAGAGAGCTACCGACTCGACGCCGACGCCGGCCAACTGACGACCGAGTCGATGCAGCCCGATCACTTCTACACATTCGGCCGCAATCTCGTGTTGTCGGCCGCGTCGATCGACCACGCCGCCGACCTGATGCACGGCGTGTTCGTGCAGGCGCGCTTGGCCGAAGACGTGCGCGTGATTCGCTCCGACGACGGCCGCATCTATGCGGCGTCGGCCGACAGCCGGCAGCGCATCGAACTCGGCAGCGGGATCAGCTACTCGATCAGCGAATCGACGCGCGCCGATCGCAAGTCCGAGTTCGGCAAACTCGTCTACTACGCGCCGGCGGAACTGATCGCCGACGTGCAGAACAAGCGGCGCGCCGTCCCGACCGAAGAACTGATCGTCGCGACGACGCCGAAAGAGCGCGCCGAGTTGCAGTGGCGCATCTGTTTGCCGTTCATCGCATTCTTCATGGCGTTGATCGCCGTCGAGATCTCGCGATCGCAGCCGGGACGCAGCCCGTACCCGCGCTTTCTAGCGGGGATCGCCGTCTACGCGGTCGTCTTCAACGTCGCCGCCGCCGGCCGCACGTGGGTCGAGAACGGTCAAGTCCCGTACGTTCCAGGCATGTTCTGGGTGCCGGTCGCGACCGCCGTCGTATTCGTCCTCGTGCGCCAGCTTCCGGCCGTCAGTCTGCGGCGGCCCGGGTGAACCGCGCGTATCGCTACCTCGCGCGTGAGCTGTCGAAGAGCTACGCGTTGATCGGCATCGCGATGATCGTGCTGTTCGATCTGCTCGCCTTCCTCAACGAATCGCAGGACATCGGCGACCAGCACTACACCACGCTCGATGCGCTGCTGGTCGTTGCGTACAGTACGCCGGCGCTGTTCGTAGACCTGTCGCCGTTCGTCGGCATGCTCGCGACGCTCAATGCGTACGACCGACTGAACGCCTCGAGCGAGCTGATCGCGCTGCGCGGCGCCGGCGTGTCGGGCGGCCGACTCGCAAGCGTGGCGAGCGTCGTCGCGATCCTCTTCATGTGCTTCGTCGCCGGCGTCGAATACGTCGCACGACCCTTGCGTCTCGAGGCGAGCCTGCTGCGCATGCACCAAACCGCGCTCACCGGCAACTTGTTGCGCGGCAGCGGCTTCTGGATTCGTTCCGATCAGACGTTCGTCAACGTGTCCGAACTCGGCGACGGCGACAAGCCGGGCGAGATCCGCATCTTCGCGTTCACACCCGACGCGCACTTGCAGAGCTACACGCGCGTGACGAGCGCGACAGTCGTCGACCGGCGGCATTGGCAGCTCGAGAACGTATGGTCGAAGCACTACGCGGACGACGGTACACCCGACCCTCCGCTGACCACCGCGACGATGACCTGGCAGCCGCCGTGGGATCCGAGCGTCCGCTTGTACGAACTGCCGGTCGCGAGCTTCACGATCAAGGAACTCGCAGCGCGGATCGCGCATCACGCCAACGAATCCGTCGGGGCGCAGGGCGAGGCGATCGAACTGTGGAAGCGGCTGACCCTGCCGCTCGCCGGCATCGCCTATGCCTTGCTCGCCGCGCCGTTCGCGCTGTTGACCAACATCCGCGGCGGCCGCGCGTTGCGCCTCGCGATCGGCGCGGTGCTCGCGCTGCTGGTCTACACGGGTGCGCAAGTCCTCTCGAACGCGGGTATACTCGCCGGCCTGCCGGTCGCTGCGACGGCGATCGGGCCGACCCTGCTGGTATTCGTCCTTGCTCTCATCGCCATGCGGCGCCTGACCTGACGGCCTCTCGGTTATGCAACTGCTGAAAGCCTTCATCCGCCGATACCCGTTCCAAACCGTGTTCCTCACGGCCGCGTTGCTGCTGGCAGGCGTCGCGAGCGGCATCGGTCTGTCGTCGCTGTTGCCGGCATTGGAGATCTTGGTTCCCCCTTCGGCGACGACGCCGCACAACGAATTCGCCGAGCGCGTGCGCGACGTCTTCGTGCATAACGGCATCTCGCCGACGCTCAACGTGCTGCTGTGCCTGATTCTCGGCGCGATATGGCTGAAAAACGGGCTGAACTTCATCGCCGAGCAACGCATAGGCTACATCGCCGCGGACGTCTCGACCGAGCTGCGGATGAATCTGCTCACTGCCATGATCGCGTCGCGGTGGTCGTTCTTCACACATCAGCCGAGCGGCGGCCTCGCCAATTCGATGGCAACCGAAGCATCGCGTGCCGCGCAAGCGTACGTGTTTGCCGTGCGCGTGCTCGCGAGCGCGGTCGAGGCGGCCGTCTACACGGCATTCGCGGTGCTCGTGTCGTGGCAAGCGACCGTCCTTTGTTTCACCGCGGGCGCCTTGGCGTTGTCGGGGTCGCACTTCTTCGTCCGCATTTCCCACCGCGCCGGCGACAAGCAGACCCGCTGGTATCGCGAGTTGCTCAGCACGCTCTCGGACGTCCTGCAGTCGGTGAAGACGTTCAAGGCGATGGGTCGCGAGCACGGCGCCGAGGAAGCGCTGAC
>Ga0335084_10001935_pt1 | contig 19691 bp, 11 predicted proteins | sample Lox_Sample_44_FD_206721 | JGI IMG/M metagenome (GOLD analysis project Ga0335084, IMG submission 206721) | Soil microbial communities from Loxahatchee National Wildlife Refuge, Florida, United States - Lox_Sample_4.4 | ecosystem: Environmental > Terrestrial > Soil > Wetlands | place: USA...
CACGGAGAAGTTCTGGTCCAAGCTGCGTCTCGATATGGCGGAGCTGAAGAAGACGGATCTTCCGGACGGTGTGCAGGGCCCCGTCGTTGACTACGATTTTGGAGACACGGTCGCGGTACTGCTCGCGATTCATAGCAATGCATACGGCTACCGCGAACTGAAAGACTATACCGAGCGGGTTGAGGCGGCGATCCGGCGGATTCGGTCCGTTTCCAAGGTGAAGCGGATCGGCGAGCAGAAGGAGGAGATCGACGTCACGAGTTCCCTCGACCGGTTGTCTCAGTACTCCGTTACTCCAGCACAGGTAATGAAGGCGCTGGAAGGCCGCAATACTGTAGTTTATGCCGGCGCCGTGCCAACCGAGCACGGCAAACCGCCGATCCAGGCGACGGGCGCGTTTCAAGGCGAGCAGCAGATCCGGCGCATGATGATCGATGTTTCGCCGACCGGTCAGCCGGTTTACATAGGCGACCTTGCCAATGTCGAGCGCGTTTACAAAGACCCGACGCAATACGCGCGTTCGAGAGGCGAGCGCGCCATACTGCTCTCGGTGGAAATGCAGGAAGGCAACAACATCGTGGACTTCGGCAAGGAGCTTCACGCTTCGCTGGATAGCCTGCGCCCGCTCTTGCCTCCTGATCTGAAGATCGACTTCGTTGCGGACCAGCCCACGGTTGTTGCCGCGCGCGTGAAGGACTTTATCCGCGAGTTCGGGATCGCCATCGCCTCCGTCATTCTGGTGACAATGTTGCTGCTGCCGTTCCGTGTGGCACTGGTTTCCGCCGTGGCGATTCCGGTTACGATTTCGGCGACCTTCGGTCTGCTTAACGCTTTCGGCGTCGAACTGCACCAGGTATCGATCGCCGCTCTGATTGTGGTGCTCGGGATGGTGGTGGACGACGCCATCGTGATCGCGGACAACTACATTGAGCTGCTCGATCACGGCGTGGATCGACCGGAAGCGGCATGGCGCAGCGCGAGTGAGCTTGCGATACCCGTGCTCACCGCCACCCTGACCATTATCTGTTCTTTCCTCCCATTTCTTATGCTCTCGGGGGCCACCGGTGAATTCATTCGCGCGCTGCCTCTGACAGTAGCGATCGCGCTCTCGACGTCTTTCATCGTCGCTATGTTGCTGACTCCCATGTTGAGCCAGTTCCTCATTCGGCAAGGATTGCATCAGTCTGGAGCGGCGAGCAACAAGAAGCGGCATTCACCGCTCGAAATTATGCAGTCGATCTATAACCGTGTGATTGTGATTGCGATGAGATGGAAGACTGCCGCCGTTGCATTCGGCGTACTCGCTGTGGCAGTAGGCGCATTCGTGCTTCATCACATTCCGGAGCGCTTTTTTCCGTTTGCCGAGCGCGACCAGTTTGTGATCGACGTCTGGCTTCCGGAAGGCGGGAAAGTCGAAGCAACGGATGCTGCGGTGAGACGCATCGAAAACGTGCTGCGCCACGAGAAGGATGTCGTCAACTTTACCTCGTTCATCGGGTCGAGTGCGCCGCGTTTCTATTACAACGTCAATCCGCAGTTGCCGGACAAGAACTATGCGCAGGTGCTGGTCTCGACCGAGTCGCCGGAGGTCACGCCGGGCCTGGTCGTAGCACTGCGCCCGCGGCTCGCGGAGGCGGTTCCGGACGCCCGCGTTTTCCTGAGCGAGCTGCAGCAAGGTCCGTCCCAGGAAGCGCCGATCGAAGTCCGGATTACCGGCGATGACGAGCACGTGTTACGGTATTGGGGCGGTCGGGTCTCCCAGCTGCTCCAACCTACGCCAGGATCGCTGGATGTGTACAGCGACTGGCGCGAGGATGCATATCGGTTGAAGGTAAATCTGCGCCAGGAGGTGGCCAACCGCCTGGGCTTTACGAACGCTGCTATCGGACATGAACTGGCGGGTGGCTTTGAGGGAGCGCCGGTCACGACATATTGGGAAGGCGATCGCGATATTGCCGTCGCATTGCGGCTGGAACCGCTTCGGCGTCAGACCTTCAACGATGTCAAAAACACTTACATGCTTTCGCCTGTCACCGGCGCGTGGGTGCCGCTGGACAGCATCGCCGCGGTGTCTCCAGTGTGGGACCCGGGCCGCATTGTTCGCCGCAATGGAGTGCGCACCCTGACGATCCGTGCCTCGGCGCAGGGAGGCGTGTTGCCAAGCCAGCTTCTGGAACGCATCCGGTCGGTCGCCGATAAACTTCCGCTGCCGGCAGGGTACCGCGTGTGGTATGGCGGCGAATTCGAGAACCAGAAGGACACATTTCCTGAAATGGTCAATGCCCTGTTCATCAGCTCGATAGCGATCTATCTCATTCTGATGTTCCAGTTCCGCTCGGTGGTCGATCCCCTGGTCATCATGGCCGCGATCCCGCTCGGTCTTTTGGGCGCGTCGGTGGGGCTCGCGGTGACTCACAATCCCTTCGGCTTCACCGGATTTCTGGGAATCGTCAGTCTGGGAGGTATTGTCGTGCGGAATTCGATCATCCTGGTGGATTACACCCGTGCCCGAATGGCGGAGGGCGTCGGTATTGAGAAGGCCGCTATCGAAGCCGGTGAGCGAAGATTGCGGCCCATCTTCCTGACCACGATGGCAGCAGCAGTCGGCGTCACGCCGATGATACTTTCGGGGTCGAGCATGTGGTCTCCACTGGGGAGCGCGATTGCGTTCGGATTGATTGGTTCGATGTTCTTCACTCTGATCGTCATTCCCGTGCTCTACGTCCTGATTCACCAACGCGGGTCGAATCGGCTCGGGCCGGTTGCCGTAGCAGTATTGGTGGCGTTGGCCTGCGGCGCTGTCGCGCACGCTCAATCGCGTAAGCTGACGCTCGATGAAGCCGTGTCGCTGGCGACGCAACACAACTCAATCGTCAAAATCGCCGGAGACAAGGTGAAGGCGATGGACGCGCGGGTTCACGGAGCGCGAGCGAGTTATCTTCCGGCCCTGACGAATGACTCAACCGCCGCGCATATTGCCGATCAGCAACACCTCGAGATCCCCCAAGGCGCCTTCGGTGTGTACTCCCAAATCGGACCGATACCGGGCAGCTCGGTTTCGCTTGACCAGGGCAAGCCGAGTTTTCTGCTGAGCACAACGACGCTTTCACAGCCGATTACCCAATATTTCAAGATCCGGGCGGGAGTGGATGTGGCGCGTGCGGATGCGGCCGGCGCTCGTTCCGATATGCGCCACGCGGAGAGCGAGGTTGCGTTCAAGGTGAAAGAAGTGTATTACGGCATTCTCGCCACCGCACGCCGCAGTGACGCGGTTGGTGCCCAGATTCGCGCAGCCGAGCTGCGAATGACGGAAACACGGAATGCCGTAGAGACTGGCGTGGCCTTAGAGGTGAAGGCCGCCCAGGTGCGCGCGCAGATCGCTCAGGCGACGTTTGCGCATGGGCAGCTGCAGGATGCGGTCACGGATATGAAGCAAGAGTTGGCAGATCTCTGTGGGTTGCCAGTCGATACTGAACTTGAGCTCGCGCAACCGGATGGGTCCTCCTCTTCAGACCCCTCACCAGACACGGAGGCCGTCGTCGCGGCAGCGCTCGCGCACAACCCTGAAATCGAGACTGCCGGCCATCAACTCGAAAAGGCACGCGCGGCCTTGCGGGCGGCTCGTGCGGAATACATACCCGAAGTCGGCGCGTTTGCGCAACAGGTCTACCAGGATGGCGCGCCTTTTCTCTCGCGCAATAACGGCGTCTTCGGCGTTCACATGACCTGGACCATCTTCGAGTTCGGCAAACGCCGTGGCCAGGTGTCGGAACGGTCGGCGGAGATTTCGCAGGCCGAGGAGAATCTCGCACACCTCCGGAATCAGATACGTATCGATGTGGCAAAGGCGGTTCGGAAGCTGAATCGCGCCCAAGCTGGCGTGGATTCGGCAACCGAGTTGGTCAGTGCGACAACTGAAGCACGTCGCGTGATGAGCGACGAAGCGGAGGCAGGAACGGCGAATCGCTCAGTGTTTCTGGAATCGGAGGCATCTCTGTTAAGCGCACAGGCCGATCTGTTGCGAGCCGAATACGACCGTAGCGTAGCGGCGGCAGACCTGGCCCGCCTTACGGGAGATCGATGATGGGGACGCAGTGTGCTCGCTGGCGTTGGAACATACAACGTTCTCTGATCCTGCTTTGTCTGACGGCATGTGTGCAGGCGGCAGGAGACGAAAGATCGAACGCCCTTGCGGCATTTAGCGGCGCCCTGGAGCGATTGGCCGCAACGGTAGCGCCGGCTGTCGTGCAGGTCCAGGTATCGTCCTGGTGTGCTTCGGCTTCCGCCAACCACGAAGATGCTGCCGTCTTGACATCCTGCCGGGTAGTCGGCTCGGGCGTCATCGTCGATCCCTCCGGATACATCATCACCAATGAGCACGTGGTACGGAATGCGCGTCGCATCCGCGTGATGTTGACACCGAAATCAGACCACTCAGGAGACGGGCCGGCACCCGTGGGACAACCACAAGTCTTCGACACCGTGGTCATGGGCGCAAATCGCGAACCCGTAGGAAAGCGGGAAGTGCTGGATGCGGTGGTTGTGGGCGCAAGTCGCGAGACGGATATTGCGGTCCTGAAGATAGAGGCCTCCGGGCTGCCGACCATCCCTCTCGACCAGACCGGGAGGGGTCCCCGTCAGGGGCAGCTGGTGCTCGCCGTCGGCAGCCCCGAGGGTCTGGACAACACGATGACGGTCGGAATTGTCAGTGCCGTCGGCCGCCAGCCGCACCCGGATTTTCCGATGTTATACATCCAGACCGATGCCGCCATTAATCCAGGGAACAGTGGCGGCCCATTGCTGGATACGGATGGCGAACTGATAGGGATCAACACGTTCATGCTCAGCGAGAACGGCAGCAATCAAGGTCTCGGTTTTGCGGTTCCGGCTGCGGTTGTCCGCTATGTCTACGCACAACTCCGCAGTCACGGATATGTGCGACAGAGTCTCGTCGGCGTCCTTGTGCAGACTGTTACGCCGGGGCTCGCGCAGGGACTCGACCTGAGCCGCGGATATGGAGTGATGATTCGCGATGTTGTGCCCGGTAGCCCTGCGGAGGATGCTGGACTCAGGCCGCGCGACATTGTCAGCGCCGTCGATGGCGCTGCGATTTCCGCCCTGCCTTACTACACTGCCCTGATGTATCTGCACGATCCCTCTGTTCCTGTGGCGGTAACTGTTTTGCGTGGCCAGCAAACGCTTCAGTTTCAGGTGCCGGCAGTTCCAGCAGATGATCAATACTATCGAGATATCTCTATTGACCCGCACGAGAGTTTGATCCCCGAGTTGGGCATCTTCGGCAAGACCGTGGACTCTGCGCTTGCCCTTCGGGGCTGCTTTCGGTCAAGGACGGGTATATACGTTGTGGGGACAACCGCACAGAACGAAGACTCCGGCATAGAACTGGCACCCGGGGATGTCATCGTTTCAGTGAATGATATGCCGCTCCTTAGTACACGGGAATTGCGCGGCGCGGTTCATGAACTGGCACGGAACAAGCCCGCGGTCGTGCAGATCGAGCGACGCGGTCAATACTTCTATGTCGAATGGGAAATGGAACAGCGGCCATCGGAACCCGACCAGGAAAGGCGTTGATAAAGGGGCAGGCCCATTTGCGGAAGACACTGAGCGCGCATTCAGCTTCTCTGGCTGCGGTGTGCCGACTCGTCTCGGCAGATGACTTCGGCACGTGCCCGGAAACACCCGGTGGACACCCGTAAGTGCTTGAAGCTAATCGGTCAACTCTTATGGCCACTGCGTTGCCACGGCAACACGTGAGACGAAGGGAATGATGATCGAGGTTGTGGAGGCATCCTCCACCGAAATCTATGAGGCGGTTGTCGCGCTCTCGCGTTCCATCGCCGGCCGCACTGATCTGAGAAGTCTGCTCGCTGGCGTAACCGAGTCTCTTCGCCGGATTGTCCGGTTTCGCCATGTCGGGCTAAGCCTGCACGATCCCAAGGGAAACGAGATGCAGGGGCATATTCTGCATGAGTCAGGCAATCCCGTCATCACGAGCCTTCGGCTGCCGGTCGACCAGGATCCGGCCGGTTGGGTGTGGCAGAACCAGAAGCCACTCATAATCTCATCGGTCAAGGCTGAAACTCGCTGGCCGGAGGCAATGAGAGTCGCTCGCGAACTCGGAGTCAGTACAGAAGTGCTCGTCCCCCTCACGGCCGGTGACAATCGGCTGGGCGCCTTCGGCTTCAGCTCCATAGCGCCTCGCGATCCGAGTCCGGCCGAACTGGTGTTCCTCGAGCGAGTTGCCAGCGAGTTCGCGGTCGCGGTCGAAGCGTTCCTCGCCAGACAGGAGGCCGTTCGCGAACGGGATAGACTGCGAACCCTGTTCGATATCACCAATGCGCTGGTGTCGAAGCTCTCGCCCGACGATCTGTTTTCTGCGATATCCGACCAGCTCTTGAAGGTCATCCGGCACGACTACGCGATTCTCGCACTACGCAATGAGGCCGGCGGCCTCGACCCCTATGCACTACATACCACAGGTCCGCAGCTGTTTGAAGCACTCAAGGGGCCGTTCGATCCTGCCGGTATGCCGGCGGCCGAGGTGCTCGCCACTGGAAAGCCTGAAGTGGCTTACGACGCCGACGTCGACCGCTTTCCGGCGCTTCGGAAATGGGTGGCGTTAGGATTCAAGTCCATCTGCTCAGTTCCATTGATCACACGCGATCGACCATTTGGAACGCTTGCGCTCACTCGAATGACCGATGGTGAATGGACCCCGGAGGATGTCGAGTTTTTGGTGCAGGTCGGGAACCAGGCGGCCATCGCCGTGGAAAATTCGCTCGCTTACCGGGAATTGTCAGAGATGAAGGAACGGCTCGCTACCGAGAAGCTTTATCTCGAGGACGAGATCCGGCTCGACCACAACAACGGCAACATGGTGGGCGAAGGGGCGGCTCTCCAGTCTGTTTTGAAAGGCGTTCAGATAGTCGCGCCTACCGATGCAACCGTTTTGATACTGGGCGAAACAGGCACGGGAAAGGAACTCGTAGCCCGGGCCATTCACGAATTGAGTGGCCGCGGTAAGGCGAGCTTCGTCAAGGTAAACTGCGCGGCGATTCCCGCCAGCCTTCTTGAAAGTGAGCTGTTCGGGCACGAGAAGGGCTCGTTCACTGGGGCAGTGGCGCAGAAGATCGGCCGCTTCGAACTGGCGCACAAAGGAACGCTCTTTCTCGACGAGATCGGCGAAATGCCGCTGGAACTCCAGCCGAAACTGCTCCGCGCCATCCAGGACCAGGAGTTTGAACGCCTTGGCGGCAACCGCACCATCCGGACGGATGTCCGCTTCGTCGCCGCTACGAATCGGGATTTGAAGGCGATGGTCGATGAGAATCGGTTCCGGGCGGACCTGTACTATCGGCTGCACGTCTTCCCTTTGAATGTTCCTCCACTGCGAGAGCGCCGGGAAGACATTCCCCTGCTCACTCGCTACTTCGTTCAGAAACACACCCAACGCATTGGCCGAAGAATTGAGAGCATTCCAACACAGGCATTGGAGGCTCTCACGAAATACGATTGGCCGGGCAACATTCGCGAACTACAAAACGTCATCGAGCGGTCAGTGATTTTGAGCAACGGGCCCGACCTCGACGTTGCGATGCCGGAGATGATTGGCAGATCCAGTCCGGCCGCGTTTCGTGGCCCAGCGGAGGGTCCGGACGTCGCCGAACGAGCGAGAATCCTCGAGGCGTTGAAGGAAGCCAGTGGAATAGTCGGTGGGCCGAACGGAGCGGCCGCCCGGCTCGGTATGAAGCGGACTACCCTGCAATCGCGGATGCGGAAATACAATATCGGCCGTCTGTATCAGTGAGCAAAGCGCGGATCTCACCTGCGCGGCCATATCAGCCAGATCAACACGATCCAGGGAGCGAGCGTGATAGCGAGAAAGGACAGACTCGCCAGCCGATTTCGCCACCGTTCATGATCGCCGACTTTGACAAGCATCATCACGACCGGAATCCTGCAAGACGATGGCCGGAAGCTGAAGTCTGTTTCGACCTGGACTTGGCTAAACCGCGAGCGCCGAATTCCGGCACTTGTGTCGGCATCTGTTGCCTGTTGGGTTGGCAGTCTACAAATGATGCTGGATCGTAGTCCTAAAGGGTCAGCCAGATCGCCCGGGAGTACTGGCTCCCGGAAGAGTCCGGCCTCGATGGCTTCGCAGTGCACCGCCTCTTGCTGCCAGTATTGAAGGAACCTATGAACGTTTTCGTCATCAACGCAGGAAGCTCCAGTCTGAAGTTCCAGGTGATTGCCACAGACCTTGAGAGAATCAGGCAGGGCAGTGATGAACTCTTGTGCCGTGGGCAGGTAGAGCGAATTGGCGGCGAAGCGATCATCACCGTGCAGAACCGCGCGGGCTTCCGGCAAAAGCTGACCGCACCGATCCGTGATGTGTCTGCTGCGCTCGATTATGTGCTGCACTGGCTGGCATCTGATCGTTCCGGGATCGATGAGATTCGCACTCCGGGCGACATCCACGCGGCGGGACACCGCGTCGTCCATGGCGGCGAGCTGTTCAAGGAATCGGCCATCATCACCGATGAGGTCCTTAAGGGAATTGAAGATTGCATCGACCTGGCGCCGCTCCATAATCCCAACAACCTGAGAGGAATTCGGGCGTTGCGCGAGATCTTCGGGCAGGCGATGCCTCAGGTCGCGGTCTTCGATACCGCTTTTCACACTTCGATTCCAGAGTGCGCGTATCTTTACGCGGTGCCCTACCATCTGTACCGGCGGCACCGCATCCGACGGTATGGTTTTCACGGAACGTCGCACCGCTACGTGGCGTTTCGTTACCGGACTTTGCGCGCGCTTACCCGCGAACAAACGCACGTCATCACACTGCACCTGGGCAACGGCTGCTCAGCCGCGGCAATTCGACAAGGCCATGCCGTGGACACTTCGATGGGTATGACACCTCTTGAAGGTCTGGTAATGGGGACGCGCTCGGGCGACCTGGACCCGGCGATCGTCAACCTCATCGCAACCAAGGAGGGGCTCTCTACACACGAGGTCGAGGCTCTTCTGAACACCCAGTCCGGACTGCTTGGCATCTCCGGCCTGACCAATGACATGAAGGCTTTGGAACAGGAGCTGCGGGAGCACGATGACCGCCGCGTGCGCCTGGCCATCGAGGTCTTCTGCTATCGGGCGCGGAGGTACATCGGCGCTTTTCTGGCGTCGATGGGCGGGGCTGACGCGGTAGTATTCACCGGCGGCATCGGCGAGCATTCGCCGGAGATCCGTTCGCGCATCTGCAGGGGTCTCGAGTGGGCCGGCCTGACAATTGACGCGAGTCAAAACCAGCAGACTGTTGGACGCGAAGGACGTATCAGCACCGAGGAGTCGAAGCTACACGCCTGGGTCATCCCTACGAACGAGGAATTGCTGATTGCGCGCGACACGGTACGCTGCGTTCTTGGAGAGTCGCACCCGTCATAGCTGCGGTCATGATGGCGCGGCGCCGACCTTCGGCAGAAGACATGGGCATCTGCCTGGAGCGGAGGCACGGGTTCTACTTTGCTGGTCTCAATCGCTGGCTCAAACCCTCTCGATTTGCGTGGCTCGTTTGCGCTGTCGGCGCACCGCGGTGAGTGGCCAATTGAATGCAACTTCGAGGTATAGTTGCCCTCCAGCCCAAACGTCATTACAGAGGATTGCCAGGGCGTCGAATCTCTTTCCTCCACCTACGCAAGAAGGAGTTTACGGAAATGACACCTGTTGTTGAACCGGAGCAGCGCTCCAACGACTCGTTGAGCGCCTATGGGATTGCCCGCTCTACGATTGCCGGATCTCCCCTCAGTCCATCGGAGCTGAAAAGGATCGACGCCTATTGGCGAGCATGCAACTACCTGGCGCTCGGCATGATCTATCTTCAGGACAATCCGCTCTTGAGGGAGCCACTCAAGCCCGAGCATATCAAGAACCGGTTGTTGGGCCATTGGGGATCGAGCCCCGGTCTGGCGTTCAGCTATATCCATCTGAGCCGCCTGATCAAAAAGTTCGACCTCGACATGATCTTCATGGCAGGCCCCGGACATGGCGCGCCGGGCGTCTTGGCGCCGGGCTATCTTGAGGGCACATACTCAGAGGTCTATCCGGAAAAGAGTGAGGACGAGCGAGGGCTGCGCGAATTCTTCAAGCAGTTCTCGTTTCCCGGCGGGATCGGGAGTCACTGCACGCCGGAGACGCCCGGCTCGATACATGAAGGCGGTGAACTGGGTTACGTGCTGTCCCACGCCTGTGGGGCCGCGTTCGACAATCCTGATTTGATCGTTGCCGCCGTTGTGGGCGATGGCGAGGCAGAAACCGGGCCGCTGGCGACGTCGTGGCACATCAGCAAGTTCCTCAATCCCGTTCGTGACGGCGCCGTTCTGCCGATCCTCCACCTGAACGGTTACAAAATCAACAACCCCACCTTGCTGGCCCGGATCACTCACGAGGAACTGGAAGATCTTCTGCGAGGCTACGGCTGGACCCCTTACTTCGTCGAGGGATCTGACCCGGAAAGCATGCACCAGGCGATGGCGGCAACCGTGGAGCACTGTGTAGCGGAGATCCGCAACGCGCAAGGCGAATGCCGCGGGACCGGAGTGGCGCGCAGGCCCCGCTGGCCCATGATTGTTTTGCGTTCCCCGAAGGGCTGGGGCGCGCCGGTAGAGGTCGGTGGTCACAGGGTGGAGGGCTTCTGGCGGGCGCATCAGGTGCCGCTAACGGAAGTCAAGAAGAACGCCCAACAACTGCAGCTTCTCGAAAAGTGGATGCGCGCGCAGAAGCCCGAGGAGCTGTTCGATCGAGATGGCAGACTGATCGCCGAACTGAGGGAACTCGCGCCCGTAGGTCAGCGCCGGATGAGCGCCAATCCGCACGCCAACGGTGGAGTTCTAAAGAAAGCTCTCCGCTTACCGTCTTTCTGCGACTACGCGGTCAAGGTTGACAGGCCGGGGGTGATCGAAGCCGAGAATGTCACTCCGCTGGGCGCGTTCCTGAGAGACGTGATGAAGCTGAACATGGACAACTTCCGCGTGTTCGGGCCCGACGAAACCACCTCCAACAAGCTGCAGGCAATCTACCAGGCCGCCAGGAAATTCTGGATCGCGGAGTACTTCCCCGAGGACCAGGACGGCAGTGAACTGGCGCCCGACGGTCGCGTCGTCGAGATGCTCAGCGAGCACACGATGGAGGGCATGCTGGAAGGTTACCTGTTGACCGGAAGAAACGGCTTCATTTCCTCGTACGAAGCATTCGTCCACGTAATCGACTCCATGTTCAACCAGCATGCGAAGTGGCTGTCCATTTGTAACCAGCTTTCCTGGCGGCGCGACATCGCGTCACTGAACCTGCTAATCACATCCACGGTCTGGCGGCAGGACCATAACGGCTTCACGCATCAGGATCCCGGTTTCCTCGACGTGGTGCTGAACAAGAGCGCGGCCGTCACTCGCATCTATCTTCCGCCAGACGTGAACTGCCTCCTGTCAGTTGCGGACCACTGCCTCCGAAGTGAGAACTACATCAACGTCATCGTTTCGGATAAGCAACTCCACTTGCAGTACCTCGACATGGAAGCGGCGATCGAACACTGTACGAAAGGCATCGGGATCTGGGACTGGGCGAGCACCGATCACGGCTGCGAACCCGATGTCGTTTTCGCCGCGGCAGGCGACATCCCCACGCAGGAGGCCCTGGCAGCGACGGCGTTATTGCGCGAGGAGTTCCCTGATATCAAAATCCGGTTCGTTAACGTTGTCGACCTCTTCAAACTCGAGCCGAATACGGAGCATTCCCACGGATTGACTGATCGCGATTTCGATTCTCTCTTCACCACGGACCGGCCAGTGGTCTTCAACTTTCATGGATATCCGTGGCTGATCCACCGGCTGGTCTATCGCCGCAGGAACCAGCAGATCCATGTCCGCGGGTACAAGGAGAAAGGGAACATCAATACACCAATGGAACTCGCGATCAACAACGAAACCGACCGCTTCAGCCTTGCGATTGACGCCATCGACCGCGTTCCCAGACTTCAGGCCATTGGTGCACACGCCAAAGAAAAGCTCCGTAACCGGCAGATCTCCTGCCGGAGATACGCCTACGAACATGGGATCGACTCGCCGGAAATCACGGGGTGGCGCTGGCAGCAATAGGTGCAATAGGAGACGTTCGGCGCATTAGCGCCACTCAAACAACTCATGAAGAAGTTCGGGCTTACCGCGGATCATATCGTAGCCGCGGCGACGATCTGACATTGCCCGCCACAAGGTGGGAACCTGATTTGGAAGAGGAGATTATGCGAGTAGGTGTAGGCGCGGACCATGGCGGTTTTGTGATGAAAGTGCAACTCGCCAGAAGGCTGGCGGAAGAAGGGCATGAGGTCATTGATTTCGGAAACATGGTTCACGATCCCAATGATGACTATCCCGACTTCGCAATCCCGCTCGCTCGGGCCGTAGCAAACGGATATGTGGAGCGGGGTGTACTGCTCTGCGGTAGCGGCGTGGGCGCGTCGGTAGCGGCCAATAAGGTGAGTGGCGCACGCGCGGCTCTCTGCCACGACGACTACTCGGCGCGTCAGGGAGTGGAGGACGACGATATGAATATCCTTTGTCTCGGCGGGCGAACCACCGGAACCGAAGTGGCTTGGGATTGCGTCCGGAATTTTCTGACTGCCACATTCAGCGGGGCGGCACGCCACCGGCGCCGCCTGGACAAGATAGGACAACTCGACCACCGCGCTGTCGCGATTTGACGGTAGTTTCAGGAATCCATTCAGCCGGGAAGGACGAGACGACGCTATTGGAGTCGCTGAAATCGTTCGCCTGAGGCCCGGCTGTACGGTTCACCGTCACGACCGCCGACCACGCCTTTGCCTCTTTCAGGGCTGAAGTTCCGGATACGCGACGTGAAGCGCCGTCTGCCTCGCGGCCCCACGAGGAATCGCGAGCCCGGCGTTCCTGTCTTCATCGAGTCAGGCGGAGCGCGGACCGTCCCGACGATGAGGTTGCGTGCCTCTTCACCGTGAGTGGATGAGCACTGTGCCTGAGCTGGTTGCTCCTGGGCGGCCGGTTGGGCCCGACCGCGCTACTTTTACCGGCAGTTCCGCCGTCATCGACCCAAGCAAACGATCAGCCACAGTCCGGGCGGCAGCCGAGAGACTGCTGACAACGCCGGCGATGTCTCGATTCTCCACCGGCACCGTTTGCGACTCAGTGTGACTCCAGACGACAGATCGCGTTCGAGTATCGACCAGTTGCGCCGAGATGCGGCAAACGGCGTGGACGTCGCGGCCCTGATCCACTTCCTCGAATCGCTCTATGTTGCCGCTCAGGACATACGCCGTCTCCGAACCACGGTCGCGAACTGTCACGCTCTGGAAAAGGGATTGTGCCCGAAGACCGTCCTCCAGGTATTGCGTGATAGCCTGGCGGGGATTCATCGCCCACCGATGGTATTCGTAGAACCCGACCTCTTCCGGAGTGGGACGATACACGATGCGGCCTTCACAGAGGTATTCCGGACATCGGAATTCACCGATCGCGACCGGGCCCAGAGATTCATTGGACGACGCCACCCGAGGAGCCGGCGGCGGGAGGTTGAGGACATAGGTCGTAGGGTAACGAACGCTCCCACAACCGGTAAGCACGAGTGCTCCCAGGAACGCTACGGTCAGGCTCTTCATTGCGGAACTCTCCGTTCAGCGGGCTGTTTGGTTCGAATAAGGCTCCATGGACGCTGCTTGAGGGACTCACTCAGGGCACGGACATTTTCCGACGCGGAACGCAGATTCCGAACGGTCTCGCCGACGTCGCTTTCGTTGGAGCCAACGACATTGTGGACGTCTGTCAGGACGGCTTGGGCCGCCTGGAGCGTGCTTTCCAATTCGGTGAGGTCTTTCGTGAGCGGCTCGCGAATTGCATCGACGGTATTGTCCACCTTGACAACGGTCTGGTCAACGTGGTTCACAACCGGCTCCACTGAACCGACCACCGAGTCCGCGTGTTTCGTCAGGTCGGAAATCTGATCTGTAATTTGCGCGATCTTGGGCGACTCGCGTTCCAACAATGTGTCGACGTTCGCAAGGATGCGCTCTATTCTTTTCTGGTTCTGCGCACCACTGATCTGGTTCAGATTCGCAAGAACCGTCCGCGCGTCGCCGGTCAGGGCCGGGATCTGTTTCCGGAGCTCGGCTATCAGGCCATCTGCCGACTCCGCAAGATTGGCAATGCGCCCCTCGATCTCTTCCAGGCTGAGAGACTCTGCGGACGGGACCACGTCACCGGGACTCAGGCGCCTGGCTTCATTGCTACCGGTCGTGATCATGAGGGCCGGGGTGGCCATGATGCTGATGGTCCCCACACGTGCCATCGACTTCTGATTCACAGGGGTCCCGGACTTCACCGCAAATGCTATCTCGATTCGGGTCGGATCATTGGACCAGGGCTGCACCGCGGTTACGTGGCCCACCTTGATGCCACCGAAGAGCACTGCCGCTCCAGGGGCGAGCCCGCCTGCATTGCACAGGTGGGTGTTGTACGGTATTTGCCCGCGCGCGGTTTGCGTCGTATGTACGAAATACGCTGCCGAGCCGAGGCTCAGCAGGCTGGCGATGACGAACACGCCGACCTTTGCCTCAGTAGTCATGTCTGGCCCCTCCCAAATAGGACGCTATGAACTCTTCGGCCGCGACTCGCGGCATGGCGTCAGGCTGGCGGTCGAGGAACTGCCGTATCCGCGGATGCGCGTGGCCGGCGAACTGTTCCTTCCTATCCACCGTGATCAGTCGGCCCTGGTAAAGCATCGCAACACGGTCAGCGATGTGGAACGCACTTTCCAGTTCGTGCGTCACGACAAGGATTGTTACGCCGAACGTGCGGTTCAGAAACAGAATCAGCTCATCCAGACCCGCTGAGACGATCGGATCGAGACCCGCGGAGGGCTCATCGAGGATCAGGATCTCGGGATCCAGCGCCATCGCTCGCGCCAGGGCCGCCCGCTTCTTCATTCCTCCAGAGAGTTCGGGCGGGTAAAGCGAGCCCGCGTCCGACAGGCCGACCGCGATCAGGTTCATCCAGACCATCAGCCTGATGGTGGAGTCCGCAAGCCTCGTCAATTCCCGGAGGGGCAGGGCAACATTATCCTCAACGGACATTGAATTGAAGAGCGCTCCGCCCTGAAAGGCGACGCCGATTCGCCGGCGGACCGCGCCGAGCTCCGATTGCGAGCAGCACGTGATGTCCACTCCGTTGATCGTGATGCTGCCGGCCTCGGGTTTCGCCAATCCAAGCACGTGCTTCAACAAGGTCGTCTTTCCGGAACCGCTTCCGCCGAGCAAGACCAGAATTTCGCCCCGGCAAACATCCAGGTCGACCCCTTCCAGCACGGGCCTTGCGCCATAGGACATCGACACGCCTCGTATGGAGATCACGGCGTCGCCGGCTTTTGCTTCACAGGAGGTCGTCATCCGGCCGAACTCCAACCCATGAAATAGAAGATTGCGGTGGCCCCGAGATCCGCCAGGATAATGAGGAAGGTCGACTTCACCACGGCGGTTGTGGTGGAATGGCCAACGGCCTCCGGGCCGCCGCGGACTCGCAGACCCTCCAGACAGCCGACGTGAACGATGATGGTGGCGAACACCAGGCTCTTGACCAGCATTAAGGCAACGTCGCGCAGGAGAAGCGCTGCAGCTACCGCCTGGAAGTAAATGCGAAGGCTCATGCCCATGCTGAAAGCCAGGAACAGATACCCTGCGAAGACTCCACAAAGTGTGCTCAGCATCGTGAGACACGGCAGGGTGATCAAGGCGGCCAGATACTTTGGCGCAAGCGTGAACTCCACCGGGTCGAGGCCCATCACGCGGAGCGCGTCGATCTCCTCCGTCACAACCATTGTTCCGATCTCCGCCGATATGGCCGAGGCGGACCGGCCGCTCACACTGAGAGCGGTGATGAGCGGGCCGAGTTCCCGGGTGAAGCCGATAGTGACCAGGTTCACGACAAACTCCAGAGCACCGTACCTCCGTAGTTCGGCGGCGCTTTGGAGAGCTAGTATGAAACCGGTGCACAGCGACATCGCGCCCGACATTGGAAGCGCACTGGCTCCGATCGCGGACATCTGCTCGATGGCTGAACGCCAACGCCTTCTGGTGCCTGCGACCGGCAATACCCGCCGAAGCTTGCGGAGCACAGACCAGAACTGCATGGTCAATGCCCCGACATCCTCCACCTGGACGATCACAGCCTGCCCAACGTGCTCCAGAACGGTCACCGGAACTCCACCTCCGATCCCCAGGCGCGATAGATCGTGTCCAGTTGGGCAACTTCCGCAAGCCTCCGGACCTGGCCGCTCATCCCGGCGAGTCGCAGCTTTACGGAGCATTCGCGCGCAGCCTTGAGTGCCTCCAGAAGCGTCGCGATGCCGGACATGTCCAGATAGGACAGGCTCGACACATCGATAACCACGAATGGAGCTGTACCTCGCCGGAGCAATCCGAGGAGGACGGACCGCAACTGCGGCGATGTATCGACCGTCGTGCGTCCAGCGACAGCGACAGTCGACAGTTTACTGGCACAAACAACGTGTATGGTGATCTCACCCGCTTCAAGCCGGGTTTCCCCAACCCTGTCGTTCTCTCTCCATGTGCGAGATACCTCGGATTTCATCCCGCTTCCCCCTTCAGCGCCGCCGATCGGTCTCCGCCCAGCCACGCAGTTCCACTGTTTTCGCGAGCCCCTGCTTTGTCATCAACGAGTCGCTCGGAGTTGGCAGTCAAGTCCCGCAACCGAGCGAACGCCTTATCCGTGAGCATTTCGTCGGTACATCGCCAGCGCCAGTTTCCTCCCGCACGGCCGGGCACGTTCATGCGAGCTTCCGGTCCCAAATTCAACAGATCCTGTAACGGTGCGATCGCCAGCGCCGCTCGTGATGACCATGCCACGCCCATGAGTGCCGGACCAGCATCGAGACTTCGGTCATCACGTTCATTGAGATATTTGCTCGATACGATCTCTTGCTGACGCTCGGTAAGCTCCTCGAACCACTCGCGGCTAGCAGGGTTATCGTGCGTGCCTGAGTAAACTACGGTGTTATTGACGAAGTTCTGTGGAAGGTGCGGATTGTCGTCATTCCCATCGAATGCGAACTGCAGAACCCGGATGCCTGGAATGAGGAACTGGTCGCGAAGGCTCTCCACATCAGGAGTAATCAGACCGAGATCTTCAGCGATGAACGGCAGTCCGCCTAACTCGGCTTCGACCTTGTGGAAGAACTCTGCCCCCGGGCCCGGCTGCCAGGACCCTGTCTGGGCAGTCTGAGCGCCAGACGGAATGTGCCAGGCCGCGGCAAACCCACGGAAATGATCGAGGCGAATTAAGTCCACATGCGACAAAAGCGCTCGCAAGCGGTCGATGCACCACTGGTACCCGGTCGCGCGGAGCGCCTCCCAGTTGTAAACGGGATTACCCCACAACTGGCCCTGTGCACTGAAGTAATCGGGAGGCACCCCAGCCACAACCTTCGGCCGACGGCGCTCGTCCAGGAGAAAAAACTCAGGGTTGGCCCAAACGTCGCTGGAGTCCGGCGAGACGAAGAACGGCAAGTCGCCAATGAGTCTCACTCCTCTAGAGTGCCCGTACTCTCTTAGCCGCTCGCCTTGTCGGAACAGCAGAAATTGGGCGAACCGGATTCGGTCGACCTCATCTCTGAGTTCTCGGGCAGCCTCGGCCAAAGCACTCGGACGCCTCTCAACTAACTCCGCAGGCCATTCCAGGTAATGGGCACCGCCGTAGATGCCTTTCAGCGCCCGGAAGAGAGCGTAGTCTTCCAGCCAGGATGCCTGTGCCAGACAAAACTCTTCGTACTCACGTAGCAGTTCGCCGCGCCTCACTCGCTGGAAACGGCTCCATGCCATCTCCAACAACCTTTCCTTAAACGGGGTTACTGAAGCATAATCCACGGCACCAGGCGCGAAGTCGCCTGGGCAGTCTCGCAGGTCCACCAGGCCCTCCGCGCTCAGTATCTGAGGACTAATCATCAGGGCGCTACCAGCAAATGAGGACAACGGCTGATACGGCGAGTCTCCGTATCCAGTCGGCCCCAAAGGAAGCGCCTGCCACCATCTTTGGCCGGCGTCGTGAAGCCGGTCGATCCACGCAAACGCCTCCGGCCCCAGGTCGCCGATGCCGTAAGGTGACGGCAGCGACGTGATATGAAGCAGCAATCCCGATGCCCGGTACCCGGGCGGAAATGGGACTGTAGTCTGCCACCCATTATCACTGCTCATCTCTCCCCCAAGCGCATCGTCAGAGTCAGCCAGCGGAAAATGAGCGGCCGCGTTCGTTTCGCGATCGCCAGAAGGGCCGTAACAGGTCTGCGACTGAGAATGCCTCAGAGTCATCACGCTCTCTTGATTCAATCCAGTGGCAGGCCAGATGTCCTCCCTCTGTATCCCATGACATCCTAAGTCGTCCCACTTGTTTGCTCCTTCCATGAAGCTAGCTTTCCTGGACCTCGATAATGACCTGAAGAACTCAAAGGCTCGCCACAGGACACGGTTCTGCCTTCCAAATCTCAGCCGCATATTGAGCGATCGTGCGGTCGCTCGAAAACTTGCCGCTACTGGCAATATTCAGGATCGCTTTCTCCGCCCATGCACCGGGATCAGAATAGAGCACGCCAAGCCGGTCCTGTGCCTGGCAATAAGAAGTCAGATCAGCCAGGTGCATATAGTAATCGCCATGCTTCAAGAGCATGTCTCGTAATTGGTCGAAGATTCCGGGTTCGCTGCGATTAAAGTGCCCGGACAAGATAAGATTGAGAGCGGCCTTCGTTTCCGGTTCATTCTCGTAGTGCCAATACGGGCTGTACCAGCCTCTGCTGCCCTCCACCTGCTCCACAGTCAGGCCGAACATGAAGAGGTTGTCTTCTCCTGCTTCTTCGGCCATCTCGATCGTCGCGCCATCGCGCGTTCCAACCGTGAGAGCGCCATTCATCATGAACTTCATGTTGCTTGTGCCGCTCGCTTCAAAGCCCGCCGTAGAAATCTGGTTGGAGACATCGCTCGCCGGGATCAGCCGCTCCGCGAGAGAAACGTTATATTCGGGAAGAAAAACGACCTTGAGACGGCCGCGAGTAGCCGGATCCAGAGCGATCGTCTCCGCCACGTTGTTGATGAACTTGATAATCAGTTTCGCCAACCGATACGCGGGGGCCGCCTTGCCAGCAAAGAAGTATGTGCGTGGAACCACATCGAGGTTCGGGTTCTCCCGCAGTCGGTTGTACTGGACAATGATCCGCAGCGCGTTCAGCAATTGCCTTTTGTACTCGTGAATCCGTTTTACCTGGCAGTCAAAAACAGTGTGCGGGTCGACAATTGTCCCAGATGTAGACTTAAGCCAGTTGGCGAACCGCGCCTTGGCCTGTGCTTTTGACGCCAGAAACGCATCCCGGAAACCCGGGTCCTCGGTGAGTGCCTTCAGCTTTGAGAGTTCTCTGAGGTCGGTAACCCACTCGTCGCCGATGACTTCCGTGATGGCCTTGGCCAACCCCGGATTGGCCTGTAGGAGCCACCGCCTGGGCGTCACTCCATTGGTTTTGTTGTTGAAGCGTTCGGGGAACATGTCCGCGAGATCCTTCACCGTGGAGGTCCGTAGTAGTTTCGAATGAACGGC
>Ga0335084_10001936_pt1 | contig 19690 bp, 14 predicted proteins | sample Lox_Sample_44_FD_206721 | JGI IMG/M metagenome (GOLD analysis project Ga0335084, IMG submission 206721) | Soil microbial communities from Loxahatchee National Wildlife Refuge, Florida, United States - Lox_Sample_4.4 | ecosystem: Environmental > Terrestrial > Soil > Wetlands | place: USA...
AGCCGTAGGTCGGCACGTCGACGAGATCGCGGTCCGTCGCGATCTTCGAGGTCGCGTGCCGCTCGACCGCGAGGCGAGCGTCCTCGGCCGACATGCCGCTCCCGTCGTCGCGGACGAGCAGGCGCTCGATGCCGCCGCCTTCGATCTCGACCTCGATGCGAGACGCGCCGGCGTCGAGCGCGTTCTCGACGAGCTCCTTGACGACCGAGGCCGGCCGCTCGACCACCTCGCCGGCGGCGATCCGGTCGATCACCTCCCCGGACAGGCGGCGAATCCTCGGCATGTGCCGGGAGTCTAACTTGATGCGGAGCGCGGCCGGAGCTCGAGGGAGCGGCTAGGGCCGCGAGTAGACGACCTTGCCGCCGACGACCGTCTCGTCCACGGCGATCTTCTCGATCCTTTCGGGCGCCACGGTGAGCGGATCGTCGGAGAGCACCACGAAGTCGCCGAGCTTCCCGACCTCGAGCGAGCCCTTGTCCTTCTCTTCGAAGGCCGCGTAGGCCGCCGTCACCGTGTAGGCCTTCAGCGCCTCTTCCGGCCGGATCTTCTGCTCGGGCACCCAGCCGCCGGGCCGCTTGCCGTCGATCGTCGCGCGCGTGACCGCGGCGGCGATCCCGAGGATCGGCGAGAGCGGCGCGACGTCCCAGTCGGATCCGAAGGCGACCGTCGCCTTCGCGTCGAGCAGCCACCGGAACGCGTACGCCCCGCGGCGGCGCTCCGGGCCGAGCCGCCGGTCGGCCCAGCGTCCGTCGTCCACGGCGTGGTACGGCTGCATCGAGGCGATGACGCCCTGCGCGGCGAACTTCGACACCTCGGCCGGCCGCAGATGCTGCGCGTGCTCGATACGGAACCGGCGATCCCTCGGGCCGTTCTTCTGCGCGACGCGCGCGTAGATGTCGAGGAGCTCCGCGATCGCGCGGTCGCCGATCGCGTGGACCTCGACTTGCAGGCCCGCGGCGTCGGCGCCGGCGATGCGCTCCTCGATGAGCGACAGCGGGATCGCCTGCGCGGCGTACACGCCGGTGTTGCCGGGGTCGTCCGAGAACGGCTCGAACATTCGCGCCGTGCCGGCGCCGAGCGCGCCGTCCATGAAGCCCTTCACGCCGCCGACCTTCAGCCACTCGTCTTGCCGGTACTCGGACTGCGCCTTCTTCGCCGCCTGCCAGTCGACGATCGACGGGCGGTAGTTGACGCGGACGGTCAGGCCGCCGGACCTCCGGATCTCGTCCCAGGCCGGCAGATCGAGCGGGTCGCCCGGCAGGTCCTGGACCGACGTGATGCCGTTGCCCGCGGCGTGCGCGACCGCCGCGCGCAAACCGGCGACGATCTCGGTCTTCGTCCGCGCGGGGCGGACCTTGTCGGTCAGGCTCATCGCCGCGTCCTTGAGCACTCCCGTCGGCTCCCCCGCCGCATCGCGCACGATGACGCCGCCCGGCGGATCGGGCGTCTCCCGCGTGACCTTCGCGAGTTTCAGCGCGAGGCTGTTGCAGACCGACATGTGCCCGTCCTGGCGCGAGAGGCAGGTCGGATGGTCGCCGGTCGCGGGATCGAGGAGCTCCTTCGTCGGCAGGCGCGGCGGCGTCCACTGCTCGTGGTCCCAGGCGCCGTCGGTGAGCCAGACGCCCGGCGGCTGCTTCTTCGCGTACTCGGCGACCATGCGCGTGAACTCCGCGGGATCCTTCGTGTGGCGCAGGTCGAGGGCGAGCAGATCCAGGCCGCCCATCGACATGTGCGTGTGGCAGTCGATCATCCCCGGCACGACGCGGCGCCCCCGGGCGTCCACGACGGCGGTCTTCGGCCCTTTCCATGAGGCGACATCCGCGTCGGACCCGATCGCCACGATGCGGCCGTCCTTGATCGCAAGCGCCCGGGCCTCGGGCCGCTTCGGATCGCCCGTCCAGATGCGCGCCGAAAGGAGAACGAGGTCGGCCGGAGGTGCGGCGGCGGTGGCGGAGGCGATCGCGAAGGCGGCGGCCATGAAGAGGCTCATGCGCGAGACGCTAGGCGGTCGACGAGACGCCGCCCTTGCCCTCGGAGAGGGCGGCGCGGGCGGCGGCCAGGCGCGCCACGGGCACGCGGTAGGGCGAGCAGGAGACGTAGTCGAGACCGGTCGCGTGGAAGAACTCGATGGAGGCCGGATCGCCGCCGTGCTCGCCGCACACGCCGACCTTGAGCTTGGGAGACGTCTGCCGCCCGCGTTTGGTCGCGAGCGCGACGAGCTCGCCCACGCCCGCCTGGTCGAGGCTCGCGAATGGGTCTTCCGGCAGGATGCCCTTCTCGATGTACGCCGGCAGGAACGACGCGGCGTCGTCGCGCGAGTAGCCGAACGTCATCTGCGTCAGATCGTTGGTGCCGAAGGAGAAGAAGTCGCAGTTCTCGGCGATGCGCGCCGCCTGGAGCGCCGCGCGCGGGATCTCGATCATCGTCCCGGTCTTGTACGCGACGGCGCGGCCGGTCTCCTTCTCCACCTTGCGGGCGGTGTCGTCGACGAGCGCCTTGAGCTTCTCGAACTCCGCCGCCGTGCCGACGAGCGGGATCATGACCTCGGGAGAGGGCTTCCCGCCGGCGCCGGCGACCTCGGCCGCCGCCTCGAAGATGGCGCGGACCTGCGTCTCGTAGATCTCCGGATTCGTGAGGCCGAGCCGGCAGCCGCGATGGCCGAGCATCGGGTTCATCTCGTGGAGCTGCCGCACGCGTTCCCGCAGCCGCTCGACCGGGACCTTCAGGTCCGCGGCCGTGCGCTCGAGCGCGCCTTCCTCGTTCGGCAGGAACTCGTGCAGCGGCGGATCGAGCAGGCGGATCGTGACGGGGCGCGGCCCCATCTCGCGGAAGATCCCGACGAAATCCTGGCGCTGCATCGGGAGGATCTTCGCGAGCGCCGCGCGCCGGCCCTCGACCGATTCGGCCAGGATCATCTCGCGCACGGCGAGGATGCGCTTCTCCTCGAAGAACATGTGCTCGGTGCGGCAGAGGCCGATCCCCTCGGCCCCGAAGACCACCGCGACTTTCGCGTCCGTCGGCGTGTCGGCGTTGGCGCGCACGCCCAGGCGGCGCTTCTCGTCGGCCCAGGAGAGGATCCGGTCGAACGCCCGGTACGTCGGCGACTTCTCGGGCGCGAGCGATTTCTCGAGCGCGACCTGGAGCACTTCGGAGGGCCGCGTCGGGAGCTGGCCGAGAAGCACCTCGCCCGTCGTGCCGTCGATCGAGATCCAGTCGCCTTCGCCGGCCGAGAGGTTCTTCGCGCGGACTTGCTTCTTCGCCTCGTCCACCGTGATCTCGCCCGCGCCGACGACGCAAGTCTTGCCCATGCCGCGCGCGACGACGGCGGCGTGGGACGTCATCCCGCCGCGCGTCGTGAGAATGCCGGCCGCCGCGTGCATCCCGGCGATGTCCTCCGGCGAGGTCTCCTCGCGCACGAGGACGACGGGTTTACCTTCCGCGGCCATCGCGACCGCGCGCGGCGCCGTCAAGGCGATCCGGCCGGACGCCGCGCCCGGACCCGCGGGAAGGCCCTTGCCGAGGAGCCGTTGGGCCTGCATCGCCGCGGCCTTCTCCTTCGTGTCGAACACGGGCGCGAGCAGCTGCACGAGCTGCTCCGGCTCGACGCGCGAGAGCGCCTCCTCCGGCGTGATCAGCCCCTCGTCCACCATGTCGGTCGCGACGCGCACGGCGGCGAAGCCGGTGCGCTTGCCGTTGCGCGTCTGGAGCAGATACAGCTTCTTCTCCTCGATCGTGAACTCGAGGTCCTGCATGTCACGGAACCGCTTCTCGAGCAGATCCCGCACGCGCAGCAGCTCCGCGTACGCCTGCGGCATCGTCTCTTCGAGCGACTGGCCGGAGCCGTCCCGGTTCAGCGGCCGCGGCGTCCGGATGCCCGCCACGACGTCCTCGCCCTGAGCGTTCGGCAGGAACTCGCCGTAGAACTTCTTCTCGCCCGTGGACGGATCGCGCGTGAAGGCCACGCCCGTGGCCGACGTGTCGCCGCGATTTCCGAAGACCATCGCCTGGACGCTGACGGCCGTGCCCCAGTCGTCGGGGATCTTGTGGAGCTTGCGATAGGTCTTCGCGCGCTCGTTGTCCCACGACTTGAAGACCGCGCCGATCGCGCCCCAGAGCAGCTCGCGCGGGTCGTCCGGAAAGTCGCCGCCCGTCTCCCGGCGCACGACGGCCTCGTTCTGGCGGACGACGTCGGCCAGGTCCTTCGCGTCGAGGTCCGTGTCGGAGGCGACGCCGCGGGCCTTCTTCTTCTCGCTGAGGACGTGCTCGAAATGATGCCGCGGGACGCGCAGGACGACGTTCGAGTACATCTCGATGAACCGCCGCCGGCAGTCCATCGCGAACCGCTCTCCCGCGAACGCCGCGAGGCCCGGCAGCGTCTTCGACGTCAGCCCCAGATTCAGGATCGTGTCCATCATGCCCGGCATCGAGGACCGCGCGCCCGAGCGCACCGACACGAGGAGGGGGTTCTTCGGGTCGCCGAACCGGCGGCCGGCCGACTGCTCGACGCGCGCGAGCGCCGCGTCCACCTCGGCCTTCAGGGCGCCGTCGGACTCGCCGCGGCCGTACTCGGCGCAGACGGCGGTGTGGATCGTGAAGCCCGGCGGAACCGGAACGCCCAGCGCGGTCATCTCCGCGAGGCCCGAGCCCTTGCCGCCGAGGGCCTCCTTGCCGAGGCCCGCGCCTTCCGCCTTGCCGTCAGCGAAGAGGTAGACCTTTTTCATTTGTCATTTCTCATTTCTCACTTCTCCACCACGATCTCGGAAAAGTCCGCCAGCCGCGAGAACGCCTTCTCGATGGATCCGAGCAGCGCCAGGCGATTCTGCCTCAGTTCGGGCTCGGGGCAGTTGACGAGGACCTTCTCGAAGAAGTTGTCGAGCGACGGGGAGATCGAGGCGATCGTCTCCATCGCGTCGCGGTATCGCCGCGATGCGTTCAGCTCGTCGACGAGGGCGCGCGCCTGCAGGAAGTCGGCGGCCAGCCGCCGCTCGGCGTCCTCCCGGTAGAGCGCCGGATCGGGGTAACCCGGGGCCGCCTCGCCCAGGATGTTGCGGATGCGCTTGGCCGCGAGGACGAGCGACCGGAAATCCGTCGTGCGGCGCGCCAGGGCCAGCGCCGACGCGCGGTCGGCCGCGTCGGCGAAGTCCCAGACGCCGCGGCCGATCACGGCCGAGATCTCGTCGTGGGAGTTTCCGCGCCGCTCGAGGAGGTTCCGCAGCCGCTCGGCGAAGAACTTCTCGAGCTCCGCGAGGCCCTCCTCGACGCCGCCCGCGGGCAGGTCGACGTATCCGGCGAGCGCTTCGCGCGCCACGGGCTTCCAGTTGACCTGCCATCCGCGGCCGATCACGATCGCGACGATGCCCGAGGCCGCGCGGCGCAGCCCGTAGGGATCGCGCGAGCCCGTCGGAACGAGGCCGAGGCGAAACAAGCCCCCGAGCGTGTCGAAGCGGTCGGCTGCGGCGAGGATCGCGCCGGTCAACTCTCGGGGCGGCTCGTCGCCGACGCCCGTTGGCCGGTAGTGCTCGTAGATCGCCTTCCAGACCGGCTCCGGCTGGCCCTCGAGCCGCGCGTAGATTCCGCCGACGACGCCCTGGAGGTCCGTGAATTCCTTGACCATGCGGGTCGTCAGGTCCGCCTTCGACAGACCCGCCGCCGTCGTCACCGGCTCGACCAGGTCGAAGCGGCCGATCGCGTGGGCGATCGTCTCGCCGAGACGGCGGACACGCTCGGTCTTCTGCCGGTAGTCGCCGAGCTTGTCCTGGAAAATCAGCCGCGAGAGCTCCGGAACCCGCGACTCCAGGCGCTGCCGCCGGTCCTCCTCGAAGAAGAAGCGCGCGTCGGCGAGGCGCGCGTTCAACACCCACTCGTTGCCCTTGGCGATCAGGCCGCGCCGGTCCTCGGTGTTGTCCATGACGGCGACGAAGTGCGGCATCAGTCCCGAAGGGCCGCGCACGGGCAGGTACTTCTGATGCGTGCGCATGGCGGTCGTCGTGATCTCCTCGGGCAGCTCCAGGAACTCCGGCGCGAACGACCCGCGCACGACGCCCGGCCACTCGACGAGATCCGCGAGCGTCGACGCCAGGTCCGAGTCCGACTCGATCGATCCGCCGACTTCCGACGCGAGCGCGCGGGCGCCCTCGAGGATCTTGACCCGGCGCTCGGCGCCGTCCGGCTCGACGTGCGAGGCGCGCAGCCTGCGGAAGTATTCGTCCGGCCCCGAGACGCGGATCCCGAGCTCCGACAGGACCGGATGGCCGACCGTGCGCAGGCCCGACGCCACCCCGAAGAGCTCGAACGGCACGACCTGGCCGCCGAAGACCGCGACGATCCCGCGCACCGGCCGGACGAAGGCGCGGCCGCCGTCGCCCCAGCGCATCGTCTTCGGAAACGTCATCGCGAGCACGGCCTTCGGCACGGCGGCGGCGAGGATCTCGATCGCGGGCTTCCCCGGGATCGTGCGCCGTGCGGCGACCGTCGGGCCCCGCGGCGAGTCCACCACGACGAGGTCGGCGACCGGGATCTCCTGCGCCCGCGCGAAGCCGCGCGCGGCCTTCGTGGGATGCCCTTCGGCGTCGTACGCGGCGGAGGCGGGCGGCCCGAGGACTTCAGAAAACTTGTCCTCGAGCTTCTCCGGCAGCCCGCGCAGGATGAGGATCAGTCGCCGCGGCGTCCCGTAGGACTCGGAGGACGCGGCGGCGAGCCCTGCCTCGGCGAGACCCTCCGCGACGAGGCGCGCGAGGTCCCGCCGCGCCGGCGCGACGACCGGCGCCGGGATCTCCTCCGTCCGGATCTCGAGAAGAAAGTCGTGCGTCGTCATCCCGCCAACGGCGCCGCCATCGCCCCGTTCCTGGTCCACTCCTCCGCGCTCAAACGGCTGCGGGCTCGGGCTCCGGCTCCCCGGCCTTCTCGCGCGCGGCGAGATACGCCTTCGCGCAGGCGCACGCGAGATTGCGCACGCGCCGGATCCAGCCCACGCGGTCGGTCGCGGAGACCGCCCCGCGTGCGTCGAGGACGTTGAACAGATGCGAGCACTGGAGCGTCGCCTCGTACGCCGGCATCACGAGCCCCGCCGCGAGACAGCGCTGCGCCTCGAGCTCGTACTGGTCGAGCAGCAGCGTCGTCCGCCCGACGTCGGCGACCTCGAAGGAGTACTTCGACATCTGGAACTCGTCGGCGCGCCGCAGCTCCCCGTAGGTCTTCGCATCGTTCCAGTGGATGTCGTAGATCGAGTTCACCTTCGACAGGAACATCGCGATGCGCTCGAGGCCGTACGTGATCTCGGCCGAGATCGGGGCCAGATCGATCCCGCCGGCCTGCTGGAAATAGGTGAACTGCGTGATCTCCATCCCGTCCATGACCACCTGCCAGCCCACGCCCCAGGCTCCGAGCGTGGGCGACTCCCAGTTGTCCTCTTCGAAACGGATGTCGTGCTCGGTGCGGTCGATGCCGAGCCGCTCCAGGCTGTGGAGATAGAGCTCCTGGACGTCCTCCGGCGAGGGCTTCAGGACCACCTGGAGCTGGAGATGCCGGCCCAGGCGGAAGGGATTCTCGCCGTAGCGCCCGTCGGCCGGGCGCCGCGACGGCTGGACGTACGCGCAGCGCCACGGGTCCGGCCCCAGCACGGCCAGGAACGTCGCCGGATGCATGGTGCCCGCCCCCATTGGATAGTCGTACGGCTGCTCGATCAGGCAGCCCTTCTCCTCCCAATAGGCGGTCAGGTCCGTGATGAGACGCTGGAGCGTGATCACGCGCGACAGTTTAGCCGACAAGCGGCCGGAGCGCGGACGCCCCGCCGGGCGCGATCAGGAGAGTACTTCCGCGAGCACGCGCTGGGACTTGAGCTCGTGTCCCAGGAAGTGCCGTCGGGCGCGCCGCGCGACCTCGGCGATCTCGGGCAGGCGCTCGAAACGCGCCGCGGGGTCGAGCGGCGCCGACAGGATCGCGAGGAGCGATCGGCGCGCCGCGGCAGACAGCCGCAGGACCTCGCCCCGCCGGCATTCGGGCCCGACGAAGCCGGGGCGCGTCTCGTCGAGCATCAGCGCCGCGGATTCCTCGAGCGGCCGGCCGCATCCGGCGCACTCGGCGGGGCTCGGAAAGAGGCCCGAGAGACGCAGGATCCAGACGTCGAAGTAGGCCGCGACGAGCTCCGTCGGCGCGCCGGCGAAGAGCGCGTCCATCGCGTGGCGCGCGAGGCGGTAGAAAGACTCCGCCGGCTCGGAGTCCGCGACGAAGGTCTGGAGGCTCTCGGCGAAGGAGGACAGCAGGAGCGCGCGGTCGAGCGGCTGGGCGAGCGGGAAGGAGGACCGGATCACGTCGGCGGCATCGATCGAGACGAGCTCCCGCGCCTCCCGCTCGAAGTAGACGATCCGGACTTCGGTCATCGGCTCGAGCGCGCCGGAGAACGCGCTGCGGGCGCTGCGGGCACCCCGGGCGACGCCGCGCTTCTTGCCTGCGTCGCGGGTCAGGAAGGAAACGATGCGGTCCTTCTCGCGCAGCGGGTGGGTGGCGAGAATGAAGGCCTCCGAGGAGAAGTGCCGCACGAACGCGATTATGATGAAGAGACGCCGGGCGGCGTCAGCCAGATGAAATAAGGAAAATAGGCGTGGAATCCGAATTTCATAAGGCCACGGTCCCGCCCCGAGCCCGGCGACTCGATCCGGCCGTCGTGACGCTCGGATGGGTCTCGTTCCTCTCGGACGTGGCGTCCGACATGATCTACCCGCTGCTGCCGGATTTTCTGACGCGGACCCTCGGCGCCGGGCCGGCGGCGCTCGGGCTCGTCGAGGGCGTCGCCGAGTCGACCGCGTCCTTCACCAAGGTCGTATCGGGATGGTGGTCCGATCGCGTGCGACACCGCAAGCGCTTCGTCGTCCTCGGGTACCTCGTCGCGGCGGTGGCGCGGCCGCTCGTGGGCCTCGCCCGGACGTGGAGCCAGGTCCTCGCGATCCGTTTCGCCGACCGCGTCGGAAAGGGCGTGCGGACCCCGCCCCGCGACGCGCTCCTGGCGGCCCTGACCCCGGCCTCGATCCGCGGCCGCGCGTTCGGCCTGCAGCGCGCCATGGACAACGCGGGGGCCGTCGCCGGTCCAATCCTCGCTGCGCTGCTCCTGCGCTTCGTCACCGGCGACGAGCGAACGGTCTTTCTCCTCGCGCTGGTGCCGGGGCTCGCCGCAGTCGCCCTGATCCTCTGGCGCGTGCCGGACCGGACGTCCGTTCCGGCGCCCGCGACAGGTTCGCGCGAGGCGGCGCCCCGCGAGAAGCTCCCCCGCGCCTTCCGGACGGCGGTCGCGATCTTCGCCCTTTTCGCGCTCGCCAACTCGACGGACGCCTTCCTCCTTCTGCGCGCGCGGGACTCCGGCGTTCCCCTCTGGCAGATGCCGCTTCTCTGGGCGTTCTTCCAGGGCGTGAAGGCCGCGGCGGGAGTCCCCGGCGGCATGCTGTCCGACCGCATCGGGAGGCTCCCGACGCTCGCGACCGGCTGGATCATCTACGTTTTTTCGTACGTCGGCCTCGCCTTCGCTGCCGCGCCGGCGGCCGTGTGGCCGATCTTCGCGATCTACGGGCTCTTCTTCGCCCTGACCGAGGGCGCCGAGCGCGCGCTCGTGGCGGATCTCGTCGGCGAGCCTCTGCGGGGGCGCGCCTTCGGCGCATTCCATGCCGCCGTTGGGGTCGCGGCGCTGCCGGCCTCGCTCCTCTTCGGCGTCCTCTGGAAGGCGGCCGGACCCCGCGTCGCCTTCCTGACCGGAGCGGGCATCGCTCTCGTCGCGACGATCTTGCTCGTCGCGATGCGGAACCGCATCCGGCCGGAAGGCGCGGCGTGAAGAAGCCGAAGCGGCCGAAGACGCGCCGGCGCGGCGCGCCGTCGGCGCGAATCCCCCTCCCCGCGAAGCGTCCCGCGCGGCACGGCGACGCGACGAAGTACGAGCGCGCCCGCGAGAAGGCCCGCCTCGATCGTGAGATGCGCCGGCCGGAGGGCGCCGAATGAGCCGAGAGACGGCCGCCGCGGCGGTCGTTCATTTTGGCCCGCGCGCGGTGACCGATCGCGCCCTGCGGGCGCTCGCGGAGACGGCTCCCGAAGCGGCCGTAACGGTCGTCGACAACGCGGGCGACCTGAAAGCGGAAGACCTGCCGGCCGGCGTGCGCCTTCTCTCCTCCGGGCGCAACCTCGGCTACGGCGCGGCCTGCAATCTCGCGGCAAAGGGCGCGGACGCCGACTTCCTTCTCTTCCTCAACAACGACGTCGAGCTCCTGCCGGGAGCGCTGGCCGCCCTCTCGACCGCCCTGGGCGCGCCCGGCGCCGTGGCCGCCGTGCCCGGCCTCGTGGACGGGTCCGGCCGGCCCGTTCGCTCGATCTTCCGGCCGCCGACGCCGCGCCGCGTGCTCTTCGAGGCGCTGTTTCTTCCGCGACTCCTTCCCGGGATTCCCTTCTTCCACGGCCACCATACGGCGAAGATTCCGCACGCGCGCCCCCGCGAAGTCGAGACGGCCTCCGGCGCAGCGATCCTGGTGCGCCGCGACGCCTTCGAGCGCGTGGGCGGATTCGACGAAGACTTCTTCTTCTACGCGGAAGAGAGCGACCTCTTCGCGCGCCTGCGGGCCGCCGGAGGCCGCATCCTCTTCGAGCCGGCCGCACGCGCCATCCATCACGGCGGCCTCGCGAGCGCCGCCGTGCCGCAGGCCGAGCTCGACCGGCGGCTGCACGCGGGCCTGCGCCTCTATGCCCGCAAGCATCACGGCGCGGCGGGCGAGCGGCGCACGGCGCGCGCGCTGCGGATCGGCGCGCGGCTGCGGCTCTGGCTCGCTCGTCTCCAACCCGGCGCACGCGGCCGCGAGCGGCGGCGCCGCTACCGCGACGTCCTCCGGCGGCCCCGGTCCGGGTGATACGATTTTCGAGCGATGGGACCCGTCTGGAAGCTCGTCTCCGGAAAGCACCAGTGCGACCGCTGCGGGCGGGAGGTCGAGAGGGTCCCGGCCGTGGGCCGGGTCGTGGACTTCGTCTTCCGGCCCGAAGAGGTCTATTGCTGGGAGTGCTACGACTACATCAAGCCGCTGGTCGACACGGTCGCGCCCGTCTCCGATGACCCGTACCAGCCCGTGACCCGTCCGGCCATCCCGTGAGCCGCGAGCTCGACGCTTTCGCCGCAACCTCCCTCGCCCCGATCGCGGAGAAGGCACTCGCGGGCGAGCGGCTCTCGTTCGACGACGGCCTCGCGCTCTTCGCGGAGCGCGACCTGCTCGCGCTCGGACGCCTCGCCAACCTCGTGCGCGAGCGGCGCCACGGAAACGTCGCGTACTACAACGTCAACCGCTACCTCAACCCGACGAACCTCTGCTGGGTGGACTGCGCGCTCTGCGCCTGGGCCAAGAAGGTCAACGAGCCGGGCGGCTACGAGATGGCGATTTCCGAGGTCGTCGAGGAGGCCGGCAAGGGCTACAGCGAGGCCGTGACGGAGTTCCACATCGTCGGCGGCCTGCATCCGACCTGGCCGTTCGAGTACTACACGGGCCTGCTCGCGGCGCTGAAGAATCGGTTCCCCGGGGTGCATCTCAAGGCCTTCACGATGGTCGAGATCGACTGGATCGCGCGCGTCGGAAAGCGGTCGATCCCCGACGCGATCGCCGCGCTCAAGGCCGCGGGCATGGACTCCTGCCCCGGCGGCGGCGCCGAGATCTTCGAGAAGCGCGTTCGCGACGTCATCTGCAGGAACAAGATCACCGGCGAGGAGTGGCTCGCGATCGCGCGCGAGTGCCATCGCCAGGGCGTGCGCACGAACGCCACGATGCTTTACGGTTCCGTCGAGACCGCGGCCGACCGCGTGGATCATCTGATTCGTCTCCGCGCCCTCCAGGACGAGACCTCCGGGATTCCGGGCTTCATTCCCCTCGCGTTCCATCCGGAGAACACGCCGCTCGCGCATCTGCCCGAGACCTCGGGACAGCTCGATCTGCGCGTCATCGCGGTCTCCCGCCTGCTGCTCGACAACGTCCCGCACGTGAAGGCCTACTGGGTCCAGATCGGGAGCAAGCTCGCGCAGGTCGCGCTGCACTTCGGCGCGGACGACCTCGTCGGGACGGTGGTGGACGAGACCATCACGCACGCCGCCGGCGCGAAGACCGCATCCGGCATGACGCGCCGGGAATTCGAACGCATGATCCGCGAGACCGGCCGCGAGCCCTTCGAGCGCGACTCCGAGTACCGGCGCGTCGTGCGGGAGGCCGCGGAGGCGGTGGCGGCGCCGGCCTAGGCTCCGATGCGGCCGCGCGTTCGACTCCGGCTCGCGCTCCCGTTCGCCGCCGCCCTTCTGCCCCTCGCCGCCGGCGCCTGCTTCCACTCGCAGTACCAGACGAAGCCCGCGGTCGCCGTCGTCGAGGGAGATCCCATCGTCCAAATGGCGCCGCCCGCCGCGCTCCCGAGCCTGGACGACCCGGCGTACTCCCTCTGGAAAGCCCATACCGATCCGCCGGCGCCGTGGGAGCCCGTCGTCGGGATCGCGGGCCGCGGATACCCCCTCGGCCTCCTCGACCGCTACGAGGTCGTCAACGACGAGGCCCCCGCTTCGCGCACGCCCTACGTCGTCACGCGCTGCCCGCTCGCCGGGCTCGCTGCGGTGTACGACCGGCGCGTCGGCGACAAGACGCTCACGTTCATCAACTCGGGGGCGCTCTGGCGCGACACACTCGTCCTCGAGGACCGGGAGACCGGGACGCTGTGGACGGCCGCCACGGGCGAGGCGCTGTACGGCCCGCTGCGGGGCGAGCGGCTGACGCCCATCCCGGCCACGAATGCGACGATGAACGCGTTCGCCCAGGCTCACCCCCGCGCGCGGTATCTCGACACGGGCGAGCTGACCGAGACCTCGATCTCCATGGCGCTCTACAACTCTTCCGGGTGGCAGGGGTTCTCGGGCTACCGGACCCGCGACACGCGCTTCGAGCCGAAGGCCAAGGTCTACTCGATCTCGGACGGAAACGAGGCCGTCGCCTTCGTGGAAGCGGACGTGAAGGGGCGCGGCTGCGTGACGGCGGAGCTCGGCGGCCGCCTCGTCCTCCTCGAATGGGACGCGGAGCGCGATGCGCCGCGCGCGTTCCGCGGACCGTCCGAGGGATCGGCCGAGATCGCCGTCGTGCCGATGTACTGGTTCGCCGTCGACCGGCACTTCGAGACCGTCAGGACGCTCCGCCGTTGAGCGGGCCGCGGCGCTTCCCCTTCTACGCGCGGATCCTGCTGGCCATGGCGGCCGGGGCCCTGCTGGGCTTTCTCGCCGGCCCGCGCGCGGCGCCGCTCGGCGAGGCCGGCAAAGTCATCATCAACCTCATCAAGGCGCTCGCCGCGCCGCTCCTCTTCTTCGCGATCGTGGACGCGTTCCTCCGCACGACGATTCACGGACGGTCCGCGGCGCGCATGGTCGGGATCTCCCTCTTCAACGGCACGATCGCGCTCGCGATCGGGCTCGCGATCTCGAACCTCCTGCGGCCGGGCGAGGCCTCGACCGCGCTCCAGAAGGCCGCCTCGGGCGCGGCCCCGTCGAGCGCGAAGCCGCTCGCGGGCCTCGATTTCGGGCGCGTCGTCTCGGGGCTCGTTCCGTCGAGCGTCGGCGCGCCGTTCGTCGAGAACTCGATCCTCGGCATCGTGGTTCTGGGGGTCCTGCTCGGCGCCGCGCTGCGCCGCGTCAAGGGCGAGCAGAGCGCGCGCGGGGAGACCGGCTACCGCCACGTCGAGGACGGCGTCGCCGCGCTCCTGCGCGCGTTCGAGGTCATGCTCACGTGGATCATCGCGATCGTGCCGCTCGCGGTCTTCGGCGTCGTGGCGCAGACCGTCGGGCAGCACGGTTTCGCGCCGTTCGCGGGGCTCGGACCGTACGTCGGCGTCGCGCTGCTCGGCCTGGCGCTCCAGGTCTTCGTGGTCTATCAGGCCTGGCTCGTCTTCGTCGCGAAGGTGAGCCTCCGCTGGTTCTGGGCGGGGGCGCGCGACGCGGTCGCCTATGCCGCGGGGGCCTCGAGCAGCCTCGCGACGCTGCCGGTGACGTTGCGCTCTCTGGACCGCATGAACGTCTCGCCGGCCTCGGCGCGCCTCGCCGCGTGCGTCGGCACGAATCTCAACAACGACGGCATCCTCCTCTACGAGGCGATGGCGGTCCTCTTCGTGGCGCAGGCGCACGGCATCGCGATGACGATCCCGCAGCAGATCGCGGCGGCGCTGATGTGCCTGATCGCGGGCGTCGGCATCGCCGGCGTGCCCGAGGCCGGACTCATCTCGCTCTCCCTCGTGCTCGCGACGGTGGGGCTTCCCCTGCAGCTTCTTCCGCTGCTGCTGACCGTCGACTGGCTCCTCTCCCGGGCGCGGGCCATGACCAACGTGACGAGCGACATGCTCGTGGCCGTGGTCCTCGACCGGTTCGCCCGCCGGCGGGCGCCGGCGCAGGAGCCCTCGGAGCGCGTGCCCGCCGCCGGCTAGCCGGCCGACGCTCAGTCGCCGCGGATCGCGACGATCGGATCGACGCGCATCGCACGCCGCGCCGGCAGGACGCCGGCGGCCGCCCCCGCGGCGAGGAGGACGGCTCCGATCGCCGCGAACACCCCCGGGTCCGCCGGCGCGAGGCCGTAGAGCAGCGACGCGATCCCCCGCGTCAGGAAGAGCGCCGCGGCGAGCCCCGCGGCCGCGCCCGCGCCGGCCGGCACGAGACCCTCGCGAACCACGAGTCCGAGCACGCTCGCGGGCGGAGCCCCGAGCGCGCGCCGGACGCCGATCTCGGGCGTGCGCCGCGCGACCGCCTGCGCGAGCACCGCGTAGAGGCCGAGCGCGGCGAGAACGAGCGCGAGCGCCGCGAACGCGCCGGCGAGGAGAGCGAGCACCCGGCTCCCGCGTTCCTGGCGGGCGAGACGCTCGTCGAGGGTCGCGACGTCGTAGACCGGCAGCGTCGGATCGAGGCGACGGATGGCGGCGCGCAGGGCGGTCGCGACGCCCGCCGATTCGCCGTTCGTCCTCACGGCGACGACGAGCGCCGGGTTGGGCAGCTGGAGGTACGGGAAGTAGACGTCGCGTTGAGGGCCCAGTCCCCCGGGCGGGATGCCGTTGGCGGCATCGGTCAGATCGATCCGCTGCCGGTGGCGCGCGTCCGCCGCGACGCCCACGACGGTGACCCAGCCCGGCAGCCGCAGCGCGCGGAAGCGCTTTCCGATCGGGTCCTGGCCCGGCCACTCCGCGCGCGCCGTGCTCTCGCTCACGATCGCGACGGGCGGCGCGCGCCGGTCGTCGTTCCAGGTGAAGTCGCGCCCTCGCCGGAGCGCGATCCCGAGGTTGCCGAGCGCCCCGGGATTGACGCTGTGCCGCGCGGACATCACGAGGTTCGAAGGATCGTCGGGGGCCCCCTCGTTCAGCGCCTCGATCACCCAGGTCGCCCGGCCGAGCATGCTCGGGCCCCAGAGCGTGACCGACTCCGCGCCCGGCAGGCGTCCGAGCTGCTCCGCGACCTGGCGGCCGAACCGGGCGCGGGACTCCGGCTCCGCGTAGCGCCGCGACCGGAGGTCGAGACGGAGCGTCAGCAGGCGTTCCGTCCGGAAGCCGAGATCCCACGTCGTGAGATTCCGCAGGCTCTTCCAGAGGAGTCCCGCCCCGGCGAGCAGAACGACCGCGAGCGCGACTTCCGCGGCCACGAGCGTCCGGACCGTGGACTGGCGAACGGACGGCGCCGCGGAGCGGCCGTCCCGGCGAAGCGCCTCGGCGAGGGGCGCCCGGGAGCGGAAGATCGCCGGCAGCAGGCCGACGAGAAGACCCGTCGCCAGCGTCATCAGGCCGCCGCCCGCGGCGAGACGGCCGTCGAGCGCGAGCCGCACGACGGGCGAGAGCCCTCCCGCCACGCCGCGGCGCAGGGCCGCGAGGCCGAGGAAAGCGAGGCCGAGCCCCAGGGCGCCCGCCGCGGCCGCCAGCACGAGGTTTTCGACGATCACCTGCGCCGCGAGGCGCCTCCCGGTCGCGCCGTGCGCCGCGCGCACCGCGAGCTCGCGCTGGCGCCCGAGCAGCCTCGCGAGGAGCAGGTTCCCGGCGTTCGCGCAGGCGATGAGGAGCAGAAGCACCGCGCCGACGCCGAGCAGACGCAGCGGCGCATAGAGCTCGCCGACGAGCTGGTCCTTCAACGGCCGGGCCACCAGGCCGAATCCCCGGTCGGTGGCCGGATAGACGCGGGCCATCTTGTCGCCGAGGCCGGCCACGTCGGCGCGGGCCTGCGCCGCGGACACGCCGGGCCTGCGGCGGCCGAGCGCCCAGAGGATCGCGCCGGCGCGATCGTTCGGCCCGAACTGGCCGAGGACCGCGTGCGCGAGGCCGAGAGGCGCCCAGGCCTCGATCGGCTCGCCGAGCTCCTGCTCGGCCGGCGCGTCGCGGAACTCCGGCGGCGCGATGCCGACGACCGTGAAATTGCGGTCGTTGAGGACGAGCTCGCTCCCGACGATCTTCGGCGAGCCTCCGAACCGCCGCTGCCAGACGCCGTGCGAGAGCACCACGACCGGATCGGCGTCCACGTAGCGATCCTCGGACGCCCGGAAGCCGCGCCCGAGCTCGGGCCGCAGGCCGAGGAGCTCGAGGTACGACGGCGCCACCCAGTTCACGTTGAGCCGGACCGGCTCCGGGCCGCCCGACAGCGCCAGCGCGCCGTAGGCCTGGTAGCCCGCGAGCACGTCGAAGGACCGGTTCCAGGCCGCGATGTCGGCGAGCGCCGGATACGAGAAGTTGCCGCCGCCCTGCGGGAAGCCGGGATAGGCGCGCGAGACGAACATCAGGCGGTCGGCCTCCGGATACGGCAGAGGGGCGAGCGCCACCGCGCGCACGGCACTCCCGATCGCGGTCGCAGCGCCGATCCCGAGACCGAGCGCCGTCACGACCGCGGCGGCGAATCCCGGTGAGCGCACGAGAAGGCGCAGCCCGAAGCGCGCGTCGCGCGCCAGGCCCCTCACGCGGCGAGCCCCTCGCGCTTCGGCAGCTCCCTCCGCTCCCACTTTCGCCCGATCGCCCAGCACGTCGCCGTCCAGACCAGCCCCACCGGCACCGACAGCCACGCCATCTCCGAAAGGTTCGCGCCGTGGCCGCGCAGCGCCGCGAGGATCCAGGCGGCGCCCGAGTCGCTCGCGCGGAAGACCGCCGTGTCGATGAAGCTCTTCGCCTTGTAGCGGTCCTCCGCGCCGAGCGGGACGAAGAGCGTCTCCCGCGCCGGCCGGCCCACGGCGAAGTGCCCCGCGCGGTGGACGATCTGGAGCGCGACGAAGGTCGCGAGGGCCGGCGTGCAGCCCAGAACCGCGACGCCCGCCGTCACGATGGCCGCCGCGGCCGCGAGCGCTCCGCCGACGCCGAACCGCCGCACGAGCCATCCGGTCACGAAGACCTGCAGGACGATCGTGAGGACGTTGACCGCGAGATCCATCTTCGCGAAAAGGGCGGTGCGCTCGCCCGACGACCGGATCGCCGCGCCCACGATCTCCGTCTGCGAGAAGTAGAGGAGCGTCGAGACGAGCGTGTAGCACACGAGCGCGAGCGCCACCGCGAGAAGAAACGGCGACCGCACGGTCCGGCGCACTCCGGCGAGCGCTCCCCCGCCGATCGGAGCGCCCGGCGGCGAAGCCGCGTCCGTCGCCGGCCGCGCGCCGCGGGCGAGGCGCACGGCGATCGCGGCGCAGAGTCCGTAGAGGCCGGCCGCCGCGAGCAGGAGCGACTCGGGCCCGACGCGCGGAGCGAAGAGCGCCGTCGCCGCCGGTCCTGCGATCGCGCCCGCGCTGCCGCCCGCCGCCACGAGACCGAAGAGCCGCCCCGCCTCCTCGCGCCGGTAGAGGTCGGACATGAAGCTCCACGAAACCGAGACGGCGAACACGCTGACGACGGCGACCCAGACGAAGAACGCCGGGCCGGCCCACCGCTCCGCTCCGGGACGCCGGAGCGTGAAAGCGAAGACCAGGAGGTTCGCCGCGAAGAACAGATGCATGCCGGGGACGAAGCGGCGCCGCGGCACGCGCGAAGCGAGCCAGCCGAACGCCGGCACGACGAGGAGCATCGCCGCGAAAGTCGCGGTGAAGAGCCAGGGAATGCGGGCGACGCCGGCGCGAACGCTGCCCTCGTCGCGAATCGGCCGGAGCACGTAGTACGAGGCGAGGAGGGCGAAGAAGTAGATCGCGCAGAGCGCCACGCGGCGCCGCTCTTCCGCCTTCACGCGAACGCTTCCACGGCGCGGGCGATCGCGCGCCGCTCGGCGGCGTCGGGAAGGCGCCCGAGGCCCGCCCCGAGGTTCTCCGCGAGATGCTCGGGGCGGCCCGTTCCCGGGATCGCGCACGTCACCGCCTCATCCGCGAGGATCCACTTGAGAAGGAGCGGCGCCCACGAGCCGCAGCCGAGCGCCTCGGCGCATTCCGGCAGCGGCCGGCCGGACGCCTTCCGCAGGAGCCCGCCGCCGCCGAACGGGCGATTGGCGATGACCGCGACGCCGCGCTCGGCGGCGAGCGGGATGAGGCGCCGTCCCGAGTCCGGCTCCGCGACGGAGTAGTTGATCTGCAGGAAGTCGAGCTTCTCGCGGCGCAGGACCGACTCGACCTCGCCGTAGGCGCTCGCGTCGTAATGGGAGACGCCGACGTAGCGGATCTTCCCGGCGTCCTTCCAGGCGCGCAGCGTCGGCAGATGCGTCGCGACGTCGACCAGGTTGTGCACCTGCTCCAGGTCGAGGCGCGGCGTCCCGAGGGCCCGCTGCGACGCTTCGATCTGCGCGATGCCCGCGCGGCGCCCCGTGGTCCACACTTTCGTCGCGAAGAAGAGCGTCGGGGCGAGGCCGCGCTTCGCGGCGATCTCGCCGACGACGGACTCCGAGCGCCCGTACATCGGCGAGGAATCCACGAGCCGCCCGCCCCGGCGGGCGAAGAGGCCGAGCGTCGCCTCGAGCGGCGTCCGCTCCGCCGACGAACCGCCGACGTCGAAGGTCTGCCACGTGCCGAGCCCGACGACCGGCAGGAGCTCTCCCGAGGACGGGATCGCGCGGGCTCGAGGGGCCGGCGCCGGCGTCACCTTCGGGCCCTCGAGGAGGGCGACGGCCGCCGCCGCGGAGAGCATCCGCAGGGCCTCGCGCCGCGACCAGCCGCCGGAAGCGCCCGCCGTATCGAGACTCTCCATGTGCGAAAAGTACGAGGGCCGCACGGACGCGAGCCGGCTTTTGCGACGAACCGGGGCCGCCCGGCGGCGACCCGGGGGAGCCGGGCGCTCAGCCGCGTTCGGTCAGGCGCTCGACGGCGCCGCGGTACGTTCGCGACAGCCTCAGCTCCGTGCCGTCCTGCAGCCGGACCGCCCAGTCGCCGTTGTCGAAGGAGGAGAGCTCGCGGATGCGGTCCACGTTCACGATCGTCGAGCGGTGAATGCGCAGGAATTTACGCGACGGAAGCCGCTTCTCGGCCGAGGCCATCGTCTCGCGAACGAGCCAGGATTTCGCGCCGGCGTGCAGCTTCAGGTAATCGCCCTCCGCCTCCACCCAGTCGAGATCCGCCAGGCGCACGAACGTGACCTTGCCCCTCGAGCGCACGGGCCAGCTGGACGCGGGAGGGCGCGCGGACGACGCGGGCTCCCGGGCTTCGGCCGCCGCGGGCGCCCCCTTCATCTCGCCGACGACCGCCGCCACGCGCCGCGCGACGTCGCTCTCCCGCGCGCGCGCGATCTCCCGGATCGCGCGCTG
>Ga0335084_10001937_pt1 | contig 19678 bp, 13 predicted proteins | sample Lox_Sample_44_FD_206721 | JGI IMG/M metagenome (GOLD analysis project Ga0335084, IMG submission 206721) | Soil microbial communities from Loxahatchee National Wildlife Refuge, Florida, United States - Lox_Sample_4.4 | ecosystem: Environmental > Terrestrial > Soil > Wetlands | place: USA...
GAGGCACAGGGCCCGTCGATCACCAGCGGCACCGCGCTCGCGTAGGTGACGCTGCCGACGCAGTCGAGCGTCGCGCGGCCGTCGATCGCCGCGGCGAGCGCGTCGGATGCGGGATCGAACGCCACGCGTACGTCGCGCAGCGCCGCGGCGAACCGACGCGCACTGGCGTGATCGAACATCTCCAGCCGTCCCGTCGCTTCCATCTGCTGCATGCACGGCGGTCCGCCGGCGGTCAGCGCCAAGCTCAGGGCATGGGCGTCGAGGGTGACGTCGACTCCGTCGATCTGTCTCAGCGAGACCCGCCCCTCGAAGGTCATTCGCCCGGCGGTGCCGCACTCGGAAGCGGCGGGCTCGATGCGCTGCTCCAACACCGGTGCGGCGAACGTCTCCAGCACCTCCGGCCCGTCCCGCACCGTGGCGCGGAAGTGCCGATATCGGAGGGTGCGAGGTACCGTCGGCGGCACCTCGCCGGAGCGACAGATGCCGCGCGCCCCGATCTCCGCCGTGAGATCGCCGTCGGTAACCACGTACAGCCCACTCGGCGCGTCGACCACGCCGCACTCGTCGGCGTGCGTCACCAGCACCGTTCGAGCACCGCCCTCGCGACAGGTCGCCCGAATCGTGCCGCCGCCGGCGCAGACGGCCGCGCCGGGACGCGCCGTGTCTGCAGCGAGTCGGCGTGCGACCAGGGCCGGCGCGTCGAGCAGCCCAGCCCGAGCCGGCGCGCCGGTCGAATCGGGCGGATTGCGCACCAGCGCGGAGAGGGCTGCCGCCAGCGACACCGCGGCGCCACTCGCGGCCTCGGCCGCCGCCTCGTCGCGCAGCGGCGGCGACGGCGGCAGCACGCCCTCCGTGTCGTCATTGCCGGCTGCCCCGCCACATGCTGCCAGGGTGATCGCTGCCGCCAGGATCCAGCCAGCTCGGACAGCTCTCGGTCGCGTCGTCGTGCGCATACAGCCCTCACCGGCGGTGGGTTGGAAAGCGCCCAACGATCGTTGCGTGGCAGGCAACGGGCGGTGTCTGCTCGCGCGGCGTGTGGACCCGTCGCCGGGGCGTGTATATGGTCCGCGCCATGCTACGCAGCGAGGGCCGCATCCTCACCACGCATGCCGGCAGCCTGCCGCGGCCGAAGGCGCTGGTCGAGCTGCTGGTCGCGCGCAGCCGGCGGGAGGCGGTCGAGCCCGCGGTGCTCGCCGAGGCGGTCGAGGCGGCGACGCGGCACGTGGTGGCGCAGCAGGTGGCGGCCGGGATCGACGTCGGCAACGACGGCGAGCAGGGGCGCGAGAGCTTCGTCACCTACGTGCAGCACCGCCTGAGCGGCTTCGGCGGCGGCGGCGCGCGGCCGATCATGCGCGACATCGTCCACTATCCGAGCTTCCTGCAGCTCAAGCTGCCGGAGTACTCGCGCACGTCGGTGAGCCTGATCGAGACCCCGCAAGCGGTGGGACCGATCCGCTACGCAGACGAGACCCCGCTGGCGCGCGAGCTCGACGCCTTCGCGCGCATCACCGCCGCGCAGCACGCCCCCTTCGCCGAGACCTTTGCCACCGCGGCCTCGCCCGGGATCGTCGTGGCGGCGATGCGCAACGCGTACTACGACAGCGAGGACGCCTACCTGCTCGCCGTCGCCGACGCGCTGGCGCCGGAGTACGAGCAGATCGCCGGGCGCGGCATGGTCTTGCAGGTCGACTGCCCCGATCTGGCCATGGAGCGCCACACGACCTTTGCCGACCGCCCGCTGGCGGACTTCCTCGCCTGGATCGAGCGCAGCATCGCGGCGCTCAACCGGGCGCTCCGGCGCGTGCCGCCGGCGGCCGTGCGCATGCACGTCTGCTGGGGCAACTACGAAGCGCCGCACGTGTTCGACGTGCCCTTGGAGGACATCCTGCCCATCCTCTACCAGGCCCGGGTCGGCGCGCTGGTGCTGTCGATGGCCAATCCACGGCACGCCCACGAGCACCGCTGCTTGGCGCGGTACCCGCTGCCCGATGGTCTACTGCTGGTCGCCGGCGTGATCGACCCGACCACCAACTACGTCGAGCATCCGCAGGTCGTCGCCGATCGCCTCGAAACGGCAGCGCGCGCGATTGGCGACCCCGGGCGCCTGCTCGCCGGGACCGACTGCGGCTTCGACACCGCCGCGGGACTGGGCATGGTCGCCGAAGAAGTCGTCTGGGAGAAGCTGAAGGCGCTGCGCGCCGGCGCCGACCTCGCCAGCGCGCGCCTGTTCGGCGCCTGACCCCACCGACGCGCGCGTCGCGCTCGCGCGCGCCCGCCCCGCCGCTCCATCCCTGCGCGGGGGTTCAGGGCGGTGTCCGTCGGCCGAGGCGGCGGTAGAGGTCGGTCACCGGCTCGGCGGCGTGCAGCGAGGCGCGCAGCGCCGGGTCGTCGAGCTCGCCGGCGATCCCCTCGAGGGTCTGCGCCGCCTGGGTCAGGTAGCCCTCGGCGTCGCGGTCCCGTCCCATGCGCGCCAGGGTCTTGCCGAGCGCGCTGCCCGCCAGCCACAGCTCGCGCGCCGCGTGGATGTGGTCGGCGAGGGTGACGGCGCCGTGCAGGAGTTTCTCCGCCTCGGGTAGTCGGTCCTGCGCGGCGGCGATCTCGCCCAGCACGAGCTTGGCGTGTGCGACGTGTTTGCGGGAATCGGTTCGGGTCGCCAGGTCGAGTGACTGCGAGGCGTAGTCCCATGCGTCGTCGAGCTGTCCGACCGCCAGTGCGAGCTCGGCGCGGGCGCGCAGCAGCGGCATGTGCCAGCGCCAGCGCGCCCACGCATCGCGCTCGAGCAGGTCCCACGCGCGGCGCAGGAACTCGTCGGCGGCGCCGTGCTCGCCGCGCTGCAGATGGGCGAGCCCGAGCTTGACCAGACAGTGCCCGCGCGGCTCGGGCCACGGGAACAGCCGCTGCGCCACCTCGTCGCCCTCGTGGCAGAGGGCGATCGCGCGGTCCAGATCGTATAGCTCGAGGTGCACGCCGCCGATCAGGTTCGGCGCCCGGGCGATCCAGAACTTGTCGTTCGCGCCGTTCGCGTAGCGGCTCATCTCCTCGTACCAGCGCAGCGCCTGTTCGTAGTGGCCGCGCGACAGATGGGTGTGACCGAGATGAAAGAGGGCGTGGCCGAGGATGTACCCGCTGTGCATCTGCTCGGCGAGGGCGGCGCCCTCGAGCAGATGGGGCAGGCAGCCGTCGAAGTCGGCGCGCCACTGCAAGACGGATCCGAGAAAGATGAGCGTCCGCGCACGCACGCGCGGATCGTCCACCCGCTCGGTGAGCTCGAGGGCCGACCGCGCGGCGCTGCGGGCCTCTGCAATCGGCCCGTGCCACGCCGAGATGTACGCCGCGCGGCTGGACAGACACGTCGCTTGCGCCGCCGGATCGCCGAGCTCGTCGGCGATCTCCTGCGCTCGGTCGCAGAACGCCTGCGCGTCCTCGGGCCGATGATAGTTGTAGTACAGGTCGGCGAGCCCGATGAGGACATCGAGCGTCGCGCGGCGATCGCCGGTTTCGCGCACCAGGGCCAGCGCGCGCTCGTAGTGGACGATCCCGGCTTCGTACTCGCCGAGCGTGTTCAACACCGCCGCGCACTTGGCGTGCACCGCCGCCAGCGCGCTCGGATCGCCCGGTGCGCGCAGGTGCTCGGCAGCCTCCACGGCGCGGGTGTAGTGCTCTTTGGCCTCGATGTTGGCAAAGGCCTGCGCGGCGAGGTCGCCGGCCCGCGCCGCGTAGTCGAACGCCTTCGTCCACTGCTCGCCGTGGGCAAAATGATGCGCCAGCTCGGCGTAGTGCTCGGCGAGGCGCTCGGCGTAGAGCTCCTCGATCGCGTGCCCGACGGCGCGGTGCAGCTCCCTGCGCCGCTGCAGCAGGAGGCTGTTGTACGCGACGTCCTGAATGACGGCGTGCTTGAAGACGTACGACGGCTCGGGCAACAGGCCTTGCTCGTAGACGATCTCCAGGCGTTTGAGCTCGCCGAGCAACCCTTCGAGCTGGGCCGGCAGCTCGGCGATGCGCTCGAGCAGGCGCTTGAGGAAGTGGCGGCCGATCACCGAGGCGAGCTGGACCGTCCGCTTCCCGCTGTCGCCGAGTCGGTCGAGGCGCGCCATGATGATGCCCTCGATGGTGTCCGGGATGTCGACCTCGGCGACCGCCTTGACCATGCGGTACCCGCCCTCGTGCCGCTGCAGGACGCCGAGCTCGAGCAGCGTCTTCGCCACCTCCTCGATGAACAGCGGCACCCCCTCGGCCTTGTCCATCAACGCCGCCATCAGTTCGGTCGGGAACTGCTCGGTGCCGAGCACCTGGCCGGCCATGGTGCGGGTATCGGTCTCGGAGAGACTCTGCAGCGTCAGGGTGGTGAAGTAGCTGCGGCTGCCGAAGGGCGGCGCGTAGCCGACCCGGTAGGTGGCGATGACCAGCATCGGCGCGCTCGCCACCGCGTCCATCACCGCGGCGAGGTAGTCTTCGGTGCTGCGATCGATCCAGTGCAGATCCTCGTAGACGAAGACCGCCGGGCGCCGCTGGGCGCTGCGCACGGCCAGCGCGCGCAGTGTCTCGAAGATGCGCGCGCGCAGGACGGCCGCGTCCATGAGCGGGATGGCGGGGTCGCCCGGGTCCACCGACAGCAGGTAGCGGATGTAGGGGGCGTGCGCCTCGAGATCGCCGAGTCGCTGCAGGCCAGCGTCGATCTTGGCGATGATGTCGTCGGCGGTGTCCGACTCCTCGACGTCGAAGCTCTCGCGCAGCTGGTCGACGACGGGCAGCAGCGGCATCGTCTGCCCGAACACCACGCAACGCCCTTCGACCCAGGTGGCCTCCTCCCCGGCCAGGGCCAGCTCGCGGCGCAGCTCGTAGACCAGGCGCGATTTGCCGATCCCGGCGTCGCCGGCGATGAACACCACCTGCCCGCGTCCCGCCTTGGCCTGCGCGAAGAGATCGACCAGGGCGGTGAGCTCGCGTGCGCGTCCGATGAACGGCGTCAGGCCGCGCTCCACGGCGGCCTGGAGGCGGGTGCGGCGCGGACGGGCGCGCAGCACCTCGAAAGCATGGATGGGCGCCTGGTGCCCCTTCACCTCCAGCTCGCCGAGGTCGACGGTTTCGAAGTGATCGGCGACCAGGTTGCGCGTGGCGCCGCTGATGTACACCGTCCCGGGCTCGGCCACCTGCTGAAGGCGAGCGGCGAGCGTCGTGGTGTCGCCCATCGCCGTGTAGTCCATGCGCAGGTCGTCGCCGATGCGACCGACGACGACGATGCCGGTGTGCAGACCGATGCGCATCTGCACGGTCAAGCCGCGCTCGGCATCGAGCTCGCGGCTGTAGTCGCGCAGCGCCCGCTGGATGTCGAGGGCCGCTTGGACGGCGCGGCGCGGACCGTCCTCGAGCGCCTGCGGCGCGCCGAACAGTGCCATAACGCCGTCGCCGGTGTACTGATTGATCGTCCCTCCCAGCCTGTGCACCACGTCGGTGATCAGGCCGAAGCAGTGGTTCATGATCTGGTGCACGTCCTCCGGATCGGACTGCTCGGTCAGGCTGGTGAAGCTGACCATGTCGGAGAACAGGACGGTCACCCGCCGCCGTTCGCCCTCGATCGCCGAGCGCGCGGTGAGCACCGAGTCGGCGAGGTGTTTCGGCGTGTACGCGCCGCGCGGCGCCTCGCCCCCGGCGGCAGACGATGCTGCGGGCGGCTCGCCTAGCGACGCGCCGCACTGGCCGCAGAAGCGCGCCCCTGGACGCCCGCTGGTGCCGCACTGCGAGCATCGCTGTAGCAGCGACTGCCCGCAGGTGTCGCAGAAGTGATGGCCGTCCGGATTTTCCGCGCCGCAGGTCGAACACCACATGCGCGCGTCTTTAGCACGCGGCGCCAGACAGGGCTCAAGAGCGCGCGAACAGGGTGGAACCCCACGCGCCTAGGCCCGCCCGGCAAGCCCCGCGTATGGACGATCTTCAGTTCAGGCCGTAGAGGGCGGCGCAGTTCCCGCCGGCGATGAGGAGGCGTTCGCTGTCGGGCACGCCCTTGAAGTGCTCGGCCAGGGCTTCGCGCGACTTCGGCCAGGTGCTGTCGGAATGCGGATAGTCGGTCGACCACATGATGTTGCGCAGGCCGGCGCGATGCCGCTCGGCGACCCCGGCGAGATCCTGGATGAACGTCGCATGCCCCTGCCGGTACCAGTAGGCGCTGGGTTTCTCGGTGATCACCGACTTGGTCCAGAAGCGGTGCTTGTTGAACGTCTGGTCCATGCGCTCGAGGAAGTACGGGATCCAGCCGATACCGCATTCGACCAGCACATAGTGGAGCTTCGGGTGGCGCTCCAGGATGCCGGTGAAGGTCAAGGTCGACACGATCTCGCAGATCGAGATCGGCGCGATGGCGATGAAGGTCTCCTTCACGCCCGGTGTGTCGTTCATGAAGACCTCGCGCACGTTGGCCTTGCGCGGGCCGACGATGTGGAAGCTCATCGGCAGGCCGGTCTCCTCGATCAGCGACCAGAACGGCTCGTAGGCCGGGTCCCACAGCGGCTTGCCGCCGCGTTCGTCCGGGAACGGATCGACGTGAAAGCCCCTGAGCCCCAGCTTGGCGATGCGCTCGAGCTCCTTCAGGCCCTCGTTGATGTCGACCAGCGGGACGTGCGCCAGGCCGATCAACCGCGAGGGCGCGGCCTTCGACAGCTCGAGCATCCAGTCGTTGTACGTGCGCACGACGTACATGCGCAGCTCGGGATCGGACGCGTATTGGGTCACCGGACCGCCGAAGTACAGCACCTCGGCGTCGACGCCATCGAGGTCCATGTCCTCGAGCCGGGCCTTCGGGTCGTAGGCGCCGGGGCGCATGTCTTTGTAGGTGAGGCCGTGCGGCTTGAACTCCTCCGGCTTGCGGCCGGCCGACGAGTCGAGCCCGATGGCGCCGCTGATTTCGGAATCGACGATCCAGAGATCCCCCATCGGCGTCGACTCGACGCGCGGAGCGCGGTCCTTGAACTTCTGCGGGACGTTGCGGACCCAGAGGTCCTTCGGCGGGTTGACGTGCGAATCCGCCGAGACGATGCGCTCGCTCATTGAAACGACCCTCCTCGCGTCTGCTGTCCTCTCTATGTCTCCCGATCCGCGACACCTAGTCAAGCGATTGATTGAATTCGGCCGGCGATTCGGTGGCCGTCGATCGGCCTATCTTCCGGAGGTTCATACATGGGTCACGCGATAGAGGCGCCAGCGGCCGGGCAGCCCGTCCAGCTCGTGCTCGCCGTGCTCGGTGAACTGCACATGCGAGCCGGCCGCCAGGTCCTTCACCGTGCTCGACGCGATGACCTGCCCGGCGGGGGCCAGCGCCAGGACCCGCGCCGCGGCATGCACCACGATGCCGCCGAGGTCGTCGCCCCGCACCTCGCATTCGCCGGTGTGCAACCCGGCGCGAATCTCGAGACCGAGGGGCCGCGCTCCCTCCACGATCGCCATCGCGCACCGGAGCGCACGGGCGGGCCCGTCGAAACTGGCGAGAAACCCGTCCCCCGTGGCCTTCACTTCGCGGCCGCGAAAGCGCTGCAGCTGACGGCGCACGAAGGCGTCGTGCGCATCGAGCAGGTCGCGCCACGCTCGCTCGCCGAGCTCCGCCGCGCGCTTCGTCGACTGCACAATGTCGGTGAACAGCAGCGTCGTCAGCACGCGGTCGACCTCGCCCCCGTGGCGCACCCCGGTGACGAATTCTTCGATCTCGTCGACCACCGCGTCGACGTCCCCGGCGAAGAACAAATGGTCAGCTCCGTCGAGCTCGACCATGCGCGCGCCGGGAATATGCGCCGCGAGATACCGCCCGTTCTCGACCGGGACGAACCGTTCGTCGCGCCGGTGCAACACCAGCGTGGGCACGCGAATGGAGGACAGCACGTGACGGACGTCCACCATCGCGTTCAGACGCAAGAGCTCCACGGCCGCGCGCGGACTGGCGGCCATGCGTTCGTATCGGCCACAGGCGCGCACCATCGCCGGGTCGGCGGCGAGGCTCGGTCCGACGTACTGCGCGAGGTATCCCTCGCCCCAATTCTGCGCGATCGACCCCAGGTTCCGCTCGGCGACGGCGGGATCGAGCCCAATCGTGTAGCCGTCTCCGTTGAGGATCCGGGCGAACGTCCCGAAGAGGACGAGCGCGCTGGTCCGATCAGGGTGGCTCGCCGCGAAGAGGAGGTTCATGGGTCCCCCTTCGGAGATGCCGAGCAGCACCGCGCGTTCGCTGCCGACCGCGTTCATGACGGCGCGCACGTCGTCCATGCGCTCCTCGAGCGTCGGCGGGCGATCCTGCGGGAGCGGGTCCGACATACCCGTGCCGCGCTTGTCGATGAAGATGAGGCGCGCGAAGCCCGCCAGGCGGCGCAGAAAGCGCGCCAGCGGTGGGACCTCCCAGGCCATCTCGACGTGGCTCACCCAGCCGGAGACGAACACGAGGTCCGGCCCGTCGCCGAGGACCTGATAGGCGATGTGGTCGTCGCCGCTGCGGGCGTATCGCGTCTTGGGCTCCATCTGCGCGATCTCCCCAGGCTCACGAATAGCTCTCCGATCATCTGGGCACCAGCAGCGATGGGACGCCCGGCGGCACACGCTGGCTGCGACGTCCGGGGTGTCCCACGGGTTATCTGGAATCCGCTCCCGATGGGCGAGCGGCGCCGACTAGGGTACACATTGAACGCATGTGGCCCGGCGCGCACGCCCAGCGGACCCCCGACAAGCCGGCGTACGTCATGGCCGCGACCGGCGAGATCGTCACCTACGCCGAGCTCGATGCCCGTTCGAGCCGGCTGGCGCACCTCTTCCATGCGCGCGGGCTGCGCTTCGGCGACCACGTGGCCCTCCTGCTCGACAACTCGGCGCGCTTTCTGGAGGTGTGCTGGGCCGCGCAGCGCTCGGGTCTCGTCTACACGGCGATCAACTATCACCTGACGCCCGACGAGGCGGCGTACATCGTCGCCGATTCCGACGCGCGCGCGCTGATCGGCAGCGCCGCGCTCGGCGACGCGGCGACCGCGCTCGCGACCCGGCTTCCCGACCGCGTCGCCACGCGGCTGGCCGTCGGCGGCGCGCTGCCCGGCTTTGAGCCCTACGAGCCCGCCATCGCCGAGCATCCCGCGGCGCCGCTCGCCGAGGAGCTCGAAGGGCTGCCGATGCTCTACTCGTCCGGCACCACCGGCCGGCCGAAGGGCGTGGCGCACGTCCACCCGCGCATCGCCGTCGGAACGCCGCAGCCGGTGCTCGACGGCTTCGCCCGCCTCTATGGTCTGGGCACCGACTCCGTCTACCTGTCGCCGGCGCCGCTCTACCATGCCGCGCCGCTGCACTTTTGTATGAGCGTCCTGCGCCTCGGCGGGACCCTCGTGATCATGGACCGATTCGATCCCGCCAACAGCCTGGCGCTCATCGAACGCCATCGCGTCACCCACAGCCAGTGGGTGCCGACGATGTTCATCCGTCTGCTCAAGCTGCCCGACGCCGAGCGGGGCCGCCACGATCTCAGCTCGCACCGCGTCGCGATCCACGCGGCGGCGCCCTGCCCGGTGGCGGTGAAGGAGCAGATGATTGCGTGGTGGGGGCCGATCCTGTTCGAGTACTACGCCGCCACCGAGGGGATCGGGGCGACGGTGATCACCAGCGCGCAGTGGTTGGCGCACCGGGGATCGGTCGGCCGCGCGCTCGGCTGCACGCTCCACATCGTCGACGACGACGGGCGCGAGCTGCCGGTCGGCGAAGCGGGGCGCGTCTTCTTCGAATCATCCGCCGCGACGCCGTTTGCGTACTACAAGGATCCCGAGAAGACGGCGCGCGCGCGCGACACGCACGGGTGGGCAACGGTCGGCGATGTCGGCTACCTCGATGCCGACGGCTACCTCTATCTCACCGACCGCAAGGACTTCATGATCATCTCCGGCGGCGTGAACATCTACCCGCAGGAGATCGAGAATCTGCTCGTCACCCACCCGCGGGTCGCCGACGTCGCCGTGTTCGGCGTCCCCAACGACGAGATGGGAGAAGAAGTGAAAGCCGTCGTGCAGCCGGTCGACCCGGCCGCCGCCGGCCCCGCACTCGAACGGGAGCTCCAGGACTTCTCCCGCCAGCACCTCGCCCGCTACAAGTGCCCGCGCACGATCGACTTCGTCGCCGAGCTGCCGCGCGCCCCCACCGGCAAGCTCTACAAGCGGCGGCTGCGCGAGCAGTACTGGGCGGGACGGAAGACGAGGATCGGAGGGTGAGTCTAGGGGGTTAGGGGGTTAGGGGGTTAGGGGGTTAGGGGTCCTCAGAACCCTAACCCCTCAACCCCCTGCTCTGAACCGGGCGCGCAGCACGTCCTTCCGCACCTTGCCGGTCGCGTTGCGAGGCAGCGCGTCGAGCACCTCGAGCTGTTCGGGGATCTTCTGTCGCATCACGCCTCGACCCTCCATGAAGGTGCGGACCGCCGCCAGGGTGAGCGCGCCGCTGTCGGGCTTCGGCACCACGCAGGCGCAGACGCGCTCGCCACTCTGGGGATCGGGGACGCCGATTACGGCGACGTCGGCGATCTGCGGATGCGCGGAGAGCTCGTCCTCGATGCCTTTGGCGGACAGATTCTCGCCCTTGCGGATGATGATGTCCTTACGGCGGCCGGTGATGCGGATGTAGCCGCCGGCGTCCTGCACGGCGAGGTCGCCGGTGCGGAAGAAACCGTCGGCGGTAAAGGCGGAGTTCAACGCGGGATCGAGATAGCCGACGCAGAGCTGGGGACCGTACGCCTCGATCTCGCCCTCGACGCCCGGCGGCACCGGTCGACCCTGGTCGTCGACCAGCCGCGCCACCGCGCCGGGAACCGGCCGGCCATCGGTGCCGTGCAGCGCCGCCTCGGGATCGCCGATGCGCCCGCAGGTGAACATCGGGCACTCGGTCAGACCGTAGGAGCGGAAGCCAAAGGTGTGAAACTTGTCGCGCAGCTCGCGCATGAGCTCGGGCGAGACGTCGGCGGCGCCGGAGCCCGACATCCGCACGCTGTGCAGCTTCTCGGGGGCGTAGTTCTTCGCCGCGAACATGCCCTGCAGGATCGCCGGCGGCCCGCCGGCGCTGGTGACCGCGTGGCGCTCGATCAGGTCGATGGCCAGCTCGGGATCGAACCCGTCCATGTACACCGTGCTCGATCCCCAGCGCATCGGCTGCAGGACGAACATCACCAGGCCGCCGATGTGGGTGAGCGGAAACTGCAGCAAGCTGCGGTCGTCCGGCGACGGCGGGAACAGCAGGGCCTGGTAGTGCAGCACCGCACCGAGGGTCGACGGCGTGTGCAGGACGCCCTTGGGGTCGGCGGTGGTGCCGGAGGTGTAGAAGAGCATCGACACGTCGTAGGGCCCGAGCGGCGACGGCGGCAGCGGGGCGCTGGGGTCGTCTTCGAGCGATTCCAGGGCGCGCTGCCCCGCGGCGGGCTCGGCCCGCACGATGAGCACGTGCTCGAGGGCGGGCGCCCGGGCACGCACCGCGGTCGCGATGTCGCGGTGGTCGACGCCGCGTACCAGGCCGGGGACGACGAGGACCTTCGAGCCCGCCTGCCGGCAGGCGAACGCGACCTCGCGCTCCCGGTAGATGGTGATGATGGGGTTCGACACGGCCCCGAGGCGGTCGAGCGCCACCGCCAACGCCGCGCCCTCGAGCCAGTTCGGCAGCTGCCACGACACGACGTCGCCGGCTCGCACCCCGACCCGGTGGAGAGCCACGGCCATCCGGTCGGCGCGCCGCTTGAGGTCGCCGAACGTGAACGTGCGTCCGCCCTCGCGCCGGCCCTCGATCAGGAACACCCGCTGGGCATCTTGCGGCAGACGGACGTCGAGCATCGCCGACGCGGTCGGCTGCGGCCATTCGCCGGCCGCCTCGTGGCGGGCCCGGCGGCCGTCGGACGGTTGCGTCGCGTGCATCGGCGGGCAGTGGTACACCACCGCCGCACACGCGCATAGCCCGGACAGGGTGCGGGCGCGGCGGCACTACTCTTCGCCCGGCGCGCACGGTAAGAGACCGGCTCGGCCATGCGCGACGGGAACGAGCTCACCGCGGCGGTGACCGGCGGACAGCGTCCGCGCCACGCGGACGTCGACGCCGGCAGCCTGCACCTGCATTGTCTCGTCTGGGGCGCCGAGGACGCCCCCACCGTCCTGCTCGTGCACGGCAACGGCGGTCACGCGCACTGGTGGGATCCGCTCGTGCCCGACTTCGTGCCCGGTTTCCGCCTCGTCGCGCCCGATCTGCGCGGCCACGGCGAGAGCGGCTGGCCGCGCGAGCCGGCCTACGGCATCGCCGATTTCTCCGCCGACCTTCTCGCCATCACCGACCAGGTCGCACCGCCGCGCATCGCCATCATCGCCCACTCCATGGGCGCCCGCTGCGCCGTGTGGTTCGCGGCACGACATCCCGAGCGCGTCCGCGGCCTGGCCCTGCTCGACACCAGCATCGCCGGCGTCGATCTGGAAACCGCCGAGCGCTGGCGCGGCCGCGTCATCGGCCAGCGCGAGGGCCGCGGGTACGCGTCATACGACGACGCGATCGCCGCCTTCCGCTTCGTTCCGCCGGAGCGCCGCGTGTCGGAGGCGATCACCGCCGACCTCGCCCACCATGCCGTCGTCGAGCGCGGCCCGGGCGACTGGACCTTCCGCTTCGACCGCGCCGTGCTGTCGCTCGCCGGCGACGGTGCCGGCGACCTCACCGCCATGGTGAAGGGCCTCGTCTGTCCCCTGTGGGTGGGCCGCGGCGCCCGCAGCCTGGTCGCCCCTCGGCGCCAGTTCGAGGTCCTCCGCACGGCGGCGGGCGATGTCGAGGTGCACGACTTCGCCGGGTCGCATCACTTCTTCCTCTCCGACCCGCGCACCGCCGGCACGGCTCTGCGCCGCTTCCTCGACAGCCTGCCCGCCTAGCGCTCGTCCACGTGATGCGTGGCGACGGCGCGCATGCGCCGGCGGGGGCGGGCCGAACCGGGCGCCCCACACCCCAAACGACATGCGTTGACCCAACAGCGCGAATCCGCTTCCTTGTGAGACGGCATGAAACGGTCCGCCGAGGCCTCCGCGCTGGCCGAGGAGCTCTCCAACCACGGCCTGCGCACGACCCGCCAACGCCTCGCGCTGCTGCGCATTCTGCGCGCCGCGGACCATCATCCGACGGCGCTCGAGCTCCACAAGGTGCTGCGCCGCGAGCAGCGGCGGGTGAGCAAGAAGACGGTCTACGAGATCCTCAGCGCCTTCGTGCGCGAGGGCCTCGCTGCCTGCGTCACCGAAGGCGGCGAGCCGTTCCGCTACGAGTCCACCACCGAGCCGCACTACCACGCTCGCTGCCGCGTCTGTCAGCGCATCTTCGACCTGCCGGCGCGCGCGAACTCGCAGATCCGCGGCCTCGCCGCCCCACCCGAGGGCTTTCGCGTCGACTCGATCGCCGTCACCCTGCGCGGCGTCTGCCAGCGCTGCCACGACGACGTGTGACCCCGACCGGTCGACCGGCCGCTCCCTGACGCGCCCGGCGCCGCGCCACTTGCGCGGCGGCCGCGACTCGCGTACAAAGAATTCAACACTCAGTGTCGGAAACGCGAGGAGGCCGAGGATGACAGGCGCGATACGGATCCGACCAGCGAACGCAGCCCGCGCACTCGCCGCGGCGGTACTCCTGCTCTGCGGCCGCCCGCTACACGCCGCCGAGGCCGCCGTGGGCGGCCCCACCCATGGGGCGCTGCCGATGGATCAGCAGGTGACGCGAATCGACGCGCTCTTGCCGGAGGTCAATGTCGATCAGCCGCCGGCGGGCGTGGATCCCACAATCTTCGCGCTGTTCGTCCCGTCCGACAACGAAATGTCCCCGGCCCGCGTCGCGCTGGGCAAGAAGCTCTACTTCGACACCCGGCTGTCGGCCGACGGCACCGTCGCCTGCGCCACCTGCCACGACGTCAGCCGCGGCTTCACCGACCAGCGGGCGGTCTCGGAGGGCATTCGCGATCAGCTGGGGCGCCGCAACGCCCCGACGACGATGAACACGGTCGTCTTTCAGTCCCTGTTCCTCGACGGCCGCGCGCCGACGCTCGAAGCGCAGGCCAAGCTGCCGATCGTCAACCCCATCGAGATGGGCCAGCCCAACGGCGCCGCGGCAGCGCAGGCGATCGCCAACGACGCGGACTACCAGCGCATGTTCCAGGACGCGTACAGCCGGCTGCCAAACTACGACGACATCGGCCGCGCCATCGCCAACTTCGAGCGCACCCTGATCTTCCTCAACTCGCCCTTCGATCAATTCCTGGCCGGCCAGACCGACGCGATCTCGCCCCAGGCGCAGCAGGGGTGGGTGCTGTTCAACGGCAAGGCGCGCTGCGTCTCCTGCCACCCCCTCAACCGCTCCAACCCGATCGGCACCGACAACCGCTTTCACAACATTGGCGTCGCCGCGCGGCACCAGGACTTCGAGAAGCTCGCGCGCCAGGCGCTCGCCGAGCTGCAGAAGCAAGGCGGCCTCGACGCCGTCGACCGCATGGCGTTGAGCACCGACATGTCCGAGCTCGGGCGCTTCCTGATCACCAAGAACCGCAGCGACATCGGTGCCTTTCGCACCCTGCAGCTCCGCAACATCGGCATCACCGGACCGTACATGCACGACGGCTCCATGCAGACCCTGTGGGACGTGATGGATCACTACAACAAGGGCGGCGAGGCGAACCCCTTCCTCGACGGCGGCATCGAGCCGCTGGCCCTCAGCGAGGACGAGATCGACGCCGTCGTCGCGCTGCTGTTCTCGATGACCGACCAGCGCTTTGCCGACCAGAACCAGGCGATGTTCGACAAGCAGCACACCCTCGCCCAAACCCAGCGGCCGTTCCGCGACGAGGCCCTCGCCATGCGCCATGTCTTCCCGTTCGAGCAGCGCGTGACCGGGCAGCAGCAGTGAGGAGGAGCGAGCCATGAGACGCCGAGCCGCCTTCAAGAGCATCGAGACGCGCCATCACGAGGAGCGCGACGAGCTCTTCCGCCAGCTCCACAACCTCGACCGCCGGACCTTCGTCAAAGTGTCGCTGGCCGCCGCCGCCGCGGTCACGGCCAGGGGGTTGGCGCACCCGTTCTCGTTCATGCCGATCGACGTCGCCTACGGCGCGACCGAACCCGCGCAGGGCTTCCGCATCGCATATGTCTCCGACGCCCACCTCTACGAGCGCACCATCAACGAGCGCTTCGTCCGCCAGCTCCTGCGCGCGGTCGACGACGTCAACGGGCTCGACCCGCAACCCGACTTCGTCCTCTTCGGCGGCGATCTCGCCCAGCTCGGAGCTGCCGACGAGCTCGCTCTCGGCGCCCAGATCCTCAAGAACGTCAAGGCGCCCGTCCGCATGATGGTCGGCGAGCACGACTGGTACCTCGACATGGGCGAGAAGTGGCGCGAGCTGTTCGGCCAGCCGACGTATTCGTTTGATCACAAGGGCGTGCACTTCGTCGTGCTCAACAGCGTCATCGAGAAAGATTTCTGGACCGAGCGCGGCATGACGCCGGAGCAGCGCATGCACACTGTGGCCGGGCTCGACAACGGCATCCAGAGCCGCTTCACGGTCGGCGACGAGCAGCGCGCCTGGCTGCAGAAGGATCTCGCGACGGTGCCCAAGACGACGCCGCTGATCGTCTTCTCGCACTCGCCGCTCTACAAGTACTACCGCAACTGGAACTTCTGGACCGACGACGCCGACCAGGTGCAGGCCATCCTGAAGCCGTTCAACAAGGTGACGGTGGTCCACGGCCACACGCACCAGCTCCTCACCAACCGCATCGGCAACATCAACTTCCACGGCATGCTGTCGACCGCGTGGCCGTGGCCCTATGCGCCGCAGGGTCTGCCGCCGCTAACGATTCAGATGAACCGGCCCGATCCCTTCAACCCCGCCGACGGCCTCGGCAACGGGGAGGTGCGGGTCCATCCGGACGGCCTGGTCGACAAGGTCTACAACCTCTGGAACCGGGACCCCATTCAGATCAGCAGCACCTACATGAGCTCGGGCGGCAAGAAGGACGTGCCGGCCAAACCGAACCTGGTCAGTTTCTAAGGAGGGGACTGCCATGATCCGCCCCACCACCGTTGCCGTCACCTCCGCGCTCGTCGCCGCCGTCGTCATTGCCGTGCTCGCCGGCCAGCACCGCGCCGGCGCCGGGGAGAATGTCGAGGTGAAGCTCTGCGACAACCACACGACCACCACCGTGCCGGGCGATCAGCCGGTGACGCGCGAGAACGGCGAGAAGATCGCCAAGGCGCTGATGGACCAATGGCTGCGCGCCAACCCGGATTCGAAAGCGTGGATGGAGGAGGAGCGCTCCAAGCACAGCATCGTCAACCCGGCCGACAACTCCGGGCTGGTCGGCCGCGGCCAGGGCGCGACCTACGGGCAGATCTCGGGAGATGACGTCGCGACCTGGCGCGAGGAGACCCTGAAGCTGGTGGTGGACGGCTCGACCGTCTTCCACAGCGGCGATCGCCTCGGCAGCACGATCGCGGTGTCGTGCGACATGTGCCACCCCGACGCGGCGAACACCCACCCCGAGACCTATCCGAAGTTCCAGCCCCAGCTCGGCCGCGTCGCCCTGCTGCGCGACATGATCAACTGGTGCATCGAGCACCCGGTGCGCGGCAAGACGCTCAGCGCCGACGATCCGAACATGCGCGCGCTCGAGGCCTATATCACCGCACAGCGGAAGGGCGCGGCGCTCGACTACGGCCGCCGCTGAACGCGCTGATCACCCGCCCGGCGGATCGATCGCCGCAAGCGCTCGTCCCGGGCGCGGTCCCTCGGGGGCGACCGTCCACGCCCGCCGGTGCCGGCTCCCCGCTCGCGCTGCGCCGCCCGGTCAAAGCGTCATCACTCCGTTGACCCGCGTCGGCGACGGCGTACACTCTCCCCCAGCGGCCGATGGGGCCGCCAGAAGAGCCGGAGGAGGATGTGTGGACCGCTTGATCGTTCGTGGTGGTCGCCGGCTGCGCGGCACTGTGCGCGTGGCCGGGAACAAGAACGCGGCCGGGCCGACCCTGGCGGCCGCGCTGCTCACCGATGAGCCCATTCGCCTGCGCAATCTCCCGCGCATCGGCGACATCGAGGTGTTCCTCGATCTGCTGCGCGGGCTCGGGGTCGAGATCGACGTCAACGGCGAGGGCGCACTCGTAGCGTCGGCCGCGCGCGTCTCGACCGGTCGGGTCGACGCCCAGCTCGGCCGCCAGATCCGCATGTCCCTGCTCGTCGCCGGCCCGCTGCTCGCGCGCCTCGGCCACGCCGAGTTGCCGCCGCCGGGCGGCGATGTGATCGGCCGGCGCCGGATCGACACGCACCTGCTGGCGCTGCAGGCGCTCGGCGCCAAGCTCGACGCCGGACGCGACGGGTATCGCCTCAGCGCCGGGCGGCTGCACGGCGCCGACATTCTGCTCGACGAGATGAGCGTCACCGCGACCGAGAACGTGTTGCTCGCCGCCGTGCTGGCCGATGGCCAGACGATCATCCGCAACGCCGCGTCCGAGCCGCACGTGCAGGACCTGTGCGCGCTGCTCAACGGCATGGGCGCGCGGGTGACCGGCGTCGGCACCAACAGCCTGGTGATCGACGGCGTCGAGCGGTTGCACGGCACCGACTTCACCCTTGGGCCCGACTATCTCGAGGTCGGCAGCTTCATCGGCCTCGCCGCGGTCACCCGCAGCGCCTTGCGCATCGCCGACTGCCGGCCGGACCAGCACGGCATGACCCGCATCATGCTCAACCGCCTCGGGGTCGACTGGCGCGTCGACGGCAACGACATCGTCGTCCCCGACGACCAGATGCTCACCGTCGTCGACGACCACGGCAATGCCGTACCCAAGATCGACGATGCGCCGTGGCCCGGGTTCCCCGCCGACCTCATCAGCATCGCCACCGTCATCGCCACCCAGGCGCGCGGCGCCGTGCTGATCCACGAGAAGCTGTACGAGAGCCGCCTCTTCTTCGTCGATCGCCTGATCGCGATGGGCGCCCGCATCGTGCTCTGCGACCCGCACCGCGCCGTGGTCATCGGGCCGTCGCCGCTCTACGGCCAGCCGCTGGTCAGCCCCGACATCCGCGCCGGCATGGCGCTGCTCATCGCCGCCCTCTGCGCGGAAGGCGAGAGCGTCATCGACAACGTCCACCAGATCGACCGCGGCTACGAGCGCATCGAAGAGCGCCTGCTGGCGCTCGGCGCCGACGTCCAACGCGTCTGATCTCTTCTCGTTCGCCCTGAGCCGGTCGAAGGCCGCGCTACGCGGCGCGGAACTCCGCCACCAAGGCGTCGAGCTGCGCGCGCCGCGAGCCCAACGTCGCGTCGAAGGCGCGGGCGCGCTTCAGGTAGAGGTGCGCGTCGCACTCCCAGGTGAAGCCCATCCCGCCGTGGTTCTGGATGTTGTCGGCGGCGTTCTGCAGATACGAGTTGGCGGAGAGGATCTTCGCCACCGCGACCTGGAAATCGGCGTCGGCCGCGCCGTCGCGCACCGACACGGTGGCGTAGATGGTCGCCGACCGCGCGACCTCGGCGCGCACGGCCATGTCGGCGCAGCGGTGCTTCACGGCCTGAAACGAACCGATCGGCTTGCCGAACTGCTGGCGCACCTTGGCGTACTCGACCGACATCTCGACCGTCCGCGCCGCCCCGCCCACCGCGTCGGCGCAGGCGAGCACGACCGCGGCCCGGCGCAGAGCGGCGACCGCCGCCGGATCGCGCGAGAGCACGGTGCAGGGCGCCTCGCGGAACGCGACCGTGCCGACCGGATTGCTGGCGTCGAGGCTCGGCACTGCCGCCACCTCGACCGCCGCGTCCTTGGCGACGAAGAACACGCCGGCGTCGTCGATGACCAGGAACGCGTCGGCGAGACCGGCACCGAGAACCGTCTGGCGCGAGCCCGAGAGACGGTCGCCGCGCACTCCGATGGGATCGCCCCACGGATCGACGCACGCGGCGACGCGCAGCTCGCCGGCCACCAGGCGGGCAAGCGGCGCCTGCGCCCGCGCCCTGGCCAGCGCGTGGGCGGCCAGGACCGAACCGAGCCACGGGCCTGGAGCCAGGGTGCGCCCGAGCTCCTCGAACAGCACCATCTCCTCCGTGATCGCGTACCCGGCACCGCCGGCCGCTTCGGGCAGCCCGAGGGCGAAGAAGCCGAGCGCCGCGGCGCCGCGCCAGAGCGCGTCGTAAGCGGGCGCCGGCGCGTCCATGAGCGCGCGGACGCGCGCCATCGGCAGCTCTTTGTCGAGGAACGAGCGGACGGAATCGCGAATGGCGTCCTGCTCGGCAGTGGGCATCAGATCCATGTGGAGTCCTTCGTCTAGCGCGGCAGACCGAGGATCCGGTCGCCGATGATGTTGCGTTGGATGTCCTTCGAGCCGGCCGCGATGGTCGCCGCGAACGCGATCAGGTAGTGACTGACCCAGGTCGGCGCGCCGGCGGCGTGCTGGGTGACGCGCGCGCGGGCCCCGGCGGCGTTCCACTCGAGGATCTGCGGGCCGAGGATCTCCATGGCCAGCGCGAGGACCCGCTGCTGCAGCTCGGAGAAGAAGAGGCGGATGAGCGACGCCTCGGCGCTCGGTACGCCGGTGCGAGCCGTCCGGCTGACGCTGCGGTAGGTCATCGAGCGCAGCGCCTCGACCTCGGCGCGCAGCAACGCCAGGCGGCGGGCGATCTCGTCGTCGGCGAGCGCGCTCGCC
>Ga0335084_10001939_pt1 | contig 19677 bp, 19 predicted proteins | sample Lox_Sample_44_FD_206721 | JGI IMG/M metagenome (GOLD analysis project Ga0335084, IMG submission 206721) | Soil microbial communities from Loxahatchee National Wildlife Refuge, Florida, United States - Lox_Sample_4.4 | ecosystem: Environmental > Terrestrial > Soil > Wetlands | place: USA...
CGAGGATCGCGCCGCTTCGGTTTAGAAGCCCCTGCGCCTCAGTCACATCTGGACCTTTGTCGCGCAGTCTCAGTACACGGTCGGGCATGGGCAGGACCTCCAATGTGTTGGACTCGTTCAGAGCAGCTCGGCAGCGCCGTAGAATTGCGCCGCCGCACAGCCCACTAACGTAAATGGGAGCGGAGCGTAGACAACATAGACAGACATATCAAACGCCCGTTCTCAGAGACGGCAGACCTAGGTGCCCGTCCCACGGACGCGGACGACCCGTGGCGCCTCGCGCCGATCCTGTTAGAGCGCGCGGGACACGGGTACGTGTCGCTCCGGCGGACGGGCGCACGCAATCATTTGCGTTACGCATCGGAATTCGCGACAGACTTTGTCGATCTGCCTCATCGACGTTTCCGACCCTACCGCAGCGGCGGACACGGCGTCCCCCGCGCGATGCGCGTGGTGTTGACGACCTTCAGCATCCCGCCACTGGTCAGCACTGCCTCCAGGTTCTTGGGCGCGTACTGACATTCGGGCAGCCGCTTTCGATCGATCGCCGACTGATGGACCACCTCACCATCGGCCGCATGCTGGCCGAGCGTCCGCACGTTGGGCCCCATCATCTTGTACATTGCCGTCATCGAATCATTGAGCACCGAGTTGAAGCACGGCAGAAAATGCGCGAGATACGGCTTGTCGAACTCGAGCCCGAGATTCTCGGCTTTCTCGACTATCCAGTGCAGCGCCTCGTTGGCAAGGCCGTCCGGGGCGTAGCTGCCGCCCACGTTCGAGTGCACGCCTGCGAACCACGCCTGCTCGAGCTGCCCCGCCCACCCGGCCGGTTTTTCCCAGATATCCGGGGCAAACGGCTTCCGCCGCTCGTCGATCGCGAGCGCATGAAATGCGTTCTGGATCGATGAATTGATCAGTCCAGTTTTGTGATACTTGTACTTGTCCCTGTTGAACAATTGCCCGATCAAGCCGGGGGCACCCAGTGCACCCACGGTGTCCCACACGCCGACGAACCGGATCGGGGGACAGGGGCGCCTGCCCTTTACGTTATGAAATGCCTTAGTCCACTCGGGTGACCCTTCCCTCTTGTCCTTCTCGTAGCACGCGTAGATCTCAGGCACGTAGTAGTCGTCGTCCTTCTCAATGAGTTTCACGTAGTTCATAAATCCGGCGAGCGTCCGCACGGTGAACGCCCCGCGAGAGAAGCCGAAGAAATAGAGTTCATCGCCTTCCACGTAGTTGTAGACGATGAAGCGATACAGCGCTCGGATGTTGGCCTCGATTCCTTCGCCGAACGCACCTCCGGTGAATTTGTCGAGCCCTCCGCCCGTCCCAACGCCGTCATGGTAATAGACGACTTGCGCCGTACCATCCGCCGCCTGCGGCAGCACCCCCCGCGCCACTTTCGTGACGTTCGTCGGGTGCCTTCGCCCGGTCTTTTCATCTATTCGGTCACGCTCGTTCCAAGTGCCGTCCGCGCATACGACGATGCGTTTCATTGCCTCGCTCCGTTGGCCACCGACGCTCTCCTTCTGCCTGAGCGCTCGACTCCATGACGAGAGACATTCAGCCGCTCTGTCCGGAGCATGTTGACCTGCAGCACCCCCGTGCCGCCCCGGCAAGCCCTTCACACTTCACGACCGGATCGAACTGCCTATCGCTAGACCGGGAGGCACCTCACCAGCGCCTCCGCATGCGCCGAGATGTCGGATTCGCGTCCGGGAAAGTAGCCGTTCTCCTTGGTCCACCAAGTCACGTAGCGGGCGAGTTGGCGTCGCGTCGATTTGACGGCGAATCCATTGTCCTTCGCGTCCCTTGCCGACCGCTCACAGAGGCGGCTCAGCTCGAATTGCGCACGCGCGAGATCAAATCCTTCAGACACGAGCGCCCCTAAGAGAATCGCTTCGGCCAACGTCCCACAGGCCCAGAACTCGTCCTGATTCTCATCGGAGGCAATTTGCGCAACGCGTCCGACAATCATCAGTTCTATGGGATCGGAAATACGCCCAGTCAGCGCGGCCTCCAGCGCGAGCTTTTGAATACCATGCCAGTGCTTCGACATGTCCCGTCGGTAGGTTTGCGAATACCACTTGAGCGAATCCTCGAGGGCCGCCCGGCTGAGACTTTCGAAGCGGGCCTTCTCCTCGGGGAAGCGCCAGGCCTGCATGAAACGCACCTCCCCGAGACTCTTGCTTGCACTCGCCAGGAGTCCGACGCACTCCGCCTGCAATGTCCTTTCCTCATCGCCGCTCAGCGCTTCCTTCTGGTCCTGGAGCTGCACGATCCGTTCGCGGAGCCGGCTCTCGACCTTATCGAACGTGTCCCGCGGGGGCGGATTTTCGGCGAATAGAGGTTCCGCGTCCTTTCGGGCGGCTTCCAGCATGTGCAGTTGCACGCGCAAGCCGAACGCCCTCAGGTACTGCGAGTATCCCTCCGCGGGCAGACGAACGTAGCCGACGAGGCTCAACCAGTCATGTCGTCGTTCGTCGACTTGTCGGGCCTCTTCCCTGAGCGCAACGCGTCCTGCATGCAGCGCGATCCGCACATCCGCGCCTGACAGCAGGGGACGATAGAACTCCTTGGTCAGCGTGATCGAACCGGGCTTCGTCAACGGAAACTGCGATGCCACGACCACAGGAATGCCGTTCCGGTGCAACGTCTCGACCAGGCTGGAGTTTCCAAGCTCCGGGCGATCCGCAGTGCCACTGTCACAAGCCGCAAGCGTCACCACCAAAGGGTGTTCGTTGATCGGTTTAAGCGCGTCGGCAATCGCCTTCTGTGATGCCGCAACTGCGTCGGCTCTGCCCAATCGCAGCCCCCATTCGGTCTCGTGTTCCTCCATATCCTCCGCGGCCACCCGGGCGCCATGCGCGAGAATGTGGACATAGCTGAAGTTCGCGAGCGTGCGGGCCTGCGCAAGCGCCTCGGCCGAGTCGATCTCGCACACGACCAGCAGCTTCTTCTTCTCAAGATCCTCCGGATTTCCCCAGGGTGCCAGGGCCTCACTCAACGCGAGGCGATGCGCATCGATCAGGTCTTGGGAAAGATCGTGATCCAACTGCGCGTGGACGAACAGGACGGATGGCACTTCAGGCCACGGCGGCACCGCATAGGAAAACTCCGATCGGATCCGGCGCGTCAGGATCATCCCCTCGTCAGGCGATTTGAGGTAGACGTCGGACGCGTTCGCGTAGATCGCCTCGAACGGATACGCGCGCAGCTCGGACGCATGGGTGACGATGTCGACCTGATGCAGGGCCGCCCTTCCATCCGGGAAGATGTGCGACTCCCCGAGAAAATTGCCCGCCTCCGCGGCAAGCAGCCGCTGCGCAGCCGTCTCGGACTCGGTCGTTCGATTGAAGCCGTATCTCAACTGATTCAGGCTGCGCCGGAGCTCCCTGGGCTCAATGCGGACGACAACTTCATCTGCCGCCCTTTGGTAACCACAAGTCCGGATGTACTTGTTGTCTTTCAGCAAAACGCCAGGCTCGCCGCCAAAGCGATGAAACTCGATCGTCGTGGAACCAATGTCTGCCGGCATGCTGAGCCTCTCCGTTGGAAATCACTCGATGGTCAGGACGAGCGGACCGGCCCCATCGTCGCTGTAGATCGCGGAATAGTTGTGCTTCTCCTGCAGGGTCCGCGCCTCCCATTTCTTGTTGAACTCGCTCAAGTAGTTGAAGTAGAGCTTGACCGGACGACCGCCCGCGCCGTCTAGGATGCGGGCAATCGCCTCCTCGTCCGGATGCTTGAACTGGGCGCCATTGGTGCTGAATAGAAACCGCGGACTGTCGATCAGGCTCACGAGTTCTTCGTCGGTGTTGTTCTTGCTTCCGTGGTGGGCGACTTTTACGGCGTCGACTTTGAGCCGTTTTGCCCCGCGCTGCTCCAGCAGCCGTTTCAATGAGGCAGTTACCGCGTCCGGATGCGCGTCAGCGAGGAACAGGCAACTCCCAGCGGCGTGCTCGGCGAGGAACGCGATGCTCGAGCCGTTGGCCGCAGCCTGGTCGGCCTTGAATTGGCGCGTAAGGATCGTGGCGATGCTCGAATCGCTGCTGCTCAACAGGCCTTCGCCCGGCAGGTACTTCTTCTGCGCACCCAGCTCCTGCCACGCGGCATCGATATCGCCGGGCTTGATGCCGGTCGCTTTGAGATCCTTGCGCCACGCCTCTCGCATCTTGTCGAGCTTCGACCGCGTCGGCGACAGAAGCGTGAGCTTCATCCCGCCGGCAAGGGACACCACAGGCAGCGGTCCGTCCGGCGGCACGACGATGGCCCCCTTGAATGCGGCGTTCCATGCGCCCGGCGGGAGGCGATGTTGCAAGAGCGCACTGAAGAACTCGCCCTGGCGGCCGCCGAGCGTATCCTCTTCCTCCATATGACGCCAACCGTTGAACCACACGTCCTTCACTTGGAATGGCCACTGCGTTGCCGGTTCCGCAAAGAGGCGCACCACGCCCTCGATGTGGTCGGTATCCACATGGGAGAGGACGATCAACTCGAATAGGCGTTCATCGGCGGGAAGCGCTGCGATCCGGGTCGCCAATGCTTCATAGGCCCCGATCGGCCCGCCGTCAATGAGCATGCGGTGTTTACCGTTCGCTCCGCCCCACTCGACGAAGAGACAATCCCCGTGCAGCGCCTTGCCCATCTCGATTCGCAGGAAATCCGAACTCATCGGATGCTCCTTCGCTTCGTGAGGATAGCCAACGTCAACGCCCCGTTCGCGGCCCCAATCCCAGGACATAAGGGTGCGATTGCAGTCATGACCGGCCGCGCCCGAGGGCCCTCGCTCGGGACCTGCCCTGGCACTGCGTGGGAAAACGCCCGTCTCATCGCGCGCCGATCGTGTCAGAGCGCGCGAGACAAGTCAAACTTGGCTCGAAGAAGAAGACTCGAGGCGTTCCAGTTGGCTCCGGAGGAAAGGGGTCCTGACGGGCTGGGCCCATGACGCGCGCTGGAGTGCGCCCGAGTTGTGCACAAAGCTGGGCACGAACTCACTTTGAAGAAAATCTCGAAGCGGGCAACCCGTCGAACCACACGTGAGCTGGGACGGGATTGCACCGCCGACCGATCAGGTGCCGGTGCGGTTTCGAAGCCCACGAGCGAGTCGACGCAGACGTGATTCACAGGTCGGCCTGGCGAATACGCCCTTCGTACGATGCCGCGCGCGCTTAGGATGCCTTCTTCCGGATGACGTTCTCGCTGACTATCGTGGTCTTGCCCTGGTACGTTACCCCACTATCCCAGGCGACCTTATAGAAGCCCCTCTTCCACCACTCAACAATCTTGCCCTCGATCTCGGGGGACTCCCTGAATGCGACTCGATCATGCTTCTGGAAGGTCGGGATGGTCATCGTGTCTCCCTCTTCAGGTCGCGTGGAAACCGCACCACGGCAAGGCGTCGCAACACGGACCGGGCGGTGCCAACTGTCATCATCTGCTGACTCTCCTGCGGCTCTTGTCGTGGCCTGACGCGTTAGGCTGCGCGGATCCGACAGGTCGCCAATCAACTCACCAAGGGTGCTCTGCATGACGGCCGCCCGATTGTAGCGAATGCGCTGGGCCAGTGTCCGGCGCTGTTGGGCGGCCCACCGGTGGGAGAATCATCGCCCGCCGGCCGTCATACACACCGGCCGGAGACAACCGCGATGATGGCGTAGCCGAGGATCATCGGCGCTGCCCCCAGCAGCCGGCCGAGGGCCGTCCGTGGAGCGATGTCGCCGAACTCGTGGCCGGCTTCCTCACCGACGCCATCACCTACGCCGATTGCTCGGCAGCCCGCGTGTTCCGGGACCTCTGCGAGGATCTCGCTCGCGAGGGTATCACACTGCTCGTCGTACACGGCGAATCGTCCCTGCGGGCCGGCCTCGAGCGCCACGGCCTGCTCGAGGTCATCGGCGCCGATCACATCTCCAACACCTTGCGCGAGGCGCTGGCGGCCAGATCGCGCGACGTCGCAGAGCGGGGCCCGGCCGCACCGGCGCCGCGGCCGCGGGGCAAGGCCTCCCCGGGCGCCGTCCTGGCTGATGCGGAGTTGACGACGTGGAGAGCAGGTGTCACCCTGACGCGGAGACGACTATGGAAGCGATCATCCCGCGCTGGGAATGGCGCACCTTTGGTGCGAGCTTCGGCGAGGCCGACCGCCGCTTCAGTGCGCTCGAGCCCGGTCGGGTGCAGGAGAGTGACGAAGTGTATCTGCTCTCGCCGGTGACCGACGCCAACGTGAAGATCCGCGACGGGCTCATGGACATCAAGACGCTGGAACAGGTCAACGTCGAGGGCCTCGAGCGATGGCGGCCGGTGATGAAGGGAAAGTTCCCATTGCCGGCAGCGGAGGTGGCAAAGGTCTGCGCGGCGCTGGGGGTCGCGCCCGTCAGCGGCCTCGACGCGTACCCGCTGGCCGCGCTGCAGGCCGAGCTCGCGCAGGCCTCGCGGCGCGTGCACGCGGTCCCCGTCCACAAGCGACGCTGCCACTACGTGGTCAGTGACTGCAGCGCCGAGATGGTCGATGTGGTGGCCGACGGAAAGCCGATACGCACGGTTGCCGTCGAGTCCGAAGATCCGGGGCGCGTCCTGGCGGCGGTCCGCGCGATGAGCCTCGAACAATTCGAAAACGTCAGCTATCCGCGCGGGCTGAAGCGCCTGCTCCGTCTGAGCGCGTGAAGTGCCCGGGATGCGCCGGTACGCGGTGATCGATGTGGGCACCAACTCGGTGAAGTTCCACGTGGGCGAGCGCGAGGCTGACGGCAGGTGGACGACGGTCGTCGACCGTGCCGAGGTGACGCGGCTCGGCGAGGGGCTGGCCGCGGACGGCGGGGAGTTCTCACCCGAGGCCATGGGGCGTACGGTCGCGGCGATTGCCGGGATGGCCGCGGAGGCACAGCGCGTGGGCGCAGCGGCGATTGCCGCCGTGGGGACCATGGGGATGCGCACGGCGCGCAACAGCGAAGCCTTCATCGAGGAAGTCGCACGGCGCTCCGGCGTGCGGATCGAGGTCATTTCGGGGGCGGAGGAGGGCCGCTTAGCCTACCTGGCGGTGAAGGCGGGCCTTGGTTTGGCCGAGGGATCCCTGGTCATCTTCGACACCGGAGGTGGCAGCAGCCAGTTCACATTCGGGCGCGGGGCAGCGGTGACAGAGCAGTTCAGCGTGAACGTCGGCGCGGTCCGCTTCACCGAGCAGTACGGGCTCGGCGGCATGGTGTCACGGCGGGACCTGCAGCGAGCCATGGACGCGATGGCGGCTGACCTCGGACGCCTCGACGGGGCCGGGGTCCCCGATGCTCTGGTCGGCATGGGAGGGGCCGTCACCAACCTCACCGCCGTGATGCTCGGCCTCGCGACGTACGACCCGAATGCCGTCCAGGGCGCCAGGCTGTCGCGGGCCGAGGTGGAGCGACAGATCGAGCTGTACCGCTCCCGACCGGCGGAAGCGCGGCGGCAGATCATCGGCCTTCAGCCGAAGCGCGCCGACGTCATTCTCGCCGGCGCCTGCATCGTCCGGACAGTCATGGACAAGCTGCGGAAGGATGCGCTCTCGGTGAGCGATCACGGCCTGCGCCACGGTTTGCTGGTGGACCGCTTCGGGAAACAGGAAGACAGCTCCATCCGATGAGCCACGCCGGGCATCCCCTGCGCAGGCGAGGACCTCTCGTCGCGGCGGGGCAGGGGCAGGTGTTTGTGGTCTTTGACCGGGAAGTGTGGGAGGCGGGAGCACAGGTCAACAACCTGTGGTCGTTCGCCGGGGATGGTCGCGCCCCGCGGTGAACCCGCTGTACCTCCGGCCTCTGGTCAACCTCTTCCCGCCCCAGGACTGCTATCTCACCTTTGGGCCGCAGGTGACGGCGAACTGGAAAGCCGGCTCGGGCAATCCGTCGACCGTGCAGGTGGGCGGGGGAATCGGGAGAGCCTTCACGTTCAGACCCCTGGCGGGGACCGCGCAGGTCGAGGCCTACTCCTACGTGGAACGGCCCACGGGGAGCTCAACGTGGAGCCTCATCCTGACCGTCCAGTTCGTGTTCTCAAACAGGCAATCTGGCCCCCGCGTCGACGACAGACGCCGCCGTGAGGAGCCGCTGGCCTCCCGGCCGAGCGGATGGAACTCTGCCCAGTGCCCGTCGGCGTCGATGATGTCGCTCAACATGTCGCTGGCCGAGCGGCGGCGCCGCCGGATTGGCCAGGAGGCCTTCTGGTTCCTGCCCACGAAGAACACGCTCGATCGGGCCACGGCCATGATGCCCCGGCTGCTCTACGAGCGGCTCGACGACCTCGGACTCGACTTCTGCGTGATCTACCCGACGGCCGGGCTGGGCTACTATCGCCTTCCGTCGGACAAGCATCGCCGCGCGCTCTGCCGCGCGTACAACGTGTACACCGCCGAGCAGTTCCGGCCCTACAGCGATCGCATCATTCCGGCCGCGATCGTGCCCATGTACTCCCCGGAGGAGGCCATAGAGGAGCTGGAGTTCGCCAGTAGAGAGCTTGGCCTCCGCGTGGTCATGCTGGGTAGCCTCATCCGTCGCCCGATCCCCGCCCTCGTCGAGGAGCACCCGGAGGCGTCGAAGTTCGTGGAGTGGTACGACTCCATCGGCATCGACAGCGCCCACGACTACGATCCCGTGTGGGCCAAGCTCCGCGAGCTCCGGATCGCGCCGAGCTTCCATAACGGCGCGCGGTCAATCCTACTGCGGAACTCGCCGTCGAACTTCTGCTACAACCACATCGGCCACTTCGCGTCGGCCGCCGAGGCCACGGCCAAGTCGCTCTTCTTCGGCGGCGTCACGCGCCGCTTCCCGGAGCTGAACTTCGGCTTCCTGGAGGGCGGGGTGGGCTGGGCGTGCTCGCTCTTCGCGGATCTGATCGGGCACTGGGAGAAGCGCAACCGCGGGGCGCTGGAGAACACCAATCCCGCCCGGCTGGATCAGCCCGGGCTGGTGGCGCTCGCCGAGAAGTACGCGCCGCCGGCCATGCTCGAGGCCGTGCGGCGCGGGGAGGGTCTCGACGACAACGGCAACGGCACCGGCGGCGTCGAGGATCTCGACGACTACTCGCGGTGCAAGATCACCCGCACGCAGGACTTCCAGGACCTGTACGTCCGCCGCTACTACTTCGGCTGCGAGGCCGACGACCCGATCAACGCGTGGGCCTTCAACCGCAAGGCCAACCCGATGGGTGCACGCCTCAACGCATTCTTCAGCTCGGACATCGGCCACTTCGACGTCCCCGACATGACCGAGGTGGTGCCCGAGGCGTACGAGCTGGTCGAGCACGGGCTGCTCGACGACGACGACTTCCGGGACTTCACCTTCGCGAACGCGGTGCGCTTCTGGGGCGAGGTGAACCCGGACTTCTTCAAGGGCACGGCGGTGGAGAAGCAGGCCGCCGAGGTGCTCGCAGCGCCGAGGTAAGGGGCGCTCCGGGGGCCGGGGCGGTGACCACCGCCCCGGCCCCCCGTGACGTTCTCCTCATCGTCCTGAGCGTGAAGCACGCTCAGCGATCGCGTTTCTTCGCCAGATCCTCCATCATCAGCCTGATGGCCTCCGGCGACACGCTGGATTCGCCGAGGTCGATGGTGATCTTGCCCAGCTTGCCCGTGAAGGCGAAGGGCACCTGATAGTCCTTGTCATCCACCGACGTGCCCGTGTCGAGGCCGACGTCGAACGTCTCGTCCCATGCCCAGATGAGCGGCTGGGTGTGCGGCAGCGCCCGCTGCGCCACTTGCCGGCCGTCGATCGACAGCGTGCCGGTGCCGCCGCGTGCGAGGGGCTCGCCCTGGGCGTCCATCTTCCAGTCGAAGACGATGGTGTGCTTGCCCGCCGGCAGGGCATCAGGACCCTGCCACTTCGGGCGCTCGATGTCGAGCAGGTTCATGGTGAAGGTGGGCTTGCCGTCCTTGAGATAGAGGCCCCAGCCCGAGAACCGGCCGCCCTGGGTCACCAGCACGCCGCTCGCCCCGCCCGCCGGTACCTCGATCTCCGCGGTGATGCGGTAGGAGCGGTTGATGATCGAGGGCGCGACGGCGAACTGGGTCGAGGTCATCGGCGCGGTATAGACGAACTGCGCGCGTCCCGCGGCCGGGCCGGGCCGGGCGGCCGTGAGCACCGGGAGCTGCGAGTTGTTCAGCGGGAAAACCTGGTTGCGGGTGGCTTCGATGGTCCAGAGCTCCTGCATCATGCGCAGCCGCGCCGGCTCCTTCGCGGCCAAGTCGTTCGTCTGCGTGGGATCGTCCGCGAGGTTGAAGAGCTCCCACGTATAGCCGTTCATCACGTCCACCGGCGGCTTGCCCTTGACGCCCTCCCACGGATACACCGCCGGCACCGTGTTGGCCATCCAGCCGTCGTGATAGATGGCGCGGTTCCCGAAGATCTCGAAGTACTGGGTCCGGCGCGTCGAGGGCGCGTTGGCGTTGGCCTTGTCCCACGTGTAGACCATGCTGCCCCCGTCGTAGGGGCGCTGCTGGATGCCGTTCACGAACGTGGGCTGCGGGATGCCGATCGCCTCCAGGATGGTCGGGGCGACGTCGATGACGTGGTGGAACTGGTTACGGATGCCGCCGGCGTCCTTGATCCGGTTCGGCCAGCTTACGACCATGCCGGTGCGGGTGCCGCCCAGGTGCGAGGCCACCTGCTTGATCCAGCGATACGGCGTGTCCATGGCGAAGGCCCACGGCACGGCGAAGTGGTTGTAGGTAAGGTCGGTGCCCCAGACCGGGATCAGCGGCAGCATCTGATCGACGGTGAAGGCGAAGCCGTTGAAGTAGGCGACCTCGTTCGGCGTGCCGTTCATCGAGCCTTCACCGCTCATGCCGTTGTCGCCGCAGACCCAGATGATCAGCGTGTTGTCGAGCTGGCCGAGCTTCTCGATGGTCTCGATGACGCGGCCCACCTCGTAGTCCACGTACGCCAGGTAGGCGGCCCAGACGTCGATCTGCCGGACGTAGAGCCTCTTCTCGTCGGCCTTCAGCGAGTCCCACTTCGGCAGGAAGTCCGGCCACGGCGGCAGCTTGGCGTTCGCCGGAATGACGCCGAGTCTCTTCTGGTTCGCGAAGATGCGCTCGCGCACCTTCTCCCAGCCCTCGTCGAAGAGATGCATCGCGCTGATCTTGTCGACCCACTCCTTGGTGGGATGGTGCGGCGCGTGCGTGGCGCCCGGCGCGTAGTGCATGAACCACGGCCGCTTCGGGTTGGTCGCCGTCTGGGTATTGATGTACTCGATGGCATCGTCGGCCATCGCGGTGATCAGATTCCAGCCCGGCTTGCCGTTGTAGGGATGGATCGGGGTGGTGTTGCGGAAGAGGTTCCCCGGCTGCCACTGGCTGGTATCACCGCCGACGAAGCCGTAGAAGTAGTCGTAACCGAGCCCGACGGGCCACTCGTCGAACGGGCCGGCCGGGGTCGCCGTCCAGATCGGCACGTTGTGGTTCTTGCCGAACCAGGAGGTCGAGTAGCCGTTCTGCTTGAGCGTCATGGCCGCGTGCGCGGACTCGGGCCCCGTGATGGTGTCGTAGCCGGGATAGCCGACCGCGCCCTCGGCGACATCACCGTAACCGACGGCGTGGTGATTGCGCCCGGTCAGGAGCGCCGCCCGGGTCGGCGAGCACAGCGCGGTGTTGTGCATCTGGGTGTAGCGGAGACCGCGCTGGGCGAGCTTGTCGAGCGCCGGCGTCGGCACGACGCCGCCGAAGACGGAGTTCGAGCCGTAGCCCGCGTCGTCGATCAGGATCAGGAGCACGTTCGGCGCGCCCGGAGGCGGCGCGATGGTGGAGGGCCAGCCCGGCGAGCTGTTGATCAGGTTCGGCTGGATGTCGCCCTTGAACGGTGGCGTCGGAACCGGCAGCACGCGCGAGTTCGGGAACTCGAGCGTTCCCGGCGCGCCGGGTTGACCCTGGAACTGCTGGGCCGCTGCCGGCAGCGCCGCCAGCAGGGTGCTGGCCAGCAGAGTCAAAACGGCCATGGCTACGCGAGCGATGTTCATTCGGTCTGTCTCCTCCTCGATTGACTCCAGGCTGCGATGACGTGAGGATGCGGGCCGTCTACGTGCCCGCGGGCTGGAACAACTCGATGGGGTTGCCGGAGGGGTCCTCGAGGAGAACTTGCTGGCCTCCTGGACCGCTGATGATCTCGTTCCGGAAGGCGAGGCCGGCTGCACGCAGTCGCGCAACGTCGGCGGCGATGTCGTCCACGACAAAATGGATGCGGTTCCAGCCGCCTGGCCCAGGCCTTCGGCCGTCGGGCATCGGCCGACCCGCGGAGCTCTGTGGCCCGGAGAGCAGCAGCCGGAGCCTGTCACGGATCACCTCTGCGAACGCTGGCGATGCGTTCTGGCCGAGCGCAAACCCGAAGTGCTCGGTGTAGAAGCGGATATCCTCGTCGACATCGTTGACCATATAGCGGACGCTGATCAGATCGTCGGTCATCCTCGCTCACCTCCGTCGCACGAGCGTAGGCAACTCTAGCACCTTCCGGCGGCGGGCGCCCCATCCGCGGGTCCCATCACCGGGAACGCACTGGTCGCTTCCCCGGTCAATGAATGGTTTCTGGCATATGCGTATGCTACTCAAGGTCACACAGTCCTTGGAGCGGGGCCTCGAGCGACCGGGGCCTCGCGGCCGAGGTGTCCTTGCCGCGCTGAAGACGGCCAACGCAAAAGGCGTCGATGGCCCGGCACGGGAATCGGATTGCGGACTCCTTAGGCCGAGCGTATGTTCCCGATCGCACATAGAGACCTCCGTATCAAACGTGGCGAAAGGAGGCAGACATGGGATTCCTCGCTTGGATCGTGGTTGGTCTCATCGCGGGTTGGCTTGCTGGCCAGGTTATGCGGGGTGGTGGCTATGGCGTTGTCGTTGACATCATTCTCGGTCTAGTGGGCGGGGTTGTCGGTGGCTGGGTCTTCGGCCTCTTGGGAATCTGGCCGGGCGGGGGCATGATCGGTTCCATCGTTGTTGCATTTGTTGGCGCTGTGATCTTGGTTGGGATTACCCGTTTGCTGAAATCGGCTTGACTCGGAGTGACAGGGGACGATTCCAATCTGATCGCCGTCTCAAGTGAGATCAGAACGCGTTTAGCAGCGAGAGTTCCAAATGAACCGCCCGACGAATCGCTCCAGCGGACCGGCTCCGCTGGCCACTGAGCGTCGGCAGTATCAGCGGCCTCCCGCGCGGTCGCCGTGTCCGTGGGCCCCGTCCATGTGACATAAGGGTGCCAGACTCAGACGCCGGCCGCCCGAGGAGCCGATGCCACAGCTCCGACCTCTTTCGGACACCGAGATTCGGACGATATACTGGCCGCGGGAGCCACCTCGTGACCCTCGCCTTCGGAGCGTACTTCTTCGTCATCGCGCTCATTCTCGCCCACCTCGAGATCCAGATCGAAGGCCCCCACGGGTGGGCCGAGAAGCTGCCCACGTGGCGCTGGGACAGCCGGCGCGTGCGCCGCTGGTTCGGGAAGCCGGTGACCGGCTATCACATCTGCCTGGTCACGTGCATTCTCCTCTTCCTGCACGTGCCGCAGTTCTATGACGGCTCCTGGGCGCGCGAGTCAGAGCTGCTCGCGATGTTCTTCCTGCTCACCGTGACCTGGGACTTTCTCTGGTTCGCCTGCAATCGCCATTACGGTGTGGGCCGTTTTCGCAAGGGCCAGATCTGGTGGTTTCCCGCCTGGTCGCTTGGCATCCCCCGGCCCTATTTCATGGGGCTCGCGCTGTCCCTCGGTGCCGCGCTCGCGCCTGCGCTCTGGACGGGGGCATGGGCAGGCCGTGCCCAGCGCTGGCTTCTTGTCTTCGGTGAGATGCTCGCCCTGACGATTCTCGTGACGGCCCTCACGCTTCGTCAGCGACGCCGGACCGTGGCGGCGACACGGGGGAGCACAGCGCAGAGAAAGTGAAGACGGGAGGCCCGATCGCTTGGCTCAGAACCAGTGGAGCCAGCTTCGAAGCTTGCGAACCGGTCCCGCGCCTTCGTGCTTTGCCGGGTCTTCCGTGTCGCTGAAGACGACCCCCTGGAGTTTCGGCTTCACGCTGGGCAGGAGCTCGGCCAGGCCTGCCTGCAGCGCCTGCGCGGCGTCTCCGATGAGCTCTCCGAGGTCGGCCGCGACTCCGTGCGGCGGACGCGCACCCCAGTCGACATAGCGGTAGGGGTGTGTCACGTGTCCCGGATGGGCAGCGTGACAGCACGCCTCGCACAGACGGACACCACACGTGTCGCAGTAGAGGACGGCCAGATGAGTCGGGTCGACCGAGCAGCGCATGACGGACGCCGGCAGGTGACGCTCGATCGATTGCACGGCGAGCTCCACGCCGTCGGCCGCTCGTATCCGGGCGCCGAGCTCACTCGCCCGCTCGCGGATCTGTGGGCGCCGGCACGCGTCGAAGGCCGCCGTGAGAGACTCGACGTCGAGTCGGCGGATGGGGATTGGCCTCGGCCCCGCGCCCGCATCCGCGATGATGCGCCCCCAGAAGAACTGGTCGCCAAAGAACGGCACCACGATCGTGGGCAACCCGGCGCGGAGGCCGGCGGCGGTCGTCCCGGCCCCACCGTGGTGGCACACGGCTCGGCAGCGCGGGAACAACCAGTCGTGCGGACAGTCGCCGATGACGTATACGTTCGGCGGCGGAGGGCCGCCGCCCAGATGGGCCCAACCTTCCGCCACAATACCGCGTGCGCCCGCCCTCTCCAGCGCGGCGAAGATGGTGCGGGTGAGTCCGGCCGGATCTTCGGCGACCACCGAACCGAAGCCCACGTAGATCGGCGGCTCGCCGGCCGCCAGGAAATCCAGCAGGGCCTGCGGCGGCTCGTAGCCGCGGGCCTGCTCATAGTGGATGAAGTTGGCCAGGTCGATGTGCGGGCCCCAGTCCCCGGGCTTCGGGACCAGGCTTTGCGGCCACAGGTAGGTGAACGGAACCTCGTGATCCTCCAGCAGCGCCGCTCCGTCCGTGAGGGCGAGGGGCGGCAGCTTCAAGGTCTCTTTGCGAAACGTGTCGACCAGGTCGCCGAGGCCGGCCCAGACGATCAGGTCGATCACGCTGTAGGAGAAGAAGTTCTCCACCGGGTGATGCACGCTGGGATCGATCTGGGCGAAGGGATGGGGGAAGCTGCAGGTGGCACTCCACGGCATGGTGAAGATCATGTGGAGCGGGATGTGCAGCGCCTCGGCACAGTGGATGTGACCGTAGCTCGGAGGGTTGGCGACAATGAGATCGGCCTGGAACGGCCGCGCGCCGGGCTGTTCGGGGTCTGCCTCCGTACAGGCGCGCCACGCCGACGCGAGGATCTCGGTGATCATCGCCCGCTTCTTCGGCACATCCTCCCAGAGCTGATCGAGGCGGGTCGGCACGATGCTGCCGCCCGTCTTGACGATGTACTCCATCATCTCGTGCGGGTTCCCGCCGAGCGGATAGAACTCCAGCCCGGCCCGCTCGACCATGGGGCGAAATTCGCGATGGGTCGCGATGCGCACGCGGTGGCGCTCCGCCAGTCGACGGCCGATGGGAACGAACGGCTGGACGTCGCCGCGCGAGCCCACCGCCATGATGACGATGGATAGCGAGGGAACCGGGGACGGCTCGGCTGCCGGCGCGGGCCTGGCCGCGAGCTCGCTCGTGTGGGCGTCCAGCCACGGCGGGGCGTGCGCGAAGCAGCGCGCGGAGTGATCGAAGTCTATCTGCAGGGAACCGCCTGCTCCGGCCGAGACGACCTTGACCCCCCGTACCGCCGCGGCGCGCAGGCGACGGCTATGCAACCGCCGGCGCAGGAAGGCGCTGGCCACTGCATCGAGAAAGCCTTCTCGCTGTGGTTCACCCACCTGGCTACCCTCTTCTTCGCCTGTTGTCGTGGCGCGCCAGGCTCACGGCCCGGCTCTTTATCCCTCAAGTGCTCGCCCTGTGCAAGCCGGAACGGCGGATTGATCTGTCCGGCACACTCTGGCACCATCCCTCTTCGATGAACGCACATCGCTCTGACCGGCGTGATTTCCTGAGGCAGATGACGGGGCTGGCGGCCGTTGGTGTCGCCGCGGCGCGGCCCGGACTCGCACGGGCCGGGGAGACCCAGGGGAGACCAGGCATGAGAGCGTCCTACGATCCGGCCGGCAAGTTCGAGCTGAAGGTCAGCGAGGTCGAGTTCCTGCGCACTTCCGCGGGACGCCAGCTGATGGCCCGGGTATATCAGCCACAGGGCGTGGGGCCATTCCCCACCGTGCTCGATCTGCACGGCGGGGCCTGGCGTCGCAAGGACCGTCTCGCCGAGGAGCCGATGGATCGGGCCATCGCGGCGAGTGGTGTCCTGGTCGTCGCGATCGATCTCCGGCTCTCGGAGGAAGCGCCGTATCCGGCATCGGTGCAGGATGCGAACTACGGCGTGCGCTGGCTCAAGTCCAGGGCTGCCGAGTGGAACGGGGATCCCTCGAAGATCGGCGTGTATGGCAGCTCGAGTGGTGGCCATGTCGCCGAGCTGCTCGCCATGCGTCCGCGCGACGCGCGCTATGCGGCGATCCCCCTGCCCTCGGCCCCGAGCCTCGACGCCACGGTCGCGTACGTGGCAACGCGCTCGCCGGTCAGCGATCCTTACGCGCGCTTCCAGCAGGCGGAGAAGATGAAGCGCAAGGAGATGATCGAGCACAGCCGGATCTACTTCAACCCGTGGGAGACGATCTACGAGGGCAATCCCCAGCGCATCCTCGAGCGCCGTGAGCCGGTGACGCTGGCACCGCTCCTGATCATGCAGGGTGCGCTCGATGACAATGTGCTTCCGGCCCTGCAGGAGAAGTTCGCCGCGACCTACACGACAGCCGGCGGCGACTGCGAGCTGGTGGTCTTCGAGGGCAGCGAGCACGAATGGGTTGCCAAACCGGGCCCGCAGACCGACCGTGCGCGCGAGCTGGTCAAGACGTTCATCGCGCGGCAGCTCAACGCCTCCCGCGGCGGCTGATGCGCCCGTCCAGCCGGCTGCGCGCGCTCCTCCGCGGCGGCGACGTGATCGTGGCGCCGGGTGTGTGGGACGGCCTGTCCGCGCGCCTGGTGGCCCGCGCCAACTTTCCCGCCGTCTACGCGACGGGCGGGGGGATCGCGCGCAGCATGGGATACCCGGATCTGGGGCTGCTCTCGCTGAGCGAGATCGCGTCCCGTCTCGCCAACATCGTGGAGCACGCGGAGGTCCCGGTGATCGCGGACGCCGACACCGGATATGGCAACGCGCTGAACACCCAACGGACGGTGCGCGAGCTCGAGCGGGCCGGAGTGGCCGCGCTCCACCTCGAGGACCAGACGTTCCCGAAGCGCTGCGGGCACTACGACGACAAGTCCGTGGTCCCGACGGTCGAGATGGCCCAGAAGCTTCGCGCCGCCCGCGATGCCATGACCGACGCCGACATCGTGCTGATCGCCCGCACGGACGCGCTCGCCGTCGAGGGCCTCGAGGCGGCCATCGAGCGCGGGCAGGCCTACGCGGCGGCCGGGGCCGACGTGATCTTCATCGAGGCGCCGGCGAGCCTCGAGCAGATCGAGACCATTGCCCGCCGCGTGCCCCAGCCCAAGCTCATCAACATGTTCCAGGGCGGGAAGACCCCGCTCGTGCCGGTGGCGCGGCTCAAGGAGCTTGGCTACCAGATTGTCATCATCCCCTCGGACCTGCAACGGGCCGCGATCCGGGCCATGGACGACGTGCTGGCGGCCATCGCACGCGACGGCTCGAGCGCGGCCCTCGCGGACCGGATGGTGTCGTTCACCGAGCGTGAGACCGTGGTGGACACCGCCGGCTATCTCGCGCGCGACGCGAGATACGCCGGCTGACCCGGCGCGAGCCGCGGCAAGTCCCGGAAGTAACGAGGGGATCCAGCATGGCTCTTGGTTCCGCCATTTACCCCAGTCTCGAGGGCAAGGTCGTGTTCGTCACGGGAGGCGGCTCGGGCATCGGGGCGGCCATCGTGACCGGATTCGTCCGCCAGAAGGCCCTCGTAGGCTTCGTGGACATCGACGAGCCCGCGAGCTCCCGGTTGGTTCGGGAGCTCGAAGGCACGGGGCCTCCTCCGCGGTTCATCCGATGCGATGTCCGCGACATCGACGCTCTGCGGGCCGCCGTCGACACGGTGCAGGCGGAGCTCGGCGACATCGGTGTGCTCGTGAACAACGCCGCGCGCGACGATCGCCACTCGATCGAGAGCGTGACCGTCGAGTACTGGGATGAGCGGGTGGCCGTCAACCTCCGCCATCAGTTCTTTGCCACCCAAGCGGTTATTGATCAGATGAAGCGGCGCGGCGGCGGCTCAATCATCAACTTCGGCTCCATCTCCTGGATGACCGCGTCGGGCGGCATGCCGGCCTACACGACGAGCAAAGCCGCGGTCCATGGGCTGACCCGAGGCTTCGCGCGCGATCTCGGTCCGTACAACATCCGCGCCAACACCATCACGCCGGGCTGGGTGATGACCGAGCGCCAGCTCGCGTTGTGGGTGACTGCGGAAAGCGAGGCGCGGATGGACCAGGCGCAATGCCTGCGCGGCCGCCTCAAGCCCGACGACCTGGCCAACATGGTGCTCTTCCTCGCCTCGGACGATGCGCGGATGATCACCTCGCAGAACTTCGTCGTCGATGCGGGGTGGACCTAGTCTGCCGAGTGCTTTCCACGACGGCACGTGCGACCCAAAGTACGACGTAGTGATGATCCGGCCCTTCGGATCGGAAAGCACCGAGACGCGCCAGATCTACTCGCGCCTTCATTCGATCACCTCATCGGCCCGCCTCAGCACCGACGGCGGAATCGTGAGGCCGATGGCCTTGGCCGTCCTGAGGTTGATGATGAAATCGAGTCGGTCCTGCTGTGCCAGGCCCGCGAGCGGCGGAGCAAGGAGGAACAGCGCCGCTGTGACAGCGAAGGTGAGTCGGCGCAGGGTCATTGCGGTGTCGGAATCCGGCCCACGATGTCGGCGACCGCCCCCCTGCCGCCTCCCGGCTTGAGCACCAGCGTCTCTGCCTGCTCCAGGTAGGCGCGGAGCAGCGGTGAGATGGTGAAGCCGTGGGTCACGAGCACGAGCGTGCCTTGTCCGCGCCAACCGCTCACGATCGCCTCGAGCTCCTGGAGACGAACGCGCGGCTCGCCGCGGTCGGGGAGGAGCGCCACCGACTTCTCGACCTCGCCGACCGCCATCAGCTCCGCGGTGTCCACGCAGCGGCAAACTGGAGAAGACAGAACCCGATCGACGCGCACGCCGCGCTGCCGGAAGGCCGCGCCGAGCGCCCGGGCCTGCTGACGCCCCACTTCGTCGAGGTTCCGCTGCGTCTTGCAGTCGTCCATCCTGAAGCCCGGCGGATCTCCACCATAGCCGGGAGGGGCGTTAGCGTGGCGAATCAGCGCGATGTGGCCTCCAGCAACGAGCGCGGCCCAAGCCTGCTCGGAATCGGCGGCGCCTGCCCCGGACGCCGCAAAGAGCACGGGTGCGAGAGCGAGAAGCGCCACGCGCCCAGTCCGAGAAGCTATACGCGAGCCTCCAACGGGAAGAATCGTCGACCTCATAACGTGTCCGGGAGCCGGAGCGCCCGTACCGCCCACGGCAGCGCGACTCGCAGCTGGGCAAGCTGTATAGCACCTTTCCGTGCCGAAGCGCGCGCCACTGGAAGCCCGGCCCGCGCGGCAAAATATTCGCTGACGAGAGCCGCCAGGTTCGGCTGCTCTGGAAGCACCGT
>Ga0335084_10001943_pt1 | contig 19664 bp, 14 predicted proteins | sample Lox_Sample_44_FD_206721 | JGI IMG/M metagenome (GOLD analysis project Ga0335084, IMG submission 206721) | Soil microbial communities from Loxahatchee National Wildlife Refuge, Florida, United States - Lox_Sample_4.4 | ecosystem: Environmental > Terrestrial > Soil > Wetlands | place: USA...
CTGCCGCCGGGCTACCTGTGCTGCGGCTACCCGCAGCGCGGCGCCGGCCAGTTCGACCGCGCGGAGCAGACGATCACCGACAACCGCGTGCTGTTCCACCGCGTGGCCAACACGCTGAACTACCTCGACATCAAGACCGTGGTGGTCAGCTGCGGCACCTGCTATGACCAGCTGCAGGACTACCGATTCGACGAGATCTTCCCCGGCAGCCGCATCGTCGACATCCACGAGTTCCTGCTGGAGAAGGGGATCACGCTGCCGGCCGGCGACGGCGGCGGCTACCTCTACCACGACCCCTGCCACAGCCCGATGAAGCAGCGCGATCCGATGCTGACCGTCAAGGCGCTGGTGGGCGACAACGTGATCAAGAGCGAGCGCTGCTGCGGCGAGAGCGGCACCTTCGGCGTCAGCCGGCCCGACATCGCGACGCAGGTGCGCTTTCGCAAAGAGGAGGAGCTGCGCAACGGCGAGGCGGCGCTGCGCGAGCGCGGCGCCCGCGGTGACCTGACGGTGCTGACCTCGTGCCCGAGCTGCCTGCAGGGCCTGGCGCGCTACCAAGGCGACCTGCAGAGCGGCCTGCTGCGCTCCGACTACATCGTGGTCGAGATGGCGCGCCGGCTGATCGGGCCAGGCTGGCTCGAGGACTACGTGGCGCGCGCCAACGCCGGCGGCATCGAGCGCGTGCTGGTCTGAGCGGCCCGCGCGTCAGCGCTGGCGCATCGGTTGGGTGTCGGCGAAGCCGTGCGCCGGCCGCTCCGGCGCGCCGTCGAGTTGCGCCACCAGTTCGGCGCGCGCCTTCTCCTGGGCGACTCGGGCGGCCTCGGCCGCCGCAGCCTGCGCGCGCGCCGAGGCCGCGGCGTTCTGGATCACGCCGTCGCGCTTGGCCTCCGACAGCGCCTGCTGCAACGACTCGACCTGCTGGCGCGACTGCAGCGCCAGCTCCTGGGCCTTCTGCTTGGCGCGCTCGGCGTGCTCGAGCTGGCCGAGCGTGTCGGCGAGCCTGCCGCGGTAGTGCAGCGCGGTGGCCAACCAGCCGACCGCGCCCCCGGCGGCGGTGGCGGCGACGACGAACAGCGCGGACGACAACGACAGCGTGGACATGCCTGGCTCCCTGGAATCGGCAAAACGCGACCCGTCGATCGCTGCACGCGACCATAGCGTGGCGCCGCGGCCGTGCGCTGCGAACAATTGCTCGCGGCCGGCCGCCGCATCGCGGTGGCACGTACTGGCGGGCCCTGCGCGTCGGTGCGGCAGCTCGCGGGCAGCGGCCGGGCGTGCGTATTCCACGCATGGCGGGCGCCCTGTCGACATCGGGCTACACTCGTTCCAACCGCACCGACATCACCCGATCCGACCCGACGTGACGCCGTCATCCCCAACCCCGCTGTCGATCACGCTGCACCAGGAGTCTCGCGTGCTGGAGATCGGCTTTTCCGACGGCCAGAGCTTCCGCCTGCCGTTCGAACTGCTGCGCGTCTATTCGCCGTCGGCCGAGGTGCAGGGCCACGGTCCGGGCCAGGAGGTGCTGCAGTCGGGCAAGCGCGAGGTGCGGATCGGTGATGTCGAGATGGTCGGCCACTATGCAATCCAGCCGACGTTCTCCGACGGCCACAACAGCGGCATCTTCAGCTGGAGCTACCTCTACGAGCTCGGCGCCCGCCAGCAGGAATACTGGGATCGCTACCTGGCGCGGCTGGCCGCGGCCGGCGTCGATCGCGACGCGCCGATGTCCGCTGGCGCCGCAGCCGGCTGCGGACATCACCACTGAAACCGATGACGCAGACGCACTTCGGCTACCGGCAGGTCGACGAGGGCGACAAGGCGGGCCGCGTGCGCGCCGTGTTCGACTCGGTGGCCGGTAGGTACGACCTGATGAACGACCTGATGTCGCTCGGCTTGCACCGCGCGTGGAAGTCCTACGCGGTGGCGGTGCTGGCGCCGCGGCCGGGCGACCGGGTGCTCGACGTCGCGGCGGGCACCGGCGACCTCACGCGCGCGCTGGCGCGCCGCGTCGGCGAGAGCGGCTGCGTGGTCCACACTGACATCAACGAGGCGATGCTGACCGCCGGCCGCGACCGGCTGCTCGACCACGGGCTCAGCCTGCCGACGGCGTTGTGCGACGCCGAGGCGCTGCCGTTCGACGCCGCCAGCTTCGACCTCGTGAGCGTGGCGTTCGGGCTGCGCAACATGACGCACAAGGACAAGGCGCTGCGCGAGATGGCGCGCGTGCTCAAGCCGGGCGGCAAGCTGGCGGTGCTGGAGTTCTCCAAGGTCGCCGAGCCGTTGCGCAAGCCGTACGACTGGTACTCGTTCCAGGTGCTGCCCCGGCTGGGGCGATGGATCGCCGGCGATGCCGACAGCTACCGCTATCTCGCCGAGTCGATCCGCATGCATCCCTCGCAAGCCGAGTTGAAGGCCATGATGAACGACGCCGGGTTCGGGCACGTCGACGTGCACAACCTGAGCGCGGGAATCGTCGCGCTCCACGTCGGGCTGCGCTGCTAGCGCCGGCTTGCGCCGGCGCCATCGAGGCCTCGATGGCGCCACGATGACAGCACGACTCGTCGCCCCCGGATTCGGGGGGTTCAGCAACGAACCCCCCGCTCTGGAGGATTGTTGCAAATTGCACGCTCCAGAGAATCGGCCCTGCATTTTTCGGTGCTTGGCGCGACGTGGTTCACGCGCCGCGACTCGAACCCAACTCAGCAGGTCCATCCATGTTTCGGGTTTTCCCGAGCAGAGCATCTTCCGCCGCTGTCTACGAGGCGCTGCTCGACGGCTTCGTCAGCTTTGCAGCCTTGCTGGCTGCTGCCTTGACGCTCGGCGTCGTGCCGGGCCTCGCTGCGGTCGTCAGCGATGCCCGCGAGATGGCCATCGCACTCGGGTTCGCGGTCGTGATGGCGCTGTTTCAGTCGTTCGTCGGCGTGTACCGGCACCGACTGGCACTGCTGCCGCTAACGCTGCGTGTCGGGTTGGTCGTGGTGCTGGCGGGCTACGGTACCTACTTGGCGCTCAAGGAGTTCCAGCTGCATCCGCACCCGGGCCCGCTGGTGGCCACCGCGGTGGCGTACTTCCTGGTGGCGTTCTTCCTGCTGCGCGGCACGGCGATGGCCTGGCGCGGGGTGACCGGCGTGCCACGCGTCCTGATCGTCGGCACCGGCAGCGAGGCGCAGGGCGTGCTCAGCGACTTGCGCGCCGACGACCGCCACATGCGCGAAGTGGTCGGCTTCTTCCCGACCGCGCTGGACGACGAGAACCTGGTCGACGGCGCGCCGATCTTCGATCGCGCGCGGCCGCTGACCGACATCGTGTCGACCTACGGCATCGACGAGATCGTCGTCGCGGTGCGCGAGCAGCGCGGCGGCGTGATGCCGATGGATCAGTTGCTGACGTGCCGCACCCGCGGCATCCGGATCCTCGACCTGGCTGCGTTCTACGAGCGCTCGCACGCCGAAGTCCCGGTCGACAGCCTGAAGGCCAGCTGGTTGGTCTACGGCGAGGGCTTCGTGCAGGGGCCGGCGCGCCGGGCCGCCAAGCGCGTGTTCGACGTCGCGTCGTCGCTGCTGCTGCTGGTGGCCGCGGCACCGGTGATGCTGCTGGCCGCGCTGGCGGTCAAGCTCGACAGCCGCGGCCCGGTGTTCTACCGGCAGGAGCGGGTCGGCCTCGGCGGCCGCGGCTTCCAGTGCGTGAAGTTCCGCAGCATGTCGGTCGATGCCGAGAGCGACGGCGTCGCGCGCTGGGCCGTCAAGAACGACACGCGCGTCACCCGCGTCGGCGCGTTCCTGCGCAAGACGCGGATCGACGAGTTGCCACAACTGTTCAGCGTGCTCAGAGGCGAGATGAGCATCGTCGGCCCGCGGCCCGAGCGGCCGGAGTTCGTGGCCAAGCTGCGCGACCAGATCCCGTTCTACGACCTGCGCCACGGCGTCAAGCCCGGCGTGACCGGCTGGGCGCAGGTGCGCTACAGCTACGGCGCCTCGATCGAGGACGCGCGCAAGAAGCACCAGTTCGACCTCTACTACCTGAAGAACAACACGTTGCTGCTCGACCTGCAGATCCTGATCGAGACCGTGACGGTGGTGCTGTTCAGGGAAGGCGCGCAGTAGCCGCTGCGGGCGCCCGGCACCCCCAAGCCGGGTTCTTGCTGGGGGTCGCCTCCGGGCTTAGAGTCCACGCTGTCGATTCCATTGCCGCGCCGTTCGCCCGCGCCGCTTCGGCGCCATTGCGATCGGATCGTTCAGCCCTCAACCATCGGTCGACGTCGCACGCCGAGCTGGAATGTACGAGTCAAAGTTCGGCTTCACCGGCCCACCGTTCCAGCTCAATCCCGACCCGGCGTTCTACTTCGACAGCCGCGGCCACAGCCATGCGCTGTCGTACCTGAAGTTCGGTGTCCATCAGGGCGAGGGCTTCATCGTCGTGACCGGCGAGATCGGGGCCGGCAAGACGACGCTGGTGCGCACGCTGCTCGAAGGCGTCAACAGCGACGAGGTCGCCGCCGCGCAGGTGCTGAACACGCAGCTCGAGTCCGGCGAGCTGCTGCAGGCGATCCTGACGGCGTTCGGCGTGGCTTCCGGCGGCGGTTCCAAGGCGCAGCTGCTGGCCAGCCTGGAGGCCTTTCTCACGTCGGTGGCGGCCGAGGGCCGGCGTGCGCTGCTGATCGTCGACGAGGCGCAGAACCTCGGACGCGAAGCGATCGAAGAGCTGCGCATGCTGTCGAACTTCCAGCTCGGCAACCACGCGCTGCTGCAGAGCTTCCTGATCGGGCAGCCGGAGCTGCGCAAGCAGCTCGAGTCGCCCGCGATGGAGCAGTTGCGCCAGCGCGTGATCGCGTCGTGCCACCTGGGGCCGCTGGTGGCCGAGGAGACGCGCGCCTACATCGAGCACCGCCTGCGGCACGTGGGCTGGTCGCACCAGCCCTCGTTCGACGACGACGCGTTCGCCGCGATCCATCAGTGCACCGGCGGCATTCCGCGCCGGATCAACCTGCTGTGCAACCGCCTGCTGCTGTCCTGCTTCCTCTCCGACGAGGACAGGATCACCGCCGCGCTGGTGCGCACGACCGCCGGCGACCTGGCGCGCGAGACCGGCGGCGCGCGCGTGCCGACCGAGCCCGCGCCGGTGCGCGAGCGCGAGGCGCCGCTCGTCGCGGCGTCGGCCGGCGTGGCGCGCGCCACGGACCCCGCGGCCGCGCCCGCGCCCGACGAGCGCGATGTGGTGCGGGTGGTCAAGGCCGGCGTCGACGACACGGCGCTGAAGTCGCCGCTGCTGCTGCTGGCCGACAGCCCGCTGGGCGCGTTCAAGGCGGCCGTGCTCAGCAAGGTGCTCGCCGCCACCGAGGGGCTGCCGCCGTGCGTGCTGGTGACGCCGGGCGAGCCGGGAGAGGCCGACCCGGGTGCGCTGGCGCCGGGCCTGTCGGAATCGCTGGCGCTGCAGGTCCATCTGCGCGCCGGTGCGGGTGGCGTGGCTGGCCGCGTCGCAGCGCTGTCGGTGCGCCTCGACGCGCTGCTCGACGAGCTGCGGCCGTCGGCCCTGGTGACGCTCGGCAGCAGCGTCGACGTGCTGGTCTGCAGCCTGCTGGCCAACAAGCGCGCACTGCCGCTGGCGCACCTCGGTGCCGGGTTGCGGCGCGAAGTGCGTTCGCACAACGGCGACACCAACGCGATCGTGATCGATCGCCTGTCCGACGTGCTGTACACGCCGACGCTGAAGGCGCACTACACCCTCTACAAGGAAGGCATCGGCGCCGACCGCATGGTCTGCGTGGGCAACCCGCTGCACGACGGCCTGCGCCCGGTGACGTCGACGATGGCGCCGGTCTCCGAGCTGCTCAAGGGCGCCGGCTTGTCGCGCGACCAGCTGCGTCGCGCGCTGCGCGGCTATGCACTGGTGAGTGCGCAGAGCGACGGCGTTGAGCTCGCCGCCACCGAACTGCCGAAGGTCGCGCGCGTGGCGCGCGACCTCGGGCGTGAGACGCTGGTGGTGTGGATCGTCTCCGAAGCCACCGCGGCCGACATTCGCGCGAGCAAGGCTGACGCGCTGCTGAACAAGTCCGGCGTCGTGCTGGTTCCGGGTGCGGGCTACGCGATGCGGCTGGGCCTGCTGCGCGGCGCGACCTGCACCATCGCCGGCCCCGATTGGGAGCTGGTCGAGGAGGCCGACCTGCTCGACATTCCGAGCATCGTGCTGCATCCCAACGGCGATGTGCCGCCTGGCGCACCCGGCGGCGTGATCGCGCGCATCGGCTGCGATTCGGCGGCCTGCGTGCGCGCGTTGCACGAGATTCTCGAGCGCGGCCGCGCCGACGACGACGGCGCCGACGTTCACGACGGCTCGCCGGCGCAGCGCATCGCCGAACACCTGCGCGCGTGGCTGTTCAGTCCGGCCAGGCGACATCGCAGCGGGCAACTCTCCGGAGCCGCGGCGTGACCGCGGCGCCGGCGGCGGCCGCTGCCGCTGCGGCGCCCTCGCGGATGGGGATCCTCCAGAAGGGTGGCCCCCTTGATCAAGGACCTTCCGCGGGTGCATCGAGGCCGTATGCTGCGGGCCTGCGATGGGATTCGGCGGCAGCCATCACACCAGCTGGCGCTCGATCGCAACACGGGGGTGGTTCGGCCTGTTGCTTTCGCGATGCAGCGGCATGCGGCTCGTCGAGCCGCGCTGGCCGCGCGACACAATGACGCCGCACGGGCGGCCGGCCCGCCGACAAATGGAGAGACTCATGGCAAACCAGACAACTACCGGTGTCGTCCGTCGAGCGAGCGTGTGCGCGGCGCTGCTGTGCGCGTTGGCGCTGGCTGCCTGTACCAGCACGAAGTATCCCGCGGCGCCGGCGACCGCGGCGACACCCGACCAGAAGTACCTGATCGGCCCCCTGGACACGCTGAACATCATCGTCTGGCGCAACCCCGAGTTGTCGATGACCGTGCCGGTGCGCCCCGATGGCCGCATCTCGACGCCGCTGGTCGAAGACCTGGTGGCGCAAGACCGCAACCCGACCGATCTGGCGCGCGACATCGAGAAGGTGCTCAGCAAGTACACGCGCGATCCGGTGGTCACCGTCGTGGTCACCAACTTCACCGGCGCCGCCAGCGAGCAGGTGCGCGTGATCGGCGAGGCCGCGCGGCCGGCGGCGATTCCGTACCGCCAGAAGATGACGGTGCTCGACGTGATGATCGCCGTCGGCGGCCTGACCGACTTCGCCGATGGCAACGGCGCCGTGCTGGTGCGCGCGAAGGACGAAGGCAAGTCCTACGGCGTGCGCCTGCGCGACCTGGTCAAGCGCGGCGACATCTCCGCCAACGTCGAGATGCGACCGGGCGACGTGCTGATCATTCCGCAGAGCTGGTTCTGAGGGCTCGCGAGCGAGCGTCGATCGCCCACACCACGCGCACTGCGTTTGCCCACCGGTTGAGCCATGAATCAGATCGTTGACCAGGCCCTCGTCACCGTCCGCAGCATGTGGCGCCGCCGCTGGTACGGGCTGGTGGCGGCCTGGGTCGTGGCGGCGCTCGGCGCGGCGATCGTCACTCGGATCCCGGACCGCTTCGAGGCCGAGGCGCGCGTCTACGTCGACACCAAGAGCGTCTTGCGCCCGTTGATGCGCGACCTGGCCGTGGAGCCGGATCTCGACCAGACGATCGGCATGCTCAGCCGCACGCTGATCACGCGGCCCAACGTCGAGATGCTGATCGGCAAGGCGCAGCTGCTTCCGGTGGGTTCGCCGCAAGCCGAACGCGACGCCATGGTCGACACGCTGTTGCGCAACATCAAGGTGGCCGGGGTGGGCCGCGACAACGTGTTCGCCTTCACGTACCGCGACACCGTCCCAGAGGTGGCGCGCCGCATCGTGCAGGACCTCGTGTCCCTGTTCGTCGAAGCCGACCTCGGGAACAAGCAGCGCGATGTCGAGAGCGCACGCACGTTCATCGAGGAACAGGTGCGGCAGTACGAGGCCCGCCTGACCGAAGCCGAAGGCCGGCTCAAGGATTTCAAGCTCCGCCACCTGGGCACCGTGGGCGGCCAGGGAGGCGACTACTTTGCTCGCATCGCGGCGCTGCGTGAGGAAGTGACCAAGCAGTCGCTGGACCTGCGGGCCGCCGAGCAGGCGCGCGATGCGCTGAGGAATGAACTGTCCGGCGAAACGGTCTCGCTGATCCCCGACCAGGACCCGCCGGTGCAGTCGACCAGCGAGTTCGACGCCAGGCTCGACGCCCAGCGACGCCAGCTCGACGAACTGCTGCGCCGCTACACCGATGCCCACCCCGACGTGGTCGCCGCTCGTCGCCTGATCGCACGCCTCGAGGAGCAGCGCCAGCAGGAGATCGAGGCGCAGCGCAAGGCCGCGGCCGCCAAGCCGCCGAGGTCGCGGGGCACCAACGAGGTGCTGCAGCGGGTCAAGCTGGCGCTGGCCGAGGCCGAGGCGAACGTGGCCAGCCTCAGGGTTCGGCTGAGCGAGACGCAGTCGCGCCTCGCGCAGTTGACCGCGGCCGCCAGCCGCGTGCCGCAGATCGATGCCGAGCTGGCGCAACTCAATCGCGACTACGACATCGTGCGGCGCCAATACGAGGCGCTGGTGGCCCGGCGCGAGAAGGCCGCGCTGTCGGAGGATGTCGATGCGACGAGGCTGGCACAGTTCCGGGTCATCGACCCGCCGCGCGTCAATCCGAACCCGGTGTTCCCGAATCGCCTGTCGCTGCTGGTGGCCGCACTGCTGGTTGCACTGGCAGCCGGGGTCGGCGTGTCGTTCCTGGTGTCGCAGCTGATTCCGACCTTCGACACCGTGGCAGCGCTGCGTCAGGTCACGCAAAGGCCGGTGCTGGGCAGCGTGTCGAGGCTGGCCGACCCCATCTTCGTCGCGCGGGGCAAGCGCAACTCGATGATGTTCGGAGCAGCCCTCGGGGGCTTGATCGTGGTCTACGGTGCATGGCTGACCTGGATCTCCATGCTGATTCGTGTCTAGGACATAGCGTGAATCTGATCGAACAAGCCGCCCGTCGACTCGAGCAACTGCGCCGCAGCGGCGTCGAGGTTCCCGCGACCACCCCACTGCGCGCCGACGCCGCCGCCGCGGCGCGTGGCTCGACCGGGGCGCGCTCGCGCGGTCGTGGGAGCAATGTCGAGCAAGAGTCGCCAGCGGCGAAGGCGGTGACGATCGACCTGCAGCGCCTCGCCGCGATGGGGTATCTCACTCCCGATGGCCCACGGACCCAGATTTCCAACGAGTTCCGCGTCATCAAGCGACCGCTGCTCAAGAACGTGTACGACGGGGCTGGCGCACCGGTGGAGCGCGCCAATCTGATCATGGTGACGAGCTCGTTGCCGGGGGAAGGCAAGACCTTCGTGGCCATCAACCTGGCCATCAGCATGGCGATGGAGCTCGACACCACCGTGCTGCTGGTCGACGCCGACGTGTCCAGGCCGTCGGTTCTGCAGCGCCTGGGCCTGGAGTCGTCCTCCGGCCTGCTCGACCTGCTGACCGACTCGTCGCGCAGTGTCGGTGACGTGCTGCTTCGCACGAACATCGATCGGCTGTCGATCCTGCCCGCTGGCGCGCCCAGCGGGCGCGCCACCGAATTGCTGGCCAGCGTCCAGATGACGCGCCTGCTCGACGATCTGAGCAGCCGCTACTCCGACCGCATCGTCGTGTTCGATGCACCGCCGCTGCTGCCGTCGACCGAATCGCGTGTGCTGGCCAATCACATGGGACAGATCGTGGTGCTGGTCGAGGCCGAGCGCACTTCGTACCAGACCGTCCATGCCGCGATGTCGACCCTGGAGGCGTGCCCCGTGGTGCTGCCCTTGCTCAACAAGACCAGTGGCACCCAGGTCGGCAACTACTATGCCTACTATGCGTCGGAAGACAAGCCGAGCTGAAGGTGCCGGCCGATGACCGAGGCGTTCGCGAGGCGGAGCCCGACGCCGACAGGGGCCCGGTTGGCGATCGCGGCGGCCGCGTCGTTGGCGATGATGTCGCACGCCTCGGCGCAGCGGGTGGAAGCCGAGCCCTGGATATCGGCGCGCCTGACGGCGTCGGACAATGCGGGCCTCGGCTTCACGACGGCCGGGCGCGACCTGATCACCGATCTCACCGCCGGCCTGCGCATCCATGCGGAAGGCGCCCGCGTCAGCCTCACCGGCAGCGCGGCCCTGCAGTCGTTCGTCTACGCGCAGCACACGCAAGGCAACGACATCATCCCGATCGTCGACCTCACGGGCCGCTGGGCGGCGGTCGAGCATTTCTTCTTCATCGAGGCCTCGGCACGCACGACGCAGACCCACATCGACCCGTTCACGCCCGGGCTGTCGGAAACATCGACGGACAACAATGCCACCATCACGCAGTACCGCCTGACGCCGTACATCGAGTCGACACCGGCGTCGAACCTGCACTTCCGGGCGCGCAGCGACAACACCCAGACCAAGGACTACGGTCAGCAGTCGGCGTCGTTCGACGCCATCGACAACTCGTATTTCGGCTTCCACACCATCTCGCTGGAGCGGGACCCGGTGCCGCTGGGCTGGCGCCTCGAGGGAGAACGCAACTACACCCGGTACCAGGGGGAGTTCCTGCCTCTGATCAGCGACGTGGCGCGTGCACTCGTCAACGTGGCGGTGATCGACACCACGCGCATCGGCCTGCGCGTGGGAGCCGAGCGGAACAACTTCCTGACCGATCCCGGCTGGCAGTCGATCTATGGCGGCCAGCTCAGCTGGCACCCCAGTGAGCGCACGGCGCTGGATTTCGACGTCGAGCGGCGCTTCTTCGGCAACGGTGTGCACCTGAATTTCACGCACCGGATGCCCTGGCTGTCTTGGAGCCTGCAGGCCGGGCGAAGTCTCGACACGTCGCCGCAATCGGTGTTCCAGCTCGGGCCCACCGACAACGTGGCCGCATTGCTCGACTCCATCCTGACCACCCGCTTCCCCAACCCCGTGGATCGGGCGACGCAGGTCCAGAACATCATCTCGCGGCAGGGCCTGCCCGCCTCGACGACGACCGTGATCCCGATCCTGGCACCGCGCGTGAGCGTGGTGGAGAACGCGTCGCTCGGCGTGGCGTACCTCGGCACCCGCAACACGCTGGCGCTGACGGTGGCCGGCACGCGCACGCGCGACGCCGTGGACGAAGGCCCGTTTGCCACCGACAGCCCGGCGACCAACAACATTCAGCAAGCAGTGACGCTGGCCTACACGCTGCGCATGACGCCCACCACGACCGCCGGCCTGACGGTGTCGTTCAGTCGCATCGACTCGCTGGACAGCGCGACCATCTCCCAGACCACGAAGGACGGCAGCGTGCGCGCCCACATGGCGGTCCAGCTCGCGCCGAAATCGACCGCGCTGTTCGGGGCGTCGCAGCGCAAACTGGTCTCGAACGTCACGCCCAGTGGTCACGAGACGTCGGTGTTCGCAGCACTCGAGCACCGCTTCTGAGACGCACCATGGACGCCCCGGTCGCATTCCCCCACACCGCCGCTGAGCGCGCCCGCGCGTCCGCGGCGGTCGCCGCCGGCGCGATCACCAATGCCTTCACGATCGACGTGGAAGACTACTTCCAGGTGTCCGCCCTGGCGCCCCACGTCGACCGCTCGACCTGGGACGAACGGCCCTGCCGCGTCGAGCGCAACGTCGGTCGCCTGCTCGAGCTGCTGAGCCTGCACGGCGCGCGCGCGACCTTCTTCACGCTCGGTTGGATCGCCAAGCGCTATCCGCACCTGGTGCGGGAGATCGTCGCCGGTGGCCACGAGCTCGCCAGCCACGGCTTCGGCCATCATCGGGCCAGCGAGCAGAGCGAGGTCGACTTCCGCGTCGACGTGCGGCAGGCCAAGCAGCTGCTCGAGGACCTGGCCGCGCAGCCGGTCCAGGGCTACCGCGCGCCGAGCTTCTCGATCGGTCACGCCAATCCCTGGGCCTTCGACGTGCTCGTCGACGAGGGCTATCGCTACAGCTCGAGCGTGTACCCGGTGCGGCACGACCACTACGGGATGCCCGATGCGCCGCGCTTTGCCTACCAGGCGCGACCCCGGCTGCTGGAGATTCCGTTGACCACGGCGCGCGTGCTGGGGCGCAACCTGCCGGCCGGGGGCGGCGGTTACTTCCGCCTGGCGCCGTATCCGTTGAGCCGCTGGGCGCTGCAACGCGTCAACCGCCTCGACCGGCGGCCGGCGATCTTCTACGTGCACCCCTGGGAGATCGACCCTGCCCAGCCCCGCGTCGCGGGCGCGACCCTGAAGACGCGCTTTCGGCACTACGTCAACCTGCATCGCACCGAAGCGCGGCTTTCCCGGCTGCTGCAGGACTTCCGCTGGGGACGCGTCGACGAGGTGTTCGGGCTTCGCGAGGGGCAGTCGTCATGAACGCACCACTGCCCCGGGTCGCGACGATCACGGTGCGCGCGGCTGGCAGCGCCGATGCGGCGCGCTGGGACGCGTTCGTCGCCGCGTGTCCCGAGGCCACGTTCTTCCATCGCTTTGCCTGGCACGAGATCTATCGATCGGTCTTCAAGCACCGCACCCACTACCTGCTCGCCGAGCGTGGCAGCGACGTCGTCGGCATCCTGCCGCTGGTGGAGATGCGCAGCCTGCTGTTCGGGCATTCGCTGTGCTCGCTGCCGTTCGCCGTCTACGGCGGCGCGGCCGCGACCGACAGCGCCGGCGTGGCGGCCCTGCACGCCGCCGCCGTGGCGCTGGGCAACGAGCTGGGCGTGCGCGATCTCGAGCTGCGCAATCGGGTCGCGCGCGAGGCCGCGTGGCCGCAGCAGGGCCTGTACGTCACCTTTCGCCGCGAGATCGCGCCGGAGGTCGAGGCCAACCTGCTGGCGATCCCGCGCAAGCAGCGCGCGATGGTGCGCAAGGCCATCGGCCGCCAGCTGCGCTGCGAGATCGATGAGCGCACCGATCGCTTCTTCGCGCTGTATGCCGACAACCAGCACCGCCACGGTACGCCGCCGCAATCGCCGCGCTACTTCGAGGCGCTGCGCGAGGCGTTCGGCGACGCTTGCGAGATCGCCATCGTGCTCAGCCCGCAGGGCAAGCCGGTGTCGGGCGTGCTGTCGTTCTACTTCCGCGACGAGGTGCTTCCGTACTATGCCGGCGACGTTCCCGAGGCGCGCGACCTGGCGGCCAACGACTTCAAGTACTGGGACTTGATGCGCCGCGCCTGCGAGCGCGGGCTGAAGGTGTTCGACTACGGCCGCTCCAAGCGCGGCACCGGCTCGTTCGACTTCAAGAAGAACTGGGGCTTCGAGCCCACGCCGCTGAACTACGAGAGCTTCCTGTTCAAGGGGGACTCGCTGCCGCAGCACAACCCCGCCAACCCGAAGTACCGCACGGCGATCGAGATCTGGCGGCGCCTGCCGCGGCCCGTGGTCAACTCGGTCGGGCCCATGCTCGCCCGCTACCTGGGGTGAGCGGGGGGCGGCGGTGGCAATCCGGGATCGACGGCCGTTGGTGGCCCATGTGCTGCACCGATTCGACGTCGGTGGGCTCGAGAACGGCGTCGTCAACCTGATCAACCGCATGCCGGCCGATCGCTTCGGCCACGCGGTGATCGCGCTCACCGAGATCGGCGACTTCAGGCATCGCGTGCTGCGCGACGACGTGCAGTTCCACGCGCTGCACAAGCCGCCGGGCCAAGGGCTGCGCGTCGCGCCACGACTGCTTCGCCTGCTGCGCGAGATGCGCCCCGCGGTCGTGCACACGCGCAACCTCGGCGCGCTCGAGATGATGCTGCCCGCCGCCTGGGCCGGCGTGCCGGTGCGGGTGCATGGCGAACACGGCTGGGACGTCAGCGATCCCGACGGGCGCAGCCTCAAATACCGCCTGGTGCGCCGCTGCTATCGCCCGTTCGTGCATCGCTACGTCGCGCTGTCGGAGCAGCTGCGCCGCTACCTCGCCGACGGTGTGGGCGTGCGGGCCGATCGCATCGAGCAGATCTACAACGGTGTCGACACGCAGCGCTTCCACCCGGCGGCAGGCCCCCGCACGGCGATCGATGGGTCGCCGTTCGGCGACGCGAGCCTGTGGCTGGTCGGCACGGTCGGCCGGCTGCAGCCGATCAAGGACCAGGCGCTGCTCGCGCGCGCGTTCGTGAGGGCACTCGAGCTCGACCCCGTCGCGCGCGGGCGGCTGCGCCTGCTGATCGTCGGCGATGGTCCGTCGCGACCCGAGATCGAACGGATCCTGAGCGACGGCGGCGCCGCGCCCCTCAGCTGGGTGGCCGGCCAGCGCGCCGATGTGCCGGAAGTCATGCGCGGTCTCGACGCCTTCGTGCTGCCGTCGCGTGCCGAGGGCATATCGAACACAATTCTCGAGGCGATGGCCACGGCACTGCCGATCGTGGCGACGGCGGTCGGCGGCAACGGTGAACTGCTGGACGACGGCATGACGGGGCGACTGATTCCGGCCGGCGACGTGGACGCGCTGGCGCGCGCCATGCTCGACGACCTGCATGACCCGGCGCGGGCGCGCCGACACGGCGCGGCTGCACGGCAGGCCGTGCAGCGGCGCTTCAGCCTCGATGGCATGGTGGCCGCCTATGGCGAGCTGTACGAGCGGTTGTTGAGCAACGCTGCGCTGCGGTGTGCGCCGCAGCGCGCGTGACGAGGAACGGTTATGTGCGGCATCGTCGGCATCTGGGACTCCCGCGAGCAGCGGGTCATCGCGCGCGAGCTGCTGCTGCGGATGAACGAGTCGCAGCATCACCGCGGACCCGACGAGACCGGCATCCACGTCGCGCCCGGCATCGGCCTCGGCCACAAGCGGCTGTCGATCATCGACCTGGCCACCGGCCAGCAGCCGCTGTACAACGAGGACCGCTCGGTCGTCATCGTCTACAACGGCGAGATCTACAACTACCGCGAGCTGATCCCGCAGCTCACCGCGCTGGGGCACACCTTCCGCACGCGCAGCGACACCGAGGTCATCGTCCACGCCTGGGAGCAGTGGGGCGAGGAGTGCGTGCAGCGCTTTCGCGGCATGTTCGCCTTCGCGCTCTGGGACGAGCGGCGGCAGGCGCTGTTCCTCGCGCGCGACCGCCTCGGCGTCAAGCCGCTGTTCTATGCCGCGCTGCCCGACGGCACCTGGGTGTTCGGCTCGGAGTTGAAATCCCTGCTGGTGCACGGCGGCCTGAAGCGCGAGATCGATCCGCGTTCGGTCGACGACTACTTCACCCTGGGCTACGTGCCGGAGCCGCGCACCATCTTCACCTCCGCGCACAAGCTGGCGCCCGGACACACGCTGCTGCTGCGCCGCGGCCAGCCCGCCGCCGCACCGAGACGCTACTGGGACGTGCGCTTCAGCGGTGACAGCGCGATCTCCGACGATGACGCGCAGCACGAGTTGGTCAACCGCCTGCGCGAGAGCGTGCGCCTGCGCATGATCTCCGAGGTGCCGCTGGGGGCGTTCCTGTCCGGCGGCGTCGATTCCAGCGCGGTGGTCGCGATGATGGCCGGCGATTCGTCCGAACCGGTGAACACCTGCTCGATCTCGTTCGACGACCCCCACTTCGACGAGACCCGCTTCGCGCAGCAGGTGGCCGAGCGCTACGGCACGCGGCACTTCGTCGATCGTGTCGAGACCGACGACTTCGACTTGATCGACACCCTGGCGTCGCTCTACGACGAGCCCTACGCCGACAGCTCCGCGATCCCGACCTATCGCGTCTGCCAACTCGCGCGCCGGCACGTGACGGTGGCGCTGTCCGGCGATGGTGGCGACGAGAGCTTCGGCGGCTACCGGCGCTACCTGCTGCACCTCAACGAAGAGCGCTTCCGCGCGGCGCTGCCGCTCGGCCTGCGCCAGCCGCTGTTCGGGACGCTGGCGCGCCTGTACCCCAAGGCCGACTGGGCGCCGCGCTTCGTGCGCGCGAAGTCGACCTTCCAGGCGCTGGCCCGCGACACGGTGAACGCGTACATGCACAGCGTGTCGATCTTCCGTGACGACATGCGGCCGCAGCTGTACTCCGGCGCGTTCAAGCGCCAGCTCGGGGGCTACCGCACGGCCGAGCTGTTCAACGAGCACGCCGCCCGCGCGCAGACCGACGACCCGCTGTCGCTGATCCAGTACCTCGACCTGCAGACCTACCTGGTGGGCGACATCAACACCAAGGTCGATCGCGCCAGCATGGCGCACGCCCTCGAAGTGCGCGAGCCGCTGATGGACCATCCGCTCGTCGAGTGGCTGGCCAGCCTGCCGTCGCACCTGAAGGTGCGCGGCGGCGAAGGCAAGTGGCTGCTGAAGAAGTCGATGGAGCCGCACCTGCCGCACGACGTGATGTACCGGCCCAAGATGGGATTCGCGGTGCCGCTGGTGCGCTGGTTCCGCGGGCCGCTGCGCGCGCGGGTGCGCAGCGCCCTGCTCGACGGCGAACTGGGGCGCACCGGCTACTTCGAGCACCGCTATCTCGAGCACCTCGTCGACGCCCACACGTCGGGCCGGCGCGACTACAGCGGCCCGTTGTGGTCGCTGATGATGTTCGAGGCGTTCCTGCGCCACAGTGCGGGCGCGGCGGGGCCCCGGCGCAGCGAGCGGGCGGCCGAGGCCGTGGTCTGCTGAAAGCCTGAGCGAAGCCCGACGACCATGTGCGGCATCCACGGCCTGTACCAGCTCGACGGCGCAGCGGCGCCGGCCGAGTGGCTCGCGCGCATGGGCAACGTCACGGTGCACCGCGGGCCCGACGATGCCGGCGGACACGCCGAAGGCCGTTGCGCCATCGGCATGCGGCGCCTGTCGATCATCGACCTGGCCGGCGGCCACCAGCCGATCGCCAACCACGACCGCTCGCTGGTGGTGGTGTGCAACGGCGAGATCTACAACTACCGCGTTCTGCGCCGCGAGCTGCAGGCAAGCGGCCATCGATTCAGCACCGAGTCCGACAGCGAGGTCGTGCTGCACGGGTATGCGCAGTGGGGCGAGCAGTTCGTCGAACGGCTGAACGGCATGTTCGGCTTCGCGATCTGGGACTCGCGCCGCGAGACCCTGCTGGTGGGCCGCGACCGGCTCGGCATCAAGCCGATCTACTGGGTCGAGACCGCGCGGCGCGTGGCGTTCGCCTCGGAGGCGAAGGCGCTGCTCGAACTGCCCGGCGCCGTGCGCGAGGTCGACTCCGCAGCACTGGCCGCCTACCTGGAGCTCGGCTACGTGCCGGCGCCGTTGTCGATCTTCCGCGGCATCCGCAAGCTGCCGATCGGCTCGATCCTGAAGGTCTCGCCGCAGGGCGCGTCGGTGCACACCTACTGGCAGCCGTCGACGCGGGTCGATCCGGCGATCGGTGCGGTCGAGTGGGCGCACCGCGTGCGCGATCAGCTCGAGCGGTCGGTGCGCATGCAGATGGTCAGCGACGTGCCGATCGGCGCCTTCCTGTCCGGCGGCATCGACTCGAGCGCGGTGCTGGCGTTCATGTCGCGGCACAGTTCGGGCCCGGTGAAGACCTATTCGATCGGCTTCGACGGCGGCGCCGCCGAGCGCTTCTACAACGAGCTCGATCACGCGCGGCAGGTGGCCACGATGTTCGGCACCGACCACCACGAGATCCTGGTCAAGCCCGACGTCGTGCGGTTGCTGCCGAAGCTGCTGTGGCACATGGACGAACCGATCGCCGACAGCGCATTCGTCACCACCTTCCTGGTGGCCGAGTTCGCGCGCCGCGACGTCAAGGTGATCCTGTCGGGCGTCGGCGGCGACGAGCTGTTCGGCGGCTACCGTCGCTATCTCGGCGAGCACTACATGCGCTACGTCGAGTGGCTGCCGCAGCCGGCCAGGCGCGGCGCGGCCCGCCTCGCGCGCTGGCTGCCGAGCGACCGCCACTCCAGGTGGCTGAACTATTCGCGGCTGGCCAAGAGCTTCCTCGGCGCCGCGGCGTCGCCGTTCACCGATCGCTACCGTGCCTACGTGGGGGTGTTCTCGGCGCCCGAGGCGAGCGCGTTGATGCGGCGGGCTCCGCTCGGGCGCACCGATGCCATCGCCGACAGCTTCGCCCGGCTCGGCGGCGACGACGCGCTGGCGCGCATGTTCGCGGTCGACGCCAGCACCCAGCTGCCGGACGACCTGCTGCTGCTGACCGACAAGATGACGATGGCCGCGTCACTGGAGTGCCGAGTGCCGCTGCTCGATCACGAGCTGGTCGAACTGGCAGGGCAGATCCCGGCGTCGATCAAGGTCGCGGGCGGTGAGCTGAAGGCCCTGCTGAAGACGGCGCTGGCCGACGTGCTGCCGCGCGAGGTGCTGCATCGGCCCAAGCGCGGCTTTGGCGCGCCGATGGGCGCCTGGCTGAAGGGCGCGCTGTCCGAGCTGCTGGGCAGCGCGCTGTCGCCGCAGAGCCTCGAGCGGCGCGGGCTGCTCAACGCCGAGCCGGTGACCCGGCTGATCGAGGATCACCAGGCCAACCGGGTCGACGGCACCGACAAGCTGCTGGCGCTGCTGAACCTCGAGGTCTGGTGCCGCGTCTATCTCGACAGACGCGACTCGAGCGACGTCGCCGACGAGCTCGAGGAGGCGGTCGCATGAGCGCCGCACGGCCGCTGCGCAGGCGCTCGCTCCCCCCTGGGGGGGCGCGCCGCAGGCCCAAGGGGGCCGCATGAGGATCCTGTTCGTCTGCCATCGCTTCCCGTACCTGCCCAAGCGGGGCGGCACGATCCGGCCATTCAACATGATCCGGCACCTGCACCAGTCCGGGCACGAGGTGGTGGTGTGCTCGCTGACGCGCTCGCCCGAGCTGACGCGCGAGGCGCAGGGCATCGCGCCGTTTTGCGCCGAGTTCCACGTCGGCGAGGTCGACAACCGGATCCAGGCGCTGCGCATGATCGCGACGCTGCCCACGCCGTGGACCGCATCGGCCTCGTTCTTCCACTCGTCGAAGCTGCAGCGCACCATCCGGCGGCTGCTGCGCGAGCAGCGGTTCGACCTGATCTTCGTCCACTGCTCGTCGGTGGCGCATTACGTCGACCATGTGCGCGGCATCCCTAAGATCCTCGACTTCGGCGACATGGACTCGCAGAAGTGGCTCGAGTACGTGCAGCACAAGCCGTTTCCGCTGTCGTGGGGGTACTGGTGGGAGGGCCAGCGCGTGCTGGCCGACGAGAAGCGCCTGGCTCGGCGCTTCGACCTCTGCACCGCGACCACGCGCGCCGAGCACGCCACGCTCGAGGGCTATCGCACCGGCACGCCGACCGCCTGGTTTCCCAACGGCGTGGACAACAGCTACTTCGCGCCATCGACCGAACCGTACGACCCCGACCTGATCGCCTTCGTCGGGCGCATGGACTACTTCCCGAACCAGCAGTGCATGCTGGACTTCTGCTCGCAGGTGCTGCCGCTGATCAAGGCCCGGCGCCCCACGGTGAAGCTGGCGATCGTGGGCGCCGACCCGTCGCCGGCGATCCGCCGGCTCGCGCAGATCGAGGGCGTCACCGTCACCGGCTCGGTCCCCGACGTGAGGCCCCACGTGACGCGTGCCGCGCTCACGGTGGCGCCGCTGCGCATCGCGCGCGGCACGCAGAACAAGATCCTCGAGGCGATGGCGATGGGGGTGCCGGTGGTGTGCAGCCGGCTGGCGGCCGACGGCGTCGATGCCGAGCCCGGCAGGCACCTGTTGACGGCCGACACGCCGCACGAGCTGTGCGAGGCGATCACCGGCGTGCTGGGCGACCCCGCATCGCGCGGCCG
>Ga0335084_10001944_pt1 | contig 19659 bp, 14 predicted proteins | sample Lox_Sample_44_FD_206721 | JGI IMG/M metagenome (GOLD analysis project Ga0335084, IMG submission 206721) | Soil microbial communities from Loxahatchee National Wildlife Refuge, Florida, United States - Lox_Sample_4.4 | ecosystem: Environmental > Terrestrial > Soil > Wetlands | place: USA...
AGCAGGCGCGCACGGGCGCCCATCATCGCATCGGCCGTGACCACGATCGCGGGCGTGCGCCCGTTCAGCCCCTGTGCCTGCGAATCCTTGCGGATCTCGGCCAGTGTCTCCGCGCCGTCGAGTCCCGGCATGTGCATGTCGAACAGAAAAACGCCATAGGTGCGCTCACGCGCCAGCGCGAGCGCGCCGCGACCGTTTTCGGCATGGTCGACTTCGTAGCCGTACATGCGCAGCAGCGCGACGGTGAACGTCGTGTTGATGGCGTTGTCCTCGGCGAACAGGATGCGCAGCGGCGGCGCCGCCTCGCCGGCGAGTCGATCGTCGGGCAGCAGCCCGGGTTGCGAATCCCTGCGGGCGATGAGCAGGCGCAGTGCCTGATGGAATTCGTCGCGCTGGATGCGCGCGGGCCGGCGCAACCACCGCGCCGGCGTGTCTGCGGCAGCTTCATCGTGTTCGCCCGCGAGCCACAGGACGCTGCACTTTGCGTCGGCCGACGTACGCTGCAACAGGTTGCTCGCGAGCTGCGCACCGTCCGCGGTGACTTCCCCTTCGTCGACGACGACGATGTCGACCGGTGCGGCGTCGCTGGGTTCGAGTGCAGCGAACAGTGCGCTGCCGCTCGCAACCGTGCGCACACGCATGCCGGCCGCATGCAGCCAGCGCTGCAAGCGGGATGCACGCGCGCCGCTTCCGGACAGCAGCAACACCGGGCGCGCTGCGAGTGGTGCGAGCGCTGCATGCGGAGCGCAGTCGCGCAAGCGCGCCTCCGGCAGTTCCATCTCGATCCAGAACGTGGCGCCGGCTCCCAGGCGGCTCGATACGCCGATGCGTCCACCCAGCAGGTCGACGAGGCGCCGGCACAATGCCAGGCTCAATGCGGCGGCACCGTTGCCCTGGCGCGGAAGCGCCGCATCGTCGCGCTCGAGGCCGTCGAACAGCTCGCTCTGTTTGGCTTCGGCAAAGCCGGCGCCGCTGTCCTGCACCTCGATGCGCAGACCGATTCGGCCCGCAGCGGCCGGCGTGGAGCGCACGCTCAACAGCACCGTGCCGCGGGGAGTGAAGCGGATCGCGTTGTCGACGAGCTTGGCAAGGACCTGCCGCAGGCGCACGGGGTCGGTCTGCGCCGCCGGGGCGATGCGCGGATCGATGTCGCTCGCCAGGAACAGTCCCTTCGCGGCAGCCCTCGGCTCGAACTCGTGCAGGAGATCGTCGATCAGCCACCACAAGCTGACCGGCGTCATCTCCGGCACCAGCGTGCCCGCCTCGCAACGCGCGAGATCGAGCAGATCGTCGGCCATCGCCGCGAGCGACTGCGCAGACGCGTCGATGGTCTGCACGCAAGCGCGCTGGCGCGCGTCGAGCGAGGTGTGCGCCAGCACGCCGCTCGTGCCGCGGATGCTCGACAGCGGCACACGCAAAGCGTGACCGAGACTTGCCAGCAGGCGTTGATGGGCGGCGCCGATCGAATCGGCGCGCACGAGTGCGCTCTGCAGAGCACTCGATCCGGCCACGACGCTGCGTTCGAGTTCGGATGCGCGATCGCGCAGCGTTGCCGCTTCCTTTTCGCCGCGCGCAACGCGCCAGCCGAACATGCCCAGCAGCGTCAGTGCGCCGGCCAGCGCGGCGACCGCCGCGCCGCCTGCAAGCCACGTCGTGCGTGCCCACGGCGCGAGCGCCTCGTCGCGATCGAGCACGGCGGTGGCCACCAGCGGGTACTTGTGCACGCGCGTATAGCTCAGGATCTTCATCCGGCCGTCCACCGGCGAGGGCGTCTCCAACGTGCCACTGCGATCCTGCGCGACGAAATGCGAGAACGTCTGCGGGTCGTACAGCCGGCGCCCGGCAATGCCCGGTGGGGAGGGCACGCGCGCGATCACCGTCGAATCCGCTCGCACCAGAACCATCGCGCCATGGCGTCCGATCATCGCCTCGGCAAACGCGCGCTCGAAGATCTCCACCGGCAGGCATGCCACCAGCACGCCTTCGAACTGTCCTTGCGGTCCGTCGAGCCGGCGCGACAGGATCAGTAGCGGCTTGCCGGTGCTACGCGCCGGCAACGGGCCGTCGATCGACAGGCCGCCTGCACTGTTGAGGCGATGCGCGTTGAAGTACTCCCGGTCGGCGATGTTGACCGGCTTCGGATCACCGCCTGCATCCATGCGCTGATCACCCTGCGCGTCGAAGATCGACAGCGACAACGGCAGGTCGAGCATGGCGTGCCGCTCGGTAAGGCGTGCTTGCAGCGCGGCCTGCGCGGCCGGGGAGCGCGGCGGCGCTTCGCGATAGCGCTGCGCGAGTTCGAGCAGGGTGAGGTCGACCTTGTCGAGCATGCCCGCGGTCAATCGCTCGGCGCCGCGCACGGCGTCCTGCGAGCGCGCGCGGGTCGCTGCAAGTTCGTCGCCGTGCAGGCGCCAGACGCCCACCGCGAACAAACATGCGAGAAGCCCGAGTGCGACAACGCCGCACGCGCACAACAAGCGTACGCGACGTGCGGTCAACGCCACGGCAAATGCCTGCGCGCGCCGGCCGGTCGGCCAGCGCCGCGAACGAAACTGCTCACAACGAATCCTTGGGGCGAGCGCAGCCGTGCTGCCGTTGTATGGCGCGCGACGCTCGAATGGGGCGCACCTTAGTGACAAGGTGGTTTGTATTGAATCGGGGCCGTGCCGTTTTGTTACTCAGGCGCAGCCCGAGTTTCGATGGGAGAACCCTAGTTCAAGTCGAGGACCGTGTAAATCGCCTAGCGATCGGGAGAAACCAGCCCGGCGCGAATCGCGTAGCGCGTGAGTCCGGCAACGTCATGGATGTCGAGCCGGCGCATCAGTTCGGCGCGATGCGTTTCGATCGTCTTGACGCTGACGTGCAGCTGATCCGCGATCTCGCGCGTGTTCCGCCCCTCGGCGATGAGCTGCAGCACCTGTCGTTGTCGTGGCGATAGGGCAGGACCGCTTGCGCCGACCGCCTCGCCGCGCAGGTTGCGCGCCAGGCTCTGCAGCACCGCGCCGGAGATGCGCGGACTGACGTAGTGATCGCCGACGGAAACGGCGCGCAGAGCCTCTGCGAGCTCATTGACCGCCGCATCCTTGACGACGTAGCCGGTCGCGCCCGCCTTGAGCGCCGCGGCGAAATGCTGCTCGCTGGTGTGCATCGAGAGCACGATGACGCGGGTTGCGGGACTCGCAACGCTCATCGCCACCGCCGCCTCCAGCCCGCCCATGCCGGGCATCGAGATGTCGAGCAGTGCGAGGTCGGGCTGCAGCTTGCGCGCCTGTTCGACGGCTTCGAGTCCGTCTCCGACCTCGGCTACCACCTCGAAATCCGGCAGCCCGTCGATCAAAAGGCGCAGGCCAGCCCGCACGAGCTGGTGATCGTCGGCCAGCAGGACGCGCTTGCGCTCAGCCAACCTGGCCTCCGCGTCGATCCTTGGGTGTCTGCCCCTGCGGCAACGGCAGCCGTACCAGGATGCGCGTGCCTTCGCCCGGCCGCGAGCGCACGTCGAACGCAGCGCCGATCAGATCGGCGCGCTCATGCATGCTGATGAGTCCGAGCGAGTCGCGGTCGCGACGCTGGGCGAGCTCGGGTTCGAACCCGCAGCCATCGTCCTGCACGGCGATCTCGAGCTGCGTCGGATCGTGCCTGAGCGTCACGGTCACGGCATGCGCCCGGGCGTGCTTGAGCGCATTGGAGATCGCCTCCTGGACGATGCGAAACAACGCCGCCTCCGCTTCGCGCGTCAGCCGTGGCAGAGGGCGCTCGCCGCGCACTTCGATCGGCAACCCGCTGCGTTCCGACTGGCGCGCGCACAGCCACTCGAGCGCCGCGGCGAGTCCGACGTCGTCGAGGACCGAGGGATGAAGCTCGAGCGAGAGATCGCGCACCTGTTCGATCAGCTGCTCCGCGATCGCGGTCGAATCGGCGAGCCGCCGCTGACCCGCCGGCGAGTCGGCGTGCGCGGTCTGCAGGTTCATCTTCAGCGCGATCAACTCCTGGCCGAGCTGATCGTGCATCTCGCGCGCCACGCGGCGCCGCTCCTCTTCCTGCGCACGCAGCAGCAGGTGCGAGAGGTGTACCAGCCGCGCCTCGCGCTCGCGCAACAACCCTTCGGCGATCTTGCGCTTGGTGATGTTGGTGATGAAAACCAGCACGGTGTCGCCGTGGGGGTAGAAGCGGAATTCCACCCAGGCGCCTGTTTCGAACGCGAACTCCTCGACGCGCTGCGCCTGCCCGGTGTCGGCCGCGCGATAGAGCGCCAGCAGGGGCGGACTGCCGATGAACTCGGGAAAGTTCTCCTCGATCTTCATGCCGATCTGCACCGGGCGCCGCACCGAAGCGAGCCGGTGCGCGCGTTCGTTCACGAACAGGAACCTGCCATCGCGCGAGAACAGGCATACCGCCTCGTACATTCCGTCGAGCGTCAGCGCGAGTTGTTCGCGCAGGCGGTGGGTCTCGGCCTCGACTGCGCGATACGCGGTGATGTCTTCGATCAGCACGAGGCGCGCGCGTCGCCCGTCGAAGTCGGTGTCGGCGGCGAAGATGCGCACGTTCAGTATTTCGCCCGCGCGGGTCTTGTGGCGCCATTCGAGCCCATAGCGCTGTGGCGGCAGGTCGCGCAGTGCCGCCTCGAGCATGGGTACTTCCTCGGGCGGACGCAGGTCGCGCAACTGCAGTTGCAGGAACTCTTCGCGCGAATAGCCATAGCGGCGCAACGCGGCGTCGTTCACGTCGAGGAAGATCAGCGCTGTCGGGTCGTACACCCACATCGGCAGCGGCGCCTTGTTGAACAGAACGTGATAGCGCTGCTCGCTGGCTGCGAGTTGCCGCCGCACGGGCTGGCGCGAAGAGGCGAGGATCAGGCTCGCGAGCAACCCTCCCAGGAAGACATTGGAGCCGATCACGATAAGCATCGCGCGCCGACTCTCGGCCCGGCTCGCCTGGCGCGCGTCCTCCAGGCACCGCATGAGCTCTTTGTCGAAATCGCCGAGCGTGCGCAAGGTCTCGTCGACCAGGAGCCGCATCGGCCCGGGACCGGCCAGCCGCACCGCCTCGTCGGCGCGCCGTTCGGCGGGAACGCGCAGCGCCTGCGAGAAGAGTTCGAACACCGCGGTCACGACCTGGCGCAGGTTCGCGAGCGTCGACTGCAGTTCCGGTTCGTTGCGGCTGAAGCTGTCCAGGCGCGCCAGCTGCGTGAGCGCCTCCTGCTGCGCGTCGTTGAAACGCGCGAGGTACGTCTCGGTGCCGCCCAGCAGATAGTTGCCGGCGTCAGCGTGTGCAGTGCGCACCGCTGCGCGCAGGCGCTCGCCGGCAAGGCGCGCCACTTGCGTGCGTTCGACGCGCGCGGCTACCTCGGACACCTGGTGCAGCGACTGCAGTTGCAGCCAGCCCACCAGCACCGTGACGATGACGGCTGCCGCGATGCCAAGCGCGACCCGCGTCCAGCTGTGCGCGGACGCGGGCGCACCCGCCACCGATGGCGAGGATGAGCTGGCGATGCCGCCGGTTTCTTTCTGGCGCGTGGCGACCTCCGCTCAGAGCGCTGGCGCGTGGATTGCTAACATGAACGGCGGACGAGTTCGATCAGGTCCGCGGCGCCGGTGCAACAACGAGGAGCGGCGCGCGCTTCTGTCTTCATCAGTTTCGCCAACAGGAACAACGATGCCACCCATCACTGCCAATCAGTCGCGCCGCAGCCTTCTCGCCGGTGCCGGTCTCGGCCTGGTTGCGACGGCCCTTCCCATTCTCGTGTCCGCGCAGGATCGCAAGCTGCGCGTCGCTGCCATCTACACCGTGCCGGTCGAACAACAGTGGGTGAGCCGCATCCACAAGGCCCTCAATGCCGAGGTCGCCCGCGGCGGAATCGAATACGTGTTCTCGGAGAACGTGGCAAACGCGGACTACGAACGAGTGATGCGCCAGTACGCCGAGGCGAAACACGACTTCATCGTCGGCGAGAGTTTCGCCGTCGAGGCGGCGGCGCGCAAGGTGGCAAAGGAATACCCGAAGATCGCATTCCTGATGGGAAGCTCGGGGAAACCGCAGGCGCCCAACTTTTCGGTCTTCGACAACTTCATTCACGAGCCGTCGTTCCTCACCGGGATGATCGCCGGCGGGATGACGAAGTCGAACAAGATCGGCATGGTCGGCGGCTTTCCGATCCCCGAAGTGAACCGTCTGATGAACGCCTTCGTCGCGGGCGCGCGCGAGGTGAATCCGAAGACCGAGTTCATGGTGACCTTCATCAATTCGTGGTTCGATCCGCCGAAAGCGAAGGAAGCCGCGTTCGCGATGATCGACAAGGGCGCGGACATCATGTACGCCGAACGCTTTGGCGTCTCGGACGCGGCCAAGGAACGCAAGGTGCTCGCGATAGGCAATGTGATCGACACGCAGGGCAACTACCCGGAGACGGTGGTCGCGAGCGCGTTGTGGAACATGGAGCCCACCATCGGCGCGGCGCTCAAGGCGGTGCGCGCCGGCAAGTTCGGCGCCGAGGACTACGGCAAGTGGAGCTTCATGTCAGTCAAGGGCTCGGAGCTCGCGCCGCTCGGAACATTCGACAAGCGCGTGCCGCCCGAGTTGATGAAGCGCGTGAAAGAGCGCGAGGCGGCGATCCTGGCGGGCAAGTTCACGGTGAAGATCGACGACGGCCAGCCGAAATCGACCGCGAAGTAGAACAAGGTCGACGTGCGGGCGCCACGGCCCGCAGCACACGCGTGCGCGGGCCGTTTGTTTTCGCCGGGCTGAAATCATGGAAGCGGTCCTGCGCCTGACGGGGGTCACCAAGCGCTTCGGCGCGCTGCTCGCGAACGATGCGATCTCGCTTTCGTTGCAGCGGGGCGAAGTGCTCGCGCTGCTTGGAGAAAACGGCGCCGGCAAATCGACGCTCGTATCGATCATCTTCGGTCACTACGTCGCCGATGCCGGATCGGTCGACGTGTTCGGCGCGACGCTGCCGGCTGGCGATCCCGCCGCCGCCCTCGCCGCGGGTGTCGGCATGGTGCATCAGCATTTCACGCTGGCCGACAACCTGACCGTGCTCGAGAACGTCACGCTCGGCACCGAGCCGTTGTGGCGCATGCGCAGCCAGATCGCAGCGGCGCGCGCCCGTCTGACGGAGATCTCGTCGCGCTTCGGGCTGGCGGTCCATCCCGATGCGCCGGTCGGAACGCTTTCGGTAGGCGAGCGCCAGCGCGTCGAGATTCTGAAAGCGCTCTATCGCGGTGCGCGCATCCTGATGCTCGACGAGCCGACCGCGGTGCTCACGCCGCAGGAAAGCGAGCGTCTGTTCGCGACGCTGCAGCAGTTCGTCGCGTCCGGCCTGGCGGTGATCTTCATCAGCCACAAGCTCGACGAAGTGATGGCGGTTGCCGACCGCATCGCGGTGTTGCGCGCGGGCCGGCTCGTCGCGGATGTGGCACGCGCATCGACCAGCAAGGCGGAACTCGCGATCCACATGGTCGGCCGCGAGATCGCCCCGGCACCGGTCCGCTCGCAGCGGCCGCCCGGTGCCGTGGTGTTGCAGCTGGAGGATGTCCACGCCGCCGAGGCCGGGCAGCCGCCGTTGCGTGGCGCCTCGCTGTCGGTGGCGCGTGGTGAGATCGTCGCAATCGCCGGTGTCGCGGGAAACGGCCAGGCGACGCTTGCCGATCTCCTGTTCGGGCTCGTCCACGCTTCATCGGGATCGCTGCGCCTGCATGGAGTTGCCTACTCGGAGAGTCCGCGCGCCGTGATCGTGGCCGGGGTCGCGCGCGTGCCCGCCGATCGGCGCGGATTGGGCAGCATCGGTGAACTGTCGCTGTGGGAAAACGCGGCCGTCGAGCGAGTACGCACGCGGCAGTTCGCGCGCGCGGGCGTGTTGCGACGAGCGCAGATGCGCGCGTTCGGGCGCGATCTGGTGCGACGTTTCGACGTGCGCGGTCCCGGGCTGCCGGATGGATCGGGCCTCGATGCGCCGGCTGCGCAGCTCTCGGGCGGCAATCTGCAGAAATTGATCCTCGGTCGTGCGTTGTCGATCGAGCGGGGTGCTGCCGATGCAGGCCGGCTGATCGTCGCAGATCAGCCCACCTGGGGACTCGATGTCGGCGCGGTCGCCGCGATCCATGCGCGCTTGATCGCTGCACGCGAGGCAGGCGATGCGGTGCTGGTGATTTCGGAGGATCTCGACGAGATCTTCGCTCTCGCCGATCGGATCGCGGTCATGAACCAGGGCCGCATCATCGAAACGCGCGCTGCATCGCAGTGGACGCTTGCGGAACTCGGCCTCGCCATGGCCGAGCGACGCGCGGCATAAATGGTGTCTGACCCCATTTATGAGGCTTGAGGCGCGCGACACCGTTTCGCGTGCGGCGGCGATCGGGGCGCCGCTCGGTGCGGTTGCGGTCACGCTTGCGATCTGCGCGGTGCTCGTCCGGTGGGCGGGCGCGCCGGTGTTCGCTTCTTTCGGAGCGCTGCTCGATGGAGGTTTCGGATCGCGGTTCGCGGTGACCGAAACGCTCACGCGCGCAACGCCGCTGATCTTCACCGGACTCGCCGCCGCCGTCGCCTTTCGCGCGCGCTTCTTCAACATCGGTGCCGAGGGCCAGCTTTACCTCGGCGCACTGGCCGCGGTGGCTGTCGGCGCCGAGCTCGGGGCCGTGACCGGGCTGCCGCCCGTTGTGTCGTTCATCGCGATGATCGTTGCCGCCGCGCTCGCCGGCAGCTTGTGGCTCGCGATCGCGGCGCTGCTCCGCACGCGGCTTGCGGTCGACGAGGTCGTCACGACGCTGTTGACGAACTTCGTCGTGCTGCTGTTCGTGAGCTGGATGCTCGACGGGCCGATGAAGGATCCCGCCGCGATGGGCTGGCCGCAGTCGGTGTCGCTGCCGCCGGAGCTCGAACTCACGAAGTTGATCGAACGCACGCGGCTGCATACAGGCTTCGCCGTCGCATTGGGCTGCGCCGTCGCGATGTGGGCGATATCGAAGTTCACGACATTCGGCTTCGAGGCGCGCGCGGTCGGTGCCAACGCACAGGCCGCCCGCTTTGCCGGCATCCACGTCGACGCGACCGTCATCAAGACCGCGCTCTTGTCCGGCGCGCTTGCGGGACTTGCCGGTGCAGTCGAGGTGGCAGGGCGCACGAGCTACGTCACCCTCGACATGTCGCCCGGCTACGGCTATGCAGGCATCGTGGTCGCGATGCTCGCGGCATTGCACCCGCTCGCCGTGGTGCCGGCTGCGATCTTCATCGCCGGCATGTTCGTCGGCGCCGATTCGATGAGCCGTGCGGTCGGCGTTCCGACCTACATCGCGGACGTGATCGTCGCCGTCTCGCTGCTGGCCGTGCTGGTGGCCACGCAGCTCCTTCGTTACCGGATCCGCTGGCGCTGATCATGGGACTTGCCGGCGACCTCGTCGACATCCTCGGAAGCGCGAGCTTCTGGGTCGCGACGCTGCGGATCGCGACGCCGCTGATCTTCGGCGTATTGGGCGTGCTCCTATGTGAACGCGCCGGCGTATTGAACCTCGGCATCGAGGGAATCATGGTGGCGGGCGCATTCGCCGGCTGGTTTACGGTGCACGCCGGCGCAGGCCTGTGGACCGGCGTCGCGGTCGCGGCGCTGGTCGGCGCGTGTTTCGGTTTGGTGCACGGCTTTCTCACGGTGCCGCTGGCGCTCTCGCAGCACGTCGCCGGGCTCGGCGTCACGCTCGCCGCAACGAGCCTCGCCTATTTCGCATACCGCGTCGCGTTTCCGCAGCTCACCGAGCCGCCGCGCATCGTTCCGTTTGCGGAAATGTCCTGGCTTGCCTCGCTGCCGTTGCTTGGCATGGTGCTCGGAGCAGTCACACCGCTGACGCTGTTCGCGTTGTTGCTTGCGCCGGCAATCGGCTGGATCCTGTATCGCACGCCGCTCGGACTTGCGCTGCGCATGGTCGGTGAAAATCCGGCCGCGGCCGAGGGCGCGGGCATCGACGTGACGGCGATGCGCATCGGCGCCATCGTCGCGGGCTCGGCGTTGATGGGAATCGCGGGCAGCTTCCTCACGCTCGCCGCGTTCAACGCATTCTTCTTCAACATGGTGAACGGCCGCGGCTGGATTTGCGTCGCGCTGGTGGTGTTCGCATCGTGGCGTCCAGGCAAGGCGCTGCTCGGTGCGCTGCTGTTCGCTGCATTCGATGCCGGCCAGTTGCGCCTGCAGCAGTCGGGCGCAGGCAGCCAGGTGCCGTATCAACTCTGGTTGATGGTGCCGTACCTGCTCTCGATCGCAGCGCTGGTGCTGGTCGCACGCAAGGCCGCATATCCGCAAGCGCTGATGAAGCCGTACCGCAAAGGCGAGCGCTGATCCTGCGATCGCGCGGCGGTCGCTTGGCGACTGCGCTCGGGCAGCCTACCTTACCGGTTGCACTGCGGAGGCTTGAACATGACCGCACGTCAGGGGTCCCTCGCATTCGCTCGGGATGACAACAACATTGATCCGCGTCGATCCGCGCAATCCGCGTCAGTCTTTTCGGCGTACCGCCGGCGTATGCGACGGCCCCTTCAGCTCGATGCTGTTGCCTTCGGGGTCGGTGAGATAGAGCGACGGGCCGGTTCCTTCCGAGCCGTAGTTGTCGTGCAGGCGTGACAGTTCGACGCCCTGCGCGCGAAACCGGTCGCGCAGCGACTGCTCATCGAAGGGGTCGATGCGCAGGCAGAAGTGATCGACGTTGCGCGCCTGCGCGCCAGGCCCGGCTCCGCCCACCCGACCCAGCTCTCCTTCGACGCTGATGAGATCGACCAGTGCGCTGCCGGCGCGCAGGTGGATCAACCCGAGCTTCTCGTTGTGTTTCTCGACGTGGCAGCCAAGCGTGTCGCGATAGAAGCGGAGCATCGCCGCGAGATCGTTGCAGCGGAGCACGATGTGATCGAGCCCGAGGATGCGCATCGTCAAACAAGCCCGAACATCCGCCGCAACGCCTGCAGGTGCAGCGTCGATTGCTGCCGCTCGCCGGCGATCTGCCCGCCGGTGCGCTCGGCGATCGACTGAGGAATCATCTTCAGGGGCCGGCCTGTGCTCATCGCGAGCACCTGGTGCATGCAGGCGCGCTCGAGGTAATACAGGTCGTCGAACGCGTACGCGACGTTCGGCCCGCGCACGATCACCCCGTGATTGGCGAGCAACAGCACCGAGGCGTCCGTCAGCTTGCGCGCGATGCGTTCGCCCTCGCGGTCATCGAGCACGAGCCCGTTGTAGTGCTCGTCGTAAGCCACCTGGCCGAAGTAGCGCAGCGCATTCTGGCTCGCCATCTCGAGCTTGCCGCCTTCGACCATCGTGAGCGCGGTGGTGAACGGCATGTGGGTGTGCAGCACGCACGTCGCATCGGGCGCGATGCGATGGATCCAGCCGTGGATGAAGAACGCGGTCGGCTCGACGTCGTGCCTGCCCGCGATCTTGCGCCCTTCGGCATCGATCGTCACGAGATCGTCGGGCGTGAGTTCGCTCCAGTGAAACCCTTGCGGGTTGATGAGGAACTCGCCCTTGCGGCCCGGCACCGCGAGCGAAAAATGGTTGCAGATACCCTCGCTGAGACCAAAGTACGCGGCGGCGCGCAGGGCGCAAGCGAGTTGTTTTCTTGCCTCGGCGAGGTTCGTGCTCATCGGTCGATTATCGCGCCGGAGACGACCATAATGCGGACATGCGACTGGCGCCGCTTCTTATCGTGGCCGTTTGTTGTTGCGCCGCTGCCGGCGAGGAACGGCGCAACTGGTTCGACGATCCGTTCGCGCAGGCGACGCATGGGATGCCGCGTTGTCCCGTTCCAGATGGTCCGCTGATGACCGAGGCGGACATGCGCACGGAATCGCACGCACGCGCCGAGCGCGGCACACGCTGCTGGCTCGAAGGCAAGTGCGACAGCCCGAGCGCCTACAAGTACGACAAGCCCATCAACGAAAACGCCACCACGCGGCTCGCCGGCGATCCGCGCTTCAAGGACAGCAACGTCTGGGTGCGCACCCTGCGCGGTTTCGTGTTCCTGCAGGGATGCGTGCGTTCGGAGAAGCAGCGCCACCAGATCATCGGCGCAGTCGCTGCACTGCCGCGCGTCGATCGGGTGCTCGACGAGATGCAGGTCGGCACGAGCGGCAAGCCGCCGTACCAGCTTCCGCCGCGCTGAACACTACGCTTCCGGACCCCTTGGCTGCGGCAGCAGGTCGAGCGGTCCGGCGTGGATCGAAACGAAGTAGCGCGCGCGCGGCTCCGCGCTGCACAGCGCGCGCACGCGCTCCAGCACGCGATGGATCGGCGGACCCATGCGTTCGTGGGTGCGCAGGTGCTCGAGCCAGCTCTCGATCTGGAACGTTTCCACGGCGCAGTCGCGGTCGCGGATGTCGAAGCAGCACTCCCACGTGTACGCGCCATCGCGGCGGCGCAGGCGGCCCAGCTCCTGCATCTCGGCTATGAACTGCTCGCGCGCATGCGCGAGCACGACGTATTCGATCTGCACCAGCACGGGACCCGCATCGTGCGGAACGTTGTCGACGGGCGCCGGCACTTCGCTGGTCGCGACCGCCTCCGGCTCATCGGTGAAACCGAGCCGATAGCGCGCGAGCAGCGGTATGCCGGCCAGCATCGCTGCGGCCGCAACCGCGACCGCTGTCTGCACTGAGCTGTGCGTCGCGATGGTGCCCCAGAGTGTGCCGCCCACCGCGATCGCGCCGTTGAGCGTCATGAAATAGATCGCGAGCGAGCGAGCGCGCACCCAGCCTGGCGCGATCGCCTGCGCCGCGATCTGCAGGCTGGACAGTGTTCCCAGCCAACCCGCGCCTGCAAGCGGCATCGCGAGCTCCAGCCATACGAACTGGCGCGTCAGCGCCACCACGCCGAGCGTGATCGCGAACAGGACGCCCGAGATCGCAAGCACCGCATCGTGCGACCGGCGTGAGCGGAAGCGTGGGAGATAGAACGCCCCCGCAACCGCGCCGACTCCGATCGCGGTCAACAACAGCGCATATCCATAGGGCCCCGGCAGCGTCGACCCGCGGGCAATCACCGGCGCGAGCGAGAACACAGCCGACGCTGGAATCGAAAACGCGGCGCAGCGAATCAGGACGGCCCGGAACGCAGGCTCCTCGCGCGTGAAGCGCAAGCCCGATTTCATCGCCGAGACGAATCCCTCGGGCGCGAGCTTCGGCTCGGGCCGCTCGCGTTTCCAGCGTGCGAGCACGGCCAGCATGCCGACGAATGCAAGCCCGTTGAGCGCAAAGGCGATCGAGCTGTCGGCGAAGGTGAGGATCGCGCCGCCGAGTGCGGGGCCGATCGCACGCGACAGATTGAACGACACCGCGCCGAGCGCGACTGCCGGCGCAAGCTGGCCGCGCGGAACGATGTCGGCGATGTTCGCCGTCCATGCCGGAATCATCATCGCGCCTTGCACGCCGAGCAGGAACGTGAGCAGCAGCAGCACCGGCGCCGAGAGTTGTCCGGAGGCGGTCACCAGCGCGAGCAGGCCCGCGACGATAGCGCCTGCGATCTGCGTTCCGATCAGGATTGCGCGGCGGTCGACGATGTCGGCCAGCGCACCGGCAACCAACGCGAGAGCGAAGCCCGGCGCCGTCACCGCAACCTGGACCAAGGCCACCAGCAATGGGGACGGCGAGAGATTCGTCATCTCCCAACCGGCCGCAACGTTCTGCAGCCACGTGCCGATGTTGGCACCGAGGCTGGCAATCCAGAGATTACGGAACAGGGGCTGCGCGAGCGGCGCCCAGGGGCCGACGAGTGCCACGCGGCTGCTCGCGTGTGCCATGCGGACGGTCAGTTCTGGTTGTGCTGGTTGTGGGGCATGGTGCGCAAAGTCTAGCGGCGCTGCGCGGCACCGACGCATCGGCTAGAGTCCGCGCGCCCCACCTTCACGTCGTCCGGAAACCGTCATGCTCGACTTGCTCGTCAGGAATGCCACCCTTCCCGACGGCCGCACCGGCGTCGACCTCGCCGTCGTTGCGGATCGTTTCGTCGAAATCGCTCCGGGCATCACTGCGCCGGCAGAGCAGACGCTCGATGCGGCAGGCCAGCTGGTATCGCCACCATTCGTCGATGCGCATTTTCACCTCGACTCGGCGCTCACCTATGGCATGCCGCGCGTCAACAAGAGCGGGACGCTGCTCGAGGGCATCGCGCTCTGGGGCGAACTCAAACCGACGCTCACCGCGGAAGCGATCGCCGAACGCGCACTCGCCTATTGCGACTGGGCGGTGGCACGTGGACTGCTGGCGATCCGCTCGCACGTCGACACCTCGGATCCGAGCTTGCGGCCGGTCGAAGCGCTGCTTGCGGTGAAGAAAAAGGTCGCGCCATATCTCGACCTGCAACTGGTCGCGTTTCCACAGGATGGCGTATTGCGATTGCCAGGCGCACTGGACAACCTGCGGCGCGCGCTCGACATGGGCGTCGAGGTGATTGGTGGCATTCCGCACTTCGAACGCACGATGGCACAGGGTGCCGAAAGCGTCCGCATCCTGTGCGAAGAAGCCGCGACACGCGGCCTGCGCGTCGACATGCATTGCGACGAGACCGACGACCCCGCCAGCCGGCATGTCGAGACGCTCGCAGGCGAAACGGTTCGCCTCGGATTGCAGGGCCGGGTCACCGGCTCGCATCTGACATCGATGCACTCGATGGACAACTACTACGTTTCGAAGCTGCTGCCGCTGATGGCCGAGGCGCGCCTGAGCGCGGTCGCCAATCCGCTCATCAACATCACCATCCAGGGCCGGCACGATACGTATCCGAAGCGGCGCGGCATGACGCGCGTGCCCGAGCTGCTCGCCGCCGGTATCGACGTCGCGTTCGGGCACGACTGCGTGATGGATCCCTGGTATTCGTTCGGCAGCGGCGACATGCTGGAGGTCGCGCATATGGGTCTGCATGTCGCGCAGATGACCAGTGTGGAAGCGATGAACCAGTGTTTCGCCGCGGTCACCACCACGCCCGCGCGCATCCTCGGGCTCGAGCGGTATGGGATCGCGACCGGGCACTACGCTGACTTCGTGCTGCTGCAAGCGACGAGCGCAATCGAAGCGCTGCGCCTGCGCGCGACCCGGTTGGCAGTCGTGCGCCGTGGCAAGGTGATCGCGCGATCTCCGGCGAACACGGCGCAGCTGGATCTGCGCGGGCGGCCGGCGAACGTCGATTTCCGAAGATGAGTTCGCGCACGTTCGCCGTCGCGGGTGCGTTGCTCGCGTTCGCCGGGGTCGCTGCAGGCGCGTTCGGCGCCCACGCGCTGAAAGTACGCCTTGCACCCGATGCGCTGGCGGTGTTCGAAACCGGTGTGCGCTATCACCTCGCGCATGCGCTTGCGCTGTTCGCGGTCGCGTGGATCTCGAGCCAATGGCCCAGCCGTGCCGCGCGCATCAGCGGGTGGCTGTTCGTCGCCGGTGTCGTGCTCTTCTCCGGCAGCCTCTACGTGCTCGCGCTCACCGGCGCACGAATCTTCGGAGTGATCACGCCGCTTGGAGGCGTGAGCCTGCTTGCAGGGTGGCTCACGCTTGCGTGGGCGGCTTGGCGTGGACGCCTGTCATCCTGAGCGGAGCGAAGGATCTCGGCCGTGCGAATCGTTGAGATCCCTGCGCTCGGGATGACAAACCAAGATCCGCGTCGATCCGCGTTATCGGCGTCAGTCATTGACGTCTCTTCGCCCCAAGTAGACTCCGCGCATGCGCCAGGATCCCCGCTTTGCCAATCTTTTCGTCGTCGATCACCCGCTGATCCAGCACAAGCTCACCCACATGCGCGATCGCGAGACTTCGACGCGCACGTTTCGCCAGCTGTTGCACGAGATCACGCTGCTGATGGGCTACGAGGTGACGCGCAATCTGCCGCTCACGACGCGCCGGATCGAGACGCCGCTCACTGCGATGGAGGCACCTGTGATCGCGGGCCGCAAGCTCACCGTGGTGCCGGTGCTGCGCGCGGGGCTAGGCATGGCCGATGGGTTGCTCGAGCTGATTCCTTCCGCACGCGTAGGCCATGTCGGCTTGTATCGCGACGAACGCAAGCGGCCGGTCGAGTACTACGTGCGCATGCCCGAGACCGAGGACCGCACGTTCATCGTGTGCGATCCGATGATCGGCACCGGAAACTCGGCGGCGCACGCGGTCGATGTCCTGAAGAAGCGCGGCGTCGGTGCGCGGCACATCATCTTTCTCGCGCTGGTCGCGGCTCCGGAAGGAGTCGCCGTGTTCGAACGCGCGCATCGCGACGTGCCGCTGTTCGTCGCTGCGCTGGACGATCACCTCGACGACCACGCCTACATCGTTCCCGGCCTGGGCGACGCGGGCGACCGCCTGTTCGGAACGAAGTAGAAGAGTCGTCAGGCCTGCTGCGCGGCGCGACGCCGGTGCGCAGTGACCTGAAGCAGCACACTGCGCAGGCGCTCCGCGTCGAACGGCTTGGAAATGAAGGCGTTCATGCCGATCGCAAGGCTCTGCTCCTGTTCGGAGGCGAGCGCCGCCGCCGTCAGCGCAACGATCGGCAGGTCTTCCTTGCGATGCCGCTTGCGCAACTCGATCGTCGCCTCATGACCACTCATGACCGGCATGTGCACGTCCATCAGGATCGCGTCGAATTGCTCGCAGCGCTCCACCGCCGCGATCGCCTGCCTGCCGTCGTGTGCCTGCTCGACCGTGACCCCCCAGTTCTTGAGCAGCGTGTCGGCGATCAACAGATTGACCGGATTGTCCTCCACCAGCAGCACGCGCATCCCGTTCAGATCGTCTTGTGCTGCCGCGCTGGCACGGTTCCGCGCTGCCGGCGCGGCCGCGGTGGGAAGCGGCAGATCGGCCCAGAAAGTGCTCCCTGCACCGGGCTGGCTTTCCATGTCGACGCCGCCTCCCATCAGTTCGGCGAGTTGGCGACAGATCGAAAGGCCGAGTCCGGTGCCGCCATAGCGCCGTGTCGTCGACGCGTCGGCCTGCGTGAAGGGTGAGAACAGCCGCTCCCGGGTCGCGGCGTCGACCCCGATGCCCGAGTCGGTGACGCTGAGGCGCACGATCCCGTCGCCACGCATCCGCACTTCGATCGCGACCTGGCCGCGCTCGGTGAACTTGATCGCGTTCGAGACGAAGTTGGCGAGGATCTGGCGCGTACGCGTCGGATCACCCGCGACATAGCGCCCCACGTCGCCCGCCACCGCCATTTCGAATGCAAGCCCTTTGCTGCGCGCGAGCTCGCGATAACCTGCGAACACCGAATCAAGGAGCGCGCGCAGGTCGAACGCCGTGTGCTCCAGCGTCAGCTTTCCCGCTTCGATCTTCGACAGATCGAGGATGTCGGTGATGATTGCGGACAGCGCTTCGGCGCTGTCGTGAATGCGCTGCAGGTACTCGCGCCGATCCTCGGCGGCGACGCCCGGCTCCAGCGCGAGTCGCGCGAGCCCGAGGACTCCGTTCAGCGGCGTGCGGATCTCGTGGCTGGTGTTGGCGAGGAACATGCTCTTCGCGCGACTGGCCGCCTCCGCGGTTTCCTTGGCTGCCGCAAGCGCCGCCTCCGCCGCGCGCCGCTGCGTGATGTCCTCTGCGATCCAGATCGTCCCGTTGGCAGGATTCATTCCATCGACTGCGCGGCCGCGCAGGTGGCACCAGAACAGCGAGCCGTCGCGGCGGCGCACCTGATGTTCGAAGTCGACGGCCTCGCCGCGCTTGAGCATCGGGGTCGTCAAGCGGCCGACGGCGAGGTAGTCGGCGAACGTCGGCCACACAACCTCGCCCGATTGACCGTGAATCTCTTCGCGCGCCCAGCCGAACATCTCTTCGAAGTGCGCATTGACGAGCTCGAAGCGGCGGTTGCGAAGGAACCCGACTCCGACCATCGCACTGTCGAGGATCGCCGCGTATTCCAGGCGGTCGCGCTGCTCCTGGGTCACGTCGCGCACGATGGTGACGTTGAATGCCGCGCCGTCGAGATCGAACACAGAGCTCGAGAGCAGCACTGAACGCAGCGTGCCATCGGCGCGCCGCATGGTGGCCGGGAAGTTGCGCAACACGCCTTCCTGGCGCAGGCGCGCTGTGAATTGCTCGCGCTCGCTCGGGTTGTGCCAGATGCCGAGTTCGAGCGTCGTGCGGTCATGCACATCGGAGACCGGGATTCCCATCAGATCGGCGAACCCCTGATTGACCAGCTCGATCTTTCCGCCCGGCATGGCGGCGACGATGATGCTGTCTGCGCTTGCCTTGAACAGCCGCGACAGCATCGCCTCGGAGCGCGCGAGTTGCGCCTGCGCCCGCTTGCGCTCGGTGAGATCGAGGAACACCGAGAGACTCGCCGGACCGTCCGGCTGTTCGATGCGCATCACGTGCGCGTCGACGACGAGCTCCTGGCCGTCGCGGCGGCGCAAGCGCATTTCGCTTCCAGGCCCGGTCGTGCCCACCGCGAGCTCTTCAGCAGCCAGCAGTTGCGCGCTCGCGAGCGGATGCGGCCCGGGGTGGTCGAGCATGGAGAGCGCGCCGCCCGCCATGGTTTCGGCCGACGTGTATCCGAGCAGACGCGCCGCCGCGTCGTTCGCAAGCTCGATCCGCCCCGCCCGGTGAATCACGCATGGCAGCGGCGAATAGACGAACAGCCAGCGAAAGCGTTCTTCCTGATGGCGCGAGGCCGCGAGCGAGCTGCGCACGATGCCCGCGAGCATCCAGGCGAAGAGCAGCGCAGTCGAGACGAGCAGGAAATGGGCAATCACCCGGGCGGAGCTCGGAACGGAAGCCGCGTGCTCGGGACCCGGCAGCCAGCCTTTCAGTTCGGCCGCGTACATCGTCACCACCACCACGACGTAGGCGACCGCAAAGAACGTGGCGATGCGCATTCCGCACACCACGCCCGCGACCAGCACCGTCACGCCAAATGCGCCGAGCAACAGCGTGTGGATGCCGAGCTTCGACATCCAGGCAAACAGGGTCACGCCAAGCAGCATCGCTGCGAGTGCGACGGTGACTGCGGGCTGCAGGTGGCCGCGCCTTGCGATCGTTGCTGCGATGACCAGCATCACTGCGAAGCTGAACGAAGAGATCAGGCCGCCTGCGAACGCCTCCGGCTGCTGCGTCCGCGTGATCAGGAAAACCGTCGCGATCGAGGCGACACACGCCATCGCCGCGATTGCGATGAGGGCGCGGGCTACCTGCGGCGCAACGTCGTATCGGAGATCGCTCGGAACGTGAGCGCGGCTTGGAATCTGCAACATGGCGCCGCCGGAAGTGCCCGGCGCAGCGGATCGGAACGCCGTACTCTGGCATCGGATTCAGGGGCGCAAAGCGACGAATTTCCCTGCGCCGGCGGGCCAATTTCTTTCCCTGCAAGGCGGCCAACGCCTATGAAGGGTCCGGACGGTTGGTCGCAGTGCGGAAAGACGTGAGGCGCGAGTGCAGGCATGCCGCGCAAAGGCACCTCTGGCCCTCTGCGATCGCACCGGCCGGCAGCGGCGGCAGACAAGCGCACCAGCAGCCCGAAGGATCGTCACGACCGCAGACCAGCGGACCGCCACACTCCGAGCAGTGCGTCGCGGGAGCTTGCCTGTCCGGGTTGGCGATGTTCACGTTCGGTTCGATCCGGCGCAGTCGATCGGCAGCGAGTCTAGTCGGTCAGGCGTTGCGCGATGCAATCGGTATCGTTGCACGATGTCCGGCCGCGCTTCACTTGCCCTTTCCGCTTACCTTCCT
>Ga0335084_10001945_pt1 | contig 19658 bp, 15 predicted proteins | sample Lox_Sample_44_FD_206721 | JGI IMG/M metagenome (GOLD analysis project Ga0335084, IMG submission 206721) | Soil microbial communities from Loxahatchee National Wildlife Refuge, Florida, United States - Lox_Sample_4.4 | ecosystem: Environmental > Terrestrial > Soil > Wetlands | place: USA...
GATCGAGCGCCTCTCGCGACAGGGCGTCAAGGTCAACGCGACGGCCTTGATGACCCTCGCGCAGGTTAAGGACGTCAGCCGGGCCATCGGCGCGCACGCGCCGGCGTGCATCTCCGTGTTCGCGGGCCGCATCGCGGATACCGGCCGCGACCCGCTGCCGGTGATGGTCGAGGCGCTGCGCGCGATGCGCCCGTTCGCCAACCAGGAGCTCATCTGGGCGAGCCCGCGCGAGCTTCTCAACATCTTCCAGGCCGACGACATCGGCTGCCACATCATCACCGTCACCAACCGCTTCTCGCTGGAAACCGTCAAGATGTTCCGCGACGACGCCGTCGCGGCCGGCTTTACGATCTAGGGAAGGACAGCCATGGCGGTCTGCCTGGTGCTCGGAGGCGCGGGATTCATCGGCTCGCATCTGGTCGACGCGCTGCTGCGCGCCGGACACCGCGTGCGCGTGTTCGACCGGCCGCACCTCGACCGGCTCATCGACGCCTCCCGCGGCGGCGCCGTCGAGATGTTCACCGGCGACTTCCTCGATCCGCACTGCCTCGAGCCGGCCGTGCGAGGCGCGGACGCCGTGTTCCACCTGGTATCCACCACGCTGCCCAAAACGTCCAACGACAACCCGATGTACGACGTCGAGACCAACGTGCTCGGCTCGCTGCGCCTGCTCGAGCTGTGCCGCCGGCATGCCGTGCGGAGAATCGTATTCGCCTCTTCCGGCGGCACCGTCTACGGGGTGCCCCGCAGCGTCCCCGTCACGGAAGGCGATCCCACATTGCCGATTTGCTCCTACGGGATTCACAAGCTCGCCATCGAGAAGTATCTCCATCTCTTCCAGGCGCTCCACGGCCTCGACTACCGCGTGCTGCGACCGCCCAATGTGTACGGGCCGCGCCAGCGGCTCGATACGGCCCAGGGCGCGGTCGGCGTGTTCCTCGACCGCGCGCTGCGCGGCCAGCCGATCCGGATATGGGGTGACGGCGGCGTCGTGCGCGACTACGTGTACGTCGAAGACGCCGTGCAGGGCTTTGTGAAGGCGCTCGCCTTCGAGGGCGAGACGCGCGTGTTCAATCTCGGCACCGGCGTCGGCCTTAGCCTGAAGGCCCTCGTGGCGGCGATCGAGCGGCTGCTCGGCCGCCCGGTCCCAGTGGAGTACCTGCCGGCCCGCCCCGTCGACGTTCCTGTGAACGTGCTGGATGCAAGCCTCGCCGGCCGCCACCTCGACTGGCGCGCAACCACGCCGCTTGAAGAAGGTCTTCGCCGCACCTGCGAATGGCTGCGCGGCTCGCGCTAGCCGATGCGCGTCGCGCTGGTTACTCACTATTATCCGGCGCATCGCGGCGGGGTCGAGCGCATCGCCGGGCAGCTCGCGGAGCGCCTCTCGCGCCAAGGCGTGGCCGAGATCTCCTGGCACGCCAGCGATTGCGATCCCGCGCCACCGGCTTCCGCCAGGTTGACCTGCGTACCGGCGCGCAGCTGGAATTTCGCCGAACGGCGCCTGGGCTTCCCCTATCCGCTGTGGACGCCGCGTGCGCTGCTGCGGTTGGCGCGTGCATGCCGCGACGCCGACGTCGTGCACCTGCACGACTGCCTTTACCTTCCAAATTTGATCGCCTTCGCTGCTGCACGCCGGGCGCGACGGCCGGTACTGGTGACGCAGCACGTTGGGTATGTGCCCTACCGTAACCCACTCCTGCGGATGCTGCACCAGGCGGCGAATCGCGTCCTTGGCCGATGGGTACTTGGCGGCGCGGACCGCGTGATATTCGAGAGCGAGGCGGTGCGTGAATACTTTCTCGGCTTCGTCCGCTTCCGCTCCGCGCCCCAGCTGGTCGAAAACGGCGTCGATACGGAGGTCTTCGCGCCCGTCAGCGCGGAACAGCGGCAAGCGCTGCGCGCGCAGCTCGGCGTGCCTGCCGACCGTCCGCTGCTGCTGTTCGTGGGTCGGTTCGTCGAGAAGAAGGGCCTGCCGCTGCTGCGCGAGCTGACCGCACGCGTGCCGCAGGCGCATTGGGTATTCGCCGGCTGGGGGCCGCTCGACCCGGCTGGCTGGAGCCGCGCCAATGTCAGCGTCGTGCGCAGGCCCGTTCCGGCCGAGCTGATCGCGTTGTACCAGGCGGCCGACCTGCTCGTTCTGCCGAGCGTAGGCGAAGGCTTTCCGCTATCGATCCAGGAAGCCATGGCCTGCGGCACCCCGGCGTTGGTGGGTATTGACACTGCCGCCGGCTGCCCTGCGGCCGGCGAGCTATTGCTGCGCGAAGACGCAGCGCCCGCCGACGCGGCGTCGCGCTGGCTGCAGCGCGTGGAAACGCTGCTCGTCGCGCCGAGGCGCCTGCAGGCACTGCGGCCAGCGGTCGCCGCCTTCGCGCGGCACCAGTGGTCCTGGGAGAACTGCGTGGCGCGCTACGCCGATGCGCTGCGCTTCAGCGGCGAGCGCCCTTGAGGGCCCAGCGCCCGCCGAGAAAGTTGAACGCCGCGAGCAGCACCGTCACGACCGGCGAAGCGACGGCGACCGGCAGGCTTGCCAAATCGACGAACACGAACATGCCTGCGATCGACAGCGGCAGGTTCGCCGCCATGGTAAGCGCGTAGCGCGCGAACGGCGTACGGCCACGCTTGGCACCGGGGAAAGTCCAGCCGCTGTGCAGCCAGTAGCCGACCGTCACCACGATGGCGAACGACAGGAGCGACGAAGCGACGTAGTGCAGTCCCGCCCAGTCGCCAGCAATCATGATCGCGTTGTGCAGCAGCGCGCAGACCAGCCCGACTGTGAAAAAGCGCCCGACAACCATGCCTAGCCGCGCCGGAACAGACCGACGTAGGTGCAGGCGTTCACCGCCGTGATGCCCCGCGGCGTGACGCATTCCTCGACCCAGGCGCGCGCATTCATCAGGCTCGCCGCGATCCCGGCGAGCGGAGCGCCGACCAGCGGTAGCGGCTTGAGGAAGTGCGCCATGCCAAGCGAGCGGAAAACGGTAGTCCAGGCGAGCGGGCCGACGACCGGTTCCATGCGCGCGAGGCGGAAACCATGCGCCTCGACCTCGCGCCGCAACCCATCCGCGGTCCACCGCCGGTAGTCGGTCGGGTGCGGATGATAGAGCCAGGTGCCGTGGGTGGACAGAAGCAGATTCCCGTCGCGACGCAGCACGCGGCGCGCTTCGCGCAGGTAGGTGGCCACGTCCCACACGTGCTCCAGCACCTGGAAAGAGGCCACCATGTCGTACTCGCCCTCGCCGCAGTCGAGCGTTCCGTCGCTGCCGATGCGGATCTCGTGGGCGGCGTCGACGTCTGCGCCGTGATAGTGGGCGCCCGCCGCCGCAAACCACCCCTCGTATGGCCGCGAGCCGCAGCCAAAGTCGAGCACTCGCGCGCCGCGAAGGCTGAGGGCCGGGTCGGCGAGGACCTCGCGCAGAACGCGCGCCATCTCGCGCAGCACCAGCCAGTCTGGCTGCCAGATGCGAGGCGAAGCGCGCGGATTCTCGTGCATCGGACTAGGGCTCGCGGGTGCCGTATACCGCGATCCTGCCAGCCGTGAACGCCGCGTGACGGCGCATGCTGTCCCAGCTCGGGCCGTGCTCGCCGGCCACCACGTACCAGCTGATACCGAGCTTGCGCAGCTCTGCAAGGGCAGCGGCGCGATCAGGCGCCTGCGCAACGCGCGCCAGCTGGCCATGACGCTGCACGGCGGCGTTCCTGCGTTCGCCCGGATCGGCGACCTGCGCAGCGGCGTAAGCGAGATAGGACGGTACCCCGCTCATGGAGGTGAGCTGGATACCGAGATCGGTCGGTGCCCAGCTCAGCGGAAGCCCCTCCACCGCGAGCACGTCGCCCGGCGCCGAGGCGCGCCGCAGGAAGGTCGCGGCTTCCGGCACGCCCGGCTGGACCTGGTGAGGATAGAAGCGCCAGCCCCACTGGAACTTGGGCAGCAAGCCGAGCTTTCCGGTCTGCGGCCAGATAAGAAGCAGCCCCACGCAGCTCATTAACAGCATCGCCAACCATGCGCGAGAAGGGAAACGCTCGGCAAGCCAAGCGGCGAGGCTCGCCGCCGTCCATGCGGCGACGACAGCATAGACCAGCACGAAAGGCCTGACCGTGAGCTCGGTAGAATCCCAGTGCATCGTGGGCGCAGCAAGCATCAGCAACAAATAGCTGACGCTCATCCAGAGCGGCGCCAGGCCGACGGCGTCGAGGGCGCGAGCGCGCGATGCAATCCAGACCGACGCCGGATAGAGGACCGCGAAGATGCCGAGACACGCCACGAACATAAGCAGAAGACCGGCGGGCACGGCCACCGCGCGACCGTATGTCTCGATCAGAGCCGGATACCAGCCTGTGTACGCGGTCGGCTCCTGGAGCTCGTGGATTGCCGGGAGAAACAGCTCGAGCGCCGGGACCGAGTCGGTCGCCGCGTAAAAACCGGCGACGAACAGGGCGAAGGCGACGAGCGCCGCGGAAACGAAGAGCGGCCTGTGAGCCTTCACCGTCCTGAGCTGCAGCGCGGCAGCCGCGACGACGGCGGGAAAACCGACCGCGAACAGGTGGACGCGAAACAGCGCCGAGCCGGCGGCAAGGCACAGGGCGGCTGCAACCAGGCGCGGGCTGCCGGCATCCCGCCAGCGCTGCAGCAGCGCGACCGCCAGCAGGATTACCCCGATCGCATAGGTGTTGCCGGGAAGAGCAAGCACGTGCCAGTGGAAGCTGAGGAACCCGTTGCGCAGACCATAGTTGGAGGGATCGGGAAGAAGGCTCAGCGCCGCCACGGCCGCCACGCCCGCCGCTGGCCCGCGGAGCGCAGCGCCAAGCGCATAAGCGCCCGCGCACATGGTCAGGAATCCGACCGGTAGCCACATCGATGTGGCGAGCGGCAGGCCCGGCAGGTCGAGAGCGCCGGCGAAGGCGGCCGGCAGCATGTACGACGCGTAGTGGTAGAACGGGATCGGAAAGTCGGCAAGATAGATCGATTGCCGCGCGGCGCGCGGGTCGCCGAACTGGGATATCACCCCCCCATGGATGAAATAGTCGATCCACGCCGGCAGCAGCCGCTCGCGAGCCAGGACCTGCGGCACCTCGGCCACCTCATGGCACCACGCGACGGTAGCCGCGGCGCACAGGGCGAGCCCCAACAGGTCTCTCGCGTCGAGCTTCACCGGCACCGTTTCGCGCGGCCGCCACGCAATCCGGCACGCGAGGACGCTGAGCGCCCAAATGAAGAAGCCGGCGGCGGCGCGCACGTGCAGCAGCGATACGAGCGCGTAGACGGCGAGCGCGCTCGAGAAAATACCCGCCACCCATGCCGCGGCCAGCGGCGACTCGCCCGCGCCGGCGGCGCGCAAGCAAAGGGAGCCCGCACCCATGACGACAAAGGCGAGGACGAGCATGCCGCCCAGGGCGAGGGGGAAGGAAACCGCGCCGCTCAGCCACAGCAGATAGGACAACGGCAGCGCTATTGCGAGGGCGGCTGAAACCGGTCTCTGCATTTTTGAGATTTGGACGATTCAGCTTAGGATGTACGCGGTTCCGCTTCCCATTCGAACATGAAATGGCACTCGCTGCATCAGTGGATACGCTTCGTGCTCGTAGGAGGATTGAATACGGCTTTCAGTTATGCGATCTACGCGGCCTGCATCTTCCTCGGCCTCGGCTACGTGCTGGCGTCGGCGGCCTCGATGGCGGGAGGCATCCTGTTCAGCTACCGCACCACCCGACGGCTCGTATTCGACAGCGGCGGCTCGCTCGCCCGCTTTACCGCCTGCTATCTCGCCATCTACTGCCTTACCGTCGCGCAGCTGCACTTGCTCGATTCATTCGGCGTCGATCCCTACCTGTCGGGCCTGATCGCCGCGCCGGTGAGCGCGCTGGCATCGTTCACGCTGCTCAGGCTGGTCGTGTTCCGCAATCCGCGAGCCGGCTGAATGGACCTGTCGATCGTCGTTCCGGTGTTCAACAGCGAGCGGCTGGTGCCCGAGCTGGCCGGGCGCATCGTCGACGCCGCATCTCGCATCGCCGGCGTGCATGCTTACGAGGTCATCCTGGTAAACGATTGCAGCCGCGACGGCTCCTGGCGAGCGATCGAGCAGGCGTGCGAGCGATACCCCAGCGTGCGCGGCATCGACCTGCGCACCAACGCCGGGCAGCACAACGCCATCATGGCGGGGCTGCGGGCGGCGAGCGGCGCCGTGATCGTAGTGATGGACGACGACCTGCAGCACGCCCCGGAGGACATCGGCGCGTTGCGCGCCAAGCTCGGCGAGGGCTACGACCTGTGCTACGCAAGGTTCCGCGATCCGAAGCACGCCGCCTGGAAGAAAATCGGCAGCCTGTTCCGTGACCTCACCGCGCGCGCCCTGCTGGGCGTGCCTAAAGGCGTGCGCATCTCGTCGTTCAAGGCGATGCGCGCCGAGATCGCGCGCGAGATCGTGCGTTACGAGGGTCCCTTCCCTTATGTCGACGGCTTCGCGCTGATGGCGACGCGCAACGTGACCAACCTCGAGCTCGAGCACTACGAGCGGCGCGACGGCCGCGGCAACTACGGCCTGCGCGCCTCGATCTCCCTGTGGACCAAGGTCGCGATGAACTTCTCGGTGCTGCCGCTGCGCCTCGCCGCCTGGCTCGGCTTCGCGTTCGCGGCGCTCGGCTTTTTCTTCGCCGCTTTCCTCGTATTCCAGCAGCTCATGTTCAACCGGATACCGGTGCCGGGCTGGGCCTCGCTGGTGGTGGTGATCCTGGTCGTCGGCGGCGTGCAGCTCCTCGCGCTCGGCGCGATCGGCGAGTACTTGGGGCGCGCTTATCTGCACCTGAACCGCAAGCCGCAGTACGTCGTCAAGGCAAGACGAGGCTTCGGCGATGTCGGCGAACGCTAGCCGGCCAGTCCCTTCGCCCGCGGTATCAGTGTGTGTGCCGGCCTACTGCGGCGCGCCGCATATCGCGACCACTATCGAGTCGGTGCTAGCGCAGAGCTTTTCCGACTTCGAGCTGCTGATCGTGGACGATGCCTCGCAGGACGACACCGCGGCAATCGCGGGCCGCTACGACGACCCGCGCATCCGTATCGAGCGCAACCAGCGCAATCTCGGCGCCGAGGGCAACTGGAACCGCTGTCTGGAGCTTGCCCGCGGGCGCTATTTCAAGTTGCTGCCGCAGGACGACGTCCTGTCGCCCAATTGCCTCGCGCTACAGGTGGCGGCGCTGGAAGCGCCGGGCGGCGAGGGGCTGGCGCTCGTCTTCTGCGCACGCACCATCATCGACGCGGCCGGCCGCGGCATCATGACGCGCCGCTACCCGGGGCGCGGCGGCGTCATCCCGGGGCGCTCGGTGATCAGGCGCTGCCTGCGCCACGGCACCAATTTGGTCGGCGAGCCCGGCGGCGTGCTGATCCCTCTGGCGCTGGCGCGCCGCGTCGGGCGCTTTGACGCGAGCATCGGCTACGTCGTCGATCTCGATTTCTGGTTCCGACTACTCCTGCACGGCGACGCGGCGTACCTGCCCGAGAGGCTGGTCTCGTTCCGCATTTCGAGCGGCTCGTGGAGCCTCGCGATCGGCCGGCGCCAGGGCGAGGCGGTTCGCCGCTTCATCGACCGGGTCGCCGTCGATCCGGCATTCGGAGCGAGCCGGCTCGATGTCGCGGCGGGCAGGCTGATGGCGTGGCTGAACAGCCTGCTGCGCACCGCGCTGTACCGCGTGGTACGGCTTGAACGGAGGACGCCATAGCGACCGAGTTCGACGAGCGCTACGCGGACGAGCAGCTGCGCCGCAGCCGCCACCCGCTGCGCCGGCTGGTGAAGAGCTTTTATCTGCGCAACCTCCTGCGCTACGTCGACGGACCGACGATCGACTTTGGATGCGGGGCGGGCCAGCTGCTTGAGCGGCTGCCACCCGGCTCCATCGGCTTCGAGGTGAATCCGGCCCTGGTGCGCGCGCTGCAGGCCGCAGGACTCAACGCGGTGCATTACGATGCCGCGGCTGACCGCTTCTCGCTCGGCGGGCTGGCAGAGCACCGCTACTCGACTTTCGTCATGGCGCACGTTCTGGAGCATTTCGCCGACGCGGCGCAGGTGCTGCGCACCCTGCTGCGGGCGTGCCGGCGCCTTGAGGTGAGGCGCTTCGTTCTGGTCGTGCCAGGATGGAAGGGCTATCTGTCAGACGCCACCCACAGGACCTTCGTCGACTGGGGTTACCTGCAGCGCGAAGGGCTACTTTCGTGCGAGGGCTTCGAGCTCAGGTGCGGGTGCTACTTTCCATTGAACTGCGAGGCGATCGGCAACTATTTCGTCTATCACGAGCTGATGGTGGTATTTCAGCGGCAAGCGTCGGGCAGCGCGCCCTCGCCGCGCTGCCAGGCGGCGAGCGAGCCGAAATGGAAATAGCGCAGCACGAGGTAGCGATCGAATATCACGTTGCCGGCCTGGGTCTCGAGCCGCGCATCGAGCGCCGGATAGTTGCGCATCCATTCGCCGCCGAGCGATTCGGTGAGGGCCGTCTGCCCGCGAAATAGCGCCGGGCAGGCGCGCTCGATGCGGTCGAACGCGACCGTCACCTGCCGCTCCGCTTCGACCTCCAGCGGGTCGCGTCGCGCGGGGCGCAGCGCACAGCTGCCGAGGGAAAGCACAGCGGCGTGAGACTCCGGCTGCCGCGCGAGCCAGTTGGCGGCGCGAGAGAGAACATCGTCGTCATCGGGGCGCCAGTCGATCGCGAAGCAGTCCGACTCGTCGATCCGGTAGCCATAGCGTATGAAGGTGGAATCGTAGGCGTCCACGACCTCGACGCGCGGCCGGCCGTCCTCGCGCAGCCGTAGATAGCGGCCCAGCGCGCGGACGTGGCCCGGGTGGCGGGCGAAGAGCGCTTCGAGGCGCGGCGCGCCGGGCGGCACGCTGTACTGGCCGCGCAGGTTGACGAACGACGAATCCGGATGCACGAACGGCACCACGGCCGCCATCGGCAAGGTTTCCACCGTGAGATACAGCGCCGGCTCGCGCAGCGCCCGCTCGGCCGGCACGAAGGGCAGCCATTGCCTCGACCAGCGGTCGGCGATGAACCAGCGAGGCGCCGACACCATGAAGCAGGCAACGACCTGTGCAATCAGCAGGACCCCGAGAGCGATGCGCGCGGCCCCGAGCGGCAGGACGCGTTCCGCCAGCCGAGCCAGGCAGACACCCGCAAGCAGAAGAACAAGCAGGCCGTAGCGCCCGTTCGCGGAAGTTGCCAGCCATAGGACGTACGACGCGGCGAAGAACCCCAGCAGCCTCCAGTCCGCGCCGCGCAGGGCCGCGGCACGCGCGCCTTGACGCTTCCAGAGCGCGACCACCGGCAGCGCTAGAGCGGCTAAGAGCAGAGCCGCGAAGCGCAGATCGGGGGCCGTGATCTCCGCGTATAGCATCCGGTCCGGCGTGACCAGGTCGATGGGAAATGCCATCGCCGCGCCGATATTCTCGATCGCGAAGCGGCCGGCCGCCATGTTGACGGCAGGCGCGTGCGGCGAGCGGAACCATCCGTTCATGAAGGGGAACAGCGGATTGCCGAGCTCGCGTCCGACCGCCACCATCCACGGCCCCGCCAGAGCGGCCATCGCCAGCACTCCGCCGCAGCAGTAGGCAAGCGCGCCGCGCCACGTCCAGCCCGAATTGCGGGCGGCGGAGAATGCCAGCGGCAGGGCGGCAAGCGCGAAGATCGCGTTGGAATACGGGAGCGCCGCGGCGGCGCCGAACAGCAGGCCGGCGAACAGCCCGCGGCGCACGGCGCTCGCGGCATCGCCCGGCAGCAGGAGCAGCAGCCCCGCCAGCATCGGCACGCTGAGCAGCGGCTCGAGGAAGGAAGAGCCCACCGTGGCCGCGAAGACGGCGCTCGCCGCGCCGAGCGCCGCGGCGAGAAAACACAGCACATGCCGCTCGCGCGGCGGGCGATGCTCGAACAGCGTCCAGGCTATCCGGTACAGCAGCGCGATATTGAGGCCGTGAAACGCGGCTAGCGCTATCGATGCGACGACGCTATGCCAGCCCAGGGCGACCATGGCGTAGAACGGCAGGTGTCCGACCGGATTGAGGTAGCCCTGCGCGCTCGCCGCAAAATAATCGCGCGACAGCCGGCCGGTCAGCCATTCATAGGGCAGATAGTAGTGATAGTTGAGCAGGTCCCAATTGACATCCTTGCCTGCGGCCACCGTCCACAGCCCGCAGAGGCCCGCGCCAGCGAGCAAGAGGACCAGCCAGGCGCGCCGCGACATGGCGGGCGTCAGTGCTTCTTCTTGATGGTGCGAACCCGCGCTTCGAGCTCTTGCAGTGCTTTGCCGTCACCCGAGGCGGCGTAGGTCTCCCTCAGCGGGGTCAACACCGGATTGTCCGCCACCGGCCAGATCGAAAAGGAGGTTTCAAGGTCCTGCGTCGCGCCGCGACGGTCGCCGAGATCGAGCCGCAATACGCCCCGCAGGTAGAAGAACCTCGATTGGTAGGCCTTGTTGAGATCGGCGGGCATCAGATCCCTCGCCCGATCGAGCGCATCTATCACCGGACCCGCCGCGTATTGCTCCTTGCTCTTCATGAGCCCTTCCGCCAGGCCAAGGGCGCCGTAGAAATTCCGCGACAGAATGGCGAGGTATTTGCTCTCGCGCGGGTCGAGCGGCTGTCCACGCCGCAGCCGCTGTCCGAGCACCACGGCGAAGCGGCGCCGCAGCTCGTCCTGCTGGTAGGCGACCCAGGCATTGGACTCACTTTCCATCAGCACCGATTCCTCGAAGAACGGCAATGCGGCGTCCGGGACATCGACGCTGATCGCGTCGGCAGGCGCGGTCTTGTCGATCTCGACATATAGCCAGTGGTCGCGCCTGCCATATCCGCCGAGAAACTCGGCCGTATAGGCGATGGGGGGCGGGTGCTTGTCGACGAAGTCGCGCAGCCTGAGCAGCTTTTGCTCCTCGCTGGTACGCAGCGGATGGAACAGTCGATTGCCGAGGACCAGCCCGCGCGACTGGTAGAGCTCGATATCCGGACGCGCCTGCTCGACCAGATAGAAATACGCGAGCGGGCCCAGGTCCGACTCGCCGGTCACGAACAGCACGGCGTCCTTTGGCAGCACGCGCAGGATGGCCTGGGCGTGGCGCGCTCCCCAGCCGTGGTCGGTGAAGATATTGGTCCGCGCCCCCATCATGGCGATGATCGCCAGCAGCGCCGCGCAAGCGGCCGTCGCCCGCGCGCCGCTCAGCCGGTAGCGTTGCGTGAGCCACGCGAAACCCAACCCCATCCAGAGCGCGAGGACCGCATAGGCAGGAAGGGGGTAGACGTGGAAGACGTGCTTGCCGACCGAGTCATAGTCGAAACCGAGCAGCAGCAGGAGCACCACCGATGGCATGAGAAACGCGACGGCGAGGAAGAATGCGACTCGATTACCCCATACGCGCCGCTGTGCGGCGACACCGGCGGCCGCGAGCAGCGTTCCGAGCAGCGCGAACTGAGCCAGCACCTCGCCGCCGAGGAAACGGAAGAACTTGATTTGGTCGAGCCAGCTGGCCGAGGCGGACTGGTCGACGTTCTCGTAGCCCGCGCGGCTGACGAAGAACCAGATTTCCTGGATCGTCTGGAGGGGGCCGTCGAAACTGATGGGCGGCTCCATCCAGGAACGCCGCACCATCCAGACGTAAGGCAGCAACCCGGCGATCACGAGCCAGGAAAGCACGCCGAGGCGATTGAGCAGTGCCATGCGCGCGGGCCAGAGAAGGATGCCGAACGCCGGTGCGACAAGCAGCATCAAGGGATAGTGATTGCTCAAGCTGAGACCGAACAGGAACGCCATCAGGGCGAGCAGCGCAGGCTGCTCCCTCGCCGCCTCCGCCTGGCCGGACGGCGGGCACGCTCTGAGCCCGAGATATATCAGGACCACGAAGAAGAACGTATTGAGGGAATAAACCTCGGCGATGATCGACTGCGACCAGAACACGGGCGACAGGCCGAGGCCAAACCCGGCGAGATAAGCCGGCAGGCGACCCGCGACCAGGCAGCGGGTGCAAAGCCACGCCGCCGCGCAAGTCAGCGCGCCGAAAAATGCGCTCGCGAGGTGCACGCGATAGGCAACCGATCCCAGCGGCAGCCGGCTGAAGAGATGACCGATCAGCGTGAACAGCGGATAGCCCGGCGGGTGCTCGACGCCCAGAAAATAGCTGGAAAGGATGAACAGCCCGTCATCCTCCATCTCCACCGTGCGCGAGCTGGTGGCGGCGTACAGCGCGAACAGCAGGGCGCCGACCATCGCCGCATGGAGCCAGTCCGAACGGGTCGGGCGAAAGCCGGGCGTCGGCAGCATTAGCGCCTGCCTGGCCGCGAGCGGCCCCAGGTGAAGGAGGCCGTAGTGAAGAAATTCCAGAGCGCGGCGACCAGGGCGCCGAGGAGCCCCGCGACAAGGTAGGGAGCGGACTTGAGAAACAGCCATTCCGCGACGGCGATGTTGATCAGGCTGCCGATGCCGCACGCCGCGTAGAAGCTGAGCAGGCCGCGCCAGAGGTCGGCGCCGCGCAGCCGCTGATCGGCGTAGGTGAGCACGTTGTTGAGAAAGAAGTTGCTCGTCATCGCCGCCGCCGTGGCGACGGTCTGCGCGAGGAGGAAGCCGCCGCTCGCCGCGAAGACCAGCCACAGCGTGGCAAGATGGATGCACAGCCCGCTCGCGCCGACCGCCAGGAAAAGGAAGAAGCGCGCCGGCAGCAGGCGACCGCTCAGGTGGTACATGATCAGCATGAAGAATTCGGCGATGACCCTCGCGCCAAGCTTGCTTTCGCCGTGGGCGCGGGAGCGCATGCGATAAGGCAGCTCGATGATCCGCACCTCCGCCCGCGCCGCGGCGATCATGTCGAGGAGGATCTTGAAGCCGCGGCCGTACAGCTTGCGCACGACCCGCTCGAGAAAAGCCCTGCGCACCACGAAAAAACCGCTCATCGGATCGGTGAGGCCGCGGCACAGCAGCCGGCTGAGCGCGCTGGCGAGCCGGCTCGCCCGCACGCGTTCGGCCGCCAGGTCTCCCGTGCTGCCCCCTTCCATGTAGCGGCTCGCGACCGCCACGTCGGCGCTGCCGGCCTTCAGGGCGTCGAGCAGCTTCGGCATCAGCGTTTCGTCGTGTTGCAGGTCGGCATCGATGACGCCGAGATAGGGCGCGGAGCTGGCGAGCATGCCTTCGATGCAGGCCGAAGCGAGGCCGCGGCGGCCGATGCGGTGGATGCAGCGCACGCGCGGGTCACGTTGCGCTACCTCGCGTACCACCTCCTCGGTACCGTCGAAGGCGTCGTCGACGACGACGATCGCCTCCCAGTCGCGGCCCTGGAGCGCCTGCTCGAGCGAGCCGAGCACGCCCAATATGTTGTCGCGCTCGCCGAACGCCGGTACGACGACCGAAAGCTCAGGCATTTGTAATGGAATCGCCCTTCCAGTTCAGCAAGCTCAGAAGAAAAGACGCCAGCATGAGCTCCATGCCGCCGACCATTAGGCTCGCGGCCGGGATGGTGTCGCGCATCACCACACGAGGATCGAGCGCGCCGAAGCCGGCTTCCCGCCATTGCCAGAAGGCCGCCGCGCTCCACACAAACCCCGCCAGCACGGTGCACAGGCCCGCGATCAGGCCTCGCTCCAGCGTGAACAGCGCGAGGACCCTGTCCACGCTTTTCCCGCGCGGCAGCAGACCGGTGTTCTGCGCCGCCACACGCGCGAACAGCGCGAACAGGCAAAGCTGCATGCCGAGCAGCGCCGCCGCCGAGGCGTAAAGCATGCTGTGGATGTCCAGCCCAGCCCCGAACAGGCGGACCGGAGTGGAGTACAGGAGCACCGTCATGCCTACACCGACCGCGAGCAGGAACACGCCCGGATAGAGGAACAGCCAACGCGGGCTGAAGAGCAGCAGCAGGCGAAGGTGCCGCCAGCCGTCGCGCCAGCTGCGCAGATGCGGAGCGCGGTCGCGGCCGTCCGGGTAGAGCGTCACGGGCACCTCGGCGATGCGCCAGCGCGCAAGCGCCGCCTTCATCACCAGCTCGCTCGCGAACTCCATTCCGGGCGTCCTCACGCCGAGCGAGGTCACCGCCTCGCGGTCGAAACCGCGCAGGCCGCAGTGGAAGTCACGAACGCCTGTCCGAAACAGCAGCCGTCCGATGAAGCTCAAGACCGGGTTGCCCAGGTAGCGGTGCAGCGGCGGCATCGCGCCGCGCCGTATGCCGCCGTGGAACCGGTTGCCCATGACGAGCGGATAACCTTCGCGCAGCTTCTCGACAAAGCCCTCCAGCGTGCCGAAGTCGTAGCTGTCATCGGCGTCGCCCATGATCACGTACCGGCCGCGCGCCGCGCGGATGCCGGCCGCCAACGCGGCGCCGTAGCCGCGCTGCGCGACTTCGACCACCCTCGCGCCCGCCTGCACGGCAAGCTTGCGCGAGTCGTCGTGCGAGCCGTTGTCGGCCACCACCACCTCCCCTTCAATCCCGCTGCGCTGCAGGAATCCGCGCGCCTTCTCGACGCACCTGCCCACCGTCGCAGCCTCGTTGAGGCACGGCATGAGGATCGTGAGCTCGGTCATCCTTCCCCCTGCGGCGCCGCTCTTGCGAGCGACCTCCCCCAAAAAAAAAGGTACCCCGAAGGGTACCTTTTTCCGGAGCTTGCGCTCTTAGCCGCGGCAGGAGCCGGGCAGGAACTTGGCCGGAACGTTCGTGCCGTCGCCGGTGTTGCCGCATCTCCAGCCGAACAGCGTCTGGCTCTGGTTGCTCGTGTAGACCGCCGGGTTCGTCGCGTCCTTCATCGGCGTCAGCGTTACCGTCTTGCCATCGACCGAGGCGCTGATGTTCTGGATGATTGCCGTAACCAGGCCGTCAGCCGACGTGTCGATCTTATTCACGTACTTCGAGCCAGTGCCCGCGCTGACTTCGCAGCCCCAGTTGCTCGCGCCAGGCGCAGAGCCGCCCGACTGGTAGACCTCGGTGATCGAGGTGCGGCACGCGCTCATGGCCAGAATGATTTCCGACATTTTCGCGCGGACCGTGTAGTCCTGATACGCCGGCAACGCGACGGCGGCCAGAATGCCGATGATCGCAACCACGATCATCAGTTCGATCAGCGTAAAGCCCTTCTGCAGCTGTTTCATGGATCTACTCCCTTCGTTATGAGAATTGTCGCCTTGAAGGCCGACGCAGGGTTTACCCGAGCAAATGGTATGCCATCCGTAGGATACTGATTTGTAGATATATTTTAGCAATGATAGTCCTTCCAGGCCATCATTTGTCCGTTACAGCTGCCGTTTTTTGTCACTTTGCGACCGCCCTGTCCGTCTGGGAAAGGATCAGGCGGAACACTGGACGCCAGCCTACCTCCGCGCTTGTCAGCCTCGGCCGCCAGTGCGCATAGCTGCGCAGTGCCGACACCCGATCTCCCTCCAATAGCCGGCCCATCATCAAGGCGGCAACGACATAGGGTGTCTGCGCATCCGCGAGCGCACCGTCGGACTTCAGAACCGCCTCCGCGGCCCGCGCCATGGCCCGGCCATCGCCTCCGCCAATCGCTTCGTGCAATCGAATCCAGTCGCGGATCGATGCGTCGACTACCGGACACTTCGAGGCCGCGAGCGCCGCCCACCCCCTGGCAGCCTCGCGGGGCGGTTGGTTGGGATTGACGAGCGACGCAAGCCGCAGCAATTCATCGCGTAGGAGCGGCCCCGGGGGCCGGTTAGCGCAGCTCACCAGCGCGGCGCGGGCGGAGATCGCATCTTCCGCCACCGACGCATCCAGCGTTCGCAACACGGCGACATCGCCCGAACGCAGGAACTCTGCGGCCGCGGCCGCATCGCGCACGCGGCCGGCACGGCGAAGCCAGGGACGCGCGCCAGGGGTCAAGTTCCTGGCGTCGGACCGCGCCGCCTCGCGTCCCTCAAACAGGTCGAGCACCGGCACCGGCGACTCGCGCAGCGCCGCTATGTCTGCCACCGACTGATGCATGAAGCGCGCCTTGGTCGCATTGAGGTCCACGAACGGATAGAAGTCGGAGTTAAGCGGCGCGCCCCAGGAAGAAAAATACGGACCGACGGTTCGGCGGCCGGCGATGCGATGGAGGAGCAGATCATCGGGCGAGCGGATCAGGATGCGCCGAAGATCCGCGGCGAGCGCTGGAGAGGCAAGCAGCGAGGCATCGATGTCGCGCACGCGGCCGTCGCGGGCGGCGACGATGATGAAATCCGAATCGTTGGGCGTCCACAGCACGTAGTCGGGAAACTGGCTACCCAGGGCGTCGAGGATGCTCGCCACCAGCTGAGGCGTCATTTCGTAGGCCTGTATCCACTGCACGAGCACCCCGCCGTCGGCGAGATACTTTCGGATGTCCCGATAGAACTCCACGGAGAAGAGCGTCGACACCCCGCTCACCCAGGGATTGGAGGGCTCGGAGACGATCAGATCGTAGCGGCGCTGGGTCGACGAGAAATAGGTCTTGGCGTCCTCATAGTGGATATGGCTGCGCGGGTCGTCGTAGGCCCGCGCGTTGAGGGGCCGGAAGCGCCGCGACGCCCGCACCACCGCCGGCTCGATCTCGATCGTGTCCACCGTTTCGAGGCGCGGTGACGAGAGCAGCACATGGGTGCCGATGCCGGTGCCGAACCCGATAACCGCGGCGCTGCGCGCTTTCGGATGCGACAGAAGCGGCAGCGCACCGATCAGCGTCATGGTCGCTTCGTCGCCGCTGATCGGGCCGTCGCCTTCCACCCGCGCCGTGCCGTCCGGCTTGCCGTTGGTATGCAGCGCGATGTACGGGGGCGTCGCGCTGATCGCAACGGTTGAGGTCTTGCCATCCTCGTACGAAACGATTTGCGTGCGCTGGGGGTCCAAGAGGCGACCTTGCCGGTAGACCCCCGACCCCATGTCGAGCGTCCGCAGCTCGACTCCGAAGATCGCCCACGCGACAGCTGCGACGGAAACCGCGACTGCGGCCGCCGGCAGGAAGCGGCGTGTCGTTTCTCGCGCGCGGGCGCCCAGGAGCATGACGCCCAGCGCTAGGTCTACGACCGCCCCGGCGATGATGAGTCCCTTGACCCCCAGCCAAGGAAGGCCGACGTGTACGGCGAGTACGACGCCGAGGATTGCTCCAGCAGTATTCGCCGCATATACCTTCCCCAACGCGGGCTCGCCCGCCCCCATGCGCAACAGCGAAGCGGTGATCAGCGGGAGGGTCATGCCCGCGAAGAACGCGGCCGGGAACATTATCGCCAGCGCAATGCCATGGCTCGCGAAATTGAAGAACGTGTAGCCCGGCTCGGAAGGCGCAGCGGCGGCGATGATCCATTGCATGACGTGAAACGACGAGCCGTACACGGGAAGCGTGGCCATAGCCGCTATCCCCATCGCCACCTGCACGCTGCCGAGCAGCGCGACGGTGCTGCCGGCGCTCTCGATTCTGCGCCGCACCCATAGGCCGCCGAGCGCGATGCCGAGAACGAACGCCGAGAGCATCAGCTCGAAGGCGTGTGTCGAGCTGCCGAGTACCAGCGACAGCATCCGGATCCAGCCGATCTCGTACATGAACGACGACAGGCCGGTGAGCGCGGCCACCACGAGCAGCAGGCGCTGCAGATTCGTTGGCGTGCTCGGTTGTGCGTCGAAACTACCATCGCCCCCTTCCGCCGCCAGCGCCGCGCCTGCTTTCGCGCCTGCCCTCGGCAAGAGCATGACGGCCAGCGCGACGGCAAGGTTGACAATCGCGGCGGCAACCAGCGTCCCCGGGAGACCCACCGCCTCGATGAAATAAAAGCCGCTCGCCAGCACGCCCATTGCCGCGCCGAGGCTATTTGCGAAATACAGCATGGCGATCGTGTACCCATCACGTCCCGGCCCGATACGCAACGCGCCGCCGGTCAGCAGCGGGAAGGTGGCGCCAAGGAGCATCGACTGCGGCAGGATGAGCGTCGCCGCCACAGACCACTTGACGACATCAGCAGCGCCTGACCCAGCGAGCGCAGGGATGATGCGATCGAACATCAGCGCCGTGGTCTCGACAAACACGCCGTGGAAGATGAGCGAAGTGATGCCGATCACTGCCTCCACGACGGCATAGGCGAGAAGCAGATCCTTCAAACGCCGCGACCATAGGCTCGCGAGCCAGGCCCCGATAGCCATGCCGCCCATAAAGATGGCGAGCACGAGGGTTTGCGCATACGCAGCGTGGCCGAGGAACAGCTTGAGATAGTGGCTCCAGATCGACTCGTAGATCAGCCCGGCGAATCCCGAAGCAGTGAAGATCACCACAACGAGCGGCAGGAAATACTTCAGCGTCAGCCGTTCGTACGCAGTGCGCATGTCAGCTACGAAATTCATCCATGCCCTTCCTTGTTGTAGGCGCGATCGGATCTACACTCGGGCCGTGCGGGCGCGCCGAGCAATAGACCGGTGCACGCTCTAGGGTCGAAACCCCGGGATCTTCGCCTCGTCGACCGAGTCGATCTGCTCGGGGTCGAGGAACATCTCGGCGTAGCGCTGGTAGACCTTGCGCTTGACGAAGATATCGAACAGGTCCGGGTCGACGTGGCCACCCAGCTTCATGCGGCCGAGGATCTCTAGCGACTCGGACAGCGTCTTGCCCTTCTTGTAGGGGCGGTCCTTGGCGGTGAGGGCCTCGAAGATGTCGGCGATGCCCATGCAGCGCGCCTGCACCGACATCTGCTCGCGCTTGAGTCCCTTCGGATAGCCCTTGCCGTCCATCCGCTCGTGGTGCCCGCCGGCGTACTCCGGCACCTTGGTGAGGTGCTTCGGCCAGGGCAGCGCCTCGAGCATCTTGATGGTGGCGACGATGTGGTGGTTGATGATCTTGCGCTCGTCGTCGGTCAGCGTACCGGCGCGGATGGTCAGGTTCTTCACCTCGTCGGCGGTAAGGAAGTCCGCCTCGTGCCCGGCGGTGTCGCGCCAGCGATAGGCGGCGATCCGCCGCACCCGCGCTACGTCCTCCTCGCTCATGCGCTCGCTGCCGATGTTGCACATGTGGAGGAAGCGTCGATCGTCGTCGACCGCGCGCAGCTTCTCGCGCAGGCGCTTGTCCTCGTGGCCAGCTTCCATCGGCCTCTTTTCCTGCAGGTGCGCCAGCTTCTTCTGCAGCGCTTCGATTTCCATGTCCCGCTTCAGCACCTCGAAGCGGGTGTCGATCAGGTGCACGCGGTCGAAAATGGTCTCGAGCTTGGTCGCCTTGTCGACCACGTGCACCGGCGTGGTCACTTTGCCGCAGTCGTGCAGCAGGCCGGCGATCTTCAGCTCGTAGCGATCCTTCTCGCTCATGGTGAAGTCGCGCAACGGGCCTTCCTTGGTGTCGTTCACCGCCTCCGCGAGCAGCATGGTGAGCACCGGCACGCGCTGGCAGTGCCCGCCGGTATAGGGCGACTTCTCGTCGATCGCCGAGTTCATCAGATTGATGAACGACTCGAACAGCTGCTCGAGCTGCATGATCAGCATGCGGTTGGTGAGCGCCACCGCGGCCTGCGAGGCGAGCGACTCGGCGAGGCGCTGGTCCGAAGGCGAGAACGGCACCACCTCGCCGGTCTTCGGGTCGTGCGCGTTGATCAGCTGCAGCACGCCGATGATCTCGTGCTCGTGGTTGCGCATCGGCACGGTGAGGAAGGACTGCGAGCGGTAGCCGGTCTTCGAGTCGAAGGCGCGCGTGCCGGAGAAATCGAACCCTTCC
>Ga0335084_10001946_pt1 | contig 19657 bp, 19 predicted proteins | sample Lox_Sample_44_FD_206721 | JGI IMG/M metagenome (GOLD analysis project Ga0335084, IMG submission 206721) | Soil microbial communities from Loxahatchee National Wildlife Refuge, Florida, United States - Lox_Sample_4.4 | ecosystem: Environmental > Terrestrial > Soil > Wetlands | place: USA...
CGCCTTCCTCCCCGCGCTGGCGGCGGGGCCGGTGAAGGAGGTCCAGGTGACCCTGGACGGCCCGCGGGAGGTGCACGACCGCCGGCGTCCGCACGCGGGCGGCGGCGGCACCTTCGACCGGATCGTGGCGGGCATCGACGGGCTGGTCGAGGCCGGGATCCCGGTGAACCTGCGCGTCGTCGCCGATCGCGAGAACCTCGGCGCGCTCCCCGCGCTCGCCGAGCTGGCCGAGGCCCGGGGCTGGCTCGACCTCCCGCCCGCGCGCTTCAAGACGCAGGTGGGGCGGAACTACGAGCTGTTCGGGTGCGCGAGCCGGCAGCGGCGGGAGGCGCTCTTCGATCGCGTGGAGCTGTGGGCGCGCTGGCTGGAGCTGGCCGAGGAGCGCCCGATCCTCCGGCGCTTTCACCGGCCGCGCTTCCACGGCATCGGCCACCTCGCCGAGACGGGAGAGCTGCCGGCGCCGAACTTCGACGCCTGCCCGGCGACGAAGAAGGAGTGGGCCTTCGGACCGGACGGGAAGCTCTACGGCTGCACCGCGACCGTCGGGCACCCGGCGCACGTCCTGGGGACCTTCCACCCGGAGATCACCCGCGACGGCGCGGCCATCTCGGCCTGGCGGAGCCGGAGCACGCTCACCATCCCGGGGTGCCGGGGGTGCGCGCTGGCGCCCGTCTGCGGCGGCGGCTGCGGCGCCATCGCCTGGGATCGCGACGGCACGCCGCTCGCGCCGGACTGCCGGCCGGTCGCCGAGCTGTACGGCCTCGGTGCGCGGTACCACGGCCTCGACGCGTGAGGGACGGCATGGGCGAGTTCCGATCCGGCTGTGTCGTCTGCGGCGGCGCGCTCCGGTACCTCGCCGCGGCCGAGCCCATGCGCTGCGCGACCTGCGGCGCGGCCGCCGCGAGCGCGGCGCGCTGCGTAGCCGGCCACTTCGTGTGCGACGCCTGCCACTCCGGCTCCGCGAAGGACGTCATCGAGCGGTGCTGCGCGGCGGCGGAGGGCGTCGACCCGCTCGAGATCGCGCGCACGGTCATGCGGCACCCGAAGGTGAAGCTGCACGGGCCCGAGCACCACTTCCTCGTCCCGGCGGCGCTCCTCGCCGCGGACGCGAACGCGCGCGGCGTGCCGGAGGAGAAGCCGAGGCTGCTCGCCGAGGCGCGCCGCCGCTCGGAGCCGGTGGCGGGCGGGTTTTGCGGCCTCCAGGGGGCCTGCGGCGCGGCGATCGGCGCCGGGATCTACGTGAGCCTGACGACTGGCGCGACGCCGCTCTCCGCCGAGGCATGGGGGCTCGCGAACGGCGCGACGGCGCAGGCGCTCGACGTCCTGGCGCGCGTCGGCGGGCCGCGCTGCTGCAAGCGGACCACCGGGCTCGTCCTCCTCGCGGCCGTGAAGTACGCGCGCGAGCGGCTCGGCGTGGAGCTGGGTGGGCGCGCGGCGCCGTGCGAGGTGAGCGACCTGAACGCCGAGTGCATCCGGGGGCGGTGCCCGTTCTACCCGCGCGCGGCGGGCCACCCCAGCAGCGCGCCGACCGCGCCGCCGTAGAGCGACGCGGTCCAGACGCTGGAGGTGAGCGGGCAGGTCCCGGTGCGGCACCCGACGAAATGGGCGTAGAGGGCGCCCGCCGAGGCGCCCGCGACGGCCACGGCCGCGGCGCGGACGTGCGACCGCGAGAGCCGGACCCAGAGCGCGCGCAGCCGGCCGCCGCCTGCGGCGGCGGGAGCGTCGCTCACGTGGGCTTCCCGGGCGCCGGCGCCGCCGGGCAGGTCCGGATCCCCACGAGGCGGTAGAGCGGGCAGAACCCGAGGATGCCCGTCGCCAGCGGCACGAGGCCGACGAGCCCCCAGGGTGTCGCCGGTCCGACGACGGTGAGCGACAGGATCGCGATCCCGACGAGGACGCGGATGGTCCGGTCCAGGCTTCCTTCGTTGATCATGGTCTTCATCTCCCGGGGGTTGGAGCGATTCCGGCGCCGCAGGGTTCGCGGCTCCGCTCCGGGGCGTGAAACATCCTGATTCGCTGCGACAACCTCGCTCCCCGGGTCATGGTCCAACCCGGCGTCGCAGGACCATCGCGCGCAGGGCGCCCGCCGGTGCACAATGGCCCGGCGGAACGCGAATGTACGCTCGCAAGTACACCCTCTACGGCGCCCTGTTCGGCCTGGCGTTCCCGTTGATCGGGACGATCATCGAGGCGCTCACCCGCCGAGGCAGCGTGGGCCTGGACGCCCTCCTGGACGCTCATCGGTCGCCGCTCGTCTGGATCATCGGCACGGCGCCGCTCTTCCTCGGGCTCCTCGCCCGCGCCGCGGGGCGGAAGCACGACCTCCTCGTCGCGGCCGACCGGGCGCGGCGGGAGGGCTGGCTGCGGGCGGCCACCCAGCTCGCGGCCGCCGCCGGGCAGCTCGGAGAGCAGGCGCAGCGGATCCGCGGCCAGGCGGCCGCGCAGACCGCGTCGGCGTCGCAGCAGGCCGCGGCCGCCGAGGAGACGACGTCGTCGGCGACCGCCGTGGCGCGAAGCTCGGCGCAGACCGAGGAGCGGGCGCGCGCGGTGATCGCGCTCACGGGCCGGTCGGAGGAGCTCTCGCGCGAGGGCCGCGAGTCGGTGGACCAGGCGGTCGCGGGCATCGACCGGCTCACCGGGCAGGTGGCGGCCATCGCCGGCGCCACCGGAGACCTTGCCGCGGACGCCACGCGCATCGGCGAGATCGTCGAGGCGCTGAAGGAGTTCGCCGAGCAGTCGAAGGTGCTGGCGCTGAACGCGTCGATCGAGGCGTCCCGCGCCGGCCAGCGCGGCGCCGGCTTCGGCATCGTGGCGACGGAGATGCGGCGGCTCTCGGAGCGGTCGCACGACGCGGCCGAGCAGGTGCGCCGCATCCTCGAGGGCGTGCTGGCGCGCGCGCGCGGCGCCACGGCCGCGGCGGAGGGCGGGAACCGCGCCGCCGCGGACGCCATCGCCGTCGCGAGGAAGGCCGCCGACGCCATCCAGGGCCTGGCCGGCGTCGCGAGCGAGTCGGCGGCGGCCGGCCGCGAGATCGCCGAGGGGGCGCGCCAGCAGCGCTCCAGCCTGGACCAGATCGTCGCGGCCATGAGAGACCTCTCGGAGGGGGCCGCCGGCACCGTGGACGGCGCGGGCGTCATCGAGACGGCGGCCGGGATCCTCGCCGACGCGTCGCGGGCGCTGGGCGACACCGTCCGCGAGTACCGGACCGCCGCCATGGACGGGACCGCCGCGCCGGACGCTGGTGCCGGCGCCCGCCTTCCGTTACGTATGGACGATGGCCGAGACGGATGACGACCTGATCAGCGCCGTGCGCGCCGGCGATCGGCGCGCGCTCGAGCGGCTCCTCGAGCGCCACCAGGGCGCGGTGTTTCGCTTCGGGATGAAGATGTGCCGGGAGGAGGAGGACGCGAAGGACGTCCTCCAGGAGACGCTGCTCGCGGCCGCGCGCAACCTTCCCGAGTTCCGCGGGGCGTCGTCGGTGTCCACCTGGCTCTACACCATCGCCCGGAGCTTCTGCCTGAAGAAGCGGCGGACCAGCAAGTTCGCCCCCGCCGAGATCGAGTCGCTCGAGGCGAGCGGCGAGCGGGCGGCGCAGGTGGCCGACGCCCGCCGCGGCCCGGAGGAGGACGCCGCCGGACACCAGCTCCAGGCCGCCCTCGACGAGGCCATCGCCGGCCTCGATCCCATGTACCGCGAGGTGCTCCTGCTCCGCGACGTCGAGGGGCTCTCCGCGATCGAGGTGGGCGAGGTGATGGGCCTCTCCGTGGACGCGGTGAAGAGCCGCCTGCGCCCGCGTCGCGGTGCGCGAGCGCGTGGCGCCGGTGCTCGGGCCGGCGGCGGACGCGGCCGCCCAGCCCGGGCCCGAGTGCCGCGACGTCGTCGAGCTGTTCTCGCGGCGCCTGGAGGGCGAGATCGACGGGAGCGCCTGCGCCGATCTCGAGGCGCACCTCCAGACCTGCGCGACCTGCCGCGGGAGGTGCGAGTCGCTCCGCTCCACGCTGACGCTCTGCCGGAAGGCGGGCTCCACCCCGGTCCCGGCGGAGGTGGCGCGCTCGGTGCGCGAGGCGCTGCGCCGGTTCCTCGCCTCGCCGGGCTGAGGGACCCCTTCACCGGGGCCCGCGGCCGGCGCGCCGGCCGCGCCGGCGGAGCGCCGCCACCGTCGCGGCCAGCTCGCGCGCGAGCCGCGCGCACGGCGGGCAGGTGGCGAGGTGGATCTCCACGCGCATGGCCACCGGCCCGTCGAGGTCGCCGTCGAGGAGCTCGGAGAGCGCGTCCGCGACCTGGTCGCAGCGCGGTAGCTCGATGCGCATGGGAACGAACGAGGCCATCTGCCGTCCTGCCCGTGGGAGCCGGACGGAGCGCAAAGGAGCCGGACCCTCTCCGGCGCGCAGAATGGGCGCGACGGGCGGAGCCCGGCGGCGGGTGCCCGCCGCCGGCCGCCGCCGGACCGCCGCCCGGAACCGCTACTCCTTCTCCTTCCCGACGACCTTCCTGAGCGATTCCTCGATCGCCCCGGGCGCGCAGCGGATGTTCATGAAGCTGTTCGAGCCCATCATCTTCAGGTCGGGGAAGTTCACCGCGATCCGGAACCGCGCGTAGAGCGCGTAGACGTTCGCGCCGGACACGAGCACCTCGTACGGCAGGTGACCGGTGGAGCGAACCGGCTTGAAGTCGATCTCCTTCATGATCGACGCGTCCCCCGCGCACCCCTCGGTCAGCGCCACGCCGAAGACGGTCTCCTTCCCGCCGGGCAGCTCCACCCGGTAGACCTGGGTGGCGCCGCCCCGGCCCGCCGCGAGCCCCCCGGCGACCGCATTCACCGCGGCCTCGTGGCTGTCGAACTTGCCGAGCTTCGACGGCTCGTCGAAGTACTCCATCCCGAACATGTAGTGGTAGCCGCGGAGGTCCTTGGCGGTCTTCCCGTCGGACGGGCCGTACTCCTCGATGCGCCCGAGGGCGCCCTCCAGCGCCGCGGCGACGCCGGACAGGTCTCCCTTCATCCGGTAGGCGGCCGCCATGTAGAGCGGGTTCGTGTATGCGACCTGGACCTCGTCTCCGACCTTCGTCGCAGAGACGCGCTGCACCGCGCCGTAGCCGCCGAACTCCGACTTCGCGGCCTCCGCCTTGAGGGAGTCGCTGCTCACCGCGAAGACGAACGCGCCGGGGTACGGCGCGTAGCCGCCCGCGACCTCGAGGCCGGCGGCCTGCAGCTTCTGCCGCGTCGCCTCCGCGACCTTCTCCACCTCGCCCGGTCCCCGCGAGGCGAGCACGAACGGCTTCATCCTGGTCTCGTCGGCGCTCGCCTGCACGGCGAGCGCGAGCGTGACGATCGCGATGGCGCTCCTCATGATGTCGTCCCCTTCCCGCGGCGGCGGCCGCAGCGTAGTCCCCAGCGCGTGGGAGCCCTCCCGGCACCCAAGGGTTCGGAGCCGCACCCGGGGGGACCCCCATCCCGCTGCGCCCTCGCGCGCACGCGCTGCGATCCTCCAATTACCCGTGACTCACCGTGAGTTCGCCGGCCGACCAGAACGTGTGTCATGCGCGCGCAGCCCCACGTGGGGAAAGGTGACGGGCGATCTGCCCCAGCACTCCCACGCACGCTGTCCCGGGGCGGGTGGACGCGACCGCGCCGGGGTGGACCCGGCCGCAGCGGCAGGCGGTCCGGTGGGCCGTTGCGGATTCCGCCAACGGCGATTGCGGAATCCGCAACGTGCCCCGTCACGCCCCCGCCGCCTCGCCCGCCCGCCGTGGGCCGCGGCATCCGGCATGCAGTCAGGGGCAGCGGCCGTCCACCAGGGAGACAAAATGAGAATCTCGTCAGCCGTCGTCGTCCTCGCCGCCCTCCTCGCCGCGCCCGCCGCGCGTGCGCAGGAGTTCAAGGTCATCGGAACCGAGGAGCTCGCCGCGAAGCTCGCGGCCGTCCCGTCCTCGTGGGACTTCGTCCTGGTCGACGCGCGCACGCAGGTGGAGTTCTCGGAGGCGCACATCCAGGGCAGCGTCCTCGTCCCCGCGCGCCTCGTCTCCACCAAGCTGCCCGGCGTCGCGAAGGACCGGAGCCGGACCGTCATCTTCTACTGCAACGGCCCCAACTGTACGAAGACCGTGAAGGCCGGCAAGGCCGCGGCCGCGATCGGCTACACCAGCATCCTCGAGTACAAGGAGGGCCTGCCGGGCTGGGCCAAATCGGGCCGCAAGACGGAGGGCCGGCCGCTCCCGGCCTTCGACGCGCCGGTGATCGCGGCGGCCGAGCTCAAGGCGCTGCTCGCCGGCGGGACGCCGCCGGTCCTCGTCGACATCCGCGATCCCGAGGAGCACGCGAGCTTCCACGTCGCCGAGTCGATCAGCGTCCCCATCGACGACCTGGCCGCGTGGGCGAAGAAGGCGCCGGCCGGGCGCTCCATCGTGATCATGGACCACGCCGGCCACCAGGCGCCGGTCGCCGCGCGCGTGCTCCACGACGCGGGGCGGAGCGACCTGAAGCGGCTCGACGGCGGCATCCTCAAGTGGCAGGGGCAGGGCCTCCCCGTCGTCGCCGCGAAGTGAAGTCCACGGGAGCACCACCATGAGAATGACCATCGGCCGGCGGCTCGGGTTCGCCATCCTGCTCATGCTGGGGGGCGTCGCGGCACTCGGCGCGTGGGGCTTCGTCACCATGCGCCAGAACGCCGCCGAGATCGGTGGGAGGCTGTCGTCCTCGGTCCGGGCGCTGTCGGCGGCCGGCGAGATGTCCCTGGCGGCGCGCCAGGCGACCCAGCTGCTCCAGGCGCAAGCGGCGGCAGGCACCTCCGACCTCTCGGAGCTGGCGGCCCTGCGCGCCGCCTTCAAGGACGCGGCGGAGCAGCTCGGGCAGAGCTCCTCGCCGGCGGCCGCGCAGGAGCTGCAGGCGTCGTTCGCCGACGCGCTCCAGAAGGGCGAGCGGATGGTGGCGGCGGCCTCGAGCCAGCAGTGGCTCGAGGCCGCGGAGCTCACCAAGGCCTTCCAGGGCGCGGCGCACGCGCTCAAGGAGCGGCTCGACGGCACCCGCAAGGAGGAGGCCGAGGCGCTGCAGTCGCTGCTGGATCGGTCCCGGGCGTCGGTGAACTCGCGGGCGCTGGTGTTCGCGTGCGGCATCCTCGCCGCGATGATCCTGGGCGCGCTGCTGGGGTGGCGGCTGCGGCAGCGCCTGGTCGCGCCCATCGTCTCGCTGGTGGAGGTGGCCAAGCGCATCGCCGAGCACGGCGATCTCACGCAGCAGGTCCGGGCGAGCGGCAACGACGAGATCACCGAGCTCCAGCGCGCCATGGCCTCGATGTCGGAGAACCTGGCGCACGTCATCCGCGAGGTCCGCGGCGCGGCGGGCAGCATCGCCGACGCGGCGAGCCAGGTCTCGTCCACGTCGGCGTCCCTCTCGCAGGGCACCGGCGAGCAGGCCGCCTCCGTCGAGGAGACCAGCTCGTCGCTCGAGGAGATGAACACCTCGATCGGCCAGAACGCCGCGAACAGCCGTGAGACGGAGCGGATGGCGGTCCGGGGCGCCGCCAGCGCGGAGGAGAGCGGCAAGGCCGTGCAGGACTCCGTCTCGGCCATGAACGACATCGCCACCCGCACCTCGATCGTCGAGGAGATCGCCTACCAGACCAACCTGCTCGCCCTCAACGCCGCCATCGAGGCGGCGCGGGCCGGCGAGCACGGCAGGGGCTTCGCGGTGGTGGCCGCCGAGGTCCGCAAGCTGGCGGAGCGCTCGCAGACGGCCGCCAAGGAGATCGGCGGCCTGGCCGCGTCGTCGGTGAAGGTCGCCCAGCGGTCCGGGCAGCTGCTCGGCGAGCTGGTGCCGGCGATCCGGAAGACCGCGGAGCTCATCCAGGAGGTCGCCGCCGCGAGCCAGGAGCAGGCGGCCGGCGTCGCGCAGATCAGCCGGGCCATGGGCTCGGTCGAGCAGGTGACCCAGCGCAACGCCTCGGCGGCCGAGGAGCTCTCCTCGACGGCCGAGGAGATGAGCTCGCAGGCCGAGTCGCTCCAGCAGCTCATCGCCTTCTTCCGGCTCGGCGCCGACGACGACACCATCCAGCGCCCGCCTCGCGCCGAGGCGGGCCTGCCGAGGGCGGCGCTCCTGCCCGCCCCGGTCGCCGCGCCGGGCAGGAAGACGGCCGCGTCGAACGGCGCGGCCGGGCCCGGCAAGTTCAAGGCGTTCTGAGGGTCGTCCGCGGAGCGTTCGTCAGCGCCGCGAGCGCCGCTTGGCGCCCGCCTTCCCGCCCTTCCGCGGCGCGGCGCGCTTCGCCGTCCCGCCCGCCTTCCGCTTCGCGCCGGCGCGCTTCGCCCCGCCGGCCGGTTTCGGCGTCGCGATGAACACCGCCTCGACGTTGTGGCCGTCGGGGTCGTGCACGAACGCGGCGTAGTAGTTCGGGCCGTAGTCGGGGCGCGGACCCGGCTTGCCGTTGTCCTCGGCGCCCGCCGCCAGCGCAGCGCGGTGGAACGCGTCCACGGCCGCCTGGTCCGGAGCGCTCAGCGCGAAGTGCATGGGCCGGAGGTTCTGCGGGTCGGCGGTGATCCAGAGATCGGGATGGCCGGCGCCGAGCCCCGCGTAGCCCTCGAACTCCATCATGACCGTGTAGCCGAGCGGCGCGAGCGCTGCGCCGTAGAACTGCTTCGCCCGCTGGTAGTCGCTCACCTTCAGCGTGAGGTGGTTGATCATGAGGACGCTCCTACCGCACTCCGGGCCGGCGGATGCGGGAAGGCGTGCGTCCCGGTGGGGTTCGCGCCTGGAGGGGGCCAGCGGATCGACATCACCACGGTTGGCTGTGCCACCCGCATTTCGGTGCGCCTCCACCCATCCCTCGGTGGGCGATCGCCGCCCCGTGGCGCAAGCCTCCGCATTTCCTGGTCGATGTCGGTGGCAACGCTCTTGCTGTCCAGGGCCAGCACCACCCACACCGCACCGAGGCATTCGAGGGCCCCATGACCGAACGGATGGCCAAAGGCATCTTCTGGTTCGGGACGCTGTCTTCACTCGCTGTCTTCCTGGTGATGACCGTCCACACGCACCGGAGCTTCGCGGCGCTCACCCACGCGGACGCGCTCGACGAGCACGTGGTCTCGGGCAAGCGCGCCTTCGAGCGCCACAACTGCAACGACTGCCACACCATCCTCGGGTTCGGCGCGTACTACGCGCCCGACCTCACCCGCGCCTTCGCCCGCCTGGGCGAGGACGGCGTGCGGCGGCGGCTCGAGGCGCCGGAGGTGGTCTTCGCCGACTCGTACCGCAAGATGCCGCAGCAGCACCTCTCGCCGGCGGAGGTCGAGGACCTCGTGGCCTTCCTGCGCTGGGTCTCCGGGATCGAGAACCACGGCTGGCCTCCGCAGGACGAGCCCGGGCGCTGGCGCCGCTCCACGCAGCGCGCCCTCGCCGGCGCGGCCCTCTCGCCGGCGGCGGCGCTGGTGCAGCAGGAGAACTGCCTCGCCTGCCACTCCCTCGGCGGCACCGGCGGGACGGCCGGGCCGCGCCTCGAGTGGATCGGCGGCCGGCGCGACGTCGCCTGGATCGCGCGCTACGTGGCCAACCCGGAGGCCGTCTCGCACGGCTCGCGCATGCCCGCCTTCCCCCACCTGTCCGAGGAGCAGCGCCTCATGATCGGCGAGTTCCTCGTGAGCCTCCCCGCCGACCGGAGCACGCCATGACCTTCCAGAGCCAGCGGGTCGCCTACCCCTACTTCGTCGTCGCGCTGCTCCTCTTCGCCCTTCAGGTGGTCATGGGGCTCTGGGTCGGGCTCCAGTACGTCATCACCGTGCCGCAGGCGGTGGTGGACGTCTTCCCGTTCGCCACCAGCCGCGCCATGCACACCAACCTGCTCGTCCTCTGGATGCTGCTCGGCTTCATGGGCGCGACCTACTACCTCGTCCCCGAGGAGGCACAGACCGAGCTGGCCTGGCCGAAGCTCGCCCTGTTCCAGCTCGTGCTCCTGGTGGCCACGGGCGTGGCGGCGCTGGTCGGCTTCCTCTTCGGGTGGACGCAGGGGCGGCCGCTGCTCGAGATCCCGACCACCCTCGACTTCTTCGTGGTCGCCGGCGCCCTGCTGTTCCTCGCCAACGTGGGCGTGACCTTGCTCCGCGCCCGCCGCTGGAACGTGGTGCAGGGCGCCCTCCTCGGCGGCCTGGTGTTCCTCGCGCTCATGTACCTGTTCGGCATGCCGTTCTACCCGAACCTGGCGATGGACTGGTACTACTGGTGGTGGGTGATCCACCTCTGGGTCGAGGGCGCGTGGGAGCTCATCACCGCCGCCATGGCCGCGTTCATGCTGATCAAGCTCACCGGCGTGGACCGCAAGGTGGTGGAGAAGTGGCTCTACGTGGAGCTGGGCCTCTTCCTCTTCACCGGCATCGCCGGCACCGGGCATCACTACTACTGGCTCGGCGCGCCGAAGGCGTGGCTGTGGGTCGGCGGCGCCTTCTCGGCCCTGGAGCCGTTCCCCATCCTCCTCATGCTCTGGGACGCGTGGCGCTCGACGAGGGAGCACGACCGACCCCTGGCGCCGCGGCTCACCTGGCTGTACGTGGGAGCCATGGCGGTCCTGCACTTCGTCGGCGCCGGCCTGTTCGGCTTCGCCCACACGCTGCCCCAGATCAACTACTACACGCACGGGAGCCAGGTGACCGTGTCGCACGGCCACCTCGCCTTCTTCGGCGCGTACGCGCTCCTCAACCTGAGCTTCTTCTACTTCGCCATCCCGCGCCTCAAGGGGCTGCCCGAGGGACGCTACGACGAGCGCGCCGGCCGCTGGGGCTTCTGGCTCATGACCCTCGGCATCCTGGGCATGAGCCTCGCCTTCGCGGTGGCCGGCGTCCTCCAGACCTACCTGGAGCGGATCCGCGGCGAGCCGTACATGGTGGCCCAGCAGCCGATGCGGTTCTGGATGCTCGTCGTGGTCCTCCACGGCCTGCTGGTGGTCGCGGGCGTCTTCATCACCGTGAAGCACCTCCTCACGCTGCGGCCGGAGCGGAGCGCGGCCCAGGCGGTCGAGCCCGGGCCGGCGCGTCGGGCGATCGCCGCCGGAGCCGGGTCCTGATGCTCCGTCCGCTCGAGGTGACCCCGGGAGGCGAGCCTCCGGCGGCGGACGGGCGGCGGCCCGCCCCGGAGCTGGTCCGGCTCGCGCCGCCGCGCGAGAAGAAGAGCTTCGTGCGTGCCCCTCCGGACCGGACGCAGCGCTGGCGGCGCGCCTTCCAGGTCGCCTTCCTCCTGCTCAACGTCGCGATCGGCGTGCAGTTCTGGACCTTCGTCCGCTTCTTCGAGTCCGGCGGCGCGGGGGTCCACCCCCCTCGCCCGCCCGGCATCGAGGGCTGGCTCCCGATCGCCGCGCTCATGAACCTCAAGGCGGCGCTGCTCACCGGCGAGCTGCCCCGCCGCTTCCCTGCGGGGATGGTCCTGCTGGTCGCGTTCCTCGCGATCACGTTCCTCTTCCGCAAGGCCTTCTGCAGCTGGCTGTGCCCGGTGGGAACGCTCTCCGAGGCCCTCTGGAAGCTCGGGCGCCGGCTCTTCCGGCGCACGTTCGCCCTGCCCCGCTGGGCCGACCTCCCGCTCCGCACCCTCAAGTACCTGCTGCTCGCATTCTTCCTGTGGGCGGTCGCAGGGATGTCGGTGGCGGCGATCGGCGCGTTCCTGGAGAGCCCGTACGGTCTGGTGGCGGACGTGAAGATGCTCGACTTCTTCCGGCACCTGGGGACGGCGGCGGCGGTGGTGATCGCGGGGCTGGCGGCGGCCTCGGTGTTCGTCCAGAACTTCTGGTGCCGCTACCTCTGCCCCTACGGCGCGCTCCACGGGCTCGTGTCCTGGCCGTCGCCCGTGCGCATCCGGCGCGACCCCGCCACCTGCATCGACTGCGCGAAGTGCGCGAAGGCGTGCCCGTCGCTGCTGGCGGTGGACGTGAAGCGCTCGATCGCGTCGCCGGAGTGCACCGGCTGCCTGGAGTGCGTCGCGGTCTGCCCGGTGAAGGACGCGCTGGCGATGTCCGTCGCGCGCCGCGGGCGGCTCTCCGCGGGGGCGCTCGCCGCGGGCATCGCCGTGGTCTTCCTCGGGCTGGCGGGCCTGGCCCGGCTCACGGGCCACTGGCACACGGAGGTCGATCCTCGCGTCTACTCCGAGCTGATCCCACGCGCGGGCGAGCTCGGCCATCCACGCTGATCGGGAAAGCGGCGTCACGCCGGGCCGGCGCGCCGCGCGGTCCCCGGCTGGCGCGCCCGTACGGCACGCGCGGCCTCGGGTCAGCTGCGGCGGCCAGCGCGGGCCGCGATGAACCCGGCGGCAGCGCCGGAGACGACGCCGGCCGCCGCACCGGCTCCGGCGGCGCCGAGCGCGCCCGCGGCGAGCGCCACGCCGGCGGCCACCGCGGCGGCGACCGCGAGGACGGCCGCGAGCGGAACCCCGCTGCCAGGCGCGCCGGCCTCCTCGTCCCTGAGCTCGGCGGCGACGTAGACCGCCTCCGGGGAGGGGCGCTCCCCGGCGAGCACCTTCCGGATCGCACGCCGCCGCCACGGCGCGAGCTGCCGCGCCTCCTCCCGGAGGGCGCGCGCGCGGAGCGACAGCTCGGGCTCCTCCAGCGACAGGATCGCGAGCCGACGCGCCGCCCGGACCAGGGCGCCCGCACCCGGCGCGTCGCCCCGGTCCGCGAGCTCCTCGCCGCGGTCGAGCAGGTCGAGCGCCGGTCCCAGGCCGGCCGCCTCGCCGCGCGGCCCGAGCGCGAGGATCCGCCGGAGCAGCTCCGCGCGCGCCACGGCAGCCTCCGCGGCGGCCGGACCGCGGCGCTCGAGGGGCCGCGCCGGCGCGTCGGGGGGTGACGCGCGCGCCACGATGCGGCGCTCGCCCTCGTGCACGAGCCGCGCCAGGGCCTCGGCCGGCGCGAGCCACGCCACCTCGTCCACCTCGTCGCCGGCGTCGATCTCGCCTTCCTCGACGAGCTCCATGTGCCAGTAGAGGACGATCTTGGGGGCGCGCCGGGCGAAGTAGGAGGTGGCGCCCGCGAACGAGGAGATCCGGGCGACGCACCCCGTCTCCTCCTCCACCTCCCGCAGCGCGGCGCCCTCCCAGCTCTCGCCGTCGTCGAGCTTGCCCTTCGGCAGGCTCCAGTCACCGTGCCGCGGCCGGTGGATCAGCGCGATGCGAGGTCCCGAGGACGCTCGCCGCCAGACCACCCCACCGGCCGCGCGGACGACCGCCATGGGCGCATCGAAGCACGGCCACGCCGGGAAAGGGAAGGGCCCTCACCGAGGGAAGGAACCGGCCCCGGCAGGGCGAGGCGGCGCTCCACGGTGCGTCCGGAACCGGAACGCGGTATGGGTTGCGCTGGTCGCGAGGTGAGGCCACGGGGAGACCGGCGCCTTGAAACTGGACGTGAATGCGCTGACCCTTCCGGCGCCGAGGGGAGCCGCGGACCTCGCCAGGGCGCTCCTCCGCGAGGCCGAGCAGGCCCTGGCGCCCCTCGAGTCGGGGGACGGCGAGGAGGCCCTGCACGACTTCCGCGTGTCGCTCCGCCGCCTGCGCAGCGCGGTCCGGGCCTTCCGCCCGCAGCTCCGGGAGCGCATCCCGCGAAAGCAGGAACGGCGCCTGCGGGCGATCGCGCAGGCGACCACGGCAGCGAGGGACGCCGAGGTCCAGCTGGCGTGGCTGGCGCAGGAGCGCGCGGGCGCCCACCCGCGGGACCTCCCGGCGTTCGAGTGGCTCGGCCGGCGGCTGGAGGCGCGGCGGGGTGACCCGGATCGCGCGGATCTGCGCGACCTGGCGGAGCGCTTTCGCCGCCTCGCGCGCCGCCTGGCGAGGAAGCTGGCGCCTGCCGGGGCACCGGGTCCCGGCGCCGCGGGGCCCTCGCTCGGAGCGGTGATCGCCGATCTCCTGCGCGAGCACGCCGCGGAGCTGGCGGAGACGCTCGGCGCGGTGGGCGGTCCGCTGGACATGGAGCACGGCCACGCGGCGAGGATCGCCGGCAAGCGGCTGCGCTACCTGCTCGAGCCGCTCCGCGGCAACGAGCGCGCCGACTCGACCGCGGCGGTGGCCGCCCTGAAGGAGCTGCAGGACGTCCTCGGCGAACTGCACGACGCGCACGTCGCCGCGGAGACGATGGCAACCGCCCTCGCCGACACCGCGGCCCAGCGCGCGCGGCGCGCTCACGCCGCGGTGCTCGCCAGCCGCAGCGCCGCGGCCGCGCTGAGGGTCGCCGCGCGGGACCCGCTCATCCGGGGGCTCCTCTTCCTCGATGGGCGCGCCACCGAGCGTGCGACCGCGGCGTACGGGAGGCTCGTCCAGGAGTGGCTGCCGTCGCGCCGCGGCGGGCTGCTCGACGCGGTGACGGCGCTGGCGGACGCCCTCGCGCCGCGCGAGTCCACGCGCGCTCCGGCGGCGCGCCGCTTCCTGCTCGCCGGGCTGCCCGCCGAGGCGCAACGCGCGCCGCTCGGCGAGGAGGAGACCGGCTGGCTTCCCGGGCCGCCGCCCCGCATCCGGCTGCGGAGCGTCCGTGGTCCGGGGGGCGCCGGCTTCCTCCGGGGAGCCGGTCCGAGCTCCGAGGAGCGGCAGATCACCGAGGAGGAGTTCCTCGCGCAGTGGCCCGGGACGGACGGGGTCCGCCTCGTGAAGCACCGGCGTGCGCTCGTGCACCGGGGCCACCGCTGGTCGATCGACGAGATCCCGGGCCTCCGGCTGGTGCTGGCCGAGGTCGCGGCGCCGCTCGCCGGCGAGCTGCCGGTGCCGCCCGCCATCCGGCAGGTCCTGGTGCGGGAGGTGACCGGGGAGCGCGCGTACCAGGACGAGCAGCTCGCCGCCCGGCTGCGTCGCGCCATGGCCCCCGCCCACGCCGCGCCGCCGGATCCCGCGCCACCGACGCCTGACCTCGCGCCGCCGGACCCCGCGCTCCCGGACCCTGCGCCGCCGGGGCCCGTCGAGGGCGCCGGCGACCCGACCCCCGACCGGATGGTGGCCGAGAGCGCTCCGTCCGGCGACGCGCCGGAGCGCTGAAGCGGCGACCCCGGCCGCAGGTGCGGCCGGGGCCCCCGTTCCTTCGTCGTCGCGCCGCCGCTAGGCCAGCGCCGCCACCATCGCGTTCAGCGTCGGGCTGGGGCGCATGGCCGCGGCCGCCTTCGCCGGGTCGGGCCGGTAGTAGCCGCCGACGTCCGCCGGCTTGCCCTGGGCCGCGATCAGCTCCGCGTCGATCCTTGCCGCGTTCTGCGCCAGGTCCCTGGCCGCCGCCGTGAAGCGCGCGCGGAGCTCCCCGTCCGCGCCCTGCGCGGCGAGCGCCTCCGCCCAGTAGAGGGCGAGGTAGAAGTGGCTGCCGCGGTTGTCGATCTGCCCCACCTTGCGGGCCGGCGACTTGTTGTTCGCGAGGAACTTGCCGATCGCCTCGTCGAGCGTCTCGGCGAGCACCCGGGCCTTCTCGTTCCGGGCCGTCCGGGCGACGTGCTCGAGCGAGGCGGACAGCGCCGAGAACTCGCCCAGCGAGTCCCAGCGGAGGTAGCCCTCCTTCAGGAACTGCTGGACGTGCTTGGGGGCGGAGCCGCCCGCGCCCGTCTCGAAGAGCCCGCCGCCGGCGAGGAGCGGCACGACCGAGAGCATCTTCGCGCTGGTGCCGATCTCCAGGATGGGGAAGAGGTCGGTGAGGTAGTCGCGCAGGACGTTGCCGGTCACGGAGATGGTGTCCTTGCCCTGGCGGATCCGCTCCAGCGACAGGCGCATCGCCTCGACCGGCGGCAGGATGCGGATGTCGAGGCCGCGGGCGTCGTGCGTGGGCAGGTACCGCTGCACCTTGGCGATGACCTCGCGGTCGTGCGCCCGGTTCTTGTCGAGCCAGAACACGGCCGGCGCGCCGGTGGCGCGCGCCCGCTCCACGGCGAGCCGCACCCAGTCGCGGATGGGGACGTCCTTCGCCTGGCACATGCGGAAGATGTCCCCCGCCTCCACCCGCTGCTGGAGCAGCGTCTCGCCGGACGCGTCGGCCACCACGCGGATGGTGCCGTTCCCCTGCGCGATGAAGGTCTTGTCGTGCGAGCCGTACTCCTCGGCCTTCTGCGCCATCAGGCCGACGTTGGGGACGCTCCCCATGGTCGCGGGGTCGAGGGCGCCGTGCCTCCGGCAGTCCTCGATGATCTCCTTGTAGGCGGTGGCGTAGCAGCGATCGGGGATCATCGCCTTGGTGTCGTGGAGCTTCCCGTCGGGGCCCCACATCTTGCCGCCCTCGCGCACCACCACCGGCATCGAGGCGTCCACGATGACGTCGTTCGGGACGTGCAGGTTGGTGATGCCCTTGTCCGAGTCCACCATCGCCAGGGCGGGGCGCTGCGGGTACACCGCCTTGATGTCCGCCTCGATCTCGGCGCGCTGATCCGCCGGCAGCGCCTGGATCTTCGCGTGGACGTCGCCCAGGCCGTTGGCGGGGTTCACGCCCAGCCGCGCGAAGGTGGCGGCGTGCTTCTCGAAGACGTCCTTGAAGAAGACCGTCACCGCGTGCCCGAACATGACGGGGTCGGAGACCTTCATCATGGTGGCCTTGAGGTGGAGGGACAGGAGCGTGTTGCCGCCCTTCGCCTCGTCGATCTGCTTCTGGTAGAACTTGCGCAGGGCGCGCACGTTCATCACCGAGGTGTCGATGATCTCGCCCTCGAGCAGCGGCGCCTTCTTCTTGAGGACGGTGACGGTCCCGTCGGCGGCGGCGAACTCGATCCGGTAGTCGGTGGCCTTCCCGAGCGTGAGGGACGTCTCGGTGGCGTAGAAGTCGCCCTCGGTCATGTGGGCGACGTGCGCCTTCGACTCCGGGCTCCAGGCCGAGAGCTTGTGCGGGTTCTTCCGCGAGAACGCCTTCACCGACGGCGGCGAGCGGCGGTCGGAGTTCCCCTCGCGGAGCACCGGGTTGACCGCGCTCCCGAGGACCCTGGCGTACCGCGCCTGGATGGCGCGCTCGGCGTCGTCCTTCGGGCTCTCCGGGTAGTCGGGGACCGGGTAGCCCTTCCCCTGCAGCTCCCGGATCGCCTCCCTGAGCTGCGGGATCGAGGCGCTGATGTTGGGGAGCTTGATGATGTTCGCCGCCGGCTGGAGCGTGAGCTCGCCGAGCTGGGCCAGGTGATCGGGGACGCGCTGGCCCTCCGCCAGGCGCTCGGGGAAGGCCGCGATGATCCGGCCGGCCAGGGAGATGTCGCGGGTCTCGACGGAGACGCCGGTCCCCTTGGTGAAGGCCTGGACGATCGGGAGCAACGAGTAGGTGGCCAGCGCGGGAGCTTCGTCGATCTCCGTCCAGATGATCGTGGAGGTCTTCGTCGTCATGTCCTCTTCCTTGGAAATGGGTTTCGTTCGGCCGTGTGCTTCATTCACCAGCCGTGATCGATCACGGTCGGTGCGGGCGAATTCCCGTCGGTATGGAGCGCTGGACCGATGCGGCGCCGCGATGCTCCCGGCTGCCTCTCGTCCGCGCGGGTACGAGCCTGGTGACGCGCAACCTAGGCGATGTGGCCCTCGGTTTTCAATGGCCCCGCGCGCGCGACGTGGAGCGGTGCGCTCCGCATTGTCCGTCCGGCGGGCGCCGGTTCATCGACCGCACCGGTGCGGTTTCGCTCCCGGTGCAGGGCGCCGCCGGTCTGGCCGTGCGGCGCGGGCGGCGCACGGCGTATACTCGTCGGGCCGGTGGCCGGGGGGCGCGCCTGCGCGGCGTCGCCGCAGCCACACGAGCGGGACCGGGAGGCGACGTGCCCGTGGAGTGGAGCGACAAGCTCAGGATCGGCGTCGACGCCATCGACGCCCAACACCGGGAGCTGTTCGCCCGCGTCGCCGCGTTCGAGTCCGCCCTGGAGCACGGCGAGACGCGCCGGATCGCCGACACCTTCGCGTTCCTGCGCGACTACGCGCTGGTCCACTTCGCGCGCGAGGAGGAGCTCATGCGCGCCGCCGCCTACCCCTCCCTCGACGCCCACCGGGCGGAGCACCTCCAGTTCGTCGGCCGCCTCTCCGCGCTCGTCCGCGAGCACGAGGCGGGCGGCGCGAACGCGTTCCTCGGGCTGCGCGCGCGGAACTGGGTCGTGGTCTGGCTGCTCGACCACGTCGCCGGCACGGACCAGGCGCTCGGGCAGTACCTGCTCGCGCGGGGGGCGGCGACCCTGGGCGGCGCGGCCCGGTCCTGACGGCCCGTACCCATCCGTGGGCGGACAGGCGCGCTCGCGGACGGCATGGCGAAGGCCTGCTCGTCACCGGACCCCGGGGCCCCCGCATGCTCTCGCGCCAAGAACGGACTTCCAAGCTCAAGGCCGTGCTGCGCGTCACCGCCGGGAACTTCCTGGAGATGTACGACTTCATGGTGTTCGGGTACTACGCGTCCGCCATCGCGCGGACGTTCTTCCCGACCCGCAGCGAGTTCGCCTCGCTCATGCTGTCGCTCATGACCTTCGGCGCGGGGTTCCTGATGCGGCCGCTCGGCGCGATCGCCCTGGGGGCCTACATCGACCGGCACGGACGGCGGCGCGGGCTGCTCCTCACGCTGGCGCTCATGTCGCTCGGGACGCTCTCCGTCGCGCTCGTCCCCGGGTACGCGACGCTCGGGCTGCTGGCGCCCCTGCTCGTCGTCGTCGGCCGGCTGCTCCAGGGCTTCTCGGCGGGAGCCGAGCTGGGCGGCGTCTCCGTCTACCTGGCGGAGATCGCGACGCCCGGCCACCGGGGCTTCTACGTGAGCTGGCAGTCGGGCAGCCAGCAGCTGGCAGTCGTCTTCGCCGCGCTGCTCGGCGTGGCCCTGAACGCGCGGCTCTCCCCCGCGCAGATGAGCAGCATCGGGTGGCGCATCCCGCTCCTGGTCGGCTGCGCGATCGTCCCGGTGCTGTTCCTGCTGAGGCGGTCGCTGCGCGAGACGGACGAGTTCCTGGCGCGCCGACGGCGCCCGCCCACCTCCGAGCTCCTGCGCCAGATCGCGGCGAGCTGGCGGATCGTGCTCCGCGGCGTGCTGCTCGTGACGATGACGACCGTGTCCTTCTACACCATCACCGCCTACACCCCGACCTTCGGACGGGAGGTGCTCCACCTCGGCGACACCGCCAGCCTCGGGGTCACGCTCTGCGTGGGGCTCTCGAACCTGCTCTGGCTGCCGGTCATGGGCGCGCTCTCGGATCGCGTCGGACGCCGGCCGCTCCTGGTGGCGTGCACCGTGGCGGCCCTCCTGACCGCCTACCCGGCGATGGCGTGGCTGGTGGCGCGGCCGAGCTTCGCGAACCTGCTGGCGGTCGAGCTGTGGCTGTCGTTCCTCTACGCCAGCTACAACGGCGCGATGATCGTCCACCTCACCGAGATCATGCCGGTGGAGGTGAAGACGGCGGGCTTCGCCCTCGCGTACAGCCTGGCGGCCGCCGTCTTCGGCGGCTTCACGCCCGCCATCAGCACCTGGCTCATCCACGTCACCGGCAACCGCGCCATGCCGGGCGTCTGGGTGGCCTGGGCCGCCGCGATGGGGCTGGTGGCGGTGATGCTGGAGCCGCGCGCCAGCCCGGCGCGCGCGCGCCGCGCGGCACCGGCAGCGAGTCGCTGAGGCCGGCCGGGCACGCGAACCCTGCCTCAGTCCGCCAGCGTCGAGAGGTCCCCCGGGTCCTGCCCCATCTCCACCGCCTTCAGGTAGCGGCGGACGATCTTGCCGGAGCGGGTCTTGGGCAGCGAGGTGCGCACCTCGACGTCCGCGGGCGT